>WNGA01015982.1_pt1 | contig 13514 bp, 14 predicted proteins | sample 5400061 | NCBI WGS metagenome assembly WNGA01 (sample SAMN13153366, study PRJNA577476) | soil metagenome | isolation source: 100 cm soil or saprolite under grassland replicate 2 | place: USA:California | collected 2016-06-15 | reverse complement strand
CAGCGGGGTGGTCAGGCGGTCGCCTCCGTCGGCGAACCGGAACGCGAACCTGCCCTTGTCGCACGTCCAGGCGTCGTTCACGTCGAGGTTGTCCCGGGCCAGCACGCGTACGATCTCGCCGCGACGCATGTCGAGCCGAACGTTGCAGCCGGCCGAGCAGTGCGAGCACACGGTGTCGACGCTCGAAAGGTCGAACGGACGGGCCACGAACCGATACGGCGTCGCGGTGAGCGCGCCGACCGGGCAGATCTGGATGGTGTTTCCAGAGAAGGGTGAACGGAAGTCCTCGCCCGCGGCGATCGCCACCTGCTCGCCGGCGCCTCGGGCGAACAGCTCGATGAACCGGTCACCGGAGATCTGATCGCAGAACCGGGTGCACCGCGCGCAGAGCACGCAGCGCTCGCGGTCAAGCGCGACGAGCGGCGACAGCGGGAGCGGCTTGGCGAACACGCGCTTGGGCTCGCGGTAGCGGCTCTCGCCCGGACCGAACTCCAGGGCTTGGTCCTGGAGCGGGCACTCGCCGCCCCGGTCGCAGATGGGACAGTCGAGCGGGTGGTTGAGCAGCAGGAACTCCAGGTTGGCCACCTGGGCCGTTTGGGCCTCCTCCGAGGTGTTCTGGGAGTGGACGGCCATACCTGGCGCGACCGCGGTGGTGCAGGAGGTGAACAGCTTGCGCTGGCCCTCGACCTCCACGTAGCACTGCCGGCACGCCCCGATCGGCTCGAGCAGCGGGTGGTCGCAGAACCTCGGGATCTCGATCCCCAGCTGCTCGGCGGCCCGGATGATGAGCGTGCCGGGAGGGACGGTCACCTCCTTACCGTCGATCGTGAGCGTGACCGCCTCGGCCGCCCCGGGGGGACTCATCGCAGGATCTCCGAGAGCGGGATGGGGGCAGGTTCGGGCGGGGATGGCTCGGGCGGCGCCTCGCCCACCGCCCGGAGCCGTGGGGCGCGGGGCTCGGTGAACGGGCACCGGCCCAGCCGGATGTGCTCCTCGTACTCGTCGCGGAAGTACTTGAGCGTCGAGGTGATCGGGGAGACCGCGCCGTCCGCCAGGGCGCAGAACGCCTTGAACAGGATGTTGTCGCCGATCTCGCCGAGGAGCGGAAGGTCGTCCGGCCGTCCGAACCCCTCTTCGACCCGGGCCAGCATGCGGGTGACCCACCACGTGCCCTCCCGGCACGGCGTGCACTTGCCGCACGACTCGTGCGCGTAGAACTGGAGCAGTCGCTCGCAGACGCGGACCATGCAATCCCGCTCGTCGGTCACCATGAGTGCTCCGGTCCCGAGCAGCGAGCCCGCCTCGGCGATCGACTCGAAGTCCAGCCCCACGTCGAGATGCTCCTCGGTGAGGAACGGGGTGGAGGAGCCCCCGGGCGTCCACGCCTTCAGACGCTTGCCGTCGAGGACCCCGCCGGCCATCTCCTCGATCACCACACGGGCCGGCGTCCCCATGGGAGCCTCGAAGTTGCCCGGGAGGTTCACCTTCCCGGAGACGGAGTAGATCTTCGTCCCGGGCGACTTCTCGGTGCCGATGCCGGCGAACCACTTCGCCCCGTTCACCAGGATGTGTGGGACGTTGCACAGGGTCTCGACGTTGTTGATGGCCGTGGGGCTGGCATACAGGCCCTCCACCGCCGGGAATGGCGGGCGCAGCCGGGGCTGGCCCCGGTAGCCCTCGAGCGAGGACAGGAGGGCGGTCTCCTCGCCGCAGATGTAGGCCCCGGCTCCCCTGTGCAGCACCACGTCGAGCTGGTAGCCGCTGTGGAGGATGTCCCTGCCCAGGAACCCCGCGTCGTGGGCTTCGGCGATGGCCCGCTCCAGGACCCGGCCCGGGAAGAGGAACTCGCCGCGGGTGTAGATGAACGCCGTGTGGCACTGCACGGCGTAGGACGCGATGATCACGCCCTCCAGGAACTGATGAGGATCGCGCTCCACCAGCTCGCGGTTGTTGAAGGTCCCGGGCTCGGACTCGTCGAAATTGGCCACCAGATAGGTCGGCTTGCCCGTGTCCTGGGGTACGAACGACCACTTCACGCCGGTCGGGAAGCCCGCGCCGCCCCGCCCCCGCAGGCCGGACGCCTTCACCTCGTCGATGACCTCCTGCGGGGTCATCGTCAAGGCCTTGCGCAGGCCCTTGTACCCACCGGTCTGGATGTACCTGGTGATCCAGACCGTCTCCGGCTCGCCCCACCACGCCGTGAGGATCCGGAGGTCCTGGCTCATCGCCCCGTCTCCGGCTCCAGGCCGGCCAGGATCCGCGAGGCCTTCGTGAACTCCCCGGGGAAGGCCCCCCGCGAGGGCGCCGGCGGCTCGTCCCGGCCCAACGCGTCGATCAGCGCGACGATGCCCTCGGGCGTCGTCCGGTCGTAGTTCGCGAAGTTGACCTGCACGACCGGCGCGGCGTCGCACGCCCCCAGGCATTCCTCCTCGTGCAGAGTGAACGAGCCGTCCTCGGTCACGTTCTCGGATCCCGGCCCCAGCACCTCGCGAGCCTTCGCGTACACCTCCGTGGCCCCCCGCAGGCCGCACGCGAGGTTCGTGCACACCGAGACGACGTATCGCCCGGTGGGACGGAGGCGGAGCATGGTGTAGAAGCTCGCTACGGCCTCCACCTCGGCTGTCTTCAGTCCCAGGAGGTCGGCCACCTCCTTCAGTCCCTCGCGGGTCACCCGGCCCTCCACCGACTGCACCAGGTACAGGAGCGGCATGATGGCCGAGCGCTCCCGGCCGTCCGGATACCTGGCCAGGATGCGCTCGGCATCCGCCCGGAGCTCCGCCGAGAGCACCGCCATCAGCGGTCCACCCCGCCCATGACCGGGTCGACGCTGGCGATGGCGGCGATGACGTCGGCCACCAGGCCGCCCTCCACCATCGACGGCACGGCCTGGAGGTTGACGAACGAGGGGTCCCGGATCCGCACGCGGTACGGCCGGTGCCCGCCGTTGGAGACGACCGAGTAGCCCAGCTCCCCTCGGGGCGATTCCACCGGCACGTGCACCTCGCCTGGAGGGACGGCCACGCCGTCGGTGACCATCTTGAAGTGATGGATCAGGGCCTCCATCGATTCTTCCATGATGTGCTTCACGTAGGCCTCGGAGTTCCCGATGCCGTCCGGACCGACCTCGAGCTGCGCCGGCCACCGGACCTTGGGGTCCTCCACCATCACCGGGCCCGGCTCCTGCAGGCGATCGAGGCACTGCCCGATGATGCGAAGCGACTGCTTCATCTCCTCGATCCGGACCTCGAACCGGGCGAAGCAGTCGGCGCCATCCCGGGTGACGACGTCGAAGTCGTAGGTCTCGTAGCCTGAATAGGGTTCGTCCTTTCGGACGTCCCGCGCCACGCCGGCGGAGCGGAGCACGGGGCCGGTGACACCGAGGGCCAGGGTGTCGGCCGCCGAGAGGACGCCGACCCCTCGGTTGCGCTCGATCCAGATGGGGTTCTCGGCCAGCAGGTCTTCGTACTCTCCGATCCGTCCGGGCATCACCTTCAGGAACTCGCGGGCCTTGCGCTCTCCGTCAGGGGGGACGTCCATGACCACGCCCCCGATCCGGAAGTACGCGTGGTTCATCCGAAGGCCGGTGGCGATCTCGAAGATGTCGAGGAGCATCTCCCGTTCACGGAAGGCGTAGAGCACCACGGAGACCGCCCCGAGCTCCAGACCGCTGGTACCCAGCCACACCAGATGCGACGCGATCCGGTTCATCTCGCAGAACATCACCCGGAGGACCTGGGCCCGGGGCGGCGCCTCGATGCCCAGCAGGCGCTCGACCGCCAGGCAGTACCCGAGCTCGTTGAAGAACGGCGAGAGGTAGTCGGCCCGGGTCACGTAGGTCACGCCCTGCTGCCACGTGCGGTACTCGCAGTTCTTCTCGATGCCCGTGTGCAGGTAGCCGATGATCGGGCGGCAGGAGACGACGGTCTCACCGTCCAGCTCGAGCAGGAGCCGGAGCACCCCATGGGTCGAGGGGTGCTGGGGCCCCATGTTCACGATCATCGTCTCCTCCCGGAACCCCCCGGGAGGAGCAGGCACCGCCGGATCGACCGACGGCTGCCTCGGTGCGGCAGCGCTCACGTCGTCCTCCGGTCCACCGGCGGGATGAACGCCCCCTTGTACCGCGTGTTCACCCCGCCGAGGTCCTCGGTCTTGCGGAGTGGATGGCCCTCCCACCCGTCGGGCATGAGGATCCGCCGCAGGTCGGGGTGGCCGTCGAACACGATCCCGTAGAAGTCGAAGGTCTCGCGCTCGTGCCAGTTCGCCGTGGGATACACGCTCACGACCGAGGGCAGGTGCGGGTCATCCTCGAGAAGACCGACCTTCAGCCGAAGGCGATGCTTGTGGGCCATGGAGTACAGGTCGTAGGCCAGCCAGTAGCGCGGGGTTCGGCCCGGCCAGTCCGTCGCGGTCACGCCCGAAAGCGAATCGAGCGACAGCATCGGGTCGTCACGGAGGGAGACGAGCGCTTCGTGCAGCTCGGAGCGATCGACCACGACCGTGGCCTCGCCCCGCGCCACCACGACATCCGGGTACCGGGGACGCACCAGCCCCGCGAGCTCCTCGGCCCTCACCCGGCCCTCACTTGAAGTGGCCCTCTGTCCGGACCTTCTCGTGGAGCCGGAGGATGCCGTACATCAGCATCTCGGGCTTCGGAGGACATCCGGGGACATAGATGTCGACCGGGACGATCGTGTCGACGCCCTGCACCACGGCGTAATTCGTGAACATGCCGCCGGCGGAGGCGCACACGCCCATGGAGATCACCCACTTCGGCTCGGGCATCTGGTCGTAGATCGTCCGGAGAACCGGCGCCATCTTCTGCGACACCCGGCCGGCCACGATCATGAGGTCGGCCTGGCGGGGGGATGCCCGGAAGAGCTCCATGCCCCACCGCGACAGGTCGTAATCGCCGGCACCGGTGGCGATCAACTCGATGGCGCAGCAGGCCAAGCCGAACGTCAGCGGCCACATCGATTGCTTGCGGGCCCACCGGACGGCCTTGTCCATCGTTGTCAGCAGGACGCCGCGGCGGACCTCGTCCTCGTCGTCCTCCTGGCCGGCCTGGCCCCGGCCCGTGTAGCGGCCCTCGAGCCGCTCAACCGGCACGGACCACCTCCCGGGCCTCGGGGTCGAGGGCCGGGGGCGGGGCTGCGGTTGCGGCGCGCCGCGGCGCCGGCTCCCGCCAGTCGAGCCCGCCGCTCTTCCACACGTAGACGTACGCGACGAACACGAGCCCGATGAAGACGGCCATCTCGGCCAGGCCGAACAGCCCGAGCCGACGGAAGCCCACGGCCCAGGGGAACAGGAAGATGGTCTCGATGTCGAAGATGATGAACAGCATGGCCACGACGTAGAACTTCACGGGGAACCGTTCACCGGCCGGCAGCCGCGCCGGCTCGATCCCGCACTCATAGGGCGCCAGCTTGGCCCGCGTCGGGCGGTGGGGCCGAAGGAGCGCGGAGACGCCGAGCGAGGCCACACCGAACAGGATCGCCAGCGCCGCCAGGACCGCGATCGGCAGGTATTCGGAGAGCATCCCCGTCCCCTCCCTACGACGCCCGCGCGAGACGCACCATCGCGTCCATCAACCTGTCCTGGGCATCGCCCTCCCGGCCGTCGGTGAGGTTGCCCATGAAGCGCAGCGCGAAGCGCATCAGCCATTCCTGGGGAAGCCCGTACTCGGTGAACGCTCCCATCACCCGGGGGTTCCCGATGAGACGGACGAAGTTCCGTCCCACGTGGAAGTAACGTCCGTACCGCTCCCGGAGCACTGTCGGGTACATGTGCGCGATGCCGGGACGGTTCGAGACCAGCGCATCGTGGATCAGCTCGGCGGCGATCTCCCCGGACTCGATGGCATAGGCGATGCCCTCGCCGTTGAACGGGTTCACCGCACCGGCGGCGTCGCCCACCACCACCATGCCCGGGACGGCCTGGGGGGCCCGGTTCAAGCCCATGGGGATGGGACCCGAGAGGAGGCGGCCCTCGGCGGTCTCCTCACGCACGTTCCAGTCCTCGGGAAGCATCCGGGCGAAGGAGTCGAACACCCGCTGGGCCGAGACGTTCTGGAAGTTCTCGAATGTATTCAGCAGGCCGGCCCCCAGGTTCACCCTGCCGTCGGACAGGGGGAACAGCCAGCCGTACCCGGGCATCAGGGCATCGCCATCCCACAGGTCGAACCACACCTCGAGCCACGGTCCCGGGCGGCGGTCGATGCGGTAGTAGCGGCGGGCGGCGATGCCGAGCGGTCTGGAGGGATCCCTTCGCACGCCCGCCGGTGCGGCGAACCGAGATGCGGCGCCGTCGGCGGCCACCACGAACCGAGCCCGGACCTCCACCGGCCCGGCCGCCACGTCATCCAGGCTTCGGGTGGTGGCCCCTGCCACCCAGCCGTCGTCGAAGACCGGGGACACGGCCTCGGTCCGCTCGAGCAACGTGGCCCCCGCCTTCTCCGCCCTTCGCGCCAGGAGCTCGTCGAAGTCCAGTCGCGTTCGGACCAGCCCGTAATCCGGGAAGGCCGAGAGTCGAGGCCACGGGAGCTCCATCGTGACCTTGCGGGACCGGATCCGAAGGCCGTCGACCCGCTCGAAGCCCGGGTCGTGCGGATCGATCCCCATCTTCTCGATGGCCTTCACCCCGCGAGGTGTCAGGCCGTCGCCGCACACCTTCTCCCGAGGGAACGCGGATCGCTCGGCCAGCAGCACGTCGATGCCGTGTCGGGCCAGGTGGTAAGCGGTGGCGGAGCCGCCGGGGCCGGCGCCCACCACCAGCACGTCGACCTCTCGCCTGTCGCCCGCCGGGACGGTCACGCCGCTTCCCCCAGACCGCTTGTGAATTTCTTCACAAAGCCTAACACCCTTGTGAAGGCGTTCACGAGAGCCTAGACCCGGTCGTCTGGGTGGGCAACGAGGGTCACGCTCGGGCGTGATCCCAGGTCAGGACGCGCTCCGGTGGGACCCGGAGGAACCCCATCACCCGGATCTCCTCGGTGAACCGGGCGAACCCCTCGCCGTTCAGGAGCGAGCGGTACTTCTCGTGCCACGCCGATATGGGCGTTCGCATCGAGGGGTGATCGGGGGCCAGCGGCTCGGCCCGGCCGTGCACGACGATGCCCGCGACCTCGACCCAGTTCCTCCCGACGTCGATGGCGATCGAGACGCGGGGGTCCGATGTGGCGTTGTTCCACGTACGGCCGGGGCGCCGGGCGGAGACATAGAACGCGTCCTCCGGCCACACGAACCACAGCGGTACGACGTGGGGTGCGCCATCGGGGCCCACCGTGGCCACGCTGGCGACGGGCAAGGGGGCGAACAGCTTGCGCGCTGCAGCGAGGTCCATTCAGCCCTCCGGAAGGGCCAGGGCCATGGCCAGCGACCCGAGCGCCTCCGCCGCCTCCTCCGGGATCGCGGGATCGCGCACCGCCGACCGGGCCTCGTCGATCATGCGGTTGACCTCCGCCGCCACGGGCCGGGGAACCGCATCCTCGCCTTCGTCGATGAGATCGTCGCGGAACTGGAAGGCCACCCCAAGGGGCCGGGCGAACCGGGACAGCGCGGCCAGGAGCTCGGGCGGTGCCCCCGCGAGCAGCGCGCCGATGTGCAGGGGCCCCTCCACGGTGTAGGCCCCCGTCTTCAACAACGCGATCCGATCTGCCGACGGCGTCCCCCCCGCGCCCAGGACATCGAGGAACTGGCCGGCGGCGACCTCCTCGCGCATCAGCGCGTAGCGGCTGAGCGCAGGGAGGACCCGTTCGGACGGGAACCCCGAGCCGATGAGGGCCTCATCGGCGAGCACCGCGGCCAGGTCGCCGATGAGGACGGCCACCGACCGGCCGAACCGCAGGGCGTCCGGTTCGCCGGCGCGAGCGCCGGCGAACCGGACGTACGTCGTGGGCTCGCCTCGTCGGGTCTCGCTCTCATCCATGACGTCGTCGTGGATCAGGGCGAACGTGTGGAACAGCTCGAGGGCCGCCGCTGCACGGACGATCGGCTCGCCGTCGTCTCCGCCCGCCGCCCGGTATCCCCAGTAACAGAAGGCCGGACGGATGCGCTTGCCCCCCGCCGCCACGACCCGGCGGAGCTCGTCCACCATCTCCGCCGCCTCGGGCGCGATCACCGCCATCGCCTCCCGTCGCTCCTGGAGGAACGAGGCAAGGGCCTCGTCGACGCGGCGACGCACAGAGTCAAGCGCGGGAGGAGCGACGAGGATCTCGGGATCCATCGCCACGAAGTATGGCAAGGGCCGCGCTCGTGGGGGACCGGGATATAGTGGCCATCGGCCCACGGCCAACGTTTGCGCGATGACCCGGTTCCAGAAGCTCGCCCTTGCCACCGCGGCCACCACCATCGCGCTGTTCACCGTGGGCGGGCTGGTCCGTGGAACAGGATCGGGGCTCGGCTGCTCCTCGTGGCCGGCCTGCGAGCCGGGACGGCTCTTCCCCACGGGGACCATCCACTCGTTGATCGAGTTCACGCACCGGCTCCTGGCGTTCGCCGTGATACTGCTGGCGAGCGCGACGGCGATCGTCGCCTGGCTACGACACCGAGGCGACCGGGCCCTCCTGTGGTCGGCCGTCGCAGCAGTCCCGCTGGTGCTGGGCCAGGCCGTGGTGGGCGCGATCGTGGTCCGGACCGATCTGGATCCGGGGTGGGTGACGGCTCACTTCGCCGTGGCACTCATCCTGGTGGCGGACGTCGTGGTCCTGGGGGTCGGGGCCACGGCTCCGGCTGCCCGGCCCGATGCCGGCCGATCGCGGTTCGCCCGCCTGACCCTGGTCACGGCGGCGTTCACCGCATGTCTCCTCCTGGTGGGGACGTACGTGCGGGCCTCGGGATCCCAGCTCGTCTTCACCGACTGGCCGCTGATGGACGGACGGTTGGTCCCGACGCTCGGAGGGGCCGCGACGGCGATGTTCCTGCATCGGGTGCTGGCGCTGGCGTCACTGCTACTGATCCTGTGGCTGGCCATCCGCGCTCGAACGCTCCCCCGCCGGTCGCCCGACCTCACCGCCCTCTCTACGCTCGCGCTCGCCCTGTTCGTCGCGCAGGTGATGGTCGGAGCGCCTGGCACGCCGGGGTGCGGCCGCGGAGGCCGAGCGCACCGAGGCCGACGCGGAGGTGATGGCCGGCCCGAGGTCGCTCCGCGAGACCATGGTCACGTACGTCCGACTGACGAAGCCCAGGATCATCCTGCTGCTGCTCGTGACCACCGTGCCGGCCATGGTCCTGGCGGCGCGCGGATTGCCGTCTCCGTGGCTGGTGCTCGCGACGCTCGCGGGCGGGACCGTCGCCGCCGGCTCGGCCAATGCGATCAATTGTTACCTGGACCGCGATGTGGACGAGCTCATGCGGCGGACCCGCCGCCGGCCGCTCCCCGCCCACCAGGTCTCGCCCGAGCGTGCCCTTCGGTTCGGTTACGTCCTCGGCGCGGTGTCCTTCCTGTTCCTGTCGATCGCCGTGAACGTGCTGGCGGCAGCCCTCGCCCTGTCGGCCATCGCGTTCTACGTCTTCGTCTACACGCTCTGGCTGAAGCGGACGACCACCCAGAACATCGTGATCGGCGGTGCCGCCGGCGCCGTGCCCGCTCTGGTGGGGTGGGCGGCCGTGACGGGCTCGGTGGGACTGCCCGCATGGGTGCTGTTCGCCATCGTGTTCGTGTGGACCCCTCCTCATTTCTGGGCCCTGGCCCTTCGATACCGGGCCGATTACGCGGCGGCCGGCATCCCCATGCTGCCGGTGGTGCGGGGGGCCGACGAGACCCGCCGGCAGATCCTCCAGTATTCGCTTGCTCTGTTCGTCACGACGCTGGTGCTGTACCCGGTTGGTCACATGGGGCCGGTCTACCTCGGCACCGCCGTGGTCCTGGGCGGGCTGTTCGTGTACCGCGCACTGCGACTGTGGCGGGAGCGGACCCCGGCGCTGGCCATGCGCCTGTTCAGGTTCTCCATCGCGTACCTGGCGCTGCTGTTCGTGGCAGTGGCGGCGGACGCCATGTTGATGGCGCGCTAGCGCCGGTCACGAGCCCTCGGAGAGCAGCTTCGTCACGCACGACCGCAGCTCCTGCTCGTCCACGGCCCCGAAACCCCAGTACCTGATCCGCCCGGACCGGTCGACCACGTAGGTGTCGGGCAGTCCAACGAACCCGAAGTCGAAGGCCAGCGCGCCCGCCTGGTCCTGGATGCTCGGATAGGTCACGGCAAAATCCTTCAGGTACGCCCGAGCCGCGACGGGGTCGTCACGGTAGTTCACGCCGAGGAAGTACACGCCGCGGTCCTGGAACTCCTTCCACGCCCGTTCCAACCCCGGCTGCTCCCTGCGGCACGGCCCGCACCAGGTGGCCCAGAAATTCACCACCATCACCGTGCCCCGATACGCGGCCGGGGACACCGAGCCACCCTGGAGGGTCTCGCCTCGGAGGGCCGGCAGCGGCTTCGAAATCTCCCGCAGCCCCGGCTCCTGTCCGGACGGGCTGGTACAAGCCGCGAGGAGCGCGAGGCCCAGGACGAGTGATCGCCTCATGTCCTTCCCATCCTGCCACCCGTGACGGTCAGCGAACCGTCGGGGTCAGCCGACGGTGACCGAACCGTGCATGGTCGGATGGACGTCGCAGTGGAAGTAGTACGTCCCGGGCTTCAGCGCCGGGATCGAGTAATCGATCGACGCCGGGCCCGTGATGATCTGGCCCTTGAACAGGTTCGTACCGAGCGAGCTGTCCGTGTAGATGGCGATGTTGTGTGACACCCCGGCGTCCTTGTCCTCGAAGTGGATGGTCGACGGGGCATCGGGGGGAAGCGCGATCTCGGGAGTGCTGAACGCGAGTCCCTGGGCCATGATCGTCGACGGGTTCGCCGTGCCACCCCCACCCGCGCCGCCGACGCCGCCGCCCGGCGTGGCGGTTGGAGGCGGCGGCCCCCCACCCCCTTTCTCCACCACCACGGCGCCGCTCATCGTGGGATGCACGTCGCAGTGGAAGTAATAGGTCCCCGGCTCGAGCGGCGGGATCCGGTAATCGATCGCCGCCGGGCCGGTCACGATCTCCCCGCGGAACAGGTTCGTCCCGAGCGAGCTATCGGTGAAGATCGCGATGTTGTGCTGGATCCCGGGGTCGTCGTTCTCGAAGTGGATGATGGACGGCGCCGCCGGGAGTTCGATGCGGTCGGTGTCGAACTGGAGGCCTTGGGCCGCCACGGTCACCTTGGCGCCGCCGCCGCCGGGAGCGCCGGCCGTGGCATCGATCGTGCCGTGCATCTGGGCCGGGTGCACGCTGCAGTGGAAGAAGTACGTCCCGGGGTCGAGCGCTGGGGCCTCGTAGGTGACCTTGGCCGGCCCCGTGACGATCTCCCCGTTCAGCAGCGGCGTGCCGGTGAAGCCCTCGTTGTCGAAGATCTGGACGTCGTGCTGGATCCCGGCGTCCTGATTGTCGAAGGCGATGGCGAAGGGGTTGCCCGCGGGAACCGAGAGCTTGGTCTTGTCGAAGGCGAGGCCCTTCGCGGTCAGCGAGATCGTGACGGGGCCGCCGCTGCCGCCTCCCTCCTTCTCTCCGCCGGTCCCCACCGCGATCAGCGCGATGCCGCCCGCCAACATGGCCACCCCGGCGATGGCCCCCAGCATCGATGCCAGGCTGGAGGCCCGGACCACCGACCTGCTGGCCACCACGGCCGCGACCACCAGGATGGACAGCGCCACGACGAGGGCGATGCCGGTGGCTGCGTCCGCCGTCAGCGAGAGCAGGATCCGGGAGAACCCGAACAGCACCGCCGCGATCACCAGCAGCATGACGATGGGCAAGAGGATCGGCAGCACCACCCGGTCGCGCGTGCTCGTCCTCATCGCTTCGACAGCTCCGAGGTCACCTCACGCTCCACCTGGCGGAGCTGGAGCGGATCCCATCCCGTCTGCCGCTCGCGGTCGTGCCACCGGAAGAAGATGACGGTGATGAACCCCCACAGGATGGCCCCGCCGGCCAGCTTCATGATGAGCCCTGCGACGAGCTGGTCCGAGTGCGCCGAGATGCCCCAGATCCTGGGGAACGTGCCGTACACCGGATACAGCAGGGTCGACCCGAGGGTCAGGAACGACGCCGGGATGGTCGGGGCGAGCGACTGGAGGAACAGGTAGAGCATCTGACCGGGTGGGGACAGCGGAGGCATCTCGGGCATCGGCGACATCACCGGCCACCACATGGCGAGCGCGGAGAGCACCAGCACCACGTGCAGCCCGAAGTGCAGTCCCTCCGACCGCACCGACGTGTCGACCACCGCCGGCCAGTGCGTGAACAGTAGGACCCCGTTGAACACGATGAGCGCGACCAGAGGGCGGGTGAAGAACCGGAATGCGCGCTGGACCGGGCGGGGGCGGAGCATCAGCCGCAGGAGCCAGGGCGGCATCCCCGCCAGCAGGAGCGGCGGGGCGACCAGGGTGAACAGCAGGTGCTGCACCATGTGCGCCGAGTACAGGTACCGCTCGGCCAGATCGTGGATGGGCCAGTCCGCGCCCACCCACAAGACGAGGACCCCCAACGAGAAGAACGTGGCTCGGCGCCGCCACTCGGGGTCCTCTTCCCCGCGCTCCTGCCGGTGCCGGCGCACCGCCACGAGGTATCCGGCCTCGATGCCGGCGAACAGCACCAAGACGTCCGGGTGCGCGTGCCAGGCAGGGAGGGCCACGACCTAGCCTGAGAACGCCCGGAACGTGAGCAGGACGACGAGGTACAACGTCACCGCTCCGGCCAGCCCGATCATGAAGAACCGAGCGTAGGTCCTGCTGTCGAACCGCAGATGCATGTACCACAACACGACCAGCACGAACTTGATCCCGGCGAAGATCAGCAGGGCGGGGATCAGCAGGGCCCGCGAGATCTGGGCGTAGTAGATGCCCACTTCCATCGCGGTGACCACGCCAAGGACGATGGCGATGCGCACGTACTCCTTGGGGCTGGGGTGGCGGACCGTCCTACCTCTTGGAGGCGTCGGCGAGGCCGGTTCCCGCATGTCGGCTCGTTCCACTCCGCTGCCTACTTTCCCGTCGGGATCAGGTACACGACCGTGAAGATCACGATCCACACGATGTCGACGAAGTGCCAGTACAGCCCGACCAGCTCCACCGCCATCGTGTCGCGGGGCGTGATCCTTCCGGTGAACGACATCGAAACGAGCGAGAGGAGCATGAGGATGCCCACGCCCACGTGGGTGCCATGGAATCCGGTCAGGACGTAGAACGTGGTCCCGAACAGGTTCGTGGACAGCGCCAGGCCCTCCCGATAGAAGGTCGTGAACTCGTAGACCTGGCCACCGACGAACGTCATGCCGAGCAGGGCCGTGGCCAGCAGCCACACCCGCATCCGGCCGATCTCGCCCCGCTGGATGGCCGCGAGGGCGAGGACCATGGTGAGCGAGCTGGCCAGCAGCACGAACGAGCTCACGGAGGTGTACGGGATGTCAAACACGTCGTCGGGGTACGGACCGACGAGGCTCGACCCCCGATACAGCACGTAGCTCGAGATCAGGGCCCCGAACA
>WNGA01009063.1_pt1 | contig 13519 bp, 12 predicted proteins | sample 5400061 | NCBI WGS metagenome assembly WNGA01 (sample SAMN13153366, study PRJNA577476) | soil metagenome | isolation source: 100 cm soil or saprolite under grassland replicate 2 | place: USA:California | collected 2016-06-15 | reverse complement strand
CGCTCGGGTGGAATCAAATCGTCTGCCGCGAGTCCGTTAGGGATCACCAGCGCAGTGACGCCTAGCCCCTGCAGGAGATGTTTCATGTAGCGGCTGACCGTAGTAATAATGGCTGCCTCAGCCAGACGGCCCCAATCGATGCGGTCGAAGGAGAAGGTGTTATTGGCATTCCACAGAATAGTCACGTGCGACCGCACCTTGGCCTGCCGCAGCAGCCAGTCCAGGTGCAACACAGCATCAACCGTATGCCATTCTTCGGCCAGGATGACCGCCGTTCCGCCCTGCTGGAGATGCGGCAGTAGCACCTCTCGCAGCAAAAACGGCGGCAGCGAGGCGGCATAGTCGGCGTGTTTCGCCTCTTCGCCATCATAGACGCCCTCGGGGTGGTAGCGGCTGATCCACTGCCCCCATCGATGCAACTGGAGCTGGTCGCAGACTTCGTGGCCTGGGAGGTCGGGGTCGCCGACAAACCACAGATGCGTCGGGAAGCCGCTCGCGACCAGGGCCTGGGCTAAACCGATAATGCGGCTGGCAATGCCCCCGGCGCGGGCGTATGGATCGGGGCCTTCAAAGGACAGAAGGTGAAAGTGCTGCGGGGTGTTGGTTGCACATTGAGAGACCATGCGGTGTCCTTTCAGGAATGGAGAGCATCATGCCTGAGGCCAGCGCAGCAGGAGGAAGCTGCCGAAACCGCTTACGCTATCTTACGTGTGCTGTAGCAACATTTATGCCACATGTATCGGCGCTGCGCGTGTCTAATGCCAATCCCGCTCCAACACCGCCTACGGCCCGGGGAAAGTGCCGTGCGGAGGCTCTATGCGCATGCCGTCTATCCTGGCTCTAGCGCTCACTAGCGCATTCTTATTGTGCCGACAAGATTCCGGGAAACGCGTTATCTACATCGTTGTCTTCATCAGCTAGATCAGATAACAAAATGGTCATATTCAATGCAGAAAGGCACGCCGGCCCTGGTGGACGTTTCCTTGGCTTGGTAAGCCTGGGACACCTCTCTATTTTGCCGGGGCGACAGCTGAGCGCCCCGGCTTCTAAACTTTTTTCCCTGCCACTGGTGGCAGCTTCGTTCTTACTGAGCCGACGTCGACAACAAAGCGGCTCATCGACCATGCAGCATCATCGTTGTTCGAGCCTGCTGACGCCTTTATGTCGTTGTACCCTCTCTTGTAGTTGCTTACTGTTCTCACAAGCACGCCGTGCCCGCCACAGCAGGAGCGTACTGCATGCGCATAGTTCACGGCTCCTCTCGTCGGGGGTAGGGGGAGGGGGCGGCAGGGTTGTAAGTACAGGGAGGAGCTGCATCTCTGGAGTGGTGTGTAGAGACATGGCCAGGGTAGTGGAGAGTTTCAAGACGTTCTGAGGCACTCCATAACGACTTTTCTCAGTCATGGACAGTCGGCTCCATACAAGCACGCTATTAGTGCACCACATAGTCAAGATAAGTCCCATATCATAAGAACAGCTGAGCGTGGAGAGGTACATTATAGCGGCAAGTGTGGTCTCGGTAAAGGGGTGTGAGAGGGGGTCGAGCACAAAAAGCGTAACATTCCAGATAGCCTACCCTGGACAGGGAGGTACTCGAGGGACGCACGCCTTCCTGGCGTTGGCCCGCCTCGCGGGATGGACGTTGCAGGCACGATGCGACAACGCCTGGAGGTCAGGGACGTCCCGAGACGTCGCCGCGAGTGAGGTTGACGCACGTCACGCACTCCGCTACACTCGGCTCAATTCAGCCTTATATGCGCGCTTCCGACCAGCCGCTTCACACACCCATCCGCGTAGCGGTGGAGCAGCATGGGGGCAGGGCGCTCCAGACCTCTGCGAAGGCAAGACAGAAGAGGAGACGACAGCATGCTAACCCATGAAGAAAATATGTTGGTGACCAGAACTGGCTCTGGAACCCCTATGGGAGAAGCGATGCGGCGCTACTGGATTCCAGCGCTGCTGTCCGAGGAATTACCCGAACCGGATTGCCCGCCGGTGCGTGTGGAACTGCTGGGTGAGAAGCTGGTAGGTTTTCGGGACACGCAGGGGAGAATTGGACTGCTGGACGAATTCTGCCCCCACCGCCTGGTCTCCCTGTGGCTTGGGCGCAACGAGGAGTCTGGCCTGCGCTGTGTGTATCACGGCTGGAAATTTGATGTGGCCGGCGCTTGCGTGGAGCAGATGAACGAACCAGCGGACTGCAGCTTCGCCCATAAAATCCGCACCAGAGCCTATCCCACCGCCGAACTGGGTGGGGTCATCTGGGCCTACATGGGACCCCAGGCAAAAATGCCACCCCCGCCCAGCTTTGAGTGGACGCAGGTGCCAGAGAGCCATCGCCATGTCTCGAAAGTGGTGGAGGAGTGCAACTGGCTGCAGGCCCTGGAAGGTGGCATCGACACCTCGCATGCGCCGATCCTGCACCGCACCATTTCTGCCACTGCCACCAGGGCGGGGGTACCGCTGTTGGGACCCTTTGTGCGGGGCGGAGCCCCGACGATAGAAGTGGATGTCACTGACTACGGGTACCGCTATGCCGGGGTTCGACCGCTGGAGGACGGCGCCACCTATGTGCGCACCTACCATTACGTCATGCCCTTTACGCAGATCCGGCCACAACAATTCCGCTTGCAGAGCGAGCGGATGCGGCCCAAGGTGGCGGGACACTTCTGGGTGCCCATCGATGACGAGAAGTGCATGGTGTGGAACTGGATGTATAGCTTTGGGGACGAGCCGCTGACAGAAGAAGACCGTCTGGAGCGCGGTAGCGGCAATGGCCCTGATCACGTTGACCAGCAGACCTTCCGCTCGTTCCGCCACCGCGGCAACAACTGGCTCATCGATCGCCAGGTCCAGAAAACTGAAACCTTTACGGGTATCGACGGGGTGAACACCCAGGACCGCGCGGTACAGGAGAGCATGGGGCCAGTGGTGGACCGCTCACAGGAGCACCTGGGACCGGCCGACCGTGCCATCATTGCAGCGCGCCGGCTGCTCCTCCAGGCGATCAAGACGGTCCAGGAGGGGGGTGATCCATTGGGCACAGACACCAGCTACTACCAGGCCCGTGCTATCGAAAAGATCCTTCCCAGGGGGCTAGCGTGGCGGGAGGCGCTCTTGCCTGAGATGTATCCCACCATGGAGCCGATGGCGGCTGCCGACTGATCCCACATGGGGCCGGGCGCTCTGTGCCTCAGGCACGATTTTTTATGAGGCCCGGCCCCACCTGCTGCCCCTGGGCTTCTCGATGGCGTGGCGGTACCCACCACATGACACCGGAGGAGAGTCTATGCCTGCTACTCCTGACCTGTCGCCCCATGATGAGAGTCCTCCAGAGATCGTCGCACTGCGTCGTGAGGTCTCTACCCTGATACACCGCTGGCAGCAAGCCGGTATCTCTCTCCATGAGCTGGCCATGGTGCTGGCTACCGCAGGCTGTCAGGCCCTCGGGCATGCTATGGGACACGTCTCACCTCCCGAAGGTCCTGAGATCATCCAGGACATCATGCACGAGCTCCAACGGCAGGCTGAGTCGTGCTATTTTCAGCACTGGCGATAGATTGCCCAGCTCGCCGAGACCTCCTGGCAGGGGAAGCAGGACTGGGGAGAGTAGAAGAGGGGGAGAGGGGGAGAGCTTACAAGGAGAAGTTTTTTTGACGGAGAGACCTCGAAGAAACATCGTCGCAGGTTATTACCTCCCCCCAGCGGGGGGAGGGGGTAGGATCCATTGAAAAATAAGCATTTAGGGAAAATCTGCTCTTGTAAGGAGTGGGAGAGGGGGAGACGAGGAGAGCGGGAGAGCGGAAGGGAGTGATCATGGGCTTTAAGATGGTTATTGTACCTCCGAACACGCAGCCGGATTGGCCTGAGAAGATTCGCGCTGTGGTGTCTGATTGCGACGTGCAGATGTTTAACAGTGCTGAGGCGGCACTGGACGCTATCGTGGAAGCGGATGCGGCCTACGGCAACATTGGGCCAGAACTGCTGCAGCGGGCACGCAAATTGCGCTGGATTCAGGCCCCGGCGGCGGCACCGCCAGCGGGCTATTACTACAAGGAACTCATCGAGAGTAACGTGGTTGTGACGAATCAGCGCGAGATCTATAACGACCACATCGGCGCGCACATCATGGCTTTTATACTGGCCTTTGCCCGCGGTCTGCATCGCTACATTCCGCACCAATTGCAGCAGCAGTGGCGTCCTAACGGCGTGGAGCCGATCATCCACCTGCCTGAGGCCGCCGCGTTGATCATTGGGGTTGGCGGCATTGGGAGTGAGACGGCGCGACTCTGTGCCGCCTTTGGCATGACAGTGCTGGGAGTCGATGCCCGCCGGACCGAGGCGCCTCCGAGTGTCAAAGACCTCCGGCGTCCGGCTGACTTACACACCCTGTTGCCGCAGGCCGATTTCGTCATCATGACCGTCCCGCATACGCCAGAGACGCGGGGCATGATGGCTGCCAGAGAATTGCAACTGATGAAAAAAACTGCGTTTCTGATCAACATTGGACGCGGGGCCTGTGTCGTGCTCGACGATTTGGTGGCAGCGTTGCGGGCTGGAGACATCGCCGGGGCTGGCCTGGACGTGTATGAAATCGAACCATTGCCGCCAGACCATCCGCTCTGGACCATGCCTGGTGTGTTGCTCACCCCACACGTGGCTGGGGTCGGTCCATACTTGCAAGAACGTCGCACCGAGTTACTCCTTGAAAACTGCCAGCGCTTCAACGCGGGGCACCCGCTACACAACGTGGTCGACAAGGCCAACTGGTTCTGAGAGGCACAGATTATGGAGGAGCCCCCCTTTCGCCCGGAATTCTTTGCGCGTCTGGATGAAGAACCGGATGAGGCGTTCTACACCATGCCCCGGAAGGTCGTCCATATTGATGACGCCGCGATCGCCGCGATTAAACAGTGCTTGCCTGATGTGCTACCCCCCAATGGCGTGGTGCTTGACTTGCTGAGCAGTTGGCGTTCACACTGGCCGGAAGGGTTACCCAAACAGCGCCTGGTAGGTTTAGGACTCAATGCGGAAGAGATGGCGGACAATCCGGATTTGGACGAGTATGTGGTGCACAACGTGAATATAGACCCGCAGTTACCCTTCGAGACAGACATGTTCGATGCCGTCGTGCTGACGGTGTCCATCCAGTACATCACGCAGCCTATTGCCGTTTTCCAGGAGGTCTGGCGCATCCTCCGCCCAGGTGGCCCGATTGTGGTGATCTTCTCGAATCGCATGTTTCCGACGAAAGCGGTGGCCATCTGGCGTATGCTCGACGATCAAAAGCACATTGACCTGGTCGCCTCCTATTTCCACTACGCTGGGAACTTCGTCGGTGTCGAGGCGCACAATTGGTCGCCATCGGTGTACACGGACCCCCTGTACGTCGTCCTGGCCCGTAAGCCTGCCCCTACGACCTGAAGCCGGTCGCAGGCTACCAGCACAGCCTGAGAGGTGAGCTTATCAGGGGAGGTCTTTTTTGACGGAGAGACCTCGAAGAAACGTCGTCGCAGGTTTTTACCTCCCCCCGCTGGGGGGAGGGGTCGGAGACCGTGTTTGAGGTGAGCCCCAGGCCGACGCGTCACACCTCTCCAGGCTACGGTTTGGCTGGTGCTTTAGCGGTCGAGGCACTGCCAGGTTTGAGCTTCGTCACAGCGTCCGTCAGCGTTTGATTGGTGATCGTGGGCACAATAAAGACCTCGGTGCCATCACCCCGGCTGGCATAATACCCTTTGTTATCCTGGCCTACAGCTTGCCCCAACAGCAGGCGCTCGGTGCGGCCATCACGCAGGGTGAGGGTCACTTGCAAGCGCGGTCGGTCCAGACCAGTCTGCGACGGAGGAGTAGTGGGGAGGTCGTCGGCGTTGAGTTGCGCCGTGGCTCCTAAGAGGGAGGTCACTGCTGCCGCATCGACGGTGGCATCAGGGCTACCGACAAACTGCCAGATTGCCGTGGACTCAGCAGGATTCCCTGCCGTGGACGCTTCAGGGGCGTGACGCTCTAGACTCCAGGACTCGCCCTCCTCCTGGAGCGTCAGGCGTGCAACCTCTTCTTGCGGTACCTGGAGGATGCGCACGTCAAGCAATGTACCCAACGTTGGAAAGAGCCGTTGCACGGTCCATTGGGGCACGATGTACACCGGGCCTGTATCGCCCAGGCGGGCATAGCGACTGCCGCTCTTGGCGGGGACCTCGTTGCCGAGGGAGACCGTGGCCTGGCGTGCGTCCTGGCTGCCTGGTTGTATGGTGAGACTCGCCCGATATGGCGGTGTGTCCAGACCGTACTCGGGGGTCTTGGCAGGGTCCACCACGTCATCACCCTGCAACGTACGCAACGTGGTCACGAGGCTCTCTACGGCGTCAGGCTTCACACTATATGGCAGTTCTGGGGAGACCAATTCCCAGGTTGGGGCCGGGGGCACCGACGCTGCCTCCGTGCCTCCTGCCGGAGCTGCGGGCTGGGTCGTAAACTGCAGAGCCCGTGCAGGAGAGTGTAGTTCGACTGCGGTGACCTGCTCTTTGGGCACGTTCTGGATGCGCAGGTCGAGCCAGGGTTTGGCGCTGGGGGCCTGGTCTGGCGTGCTGCTGGTCAGACCGGCAGTGCTCTGGAGGTACAGATTCACACTGTAGATCCGCCCCTCACCGGCACGCCGCATGAAGCCGTTGGTGCCGCTCCCCTTCCCAGCCAGCAGATATAAGGCTGGTTTGTCAGGCGCATCAGTATACACCTTGAGATGCAGGGCTTGCTCGTCCGTGAGTTGAAAGTCGCCCAGCAAGGCGGTGGAATCGGCCCGTAGTTCGCCTTGCAAGGTACTGAGTTGAGTTAAAAACTGCTGCATTTTCGTAGTATTCGCCGGCGTGTCAAAATGACTGGCGACCACCCAGGCGCCATCGCGTTTGCGCAGACGGACGATCTCCTGGGGCTTTGCTCCATGATAGAGATCAAACCCGCTCATGCTATCGTCGCGCAGTGTCTGTGGCACCAGGCGTTCCAGGCCAACCTCTTGGGCCAACTGCGGCGGTGCTGGTGAACGTTTCAGCAGCACCGCCAGAACACCCAACATAATCAAAATGGCAAGCAGAGGGAGGAGACGTTTGGGACTCATAGTGCTCGCTATTACTCCCCTTGTGTGACGACGCTATTCAGGCGCTTGGGGCCAGAGCGTAGGCGGCACGGGTACGCCGCCGCAGCAGGGCACCGCCAATGCCCAGCGCCGCGATGAGCAGATTCACCAGGCCGAGATTGACGAATTTCCAGAACTGCCGCGCCCCAGCGCTCGGTTTGCTGATGGTGCGATTAATCTGCTTTTTACTGCGCACGTTGATAATGTCATCCCCGAGCGTTAACGCGTCTACACTATTGAGGAAGAAATCTAAATTACCCCCTGCCAGGAAGTTACGATGGAGCATCTGGGCGTCCCCCACCACCAGGAGTTTCCCAGGTGCCGGCGTGGGCGCCGTGGCTGGTGCCTCATCTTGCGGGGGTGGTGGCGTGGGTGGCATGCCAGGTTGCGGCGCTGGCGCTGGCCAGGCCGGACGTTCTTGCCCGGCATACACGTCAGGAAATTGGCCACGCACCAGCACGGCCAGCGACCGTTGCTGACCGCGGGCTGGGGGTTGCAAGTCATTAGCGGTGAGTTGGGCATCAGGCGCGATGGTCCAGGCCCGTGGGCTGGTCGAAAACAGCACGCTATGCTCCAACTGGTGGCGCTCTAAGACGTCTGGTTGCAGCTTCAGCGCACTACCCCATAGATAGAACAGCGGGGACAGGTTGCTGGTGATGGACATCTTGCGGTTCATCGTGTCCTGCGAAATCATGATGTGCAGTGGCAGATTCAGCGTCACGCCACTCCCCGTGAGGGCCGACATCAGATTGTCCGCCTCACGCACGGTCAGCGACTGGTGATTCACATCCATCAGAATCGCCGGGTCGAGTTCCAGACCATACTGGCTCAGCCAGGGATTCACGTCGGGCTTCTGGTCGTCCTTACTGACTGAGATCGCCTGTCGCACCACGTTATAATTCCAGCGATACTGCTGCAGCGCCAGGAAGACCGACTTGCCCTCATACAGCGCGCGATTCAACTCCCAGCGTTGCCGGTCGGAAAGATTTTGTGGATTGACCACCAGCACGGTAGTTGTCCCGGCAGGGAGCCCGGCGCTTGGCGCCAGCTCCACCCGACGCACATCGTATTTCTCGAGACGCAACAAGCGCTCCAGGGTTTCATACGGGTCTTCCGTCTGCGGCAGGGGACGCCCCATCTGCGCATAGAGCTGTCGCATGTATGGCGGAATGTTGAGCGGGTCTTTGGGAGCTACCAGGGCGACAACTGGCGGGGCATCACGACTCAACTTATAGAGGGTGTTGATGATGCGGTATTCCAAGGTATCAAGATCATCCGGCAACATGCGCGGGATAATTTCCTCGTCTTTGTCCTTGTAGGCCAGGCCCAGGGCCGCATAGACCAGTTTGTTGACCACCTCGTCTTCGCGCAGCGCCTGCACAGAAAAAGGGCGCACACCCTTGTCCAGTAAACGCTTCTCCAGGCCCTCAGACTCACCACCCCCCTCAGTCGCCTCCTTGCCAGGCGGCTGCAGGACGGACGCGGCCTCCATATGAATCGCTTTGGGGAGCAGTTGCCCCTTGCTGGCCAAGCGCATCTCGTCGAGTTTGTCGAGAATGTCCTGTTCGAGCCGCTGCATTTCCGTGGGCATTTTCTCTTTGGGCGTGATGTAGAGATTGACATGCACCGGTGCCTTCAGGTTCTTCAGAATTTTGACGGAGGCGTCGGACAGCGTGTAAATTTTATCTTTTGTCAGATCAAAACGGCCCAAGTTCTGCCCGGCGAGGAGCCAGTTGGCGATCAGGCCAATCACGACACACAAGGCAACCGCCACCAGAAAAGTGTTACGCGCCGCAGGACGGCTGCGAATGTCCAGAAAGAGTCCATTGAGAAACAAAAACACCGCCGTCCAGATGAGGAAGTACAACACATCGCCAACGACCAGGACGCCTTTGGTAAACGTGGCATAGTGCTCCGTCACTCCCACCACATGCGCTAAAAACGTCCCCAGACCCGGCCAGGCGCTATCCATGTAGGCGGCGATGAACTCCATACCCAGGAGGAAGACGCCAAAGCATCCCAGCAAGGTCACCACAAAGGCCACAATCTGATCCCGGCAGAGGGCCGAGATGAACAAGCCGAAGGACAAAAAAAAGGCCCCGAGCAAGAGCGCGCCACAATATGCCCCAAGGATGGGACCCGGATCAGGCGTACCCAGGATGGCGAGCATCAAGGGGACCGTGAGGGTTCCGGCTAGGGCACTGAGAAAAAACGTTAAACTGGCCGCAAACTTACCCAGCACCAGCTCATGGGGCTGCATCGGAAACGTTAACAGCATTTCCCAGGTGTTTTGTTTACGCTCCTCGGCCCACAGCCGCATGGTCACAGCCGGCAGAAAGATACACATCAAAATGGGCACGGTCGTAAAAAATGCCCGCATGTCGGCAGTCAGAAACGTGAAGAATGGGGTCATAAACAACCCCACGCTCAGACTTAGAAACACCATGAGGAAGATGTAGCCGATGGCCGACGTATAGTAGGCGGCGAGTTCACGTCGAAAGATGGTCCACAGGTTCTGCATCTAGGCCCCCGTCTCCGACTTGCTTTCTTGCGGTTCAGTTAAAGCCAGAAACACCTCTTCCAGGGTTGGTGGTTGCGCCTGCAACTCACCCACTTGCCAGCCTCGGGCCTGGGCCAGCGCCCCGAGCTCAGGCAACACATTGACCCCCTGCGCCGCCTGCAGTTCGAAACGTGTCAAGCTCTCTGTAGCGCTCGTCAAGCGCAGACGCCGTACCCCCCGCAGTTCTTTGAGGGCGACTTCGACTTCCGCACGCGGTGCCGCTACGGCGAACAGGGCCCGGGCGTAGCGCTGCGTTTTCTGTTGTAACTCTGGCAGAGTGCCATCACCAACGATACGCCCCGCGTTGATAATCACCAGGCGATCGGCTACCACTTCTACCTCTTGCAGAATATGGGTGGATAACAGCACGGTTTTGTCGCGGGCCAGTTGGCGGATGAGGTGACGGATCTCCTGGATCTGGTGCGGGTCGAGCCCAGAGGTCGGTTCGTCGAGGATCACCACTTGCGGGTCATGGATCAGCGCCTGGGCCAGCGCCACCCGCTGCCGATAGCCCTTGGACAATTCGCGGATGAGCTTGCGATACATCGGCCGCAGCCCACAGTGCTCGACTACCCAGGTGGTGCGTTGCTGCAACCCGCCGCCGCGCAAGCCGCGCGCCCGCCCGACAAAGTCGAGATAGGCCCGCACGTCCATATCCGGGTAGAGCGGCAAGACCTCCGGCAGGTAGCCGATGAGCTTGCGCACCTCGTACGCCTCGTTGCGAATGCTTTTGCCACCGACCGTCGCGTGGCCGAAGGTTGGGTACAGATACGTGGTGAGCAGCTTCATCGTGGTCGATTTACCGGCGCCATTGGGACCGAGTAAGCCGACTACTTCACCACGCTCGACGTTAAACGTGGCTTTGTGCAAGGCCACCACCGGGCCATAGTGCATACAGAGGTCAGAGACGGTAATCACACCAGGCGACTCCTCTTTGCGATCTCCTTATGCTCGGACATATTGGGACGCATGTCCACAATCTCGTACGGACGAAAACCTCCTCTGATCATATCATGCCGCTCCTGGATTTTGCACCCCTCTTGTTGCCACAGACCCGTGTGCCTAGCGCTGTATGCCATCTCCCAAGGGGGCAAATATGACTACGGTAGGCCAGTAAGGCCAAAATAGCCCGCATTATAGAACGCATGGAGCACTATGCAGGGATAGATACTGATATACCGGTCTCGGCAATACCCAAAGATGAGGGAGGGCAACAGTACTGCTGCAGCCCACAGCGGTGGGTGAGACCACCAGTGTCCTGCCACAAAGAAGAGAGAGGTGAAGCAATTCGCCAGGGTGAGACCACCCCAGCCCTGCTGTCCCCAGGACTGCTGGCGTAATTGGCCCTGGAGGTAGCCCCGAAAGATCAGCTCTTCTAATGCTGGATATAAGATGGCTCTGAAAAGAAATGCTTGGGACAGTACCTGCGCCAGGGTGATGGGATGGATGGGAAGCCATAGCCATAGCCCCAGCCAGAAGCCTCCACCAGCCAGCAGCGCCACCAAGAACGCTTTATCTCGATAAAACGATGGACACCAGGCCAGACCGGGGGTAGAGGCTACAGCTCTTATAACAGCGCTGCACTTGGACTGAAATGTCTGGCTATCCTGTAGAGGTGTCACGTCTCTAGAGCGCTCCATAGATCAAGATGAGCCAATGCCTACCAGGACAACACCCAGGCAGATGATCCCGGCGGCGAGCCAGCGCGTTGGGCTCACCGGCTCTTTGAAGATCACTCTCGACATGATGATGACGAGAACATAGCCCAGACTCACCGTCGGATAGGCCAGAGATAACTCTAAGCGTGCGAGTACACTGAGATAGAGCACCGTTGAGAGCCCATAACAACCAAAACCGCTCACCACAGGGAGATTATGCATCAAAATGGCGATGTCGCCCAGGCGAAAGCCAGGCTGACGCGACATCCCATGCTTGAGCAGGAGTTGCCCAACAACTCCTATGATAATCGCCAGGAGGAGTAGCCCATAGGATTGCATGTGCATCGTGTCATGTCCTCGCGAGGAGGGAAACGCCAGCGACAATCACACCCACACCGGCCCAGCGCAGGGGAGTGATCGTTTCCGCAAAGAGGACAGCAGACAAGCCCAGCACGATAGGGAAGGTCAGAGAGAGGATCGGATAGGCGAGGGACAATTGGGCGCGGGCTAAGACCCAGAGCCAGCATACCGCCGACAGCCCATAAATGAGCAGACCTCCCCAGGTGTCCGGGTGCAAAAACAGCGCCAGCACTGACGCCTCTGGCTGAGCCGCACGTGCCGCTTTGAAGAGAATCTGTCCAGCAGCGTTGAGAGCGACTGAAAGCAGTACCCCCACCAGCACGATCCGGCGGGGATTCTGGTGTCGCATAATACGTCTCCTCACTTGAGATGATGGCACGGAGAGAGCCTGTCGCTCACACCTCTGGCAGACACCCTCTCCGCAAGCACTACGGCAGCCAATAGAGAACCAGGTCTACGTCGTGTAGTCTGTGAAGCGCATCGTTGTGGCCCGCGCTCGAAAATCTGTTTTGACATTCACGATAGCCGCTTTGCCCGACGCAAAGGCACGTTCCAGGGCAGGGCGGATGTCGGTGGGTTGCTCCACATATTCGCCATGACCACCGAAGGCATCCATGAGTTTCTCATAGCGCTGATAACCCAACTGACGCCCGATCTTGCCGCCTTCCGGATCGGCGGTCCAGCCGCCGTTGAGACTGATCACCGTCACAATGGGAAGATTATGCCGCACGGCGGTGTCCATCTCCATCGCATTCATGCCGAACGACCCATCCCCGTGGAGCACGAGAACAGGCTTATCCGGCCTGGCAGCCTTGGCACCAACCCCAAAGGGCACGCCTACCCCCATGGTGCCAAAGGGGCCCGAATTGAGGCGATGTCCTGGCGTATACGTCGGGATAGATTGACGGCCATAATTCAGCGTTTCCTGCCCGTCGACGACGAGCACGGCGTCACGCGGTAAAAAATCCCGCACTTCTTTACACAGACGCAGGGGATGGATGGGCACTGCGTCCGAGTGCATGAAGGGTTCAAGGCGCGCCTGGCCCTTCAGATCTTGTTCGCGGAGTGCGTCGATCCATGGCGTCTCCGTGGTGGGCTCAAACTTGCCCCGCACCAGGCTTAACATCTGCGCCAATACGGCCTTGGCGTCGCCCACGATGCCGACATCGACGGGGCGATTGCGGCCAATTTCTGTGGGGTCGATATTGACCTGGATCACCTTGGCTTCCGGGTTGAAACGTGGGGCCTGGCCATGCGAGATGACGTAGTTAAAACGGGTGCCGATGAAGAGCAGGGCGTCGGCTTCACGGAAGGCCATATTGCGGGCGCTCAGGAAGCAGCGTGGATGGTCCTCTGGCACCACCCCCCGTCCCTGTGGCGTGGTAAAGAAGGGTATACCGGTCTCATTGACCAACTGTTCAAGTTCTGCCGAGGCGTCCGACCACAGAATCCCGCTGCCAGACACGATGACCGGCCGTTGCGCCCGGGCCAGCATGGTGACAGCTTCCTGCACCAGGCCCGGGTCGCCCTGCACACGGTGATGCGTTTGCGCCGGTGGCGGCCAGACCACGTCGTCTTCATTCACCCGGGCGTATAAGACATCCCCTGGCAGGTCGAGATACGCCGGGCCCATCCGGCCGGTCATCGCCTGCCGATAGGCAATATTAATATACTCTGGGAGACGCTTCGCGTTAATTGCCTGCCCGGCCCATTTCGAGGCAGGACGCATCATATTGAGCTGATCGACTTCCTGAAATGCCTCAGTGTGAAAATGATGAATCGGACTGGCGCCGCCGAGGGCAATGATGGGAGCCG
>WNGA01032853.1_pt1 | contig 13520 bp, 15 predicted proteins | sample 5400061 | NCBI WGS metagenome assembly WNGA01 (sample SAMN13153366, study PRJNA577476) | soil metagenome | isolation source: 100 cm soil or saprolite under grassland replicate 2 | place: USA:California | collected 2016-06-15 | reverse complement strand
GCCAGTACTGCTCGTTGGCCTCGAGCTCGATGCGGTCGTCCTTCACCCACCGCACGAGCTTGAACGGTCCCGAGCCCACCGGATTCTTCTGCAGGTAGGGCATGTCCTTGTCCCGATAGTACTTGGGCGGGAGCATGGCGGCCTGACCAGTGGTCAACACGGCGGGCAGGAGTGGCCAGCCGGCCTTGCTGTGCACACGCACGGTGAGGGGATCCACGATTTCGACGTGAGTCAGGGGCGTGAAGGCCGACCCTCCGCGCAGCTTGAGCCTGGGATCGATCAGCCGCTCGAGGCTGAACTTCACGGACTCGGCGTCGAAGGGCTCGCCGTTGTGGAACCGGATGCCCCGCCGGAGCTTGAACTCCCAAGTCGTCGGGCTCACGTTCTGGTACGACTCGGCCAAGAGCGGGACCAGATTGAGGTCCGGATCCCGCTCGATCAGCCCATCGAAGAGATTGTTGGCCAGTACGGTCGCCGGCGCTTCCTGGTGGTTCATGGGATCGAGCGTGGTGGGATCGACGCCTTGCGCGACCACCACGGTGGTGGCGGCGGCGGCCCAGGCCTGAGGGGTGGTCTCAGGGGGGCTCGACGCGGCGAGAGCGATGAGAACGAGCAGGCGAAGCCACGACATTGGCGCCTCCTTTACGAGCGTAGATAACATAACGCCCGTTCTCCGTCAGAGCCAGCCGGGGCTCAGGCTTGGCACAGATGGCGGAGTGGGTACCGGGCGAGGGGGTCTACGTCCCCCCTGGAAGAAGTACGCTGAGGAAGCGGCAGCCCAGGCCGGATATACTGGGCGGGCGATGAGCTACAACGCTTGGTTTTCCTGCATCAACGGCTGCCCGGGGCAGTACGGCCTCCTGGAGGTGATCTACCGCTGCCCCACCTGCGGCGACCTCCTGGAGGTGCAGCACGACCTGGACGCCCTGCGCAGCCGGTCGGCCGCGGCCTGGATACAGCTCTTCGACGACCGCTACCGCCGCAACGTCTATCCCTACGGCTCCGGGGTGTGGGGCAAGAAGGAGTGGGTCGTGCCCTTCATCGACAACGAGAACATCGTGTCGATGTACGAGGGCAGCTCGAACCTCCTGTGGGCGGACCGCTACGGCAAGCAGCTTCACGTCGACGACCTCTGGGTGAAGCAGTGCGGCAACTCCCACACCGGGTCCTTCAAGGATCTCGGCATGACCGTGCTCGTCTCGGTGGTGAAGCAGATGATGGCCGACGGCGTGCCGATCGACGCCGTCGCCTGCGCGTCCACCGGCGACACATCGGCGGCCCTGGGTGCCTACTGCGCGGCGGCCGGCATCCCGGCGGTGGTCCTGCTACCCCGTAACAAGGTGTCGATCGCCCAGCTCGTGCAGCCCCTGGCCAACGGCGCCCTGGTCCTCGCGTTGGACACCGACTTCGACGGCTGCATGGCCGTCGTCCAGGAGATCACCCGCGACCGGCGCGTCTACCTCGCCAACTCGATGAACAGCCTCCGCATCGAGGGGCAGAAGACGGTGGCCATCGAGATCATGCAGCAGTTCGACTGGGAGGTGCCGGACTGGATCGTCATCCCCGGCGGTAACCTGGGCAACGTCCACGCCCTCGGCCAGGGGTTCACGATGATGCACGAACTCGGCCTCATCCAGCGCCTGCCCCGCATCTGCCTGGCCCAGGCCGAGCGCGCCAACCCGCTCTACCGCGCCTACCAGCAGGGGTTCCAGCACTTCGATCCCATCGTGGCCCAGCCCACCCTGGCCACGGCCATCCAGATCGGCAACCCGGTCAGCGTCAAGCGGGCGATCCGCACTTTGCAGCGCTTCGACGGCGTGGTGGAGCAGGCCAGCGAGCAGGAGCTGGCCGACGAGGCCGCGCGGGCCGATCGGACCGGGATGTTCAACTGCCCGCACACGGGCGTGGCCCTGGCCGCGCTGCGCAAGCTGGTCGAGCGCAAGACGATCCGCTCCAACGAGCGCGTGGTGGTGCTCTCGACGGCGCACGGGCTGAAATTCGCCGACCAGAAGGCGGCTTATCACATGGGGACGATCGACGGCGTCCGGCCCACCTACAAGAACGTACCCCTGGAGCTACCGCCCGATGCCCAGCAGGTGACCCGGGCCATCGCGCGTCACGTCGAGCGCACGCGGTTGCTCGTCTGATGCCCGTGCCTCGGCGACGTCAGGGCAGGAAAGGCGCGCCGGAGAATATCGGCGGGAACGCCGCCGTGCCGCCGAGCCCTCGCAGCGAGCCGCTGGCCGGTCCGCTGGGACCGAGCACCACGGCCGTGCACGCCGGCGAGCCCCGCCCCAAGCCCGCGCACTCGCTGGCCACACCGATCGTGCAGACTTCGACCTACACCTTCGCGAACACCCAGGAGCTCAAGGACCACTTCGACGGCAAGATCGAGCGCGTCGAGTACGGCCGCTACGGCAACCCGACCCAGCGCATCGCCGAGGCCAAGCTGGCCGCGCTGGAGGGTGCCGGCGACTGCCTGCTCTTCGCCAGCGGGATGGCGGCGATGACGACGGCGCTGTTCGCGGTGCTGTCCCGCGGCACCCACGTCGTGGTGACGGACGACAGCTACCGGCGCACGCGGCAGTTCCTCAACCAGACGCTGCACCGCTACGGCATCGAGGTCTCGACCGTGCCGGCGGGTGACTACGAGGCGCTCGCGGACGCCATCCGGCCCACCACGCGCGTGCTGGTGAGCGAGTCACCCACCAACCCCCACAACCGGATCCTGGACATGGCCCGCTTCGCCGAGATCGGCCGGCGCCACCGGGTCAAGACGCTCGTCGACGCCACCTTCGCCACGCCGTACAACCAGCGCCCCCTCGAGTTCGGCATAGATCTGGTCATGCACTCGGCGACGAAGTACCTGGGCGGCCACAACGACCTCATGGCGGGAGCGGTGCTGGGATCGCGCGACCTCGTCGACGCCGTGCGCGGGCTGCAGGGCATCACCGGCGCCGTCGTCGATCCCTTCGCCGCCTACTTGCTCGTGCGCGGGCTCAAGACCTTCGCCCTGCGCATGGAGCGCCACAACACCAACGCCCAGAAGATCGCCGAGTTCCTGGCCGGCCACCCGCGGGTGGCCGCGGTCCACTACGCGGGGCTCCCCACGCACCCGGAGTACGAGGTCGCCCGCAAGCAGATGCGCGGCTTCGGCGGCGTGGTCTCGTTCGAGGTCCGGGGCGATCTGAAGACGGCAGCCCGCGTCGTGGACGCCTGCCGCATCCCCCACCTGGCTGTCTCGCTTGGCGGCGTCGAGAGCCTGATCGAGCAGCCTGCCATCATGAGCTTCTACGAGCTGACCACAGAGGAGCGGCTGACCATCGGCATCAAGGACAGCCTCATCCGCTACGCGGTGGGGATCGAGGACGCGGACGATCTGATCGCCGACCTCGGCCACGCTCTGGACGCCGCGGGTTGATCACAAGGGGGGCCTCGATCACTCCCGAGACCCTGCCTCCTCCGCGAGGTCATCGAGATGAGCCACATCCGTCACAGCCCGAACCGCGATCGATCCTCGAGGTGCTTTCGACGCCCGCCTGAGCTGTCGGTCGCTCCCGGGTGCTCCTGGGCCTGGCGCGCGGCGCCGCGGGTCGAGCAGCTGGCGGTTCTCACCCTGGGCTGAGCGTCATCTCCAACCGGCGGCGAGACGACGGAGAAGCCGCCCCGGGGGCCGGGCGATCAGGGAGATGGCTGTCCTTCGAGCCAGAAGGCGCGATTTGAGCCGCTTCTCGGCGCCCAGGCGGCGGATGTCTCTCGGCGAGACGTCGATCGGGACCGTGCGGCCCGGATCCATATCGCTGTCGATCGCCTCGAAGGCCGCCTCGAACCTCCGAAGGAAGGCTTCCTGGGCCGGCGCCAGCACCTTCCATTGCTCGGCGGACATCGTGCTCGGGGCTCCAGTGCGGCGAACGAGCGTCGGGTTCGTATTGATCTCCCAGGCCTGAGGCACGCCGTCCTTCACGCCGTAGTCGATCCGGCCATAGGCGATCCCGGCCAGCGCGAACGTCTCCTTCAGCCAGGCGGCGTGGGGATCGCCCTCCACGTATTCGGCCTGTTCCCTCGCCTTGTCGGCGTCGAGGAGACGCCCCTTCCACTTGGTGACCCAGTTGCGGTTGTGAATCAGCGTCTTCGGAATGATCCGGTCGCCCACGACGGCGGCCGAGTACATCCGGTAGACACCCGATCGATCCGCGGTGTCGCAGAACTCGATGATGAGCAGGTCCCGAAGTCGATAGCCCCGCACCACAGTGGCCACGAGAGCCCGGACCAGCTGTCCGCGGCTGTGGAGCACCGGCGTCAGGCTGCCGAGGTGCTCGTGGGCGGGCCGCACGAAGACCGGGAATCGCCGGCAGCGATGGAACTCCGAGGCGCGGCGAACGCGAAACACGTTGCGCTTGCCCTCGAAGCATGCCCGGAGGAGATCGTACCTCAGCAGGACGTCGGCGGGAGGGTTGATGAGCCGGATGGCCGGGCTCGTCCGTCGCAGCTCCTCGCAGCACCGCGTGGCGATCTCCCGCTCGGTCGGAGTGAGCTCATCGATCGCGGCGAAGATGTAGGTTCCCAGGGCCAGCCGACGGCGGGCCACGATCTCGTCATACGTCACGGTGGTCAGCCGCCGACCCAGCGCGGGCCCGGCCTGCTGCAGATACTCGGTTATCCCCTCCAGATCGTCCGCGGGAGCGACAAAGAAGATCACGCGTCAGACTTGCCGCCGCCAGATGGCGATCGTCGCCGGGCCGGGCAGGAGCAGGAAGGGAGAGGGGTCGGAGATCACGCTGTCCACGCCGTGGTCGGTGTAGTAGTGGCCGAAGTTCTTGCCGGTGATGGCCCAGATCATCGTCGACGTGTTGTGGGTCTTCGCGAGGCTCATGAGATCCGGCATCGTGCCGTTCGTCAAGGATATGCCGGTGACGATGGCCAGGTCGGCATCCTTCATCAGTCGGGCGTTGGCGGTCTTTCCGTCCAGGACTTGCACTCCGCCGAGCGTCTGGCCGACGACATCGGGCGACAATTCGCCTTGCGATGCTCCGCGTCCCGGCGCTGCAAGACCTGGTTGGCCTCGTCGGCGAAGATCTTCGCTCTCGCGGCGTACTTGCCGCGCAGCGTGTCGTCGAGCACGATCTGTTCGTCGGCCGGCCGGGAGACCTGGCCGATGACCAGGTCCGCGATGGCCGCGTGATCAGCTTCGTCTCGCCACCGCTGATCCTTCAGTATCCGTCTCGTGTCCTGACCCACCAGATCCGGATCCGGATCCGGCAGTCCGGGACCGAGCGCACCAGAGCGGCCGTAGCCCTCGGCCTGGGCGATCCTCATCGTGTAGCGGGTCTTCCGCTCGCTCGGATCGACCTGAACCAGGAAGCTCACGGACCAGAGTGCCAGCAGCCGGAAGGGATCGGGGGCTAGCGCCGCGGCGCGGTGAAGGGCCCACTTCTCCGCGGCTTCGACGGAGAACGCAGACGGGGTCAGCGCGTCTTTTGGTTGGCGCAATGCCCGGTTTCGAATCGCTCCTGCTCTACTCGGCGATCGACACTGTATCGAACTGGTCGCTCATGCCGACTACTCGCCCCGGAGTCGCGGATCGAGCAGGTCGCGGAGGGCGTCGCCTACGAGGTTGAAGGCGAGGACGGCCAGCATGATGGCGAGCCCGGAGAACGTCGTTATCCAGGGGCAGCACTTGATGTACTGGCGGCCCTCGCTGAGGATGTTGCCCCAGCTCGCAGTCGGCGGCGGGATACCGAGCCCGAGGAACGACAGGCCGGCCTCGGTGCGGATCGCCGTGGCGATGTAGAGGGTGGCCACGACGACCAGCGCGTAGAGGGCATTGGGGAACACGTGGCGGGCCATGACGCGGAGCTGCCCGCTGCCGAGCGCCCGTGCGGCGAGGATGTAGTCCTGCTCCCGGATGGTGAGGGCGAGGCTCCGCGCCAGGCGCACGAAGTTCGGCGTCAACGCCACACCGATCGCCAGGATCTCGTTGGGCAGCGAGCCGCCGAGCGCGGTGACGATGATCAGGGCCAGCAGCAGCGTGGGGAACGCCATCAGCATGTCCGCGCACCGCATGATGCAGGTCTCGATCCGGCCCCCCTGAACTCCCGCGAGAATTCCCAGCGGCACTCCCAGCCCGAAGCCGAAGATCACCGAGGCGAGGCCCACCTGAAGCGACACGCGCGCCCCCCAGATGATCCGGCTCAGCAGATCCCGGCCGAACTCGTCCGTCCCCAGGACGTGTCGCTCGACGGCGCCCGGACCCTTGAGCACGGCGTCGGCGAACTGCGCCGACGGGCTCAAGGGGGCGATGAGGGGCGCCCCGGCCGCCATCACGATCATGGCCAGGGCCATGGCCACGCCGATCCCGATCGGCGTGTACCGGCGCAGCGCGCGGCCGAGCGGCCGGCTCGGGGCCTCCTGGAACGCCCCAGCGGTCAGCTCGGGGGCGGTGGCGTCACGAAGGATGGCCATCGCCGCGGTGTCCGCCCTCCTCGCTACCGGTAGGAGACCCGCGGGTCGACGACCACGTAGAGCATGTCGACCACGAGATTGACGGTGATGATGATCATGGTGAAGACGGTGATAGCGCCCTGGGCCAGTGGGTAGTCACGCGCGAGGATGGCGTCGACGAGCATCTTGCCGAGCCCGGGGCGCGTGAAGACCGTTTCGGTGAGCACCGTCCCCGTGAGTGCGATGGCGACGAAGAGCCCCACCACCGTGAGCAACGGGACCATCATGTTGCGGAGCGCGTGCTTGTAGACCACGGCACGCTCGCCCTGGCCCTTGGCGCGGGCGGTGCGGATGTAGTCCTGGCTGATCACCTCCAGCATGGCGGAGCGCGACAGCCGGCTGACGGTGGCCGCTAGCGTGAACCCGAGCGCCAGGGCCGGCAACGTCAGGTGGTGGAGCACGTCACCCACCGCCGTCAGGAAGTCGGCCGGACTCGAGACGATCTCCCCGGTGCGGATCATGTGGATGACGCCGTCCAGATCGCCGCCCCCGATGAGGGGGAAGAGGTCGAGGCGAAGGGAGAAGAAAATGAGGAGGAGGATCCCGAGCCAGAACACGGGCATGGAAAGGCCGAGGAGGGCGAGGATCCGCAGCGGATAGTCGATCAGCGGGCTGCGGCGCTTGAGCGCCGAGACGATCCCGATCGGGATGCCGACCAGGGCCGCCACGATCGCGCTCGCCATGACGAGCACGAAGGTATGAGGGAACATGCGGGCGATGTATTCGCCGACCGGGTAGCCCTGACGGAGGGAGCTGCCGAAGTCGAACTGCACCGACCGCCAGAGGTAGTCCACGTACTGGATCGCCAGGGGCCGGTTCAGCCCGAGGCTCTTGGTGCAATCCGCGAGGGCCTCGGTGGTCGCCTGGTCGCCCATCATGGCCACGCAGGGGTCGCCCGGCAAGACGCGCATCGCGAAGAACACGATGCTCATGGCCCCGAGCAACATGGGGACGGCCACGAGGAGGCGGCGCAGCACGTACTGGAACATGGCTCAGCTCATCCGTCTCGCCGGGCCCTTCAGTTGAGGACCTTCAGCAACTCAGGGTAGTTGTAGCTGTAGTGGAGCGAGAACTCTCCGTAATCGGGATCGAACGGGGTGCTCACCCGCTTGGGGTTGCGCGCCCACTGGCCCGCAACGTCGGTGATGGGCAGGCACACCAGGTCGCGCTCAATGCGCTTCTGGGCTTCGGCGTAGATCGCGGCCCGCTTCTTGACGTCCCGCTCCAGGCGCCCCTTCGCGAGCAGGTCGTCGATCGCCCGGTAGTGGGCGAAGTTGGTGCCCTTGTTGCCGGTGACCGGGTCCGGAATCTCCTTGGAGTCGAAGAACAGCGACAGCCACGGGTCGGCATCGGTGATGCGTGTGCCGCCGTAGAGCACGAAGGGATCCAGGTTCTTCCGGATGTTCTCGTGGAAGGTCGCGTGCTCGACGACCTGGAGCTCCACGATGATGCCTACCTTCTTGAGCTGCTCCTGGGCGAGGGTGAGCACCTTGGGATAGAAGAAGGACTTGCTGATGAAGTAGTTCTTGATCGTGAAGCCGTTGGGATGGCCCGCCTCGGCGAGAAGCTTCCTGGCCTTTTCGGGATCGTACTCGGGGAATGTCATCGGGATGTGGCCGAAGTAGCCGGGCGGCACGCAGCTGATGGCCAGGCGCCCCAGGCTGCCGGGGTACATGGTCTCCTTGATGGCCTTGCGGTCGATGGCGTGCATGAATGCCCGCCGCACGCGGATGTCGTCGAAGGGGGGCTTGGTCATGTTGATGTAGAAGCGCTCCTGCTGGCCCGGACCTCGCCGGTCGATGACGGCGCCCATCTTCTCGACCTGGCCGGCGAAGTCGGCGGTGACCGCCTCGGGGTAGAGCAGGTCGAACGTCCCCTTCTCGAGGCCGATCAGCTTGGTGGAGTCCTCGGGCACGTCGAACCAGTGGACCTCGTCGATCTGGGGGCGGCCGGCGTGATACTTGTCGAAGGCCTTGAGCACGATCTTCTCGCGCGGCAAATGCCGCTCGAAGTAGAAGGGGCCGGTGCCGATGGGGTTCCACTTGTACTGCTCTCCGAATTTCTCCACCGCCTTCTTCGATACGATATAGCCCTGCTGGTAGCCCACCATGCGCAGGAGGAAGATCGCGTCGAAGGACTTCAGCACGATCTGCACCGTGTACGGATCGACGACCTCGATGGCCTTGATCACCTCGAGGTTCACCCCGAAGCGCGTGCCGGGCGCCCGATTGATCTGTCGCTCGAAGCTGAACTTGACGTCCTCGGCGGTCAGCTCACCGAAGCCCTTGTGGAACTGCACGCCCTTCTTGAGCTTGAACGTCCACACCGTGCCATCGGGCGAGAGGGTCCAGCTCTCGGCGAGATCCGGGTCCACCTCGGCCGTGGTCACCTTGCCGTCCCTGATGGCGAAGCGCGTGAGCCCCCGGTACATGAAGCGCTTGATCGCCTGCGTCTGGCCGAGGATGCTCATGTGCGGGTCGAGTGTCTCGGGCTCCTTGGCGGCGATGTTCACGATCTTCTTCTTCTCGGCCTCGGCCGGCGGAGACTCGACCAGGACGCACACGGAGAGGACGGCGAGGGCCGCCACGAACACGGGCAACCAACGTGACCGGTCATGACTCGACATGGGATTCCCTCTTTCCTGATAGGGGGGGCGTGGGCGTGAAGGATGGGGGAGCTCAGCGGGCGAGGGATTCGCGCGGCGGCTGCGGCAGCCCGCAAGCATGACCGTCAGCGGGACCGGGTGGTCAATCATGCGACCTCCGGCGGACCATTCGCGGGCCAGCCCTGGTGCATGAGCGCGGGCGGGCCTTGAAGGTACAGGGCCGGCTGCTCAAGCTCCAGAGTGGCGCAAGGATAGTCGAGGTCGGCGACGGCCACAAGGGGGGCGACTGAACCGCCCCGGGCTTTCCGGAGAGCCAGGATCAGCGTCGGCACGCGGATCACCGGGAGCACGTGCCGGACGTCGGTCTGCGTCAACAGGATGAACTGCTTGCGCGCCGTTCCGGGGCTCAGCGCCATCCGTTCCCCCGCGCCAGGATGCGCAGGGCGGTTGGGTCGGCCGCCAGGCTGGGAGCGAAATAGCGCGACAATTGGCCGGTGCCCCAGCCGGCCTCGACCCCGGCCGCGATTTTGTCAGTCACCGTCTCCGGGAAACCGTCGGGATAGTCCTCCGCTCTGCTGAAGCGCGCGAAAGAGCCGTAGAGCACCAGCGCCGGTACGCGATGCGGATAGGTCGCGGCGAACATCATCGCCATCGGCCCGGCATCCCATGCACCCCAGATCACGGCGCGTTCCCACCCGGCCGCGTCGATGACCGCGCGCACGTCATCCATGCGCTCCTCGAGCGTCGGCGGGTCCGCGACGGGGTCCGACAGTCCCGTCCCGCGCCTGTCGAGGAGGATGACGCGCGCCCTCACGGTCCAGATGTTCTCGGCGTTCGACGCCCAGCCGGGAATCAGCACCAGGTCAACGCCTCCCTGGCCGAATACCTGGTACGCGATGTTCAGGTCGCCGCTCTTAGCGTATCGCGTCTCGAGGCCGCTCGAATCAAGCATGCTTCTGATTAAACCGGAAAGTCCAGGATGGACGCAATTCGACCCTCCGTCGTGGCGTGAACGGCGCGGATCACTCCATCTCTCAACTCATTCATCCTCTCCAGCACATTTACGGAAGTCATTCTCGCGGCGCCGGTGCCGTCCGGGACCCCATGGTCGTGAGTTGCAGAACCCGCCGGCGTAGCAGATTGCCGAGGTTGCAGGCGTTAACCCCGAGGAGGCGAATCGGACTCGATGTTGCGTCACTGGATGATGCCCTCCGCAACTGCGAGGAGCCGTCGCGAGCCGCATGTTTTACGGGTGTGACGCGATTATGGCCCTGGTCCGTTCACATCTCAAAACGAAAATGCGGGCCAACGTGAGGGTCTCGTGTTTGAGATCTGGAAGCGGCTGAGCGCCGATCGCTCGCGCCCTTGACGGTGAGGCGGCGAGGGGGATCGTCGGCCTCCACGGGGAGGCCTGCCACTCGCTGGGTCGCGCCGCTCTGCTGTTCGGCCGGCTCGACGAGGCGTCTCACCCCGCGTTCGCGGCCCATGCGCTGCACCTCCTCGGCGACATCGTGACCCATGCCGGCCACCTCGATGCCGAGAGCGGCGAGGCCCACTATCGGAAAGGCGCTGGCCCTCGCCCAACCGCGCGGCATGCGCCCCCTCGCCGCGCACTGCCACCTCGGCCTCGGGAAACTGTACCGGTGCAGGGGCAAGGGCGAGCAGGTGACCCCGCAGAGTGCTGGGCGAAATTGCGAGCCAGACGAGGCCCGAGGGAGGCCGCAGCCCGAGGCGTACGTGGGTGTACGATGAGGGCTGCGGCCGACCGAGAACGTGGCCGTTCGAGTTGAGCGGCCCGGCCGCGAGACGAGGGCTGGGTAGATCTGGCGAAGTCAAGTTGGTCCGGCACTAGGCGCGGCTCGCTCCCGCGCGCACGCCGGAGCGCATCATGGGTCGAATGATCAATGGGCTGCCGCGCAGCCTTGAAGGATTTCGCTGATGAGAGTCCGGCGAGCAGCCATGGAGGCCTCGGTGATGCTGCTCACTGCGAGCCTCCTCCTGGGCGCCTCGAGCGTGACGGGCAAACCGATCCCGACCATGCGCACGATCGAGGGGAAGTGGCGCGGCCAGATCAAATTCGCGGGCGGGCCGTACGAGATCTTCTACCTGACCGTCAATTCCGACGGCAGCATCGTCGCGTCCTGGGGTGTTACCACGCGCTGGGGGAAGGTGACGCTGAGCGGCGGCAAGGCGCGCTTCGACCTCCACACCTCGAGCGGAGACCTGTACTACTACGAGGAGAAGCAGGGCCGCGTCATCACACTGAGGCCAGACTTCGGAGGCTGGGACGCGCAGGTACGGCCGCTCAAGTAACTGGACCGGCGTGGCAAGCTCTCCAGGCTGCCCCCGCACTGATCGCAGTCCATCTCCGATGGGGCCGCTCCGGGGCGGCTTGCCACCCCGGCGGCGTAATGAGTGTGGAGCCGAATTGAGGTCATCACCGTCGTTGGCTCAGAGCCGAGCCTAGCCTTCGAGATCCGCGGCATAGGCGGTCTTGGCTACCCCTTCCGCCTTGACTCTTTCTTGACTTTCTTGGGCCGTGCTCCAGCCTTCTGGGCGGCTTTCTCAGAGAGATCCGCCGGCATCGCCGAGAGTAGACCGGAAACAACTTCCTCAAAGGCGAGGCGATAGAGAGACGGGGCCTTGCGGTGTCTGCCAGCGTTCTTCTTCACGCGCCAAGCTAACGCAAACAGTCTCGCATAGCGCACCTCCTACGGACGACGAACGGGCGCGGGGGCTTCGGCCACGACGTGGATGACACGCAGACCGAACTTGCGCTCGGCCTGGTGCACCAGGTCCATCTTCACCCAGCGGGAAATGCCCTGGGGCAATGTGCAGATGACGAGGATGTCGTAGCCAGGGTGCATACGCAGCTCGTCGGTGATCGCCTGCAGGGGCTCTGGCGCTCCCGCGGCAGCATGGAGGACTCGCGCCCCCACCGTCTCCTCAAGTAGCGTCTTTGCTGCCTCCGCGCGCTGCTTCGCCTCGCCGACCGTCTCGCCCTCCCACGTAAACGTCGGCCCGGGCGCTTCCGGTACGAGCACGGCGAACTCCGCAGCGGGGTCCTGCGCGATCAGCTCCCGCACCTTGCGGTGGAGGTCGGGGCTGAAGGCGGTCTGATGCGTAACGACGAGATATCTCGACATCTCTCCACCTCCGTCATGACCCTCGGTCGTCGATGGCCCTCCGTTCCATTCGCTACGGGATGATCCACAGTACGTAGGCGGTCGAGGCCGTGCCCAAGAGGGCGGCGCCATAGCACAGGACGGCGATGAGCGCGGTCAGATGCTTGAGCTGCAACCCATCGTACAGCGTGTACCTGAAGCGATGGGCCCAATGGAAGAGTGGCAAGGAGATGAGCACGAAGAGATAGAGTCGTATCACCGGGTGTGCCAGGAGGCGGTGGAGATACTCGTAGCGGGGCGCCTCGAGCCACCCCAGGGGAAAGGCGAGGCCAGTCAGGAAGAGGTGGACGGGGAAGAGGAGCGCGGCGACCGTCCCGCCGGCGCTGAACAAGAGCCACAAGAGCGGCGTGATCCGTTCCATCATCTATCCGCGCAGCAGCACAAAGGCCACGACCCCCGAGAGCACAAGCCAGGCCGCGTAGTTCAAACCGACGATGACCCAGTCGGGTACCCGCTTCCCCCGCAGCCGGAAGACCATGGCCTTGGGGGTCAGGTTGAACCAGGTGATGGCATGGAAGAGGACAAAGAGGAAGGCAACCGTATCGAGGGCGAGGAAGAGCGGCGTCCTGAGCCGGGTGAGGAGCTGTCCATAGGCCTCGGGCCCCTGGGCCAGGGCGTGGAGCTGCCAGAGATAGATCACGGAGAAGAAGGCCACGAAGACGCTGGTGAGCTCGCGCAGGACAAACCCAGTGTAGGACCGCTTCTGAAGCCACCACCAGACCGACACGCGGCGGCGGTACCAGCGGGGATGGTACAGGGTGTAGTCGGGCTTGGCGCTCATCTCGTTCCCCACGGGAGGAGCAGCGACTTGACCCAATCGGTCGCGCTGGTGAGCTTGTACTGCTGGATGGCTCCCGCGGGATCCACGTGCTTGGGGCACACCTTCGTGCACTCGCCCACGAAGGTGCACTGCCAGATGCCGTCGTGTCCGGAGAGGATCTTCAGACGCTCCGCCGCCCCCTCGTCACGGGAGTCCATGTTGTAACGTTGGGCCAGGGCGATGGCGGCAGGACCGATGAAGCTCTGCTCGAGTCCATAGATGGGGCACGCGGAGTAGCACAGCATGCAGTTGATGCACATGCTGAACTGCTTGTACGTGTCGAGCTGATCGGGACTCTGGAGGTACTCGCCCTCGGCCGGCGCCTTCTCCTCCTTGCGAATGATCCACGGCTTCACCTGCTTGAGCTTTCGCATGAAATCGGTGAGGTCCACCACGAGGTCGCGCACCA
>WNGA01023522.1_pt1 | contig 13520 bp, 10 predicted proteins | sample 5400061 | NCBI WGS metagenome assembly WNGA01 (sample SAMN13153366, study PRJNA577476) | soil metagenome | isolation source: 100 cm soil or saprolite under grassland replicate 2 | place: USA:California | collected 2016-06-15 | reverse complement strand
CCGCTCTTCATCGCGCACTCGGCGACCGCGACCGCGAGGCCGCCGTCCGAGATGTCGTGCGCGGAGGCGACGAGACCTTCGTGGGCGAGCCGGACGAGAAGGTCCACCAGGCTTCGTTCCGCTTCGAGATTCACCTCGGGGCAAGGGCCTTCGTCGCGGCCGTGGACGGTTCTCAGGAACTCGCTCGCGCCGAGCTCGTCCCGATTTTCTCCCAGCAAAGCGATGACGTCTCCTTCGGCGCGGAACGGGAGGCGGACGCGGCGGGACACGTCCTCCAGCAGCCCGACCATCCCCACGGTCGGCGTGGGCGGGATCGCCCGCCCGTCGGTCTCGTTGTAGAAGGAGACGTTGCCGGAGACGACCGGGACCGACAGCGCGCGGCAGGCGTCCGCGAGGCCGCGCACGGCCGCCTCGAATTGCCCCATGATCTCGGGTCGCTCCGGGCTGCCGAAGTTCAGGCAATCGGTGACGGCGAGAGGCCGCGCCCCGGTCGCGGCGATCGAGCGCGCCGCCTCGGCAACAGCGATCGCTGCGCCGCGATACGAATCGCACGCGCAGAAGAACGGGTTGACGTCGCTCTTCAAAGCGATCGCCTTCGGGGTTCCCTTGATTCGAAGGAGAGCAGCGTCTCCACCCGGCCGCTCGACGGTGTTCGACCCGACCATGTGGTCGTACTGCGTCCAGATCCACGACTTCTCGGCGACGTTCGGCGACGCGAGGATTGCCCGGAGGCAGGCGCCGTAGTCGTTCGGCTCGGCCAAAAGCTCCCACCCCATCGAGCCGAGCGGTGTCGGAACGACGCACGGACGGTCGTAGACAGGCGCGCGGTCCGAGAGCGGTGCGGCCGGGAGGTCCGCCACGATTCTCCCCTCGAAAAAGAGGACGACCCTTCCGCTGTCGGTCACACGTCCGATCTCGACCGCCGCGAGATCCCATTTCTCGAAGACGTCCATCACCGTCGCGAGCCGGTCGCGGCGCGCGACGAGAAGCATCCGCTCCTGCGACTCCGAGAGGAGGATCTCGTACGGAGTCATGCCGGGCTCGCGGACCGGGACCTTCGAGAGATCGATCTCGAGCCCGGTCCCTGCGCGGCCCGCCATCTCGAACGACGAGGACGTGAGCCCTGCTGCCCCCATGTCCTGGATCCCGACGACGGCGTCGGTCCGAAAGAGTTCCAGGCAGGCTTCCATGAGGAGCTTCTCGGTGAACGGATCTCCGACCTGGACGGTCGGCCGCTTCTGGCGGGTCTCGTCGCCCACGAACTCCTCCGACGCCATCGTGGCGCCGTGGATCCCGTCGCGTCCCGTCTTCGAGCCGACGTAGATGACCGGATTGCCTGCGCCCTCGGCCCGCCCGCGGAAGATGCTGTCTTTCGCGACGACTCCGACGTTCATCACGTTGACGAGGATGTTCCGGTCGTAAGCGGGGTGGAAGGTCGTCTCCCCCGCCACCGTCGGAATTCCGATGCAGTTACCGTAGCCCGCGATCCCGCGGACGACTCCGTCGACCAAGTGCCGCATCCGCGGCGCGTCGAGCCGGCCGAAGCGAAGCGAATCGAGTGATGCAATCGGCCGCGCGCCCATGGTGAAGATGTCGCGCAGGATTCCGCCGACCCCGGTGGCCGCTCCCTGGTACGGCTCGATGTAGGAAGGGTGGTTGTGCGACTCCATCTTGAACGCCACCGCAAGACCGTCGCCGACGTCCACGATCCCGGCGTTCTCCCCGGGACCCTGGATCACCTGCGGGCCGGTCGTCGGCAACTTTTTCAGGTGGATGCGCGAAGACTTGTACGAGCAGTGCTCGCTCCACATCGCGGAGAACACACCGAGCTCGACTAGGTTCGGCTCCCGGCCGAGGATTTCGAGGATTCGGGAGTATTCCTCGTGAGAAAGGTTGTGGTCGGCGATGAGATCGGCGGTGATCATGACTCCGCGAGCGCCAGCGCCGCGGATTCGAACATCTTGCGCCCGACGTCGTTGCCGAGGAGTCCTTCCGCGCATCGGTCGGGGTGCGGCATCAGGCCGACGACGTTCCCCTCGCGATTCGAGATACCGGCGATCGCGGCGGTCGCGCCGTTGGGGTTCGCTGCGTCCGTGATTCGGCCCTCTGCGTCGCAGTAACGGAAGACGATCCGCCCCTCGTACTCGAGCTCGGTCAGCGTCTCCGGTGGGGCCGTGTAATTTCCTTCCATGTGCCCGATCGGCATCCGGACGACTTCGCCCGGCTCGTACAGCCGCGTAAACGCGGTGCCGGAATTGCCGACTTTGAGATGGACGTCGCGACAGACGTAGCGCAGCCCGCGGTTGACGCGCACCGCTCCGGGAAGCAAGCCCGCTTCCAGCAGAACCTGGAACCCGTTGCAGATCCCCAGCACCGGCCCTCCGTCGGCCGCGAACCGGGCAACGCTCTCCATCACCGGCGAGAAACGGGCGAGCGCACCGGCGCGCAGGTAGTCGCCATAGGCGAAACCGCCCGGCAGGATCACGACGTCGGCGCCCTTCAGGTCCGTGTCGCGATGCCAGACGTACTCGGCGCGGCAGCCGAGGAGCTCGGTCGCGACGTGGTGGCAGTCCTGGTCGCAGTTCGATCCGGGAAAGACGACGATTGCGAAGAGCGGCTTACCGCTCACGATCCGTCCGCAGGCGCACGTCGTATCCCTCGATGACCGTGTTGGCGAGCAGCTCCTCCGCCATCTTCCGCGCCTCTGCCTCGACCGCGGCCGGATCGTCGCCGCGAACGTCGAGGAAGAAGATCTTTCCAGCGCGGACCTCTTCGACGGACCGGTGACCCAGGCGCTCGAGCGCCGACGCGATCGCTCGGCCCTGCGGGTCGAGCACGCCCTCCTTGGGATAGACGCGGACCTCGACCTTCATGCGTCGAACGTCTCGTAACCGTCGAGCTGGTCCGCCGCGCCGTACGCGGCGCCGCTCTCGGCGAGCTCGAGGGCGCAAGCGAGAGCGGCGAGAGCGAGAGCCGGGGTGTTGTTGGCGCGCGAAAGGTGGGTCGCGACGACCCGCTTCAGGCGGCCTCCGGCCGTCGTGCGCACGGCCTCCGCCGATTGTCGATTGGAGAGGTGTCCCCAGCCGCCGGCGATCCGCTGCTTGAGCGGCCAGACGTAGGGGCCGTCTCGCAGCATGTCTTCGTCGTGGTTGAACTCGAGGAGAAGCGTGGTTGCTCCGCGCAGGAACTCCAAGAACTCCCGCTGCACGTGTCCGAGATCCGAGGCGATGACGACCCGCGCATCCTCGGCTTCGAAGGCGTAAGCGACCGACTCGTTGGAGTCGTGGGGGGTCCCGAGCGGCCGGAATCCGACGTCGCCGATCCTCCCCTCGCGGCACGACTCGATCCGAACGAACGGCGAGAAAAGATTTCCTTCGAGGCCGAGAGCCTCCGCGGTGCCGGCGGTCGCGAAGAGCGAGCACCCGAACCGCGCGGCGAAGGTCAGGGCGCCGATCGAGTGATCGCCGTGCTCGTGGGTGACGAAGATCGCGCGGATCGTCCCGGGATCGATCCCCCGCGACGTGAGGCGCTTCTCGATCTCTTTCGCCGAGAGGCCGGCGTCGACCAAGACGCGCGTCTTACCCGACTCGACGACGCAGGCGTTTCCGCCCGAGCCGGAGGCGAGCACCGCGACGCGCACGGAGCAAGATTAGCAGACGCGCGGACAGATGAGGTCCGAGCGATTCTCCGTTGTCATTCCGAGGAGCGAAGCGACGAGGAATCTCGTTCCCGAGAGTCGAGAGATCTCTCGCTGCGCTCGGTATGACAAGGGACTCACGAGTGGCCGGTTGACCCGAACCCTCCCGTGTTGCGAGCGCTGGCGGGGAGCTCGGCGACGCGCTCGAACCTCGCGCGAGCGACCGGCGCGAAAACGAGCTGAGCGATTCGGTCGCCCCGGTGGATCGTCGCCGGCTCGGTTCCCAGGTTCGCGACGATCACACGGATCTCGCCGCGGTAGTCGGAGTCCACCGTGCCCGGCGCGTTCAAGAGGGCGAGACCCTTGTCGTGCGCGAGGCCGCTGCGCATCCGCACCTGCCCTTCGTAGCCGGGCGGGATCGCGACCGCGATGCCGGTCGGGACGAGCGCCCGGCCGCCGGCCGTGATGGTCAGGTCGGTCTCGATGGCCGCCCGCAGGTCGCATCCCGCAGATCCCTCCGTGGCGTAAGAGGGCGGGTCGAGGTCCTCGCCGTGCGGCAGGATCGTGATCGGCACGGCGATCGTCATGTCGAGCGGTATTCTTCCCCAGATCGTGATCCTTTCACCGGGAACCCGCCTCGGGCCGTACGAAATCGAGGCCGAGCTCGGGCGCGGAGGCATGGGCGAGGTCTACCGAGCCCGCGACACACGTCTGGGTCGCCAGGTCGCGATCAAGATCCTTCCCGCGGCGTTCGCCGCAGACGCCGAGAGCATCCGCCGTTTCGAGAAAGAGGCGCGCGCCGTCGCTTCTCTCTCTCACCCGAACGTCGTGACGCTTTTGGACGTCGGAGAGCAGGAGGGCGTCCGGTACGCGGTCACCGAGCTCGTCGACGGAGAGACCCTCCGGGCGCGGCTCGCCCGGGGACCGCTTCCCCCGCGCGAGGTCTCCGAGATCGCGGCGCAGGTCGCGCAGGGGCTCGCGGCCGCGCACGAGAAGGGGGTCGTCCATCGCGACATCAAGCCCGAGAACATCGTTCTCACACGGTCCGGCTTCGCGCGAATCCTCGATTTCGGGCTCGCGAAGAGAGGCGGGTCCGCGATCGGCGCCGAAACCCGCGAAGATGAACCGACCCGAAGTGAGCTCCTCACTGAACCCGGAGTCGTCGCCGGAACCGTCGGATACATGAGCCCCGAGCAGGTTCGGGGCGAGTCCGTCGATGGACGTTCGGACATCTTCGCTCTGGGAGTTGTCTTGTGGGAAATGCTGACCGGACGAAGACCCTTCTCGGGCGACTCTCAGGTCGAGACGCTGAACGCGATCCTGAAGGAGGAGCCGCAACCCGAACTCGCCCTCGACGGTCTTCCGCCGGAGCTCGCGCGCGTCGTTCGGCGATGCCTCGAGAAGCGGAAGGAGAACCGCTACCACTCCGCTGCCGACCTTGCGCACGATCTCACGAACGCAGTCGGGAGGGCCGGTTCCGGTGTTACCCGTGTAGCCGGTGCACGGCCGGCGAAGTCTCGAAGGATCTTCTACGTGGGAGGCGCGATCCTCGTCACTGCGATTCTCGCGGCGATTCTCCTCGTCCGAGAGCGGCGCTCCGCCGCGCCGTCGGCCGGACTCCCACGTACCCTCGCGGTCCTGCCGTTCCGCGCGATCAGCGCCGAGGGGATGCCCGAGCATTTCGGCCTCGGACTTGCGGACTCGCTGATCGGTCGCCTCGCATCGCTTCGTGAACTGACGGTTCGGCCGACGAGCGCGATCGCCCGCTACGAAACCTCTGCTTCCGACGCCGGGGAGGTAGGCCGGCGGCTCGGAGTCGAGGCCGTCCTCGAGGGGACGTACCAGAAACTCGAAGGAATGACTCGCGTCTCGGTCCAGATGACCGACGTCTCGCGCGGCGGAATCCTCTGGAGCGAGCAGGTCGACATGCCGGAGGGTAAGCTGTTCGAGGTGCAGGACGCGATCTCACGGCAAGTCGCCGAGAAGCTCCGCATCGAGCTCGCGCCATCCCTGCGGCGCACGCTCGGCCCCTCGGAGCAGGTCCCGGACCGGATCATGGAACAGTATGTTGCGGCGCGGGCCGCTGTCTCCAAGGTCTCCACCGTCGAACTGGAGGAAAGACAACGGATCATCGCTTCCCTCGATCCGATCGTCGAGCAGGCGCCGAACTTCGCTCGAGGTCTGGGCGCACGCGCCTACGCCCGCGCGTGGGTCACGTTCGTGCGGCCGAGCACCGCGAACTACGCTGCGGCGCTCTCGGACGCCGATCGAGCGACGCAACTCGATCCGGACCTGGCCGAAGCCCGAGTCGCTCGGGCCTCGCTCGCCTGGTCGTCGCTAGGCGGCTGGGACGTCGTGAAGGCGGTCCGCGAGCTGAAGCAGGCTCTCTCGAAATCACCGGGCCTGGAGATCGGGTACTTCGATCTGGCGCGGATTTACCTCCATAGCGGGTGGCTCTCCGAGTTTGAAGAAGCGCTTCGCGCGGGTGAACGCATCAATCCCTCCGGGTTCGAAGCCGACCGTCAGCGAGCCGCCCGGGACGGCTGGGGCGGCGGCGACCGGCGCAGAGGCCTGGAGCAGTATGAACGGCTTCCTCCGGAGAGTCGGCGGTTCTGGGCTGTCCGCTGGCCGAAGGACTGGTTGCGCGCTCTCTTCGAGAATCCTCAGCGGCTCGAACCGGAGATCGACGCAAAGCGGCGCGAAACGAAGGACGATATGAGGTCGGCCTATACGGCGATCCTCGCCATCCTCCGCGCCCGGCAGGGGCGGGATTTCGATTTCCATCATGTCTTTCACTTCCTCGCCGAAGCCCGGGCGATCCGTGGCGACGTTGCCCGCGCCGCGGAGCTCTTGCGAATGGCGGTGGAGAGCGGCATGCCCTGCGTGCCCTGCTTCGACAGCGACCCGCTGCTCGCTTCGATTCGAGGGACGAAGGAATATGCGGAGCTCAAGGCGAAGATCGAACGCAGCAACGCCGGTTACCGTGCGGCACTGAAGGGCGTGCTCTAGGAGGTCCTATAGCGTCGCGAGGTCGGTGGGTCAGGGGCACCTTCCGACGTCGGCGGCCCGGGCGTCGCCAGCCCTTTCCTGTGGGGGAAGACGGTCAGCGCCACGACGATCTCCCACGGGGAGCGGTATTGCGTCCCGGAAGCGCTGATTCGAACGAAAGCCCCGGCCGGCACGACGATCGGATCGGCTTCAACGCGATATTCTTTGGAGACTGCCGGGAGCATTCATGATCACGGGCGAAGCACTCGATCAGGGACGGGAGTCGTTCCGTCGGCAGCATTGGACCGACGCTTATGCGGAGCTCTCGGCCGCGGATTCCCAGATCGCCCTCGAGCCCGAGGACCTCGAGCGAGTCGCGATGGCGGCGTACCTGATCGGAAAGGACGCCGACTCGACCGACCTGTGGGCGCGGGCGCACCGGGAGTTCCTCGCGCGGGAGGACCCGGCTCGAGCCGCTCGCAGCGCGCTTTGGCTCGCGTTCGGGATGATCGCGCGCGGCCAGATGGCTCCCGCGGGAGGCTGGCTCGCCCGGGCGGGACGGGTCCTCGAGGGCGCCGGCGACTGCGCCGAGCAGGGGTTACTCCTCGCCTTAAACGCGATACCGACCATGTTCGGTGGGAACCCCGCGGGCGCGCTCGAAATGTTCGGCCGGGCCGCTCAAATCGGAGACCGCTTCCGGGACGCGAACGTCGCGACGCTGGCACGGATGGGCGAGGGCGACTGCCGGATCCGCCTCGGAGAGCCTGCGGCGGGCATGAAGCTCCTCGACGAAGTCATGGTCGCGGTGACGGCAGGAGAGGTTTCCCCGCTCCTGACCGGGCTCGTCTACTGCGCCGTGATCAGCGCTTGCCACGGAACGTTCGATCTGCGTCGCGCCCAAGAGTGGACCGCGGCGCTGACGCGGTGGTGCGATTCGCAAGCCGGCCTCGTCGCCTACCGCGGGGTCTGCCTCGTGCACCGTGCCGAGATCCTCCAGTTGAAGGGCGCCTGGCCGAGCGCCGCGGATGAGGCCCGTCAGGCCTGCGAACGACTTTCGCAGCCTCCCGCTCATGCGTCGGTCGGATTGGCGTTCTACGTGAGAGGTGATCTCCACCGCCTGCGCGGAGAGTTCGCGGAGGCCGAAGAGGCATACCGGCGGGCGAGCCAGTTGGGACGGAAGCCCGATCCCGGTCTCGCCGAGCTGCGGCTGGCTCAGGGTCAGGTCGATGTCGCGGCCGCGGCGATCCGCCGCGTGGCGGAGGAATCGCGGGATCAGAGGATCCGGTCCCGGATCCTTCCCGCGTACGTCCACGTCCTGCTCGCCGCGGGCGACGTCGCCGCGGCGCGGACCGGCGCAGAGGAGCTCTCCGAGATTGCCGCCGCCCTCGACTCGCCGTTTTTGCGGGCCGTCTCCGCACAGGCGCGGGGCGCCGTCCTCATGGCCGAGGGGGACGCCCGAGCCTCACTCGCCGCGCTGCGGGAAGCCTTGACGGGCTGGCGCGACCTCGAGGTCCCTTACGAGGCGGCGCGCGTTCACGTCCTGGTCGGACTCGCTTGCCGGCAGCTCGGGGACGAGGAGACGGCGAAGATGGAGCTCGACGCCGCTCGCCGCATCTTCCAGGACTTGAGCGCCGCGCCGGACGTGGAACGGGTCGAGCAACTTTCGCAGACGGCAACTCCCGTTGCCGGTCTACCGATCGTTCGCCGAGAGCCGTTGACTCTGGGCCCCGGCGCGCGGCTCGGGCCGTACGAGATCCTCGCTTCCGTCGCCGCTGGTGGAATGGGCGAAGTGTTCCGCGCTCGGGACACGCGGCTGGGGCGGGAAGTGGCAGTCAAGATCTTGACCGCGGCGCACGCCGGCGATCCCGACAGCATTCGCCGCTTCGAGAAAGAGGCGCGAGCGGTCGCCTCGCTATCGCATCCGAACGTCGTCCCCCTCTTCGACGTTGGGGAGCAGGACGGAATCCGGTACGCGGTTTCTGAATACGTGGCGGGCGAGACCCTCCGGGCGCGTCTGAAGCGCGAGCGCCTAGCGCCCACCGAGGCCGCGGAGGTCGCCGCCCAGATCGCCGAAGGTCTTTCGGCTGCCCACCAGAAGGGTTTCGTTCATCGCGACATCAAGCCGGAGAACGTGGTCCTGGCTCAACCGAGCTTCCCCCGGATCCTCGATTTCGGACTGGCGAAGCGCAGCGCCGGGTTGGCGGGACTGTCCGTGTCGGAGCAAGAGGCGACGGAGAGCGCGTTCCTGACCGAGCCCGGAATCATCGCTGGAACGGTCGGATACATGAGTCCGGAGCAGGTCCGGGGCGAGCCGCTTGACGGCCGTTCGGACATCTTCTCGCTCGGCGTCGTGCTGTGGGAGATGCTCACCGGTCGCCGCCCGTTCAGCGGCGACTCTCCCATCGAGACGCTCTCCGCGATTTTGAGAGAGGAGCCGCCCCCGGATCCGGCTCTCGCGGGTCTTCCCGCCGAGTTCGAACGCATCCTGCGCCGCTCTCTCGAGAAGCGCCCGGCGGACCGTTACGACTCGGCCGCCGACCTCGCACGCGATCTGCGCCGCGTCGCGACCGAGGCTGCGGACGCCACCACGCCAGGAGACGAGCCCCGGGGACGGCATCCGCGACTGGCGACCGCGATCCGAACCTGGTTGCGCCCGTCCGGGCGCTCGCGGCGTTCCTCCTGACCCGGGAGCCGGCGCCCGCGAAGACTGACTACAGCGCCGCTGCGAGATCCGGGGCAGTCAGGGGCAGCTTGCCGACGTTCCCGACGACCGAGAGCGACAGGACGCGGGCGTCGAAGAGGCGCTCGGCCTCCTCTGCGACTTCGTCGGAAGTCAACGCGTCCACCTTGGCCAACCGCTCTTCGGCGGGAGCGACCCGACCCAGATAGAACTCCTGCCGGGCCTGTGAGGACATGCGGGAGACTGTGGACTCCAGCGCCAGGATCATGCTGCCCTTCAGGTTCTGTTTCGCCCAGGCGAGCTCCCGCGGTCGAACCCCGTCGCGCTTCAGCTTCTTCAACTCTCGGAGCGTGACCTCCAGGACCCGACCCAGGTTCTTCGGCGCGCAGGCGGCGTAGATGGTCTCGTAGCCGCCGAGCCGGTACGAGTTCAGGGTCGAAGCGATCGAATAGACGAGTCCGCGTTTCTCCCGGACCTCCTGGAAGAGGCGCGAGGACATCCCGCCTCCCAGAACGATGTCCACGAGGTGAGCAGCGAAGCGGCGGCCGCTCCCCTGCCCGGGTCCTTCGACGCCGAGACAGACGTGCGCCTGCTCGAGTCCGCGCCGCGCCTTCAGCTGGATGTGCTGGTAGGAGTGGGGCTTGCCGGCCGGATGATCCACGTGATGGGGCCGTCCGTTGCCGCGCCGGCGGAAGAGCTTCTCGAGCGATTCCAACACCTCGAGCTCCCGGACGTGCCCCGCGACGGAAACGATCAGGTTGTCGGGCGTGTAGCGCTCGCGGTAGTACCGATAGAGATCTCCGAGACCGATCCCCGCGACCGTCTTCGACGTCCCAAGGACAGGCTCGCCCAGGGGATGCGTGCGCCAGAAGGATCGGACGAACATCTCGTGGACGAGGTCGTCCGGGTTGTCGTTCGCCTCGCCGAGCTCCTCCAAGATGACGCCCCGCTCGACCTCGATGTCGTCGGACTCGAAGGCGGGTGCCAGGACGATATCTCCCAGCAGGTCCATGGCTTCCGAGAAGCGGGAGTCGAGGGTGTGCGCGTAGAAACCGGTGTACTCCTTCGTCGTGAAGGCGTCCACGTCGCCGCCCAACCTGTCGATCGCGCGGGCGATCTCGACCGTCGAGCGCCGGCGGGTTCGCTTGAAGAGGACGTGCTCCAAGAAGTGCGAGATGCCCCGCTTGGCCGGAGGCTCCTCTCCGGAGCCGGCGCCGACGAAGAATCCCAGGGAGAACGAGCGCACGTCCTGCATCTCGTCGACGAGAACGGTCACTCCGTTGTCGAGAAGGTGTTTGCGGACCATCGGACCCCCGGCAGGCGCGCACATTTTATCCCGGGGGCTCGCGGGGAGCCTCCGGAATTGTTAAGTTACTGAAGAATAGGGACTTGATTCGACCCAGACGCGGCGCCTAGGGACGTCTGCGGGGGATGGGGGAGGTGCGGAGAGTGTTGGGGTTGAAGGGAATGATCACGTCGCTGTCGGCGTCGCCGACGACGAACCGCCACTCGTCGTAGTACTTCCTGCCCCGCCACTCCCGCAGAGCCTGCTGATGGAGCTTCGACCTCACCCCAACGATCGGGCCCAGATTGATCGGCTGGTTATCGGGGCCGAGCGGCCAGATCGATGGCAGTGGCGTGGTGCGCACGAGCTTGCCATAAGTCGACGGGGGGCGGTTGCTCGGGTCCACGTTCTGGTCGGCGAAGGATGCGGAATCGGGTTGCCCCTGGATGAGGAGCTTCCAGTCGCTGCAGTTGCACATCGGTTCCTTCCAGAGCTTGCGGAGGGTGTGGGGCCGGCTCGCGTACATTTCCTTCAGGGACGTAGGGTATCGGCCGTAGCGCCGCTGAAATAGAGCGATCGCGCGGGCGTACTGCTTGCCCCGGAAGAGGAGCTCCTCTTCCCGGTCCCGCTTCATGATCGCCGAGATCGACGGTCCGACCGCGGCGATTACGATGGTCAGGATGGCGATGAAGATGACCACCCCCACCATCGTGTAACCGCGATCCGCGTCGCGGTTACCAGTCCTTGTAGACCGTCCCATCGAGAGCCTTTTCGGTCGAGGCGCTGTGGACGTCGATGACGCCCGGAGTTCCGGTCTGCCCGGTCGTCTGGCCGCCGGTTCCCTCCCCGCCCGTCGTCGCCGTGCCGCCCGACGTCGCCGTGCCGCCTTCCCCCTCCGCGGTGGGCTCGAGCTGCTCAAATTCGACCGCCCATGTGTCCCGGGATTTCGTCATGGGGTCGACCGGGATCTGTCGCAGATAACCCTCGGAGACGAGTGTCGCCAAGTCCGGAGGGTAGTAGCCCTTGTCACCGTGGTACTGGTCGATCGTGCTGCGCAGAGTGAAGAGATCCTCCTTGAGCGCCGCCTCGCGCGCCCGCTGAGGGGAGTCCCGCAACGCCGGAATCGCAACGGCCGCGAGGATTCCGATGATCGTCATGACGACCAGCAGCTCGAGGAGGGTAAAGCCCGATTCCCGGCGATCCGCCATGATCACCAGTCCTTGTAGTACGTGCCGTCGATCGCGCGGCCGGTCGACAGCGTGTAGATGTCGTAGATGTTCTGGCCGCCCCAGGCGAAGGAGTCCGGCTCGTCCTGGAAGGAGCGCAGGCCCCACTCCGCATTCTTGGTCATCGGATCGATCGGGATCTTCCGCAGGAACTTCATCTTCTTGTTGACCTGGCCGATGAGATCGACGCCGTTGACCAGGGTCTCCAGGTCCTTCGGATAGCCCTCCGTATCGACGCCGGCGAGCGGAATCAGGCCGGCGTCGGCGTACTGCTTGTACTTGTCGATCGCGTTTCGCATCAGCCGAAGCTGGTATCGCAGCTCGAGCTCGTCCTGCCGTTTCAGGGCGTAGCGGGCGACGGGGATCGCCATCGCCGTCAGGATCGTGATCATCGCGGCGACGACGGCCATTTCGACCATCGTGAAGCCGCGCTCCCGCCGGCGGAAAAGGGGGCGGGTCATGGGGAGCGGACCTCGACCGCGGCGTCGGAGAGGACGGCCTGGCCCCCTGTCGTCGCCCTGTCGAAGGAGATCTTCGCGCTGCCAGCGGCCACCCCCCGGACCGTGATCTCCGCGAGCGAGCGCGTCCCGGAAAGACCGAGCCCGGTCGGCACATCCAGGATGACTTTGCTTCCTTCGACCCGCCCCTCGCCCGCCCCGGCTCCGCCGACGATGGGGCGAACGGCCACGACGGCGGCAATCGACGGGTCGAAGGCAAGCTCGAGAGTGCCGGAGGGGGACGCGTCGGTGCCGCTCGCGCGAACGGTCAGCGTCTTCTGCTCACCCGGAGCGAGCGAGAGCGACGGCGGATCGAAGTCGAAGAGGACCGCTTCGTTGCTCTGCGAGCTCGCCCCGGGCGGCACCGGGGTCGGTTGCGGCGGAACCGCCTCCCGCGGGTTGGGCTTGAACGGATCGTTTGGAAGCCCGCCGGGGACCAGGATCTGGGGCGCGGGTGTCACGACGCCGGCAGGCGGCGCGCCACGCGGAGGAGTCGGGGGCTCCTTACGGCTGAAATCGAAAGGGCCCTGCTGGGTCGGCGACTCGATTCGCGGCCCCCCCTGGACGGAGATGTTCGAGTCGGTCCCGACGTAGAACGGCTCCAGGTCGGCTGCCGTGACGTCGGGTATCCGGATGATGTGCGGGGTCAGAGTCAGGACGAGGTCGGTCGACTTGTCGTCCGTGAATTTCTTCGAGAAGAGCCTGCCCAGGATCGGAATGTCGCCCAGGAAGGGAACTGCGTTCGTCGTGTGGCTCTTGTCGGACCGAAAAAGCCCGGCGAGCAGGTTCGTCTCGCCGTCTTTCAGTCGGATGCTCGAAGCGATCGTACGGGTGCCGATGATCGGCTGATTCTGTCCCGCCTGTACTTGGACGAAGCCGTTCAGGTTCGAGACTTCGATGGTCAGCTTTAGCGTGACTTCCTTGTTGTGGTGGACGCGCGGCTCGACCTCGATCTTGATTCCGACGTCCTGGTACTGGAACGACGTCACCGGAACGATGTTGCCGCCGACCGTCGTCCCCGTGTTGAACGTGGTCGTGGGGATCGGCACCCGGTCGCCGATGACGAGCTGCGCCTTCTGTCCCTCCGAGATCCGCATTTGCGGCTTGGCGAGGAGCTCCGCGTCCGTGTTGTTCTTGATGAAGGAATAGGTGACCGAAGGCAGCGTGAAGCCGAAGGACCGGATCGAGATGTCTTTCAACTGATCCC
>WNGA01014545.1_pt1 | contig 13521 bp, 16 predicted proteins | sample 5400061 | NCBI WGS metagenome assembly WNGA01 (sample SAMN13153366, study PRJNA577476) | soil metagenome | isolation source: 100 cm soil or saprolite under grassland replicate 2 | place: USA:California | collected 2016-06-15 | reverse complement strand
TGTATGCCCGGAGAGCGGCAGTGACGGAGAAGACCGACGACGAGCGAGCGCCGGGAAGCGGATCGCCGGCGGCCCGCATCGCGAGCACGGAGCTTTTCCACGGCCGACGGGAAGTCGTCATCGTGCACCACGGCACGGAGTACCGGCTGCACATTACCGGAGCGGACAGGCTGATCCTCACGAAGTAGTCGCAGCCAGCCACCTGACGCCCTCGCCGGCGCACGGCAGCCAGCCATTTTCCCGGTCCGCACCGCGGACCATGGTGGAGGGCCCGTGGATTGCTGCTCAAGGTGACCAGGCGCCTCCGTGGCCGTGACGGCAGCTCGGTGCCCCGGCTGCTGGTGCCCGTGGTGCCGCTCGACCTCCGGACCTCCGTCAAGACCAGGGATCTGGTTCTGAGCGAGCTGGACTCCGCAGACCCGTTCGGCAACCCGATCATGGGCCTCATCAACGCGCCGTGGGACAGTACCGTGACCGAAGACCCGAGGGCCGGGAGCGTGGAGATCTGGCATCTCATCAACACGACAGAAGACGCGCACCCCATCCATATCCACCTCGTCCAGTTCCAGATCCTCGATTCATCTACGCGACACCCGCAGCGCTGCGCCACGCCTGCGCGCTTGTCGGCAGCGACGAGGTCATCCAACCTGCCGGCACATCGCGCAGTGGCTCGACCGGGTCAAACCGGATGACTTCCGCCCCTGCGACGGACAGTAACCGACGCGGGAATCCGTCGTGACGGAGACTCAGCCCGGCTAGCCACTCACCCAGCCACCCAAGCTCCGAGCTCGAGGCAGCGAGCCATGTGCCCCGGCGCGGCCTTCGGGCTCTACGACTTGGGGGCCGAGACTCCTCGGCCCTGGGCCCGCAGCCTGCATGTCGCCTGCGGATTCGGCGTGCCCGTCCTGCTGGCGGCTGACATCCTGGCGTGGCGCTCCGCCGTTCGCGATAGAATCATCGCCCTGATGCGCCTGCTGCCCGATCTGGCCCTGACTGGTGACCGCGTGCGGAGCGGGCTCGCCGTGGAGATCGCGAACAGCCGCATTACCGCCACCGGGCCGGACTCGGGCGAAGCGGACACCGTCAGGCTGCCGGGCAAGGCGCTCCTGCCAGGAACGGTCAATGTCCACTGTCATAGCTTCCAGTCGCTCCTGCGCGGTCTCGGCGACGACCTCGAGTTCATGACGTGGCGCGACCGCGTGCTCTACCCGTTCTCCACCCGCCTCGATCGCCAGGGTATCTATCTGGGCGCCGCGTTCGCCTTCACGGAGATGCTGCTGCACGGCACGACCACGTGCGTGGACTTCTTCTACCTTCAGGACGAGGGCAATGACAATGCCGAGGCCGTGATCCAGGCCGCGCGCGACGTGGGGATCCGTCTCGTCCTCGCGCGCGCGATGTACGACTGGGAGGGCGCGCCCGCGCGCTACCGGGAGCGGCCGGACGATGCCGCGAAGCGGACCTCGGATCTGATCGCCAGGTACGCGAAGGACCCGCTGATCCGCGCGCAGCCCGCGCCCCACAGCCCGCATGGCGCCTCTCCCGCCATGATCCGGGCCGGCTTCGAGGTCGCGCAGTCGGCCGACACACCGTTCCACATCCACGTGGCGGAGGCACAGTACGAAGGCGCGCGCACGCTCAAGGAGTACGGCGCGACACCGATGCGCTACCTCGACAAGCTGGGTGTGCTTGGCGAGCGGATGATCGGCGTGCACTGCGTCTGGCTCGACGACGAAGAGATCCGGCTGATGGGCGCGCGCGGCGCGGGGCTCGCCTACTGCCCTTCCTCCAACATGATCCTGGGAGACGGCATCACCCGCATCACGGAGATGCAGGAGGCGGGCGTCCTCATCGCGCTCGGCACTGACGGCGGCTGCACCAACAACAGGCTGAGCGTCTTCGAGGAGATGCGTATGGCGGCGCTGCTGCAGAAGGTGCGGCATCTCGACGGCACGCGGCTCCCGGCAGAGCGGGCCTTCCGGATGGGTACCCTCGACGGCGGCCGGCTCCTCGATCTCGAGGTCGGCGACATCGCGCCAGGCATGCTGGCGGATCTCGTCGCCGTGGACCTCGGCCACCCGTCGCTGCATCCGCCTACCGATCTGCTCAAGAGCGTCGTGTACGCCATGTCGCCCCAGGCCATCACGGACGTCTGGGTGCATGGACGGCACGTCGTCAAGGACGGGCGGCTCGCCACGCTCGACCAGGACGCACTCATGGAGCGCGTCAGGAGACTCACCAGCGGCTGGAGCCGGTCATGAGCGCCGTCCTCGAAACAGTCGAGATAGAGACGGGGCGCTCGCCGCAGGCCGCCATCATCTGGCTGCACGGGCTTGGCGCCGACGGCCACGACTTCGAGCCCATCGTGCCGGAGCTCGGGATGCCGGCCGCTCCGGCCGCGCGCTTCGTCTTCCCGCACGCCCCCGTGCAGCCGGTCACGATCAACGGCGGGGCCCGGATGCGCGCGTGGTACGACGTCACCAATGACGGCCGGCAGGACGCCGCGGGGATACGCGCGTCGCAAGCGCACGTGGAGGCGCTCATCGCGCGCGAGCGCGCACGCGGCATCGCGCTCGGCGCCATCGCGCTGGCCGGCTTCTCCCAGGGCGGCGCCATCGCGCTCCACACCGGCCTTCGCCATCCCGAGCGTCTCGCGGGTATTCTCGCGCTGTCCGCCTACCTCCCGCTCCCCGACACCCTGGAACAAGAGGCGGCCCAGGCGAACCGCGACGCCCCGATCTTCATGGCCCACGGCACCCAGGACCCGCTGATCCCGCTCTCCTGGGCCGCCCGCTCCCGCGACACCCTCACCTCACTCGGCTACACCGTCGAGTGGCGCGAGTACCCCATGCCCCACTCAGTCTGCGCCGAAGAAATCGCCGACATCTCCCGCTGGCTCCGGACCGTTCTGCTTTAACGACTCGTACGCGAGGCGGGCGGGGCCTGTCGCCGGGGGCGGCGGTGCGCAGCCGGCTTCGCCACCCTACGCTTCGTGAATCGCAGCCCTGCGGGCTGCGCGCACTCGCGAAGGGCCCACTCCGCCGGCTGCGCACCGCCGCCCCCGGCGCCACCCGCCCGGTCTCAGGATGCGTTCATGATGCTGGAGGCCCAAACCATTCCTGCTCGATGCGGCGATCTCTTCCACCGAGAGCGTTGATACTCAGGAATCGCTGATGGATCGTCGTAGCCGAGGACGCAGCGGAGGGTCGACCACCGCCAGCTTGGCTCAGCCATCTGAAAGCATGAAACCCAGGTTCCTTGGTAGGTACGTGCGGAATAGTCGCCGACGACGCACTCCGGCTCCGCTGCAGGGGGTGATTGATTCGCTCGATCCGGTCCCGCGACGCGCCGGTGAAGCCGGACGGGTGGCGTCGGGGGTGGCCGCTGCGCGGCGGGCGGAGTGGGCCCTTCGCGAGTGCGCGCAGCCCGCAGGGCTGCGATTCACGAAGCGTAGGGTGGCGAAGCCCGCCGCGCAGCGGCCACTCTCGGCGACAGGACCCGTCCGTCTCGCGTAAGGTTTCTCCCGAAGACGCTGACTACAAGATGCGGCAGGCCTCTTCGAAGGATGGGCGCGGGTTGCGCGGGTGGAGCTTGGTGTGGTCGCCGTAGCCGAGATTGCAGAGGAAGTTCGACTTCCACCGCCCGTCCGGAAAGAACTCGGCGTCGACCTTCGCGTTGTTGAAGCCGGACATCGGTCCGCAATCGAGACCGAGCGCCCGCGCCGCGATGATCAAATAGCCCCCCTGGAGGCTGCCGTTCCTGAACGCCGTCGTCTGCGCGAGCTCCGGATTGTTCGCGAAGCCGGTACGCATGTCCCGGGCCGGGTACAGCTTCGGCAGCAGATCGAAGAACTGCGTGTCGTAGGCGACGATGGCGGTGGCCGGCGCCTTCATCGTCTTCTCCACGTTCCCCTCGTTGAGGCACGGCTTGAGCCGCTCCTTGCTCTCGGCCGACTTCACGAAGACCACGCGCATGGGGCAGCAATTGGCGCTGGTCGGCCCCATCTTCGCCACGTCGTAGATCCGCCGGAGCAGCTCGTCCGGCACCGGGCGCTCCTGCCACACAGAATTCGTCCGTGCCTCCTCGAAGACCTCTTTCGTATCGATCATGTCTCCTCCGCGCTCAGGATTTGGACTGGGGGTAGAGCACATACCGCCGCTTGGTGGCGACGGGGCGGAAACCCATGGCGGCGTACATGTTCTGGGGCGTATCCGCGGCATCGGCCACGATGACCACGCCCTCCGCCCCGCGCGCGCGACAATCGGCGACGCAGTGATGGATCAGCGTCGTCGCGATCCCGCGGTGGCGATACGCGGGCTCGACAAAGACGTCCTCGACCTGCCCCATGCCATCCATCTCCCACACCGACGCCATGCCCCGGGCCGCTCCGTCGACGTAGACGAGCCACTTGCGGTCAGGTGGAGTCTTGAGCCGCGCCACCACGGCGAGGCGATCGCCCACGCCCGGCAAGGGGGCGAGCCCGACTTTCTCCCGCGCTTCGGCCCAGTCGAGCCGCTTGAGCCGATCAGCCTCGGCCCAGCTTCCCTCGTCGCCGGCCAGGACGGGATCGGCCGCCTTCGCGCGCCCCTGGAGACCGCCCGCCAGCACCATGAGCACGAAGGCGCGGGGCTCGTAGCCGCCGCGCACCAGCCGCGCCTCGAAAGCCGGAGGCGTGTCAGGGTCCACCTCGAAGCAGCGATGCGGGCACCCCGCGAACTCGCCCTCGGTCCGCTCGAGGACGCGCTCGATCGCCTCGGGGGTACCCGCCGTCACCGAGCGCACGTAGTTGGCGACGTGAATGTCCGGCAAGGTCGGATTGCTCACGAAGACGGCACCGGCCGCCTCGAATGTTCGGTGGCCGAGCGCCTCGTGCGCCTGGTCGACGCGAATGGCGGCCCGGCCCCAGTCCGTCACATCAGTCGCGGCGAAGGAGGCGGAGCGCTTCATCGTGGAGCAGGCCGTTGCTCGCGAGGACCGACCCCGCGTAGATATCGGGCTTGCCTTCGAAGTCGGTGAGGCGGCCCCCCGCCTCCTCGATGAGAATCTTCATCGGCGCCGCGTCCCACGGCTTGAGATCGGCCTCGGCGTATAGCTCTCCCTTGCCCGCCGCCACCAGGCAGTAGCCGTAGTAGTCGCCGAAGCCACGCTGGCGCGAGGTCGCGTCGACGAGGCGGACGAAGCCGTCCCAGTAGCCGATACGCTTGAGCAGGTTGAGGCTCGAGTGCAGCAGCATCGCGTCTTTGAGCGCCGCGCAGGTCGAGACGCGGAGGCGCTCGCCATTGGCCCAGGCGCCCTCACCCCTGCGAGCCCAGAAGAGCTCGCCGGTGACCGGATTGTGCACCACGCCCGTCGTCACCTGCCCCTCCTCTTCGAGGGCGATGAGCACGGCCCAGATGGGAATGTGGCGCACGAAGTTCTTGGTCCCGTCGATGGGATCGATGATCCAGCGATAGGCGGTCGAGCCCTCCTCGCCGAATTCCTCGCCGAGGAAGCCCGCGCCCGGGGTGGCGCGGGCGAGTATGCCGCGTATCGCCTGCTCCGCCTCGCGGTCCGCTTGGGTCACCGGCGTCTGGTCCGCCTTGATGGTGACCTCGAAGGTGCCGCGATAGTACTTCATCGCGATCTCGCCGGCCGCGCGCGCCGCCTCGAGGGCGGCGGCGACGGTCGGATGCATCACGTCCACTCGCCCCGCTCCTGCAGGACTTCCTTGAACACACGGAGGGCCTCCACGACCACGGGCATGCCGCCGTACGTCACCTGCTGGAAGATGACCTCGGCGACTTCCTGCCGGGTGGCCCCCACATTGAGCGCGGCATGGATGTGCGCGTGCACCTCGCGCTCGCGGTTGAGCACGGTGAGCGAGGCCACCGCGCAGAGCTCGCGCTGCTTCTGGGAGATGACCTCGCGGCTATAGAGCTTGCCCGTGAAGAACATGGAGAGCTCGCGCGCCAGCTCCTTGTCGATCTTCTTCCAGTCCTCGAACCCCACGCCGCCCTTCAGGGTATGGAAGAGCATCTTCGCGGTCTTCTTCGTCTTTTCCTTGAGCGCTTCGTCCATGGGACCCCCTCGACCGATTCGAGCATGACCGACCGGTGACAGGTCACACCTCTTTAGGGTTGACTTGTCACGCCCGGGGCCACTAGCGTAGGAGGAACGGACCCGCGCGGCGTCGTCATATTCACCCAAGACCCGGTGTCTCTCAAGGAGATTCTCATGGCCATCGCGATCGAGCGATACTGCGCTCCCGGCGTGTTCGACCCGCCTACGTATTCGCAAGGTGTCAAGGTCACGGGCGCCCAAACCATCCTCTTCCTTGCCGGGCAGGTCGCCTACGACGACAAGGGCCAGCCCGCCCACCGTGGCGACATCGTGGCCCAGGCGCGCGCCGTCTTCCGCTCGTTGAAGGCCCAGGTCGAGGCGGGTGGCGGCACCATGGCCTCCATCGTCAAGATCAACACGTATCTCACCGACATACGCCATCGGAACGAGCTGGTTCCCGTGCGTGAGGAGTTCTTCGGCAAGAAAGGCCCCGCCTCGACCCTGGTCGCGGTGGCCGCCCTCGCCCAGCCCGACTGGCTCATCGAAGTCGAAGCCATCGCAGTGGTCTGAGGCGGCGGATTGGTGAGCGGAATCAACCCGTACATCTTCCGGGCGTACGACGTCCGCGGCAAAGTCGGGATCGACATCACGCCCGAGGTCTTCACCGAGGTCGGTCGCGCCTATGGCACGCTCGTCCGGCGCCGCGGCGGGAAAAGCGTCGCCCTCGGCATGGACAATCGCACCACCTCGCCTCCCCTCAAGGAAGCCTTTGCCGCGGGCGCGCTCTCCACTGGTGTGGACGTGGTGGACATCGGCGTCAACCACACGCCGCTTCTCTACTTCGCCGCCGCCCACTGGAAGCTCGAGGGCGGCGCCACCGTGACGGGCAGCCACAACCCCGTCTCGGACAATGGCGTGAAGATGGTTCACGGCGGCGCCGCGCCGCTGACCGAAGACGAGATCCAGGGACTTCTCGCCACCATCTCGAGGGGTGATTTCGAGTCGGGCACGGGGCGCCGCACGCACCGAAACCCCCGCCACGAGTACTTCGACGCCATCGCCGCGCGAGTCGTCCTCGCGCGCAGGCTCAAGGTGGTCGTGGACGCGGGGAATGGCATCGCGGGCAGCTTTGCCCCGGAGCTCCTCCGGCGTCTGGGTGCGGAGGTGATCGAGCTCTACTGTGAGTCCGACGGCACCTTTCCGAACCACCTGCCCGATCCAGAGATGGAAGAGAACACCCGTGATCTCGTGGCCAAGGTGCTGGAGACGGGCGCCGATATGGGGCTCGCCTATGACGGCGACGCCGACCGGGTGGGGGTGGTGGACGAGCGCGGTCGGCGCCACGAGGCCGACCTGATCCTCGCCCTCCTCGCGCGCGACCTGCTCACCCGCCATCCCGGCGCTCCCGTGGTCTTCGACGTCAAGTGCTCGCAGGCCCTCGTCGACGACGTGCTCGCCCACGGTGGACAGCCGGTCATGTGGAAGACGGGCCACTCGCACTTGAAGCGAAAGATGCGCGATGACGGCATCCTGCTGGGGGGCGAAGTCTCGGGGCACATGTTCTTCGGCGAGAACTGGTACGGCGTGGACGACGGCATCCTCGCGTCGTGCAAGATCCTCGAGCTGATCGCCCGAGACCCGCGGCCCGTCTCCGCCCACTTCGACGGCTTGCCCCACTTCCATTCCACGCCGGAGCTCAAGGCGCCGTGTCCCGACGACAAGAAGTTCGCCGTGATCGGCGAGCTGGCCGCCGATTTCAAGCGGCGCTACGAGAGCATCGACATCGACGGCGTGCGCATCCTCTTCCCCGACGGCTGGGGCCTCGTGCGCGCCTCCAATACCAATCCCTACCTCACCCTGCGCTTCGAGGGCAAGAGCACGGCGGCCGTCGACCGTATGAAGGCCGAAGTCTACACCGCCCTCCGCCGCTACCCGTTCATAGCCCTCCCCGCCTAACCTCTCCGAGCGCGCACGGCGCGAGGAACGGACGGGTCGTCGTACGACGGCTCGTGCAACCGGGCGGAGGCGGCGGGGGCGGGGGCAGCCTCCCCGGACCCGTATCTTCTGGGGAGATTCTTCGAAGCCCGAAACCAAAATCTCGTGGCGGGCCAGAGTGGCCCAGCGGATCGCGACTCAGCGTGGTCCGGGGAGGCTGCCCCCGCCCCCGCCGCCTTCGCCCGCCTCGCGCGTCCTAGGCTCGTACGGCTAAGGCTTCTCGAGAGGATTCCGCCGCACCGTAGGCAGCGCGATCTTGATGTAAGGGTGCTTCTCGGCGGCGTGGCAAGCCGTGCAGGCGGCCCGCAGACTCTCGATGCGCTGCTTGAAGAGGGCGGAGTCCTTCTTCTTGATGGCCTCGCCCACCTGGGGTAGCGCCGTCTTCAGCACGAAGGCCTCCGCGCTCGTCCGATACTCCGGCCGTCGCTCGAGGCCGAGCGCCAGCGTCTTCCCCAGCTCTTCGTACATGTGTTCGGCGTAGCCCCAGTTGCCGTCCACCCCGCCCCAGTACATCTCGCCGTAGCGGTACGCGACCTCGGCCATGGTCGTCTCGAAGCCCCGGAGCTGACGCTGAATCGCTTCGGTACGGGCGTCGGGGGCGAGCTTCACGAGCCAGCCGCCCTTGGCCGGCTCCGCGCCGCCGTGCTGATGCTGTTGCACCTGCGCGGTGGCCACCGTCCAGGTCACGAGGGCGCCCGTCGCGAGGAGCGCGACGGCACCGAGGGCAACGACGAGCGTGCGGTGCCGCGAGGTCTTCGCTTGAGTCATGCCTGCTCCTTTCTCAACGTTTCGAGGATGAGGGCGGTGGCCGCGCCGATATCGCGGGCCGTGTCGCAGTCGCGAGGGCCCCAGAAGCCTCGCGGATCGAGAAGGATGGATCCCAATCCCGCCGCGCGGGCGCCCAGGACATCGATCGAGTAGAGATCCCCGACATAGACCGCCTCGTGAGCGCCCACTCCCGCTTGGGCGAGGCCCAGATGGAAAATCCTCGGATCGGGCTTCTCGACGCCGACGAGAGCCGAATCGATCACGAAGTCCAGCTCAGCCGCGAGCCCGGCCCCGTCGAGCAGAGCGTGCGCCGAGCCATTCGAGTTCGAGACGACCCCGACCACGAGACCGGCCGCTTTCACCCCACGAATGGCCGCCCGCGCGCCCGGGTCGGCGCGGTCGAAGAGGCCGGCGGGTGGATTGTAGCCGCGCTTGAAGCTCACCGCGGCTTCGATCTCCACCACATCGGTGAGGCCGAGACCTTCGAGGAGATAGCTCGTGTATCGGTCCTGCGCGGGACGGCCCTCCGTCGAGACCCCGCGGGCGAGATCGGCGTCGAGACGCACCCGGGCGTGAAGCTCCGCCTCCTCGACCGCCTCGACGGTCACCGCGTGACCCCGGCTGGCGAGGTGGCGGGCGATCGCCGGATAGTTCATGCGGAGGAGAGTATTGCCGGCATCGAACAGGACGGCGCGGGTTCGCGAGCGGGCGGGACCTGCCATGGCCCCATTATAATGACGCGATGACCACCACCCGCCTCTTCCTTGCCTCGGCAATCGCGGTGTTGCTGCGAGCCACGCCGGCCCCAGCCGATCACGGTGGTCCTCTGGCCTCGGCGCCCCTGAGCCCCCTCGTGACCGCTCTGATCGCGGGCGGCCTCGCCTTCGTGGCCGTGCTGCTCCTCGCGCTCATCTGGCGTCCCGAATGACCGTACGCCGTACGCTGGTGATGGCCGCGCTCGGAGCGCTGCTGGCTCTGCCGGGCTCGTCCCATTCGCATGCACTGCTCGTGCGGTCGCAGCCCGGTCAGCGGGCCACGGTCACCCGCCCCCCCGAGCGCGTGCAGATGTGGTTCAGCGAGCGGCTCGAGCCCGCCTACGCCACGGCGTCGGTCTGGAACGAGGCGGGCAAGCAAGTCGACGGAGGCGACGCGAAGGTCGATCCGGACGATCCCGTCCTCCTGTCCGTGAGCACGCCCGATCTCAGCCCCGGACGCTACACCGTGCGCTTCCGCGTCCTCTCCGTGGACGGCCATGTGGTCGAGTCGAGGTACACGTTCACGGTCAAGGCTCGAGCTCGATGAGCGCGCTCGGTGTCGCGATCCGCACGCTGTCCACCGGCGCCGGGCTCCTCATGGTGGGCGTGCTCGTCATGAGCCTCCTCGCCGGCCCGTCGGACAAGCCGACGGCGCGCGCGTGGCAGCGACGCCTCGCGGCGTCCACACGCTGGCTCGCCGTGCTGCTGCTGCTCTCGGGCGTGGCCGCACTGGGCTGGCAGGTGACCGTGGTTACCGGACGAGCGGACAGCATCGTCCGCGGCGAGGCATGGCTCCGCCTGCTCGGAGCTACCCAGTACGGAACCGTCTGGCTGCTCCGCCACGCCCTGCTGCTCCTCATGGCCGCGCTCGTGCTCCTCCGGGGGAGCGAGGACTCACGGGGAGACTGGCTGGCGTGGAGGATAGAAGCGGCAATCCTCGCCGCTCTCGGAATCGGCCTCGCGGCCTGGGCCGGCCATGCGGTCGGCGTGGACCCCGGGCGCGCGCTCCCCGTCCTCGTGAACGCGGCGCACCTGATCGGAGTGGGAGGGTGGCTCGGCGCCTTGCCCGCGCTCGCTCTGCTCCTCCGCGCCGCCTCTCGCGAGGAAGGCGCCGACGCGAGACCCTTCGCCGTCATCGCCACCCGGCGCTTTTCCTCCTGGGCGCTCGCCGTCATGGTGCTCATCGTGGTGACCGGCGTGTGGAATGCCTGGAACGAGGTCGGCGGCGTGCCCGGCCTCGTGGGCACCGATTACGGCCGGCTGGTGCTGCTCAAAGTGGCGCTGCTCATTCCTGTGCTGGCCTTGGCGGGATGGAACCGTCAGAGCCTGCTCCCGCGACTGAGCGGAGACGGGTCGACGATGGGCCGGCCGGCCATGCGACGTCTCGCGGGCTTCGTGGCCATCGAGACCGTCGTGGGATTGGCGCTCGTGCTGGTGGCCGCGGTGCTCGCCGTCACGCCGCCCGGCCGTCATGAGACGCCTCTCTGGCCTTTCAACTTCCGTCTGGCTCCGGACGTGACGTGGAGCTTCCCGGGCGTCAAGACCCAGGTCCTGATCGGCAGCCAGATCGTCCTCGTCGGCCTCCTCGCCCTCGTCGCCGGCTGTCTCATGCGCCGCGGGCGCTCGCTGTGGCTGGCCGGCGCCGCGGTCTTGCTCGTGGCCGGAGCACAGCAGGCCCTGCCGCCCCTCGCCGTGGATGCGTATCCGACGACCTACCGGCGCTCGTCGGTTCCCTACGCCGCCGGCTCCATCGCCCATGGCGAGGAGCTCTACCGGGCGCACTGCGCCTCCTGCCACGGCGTCGGCGGACGTGGTGACGGCCCCGCTGGCGCCGGCCTGACGCCGCGGCCCGCAGACCTGACCGCACCGCATACCAATGATCACACGGCGGGCGACATGTTCTGGTGGCTCACCCACGGCCTGAAGCAGGCCATGCCGGCTTTCGGCGCCACGCTCTCCGAGGACGACCGCTGGGACCTGATCAACTTCGTCCGCGCGCTGTCCGCGGGAGAGTCCGCGCGCCGGCTCAGCTATCTCGATGAGCCCGAGCGCCCGCGTCTGGTCGCTCCGGATTTCACCTTTGCCACGGGGCCGGCCCGCGCGAGCCTCAAGGACTACCGCGGGCGCCAGCCGGTGCTCCTCGTGCTCTTCACCTTGCCCTCGTCGCGCCCGCGGCTCGTCCAGCTCGCCGATGCCTTCGGCGAGCTCAGGAGCTTCAATGCGGCCATCATCGGCGTGCCCATGAACGGAGAGGAAAAGATTCTGACGCGCATCGGGGCCTCGCCACGCATCCTGTTCCCCGTGGCCACGGAAGGCGCCTCCGACATCGTCTCCACCTATCGCCTCTTCCGGCGCACGCTCGCGCCGGAGGGAGCCCTGCCCGATCCACCCATGCCCACCCACATGGAATTCCTGATCGACCGCTCAGGCTATCTCCGCGCGCGGTGGATACCGGGAGGCACGGGTCCGGGCTGGTCGGAGATCAAGACGCTGGTGGCGGAGATCCAGGCCCTCAACCAGGAGCCGGCGCCCGCGGCGCCGCCGGACGAGCACGTGCACTGATGAAGCTCTGGCGCGTCGTGCTCCTCCTCAACCTCGCCGTGGCCGTGGGCGTGCTCCTCGGCTGGCTCGCCTGGGGGCGAGAGGTCTCGCGGCTCGAAAGCCGACTCAACCAGAGCCAGCGCCTCGTCGTCATCGGCGGTGAGCAGACGTGGGTGGTGAAGGGCGTGGTCCGCGCGGTGATCCCCGAGATCCAGGTGATCGTGCTGACCCACGACGAGATCCCGGGCTTCATGTCCGCAGGCATGACCATGGGTTTCAAGGTCAATGACGCGAAGCTGCTCGAACGGGCCCGTGTCGGGGACGTGGTGCGCTTCACCCTCACCGGCGTGCCCCCGGACGTGCAGATCACCGCCCTCGCCACCGAAGGCCAGTCCTAGCGTATGCTGAGCGCATGATCGGCGAGCTCAGACGGCTGCACCGGCACATCTGGGTGGCGTGGGTGCTCGTGGTCGCCACGGTGGTGACCTTCATCGTCTTCATGGAACCGTGACCTTTACCGCGAAGTGGAAGTTCGACGCGGTGCTCGCCGCGATCGTGGCGGTGTGGTTCATCGGCGGTCGCGCCCTCTTCCGGAGCATCGATCTGGATGTGTTCCTCGTCCAGTCCACCGCCGTCCTCACCTTCCTGTTTCTCTCCGCGGCCATCGGCGTGGGGCCGCTCTCTCGCCTCTGGCCTCCTGCGACCCATTTCATCTACAACCGGCGCCACCTGGGCGTGGCCACCTGGGCCCTCGGCGTCGCTCACGCGGGCGTGGTCATGCACTACGGCAACAGCTGGAAGCCCGCGAATGTCCTCGAAGTGTTGCCGGGCCAGAAGGTCGGCGGCATCCCCTTCACGCTCTTCGGCGTGGGGGCGCTGGCCATCCTCACCGTGATGGCCCTCACGTCGTGGGACTATTTCCTTCACGCGTGGACGCCGGGGGTCTGGAAGCGTCTCCACATGGCGGTGTACGGGGCTTATGCCCTGATCGTCTTCCACTTCACGGCGCGCTTCGTGGGGGAGCCGCCGGTCAAGTGGGGCTTCCTCGTCTTGCTCTGGCTGGTGGCGCTCGTCGTGACCGCGCTGCACCTGACCGCCTCGATCAAGGAATCCCGCCGCGACAGGCCGGCCGCCGTGGAGGCCGACGGACTCGTGCTCCTCGGCACGTTCGCCGATCTTCCCGAAGGGCGCGCCGTGACTGTGAACGTCGATGGCGAGCGCGTCGCCGTGGTCCGCAAAGGGGGCGCCCTCTGCGCCATCTCCAATGTCTGCCCGCACCAGAACGGCCCCCTCGGTGAGGGCATCGTGCGCGACGGCTATCTCGAATGTCCCTGGCACGGCTATCAGTTCGACCCGTGCACGGGCCTGGGCCCGCCCGGCTTTACCGACTCGGTGCCGACCTACGATCTCGAGCACAAGGGCG
>WNGA01009059.1_pt1 | contig 13522 bp, 17 predicted proteins | sample 5400061 | NCBI WGS metagenome assembly WNGA01 (sample SAMN13153366, study PRJNA577476) | soil metagenome | isolation source: 100 cm soil or saprolite under grassland replicate 2 | place: USA:California | collected 2016-06-15 | reverse complement strand
CTGGACCGCCCCCAAGATCCGCGACCCCGCCGCCGCCGACCGGTGGACCTGGCTGACCATCACCTGCCACACCCAGCTCCGGCTCGCCCGGCCCCTGGCCGAAGACCTCCGCCTGCCCTGGGAACGCCCCGCCCTGCCTGCCGGGACGGCTCACCCCGGCCCGGGTCCGCCGGGGATTTAGGAACATCCACGCGACCCTCCCCTGCCCGGCCGGTGCACCGAAACCCGGCAAGCCCGGCCCCGGACGGCCGCCAGGATCGAAGAACCGCCGACCCGCACCCCGCCACGACGTGGGCAAGACGACGAAACGTGATGCCTCGCTCACGGCACGGCGCGAACGCGCAGGTTAAACGACAAGCTCAGGCACTACCACGAGGCCGGCGTTCTCACCCCGGCCGTCGTCGACCCGCTCACCGGCTACCGGCGCTACGGGCCAGGCCAGGTGCGTGACGCGAGGCTGATCTGTGCCCTGCGGGCGGTCGATCTGCCGGTGGAGGAGATCCGCGGCATCCTCCAGGCCCACGACGGCGAGTTCTCCCGCACAGTACTGGCCGGGCACAGGAAACGACTCGCAGAGCGCAGCCGCGCGCTGTCCCGGATGGCCGCTGCCCTGGAGGATTACATCGAGAAGGGAATTCCCATGCCGGAGTTCAAGGGCTGCCGCATCGTCGAGGTCAACATCGGCGCCGGGGACCTAACGGAAGCCAAGAGGTTCTACCAGGACGCGTTCGGCGTTCACATCGTTGAAGACACCCACGGCGACGGCTATGTCCACTTGCAGGCCGTGTTCGGCACATGGCCAAGCGACCAGTTCTTCCTGCTCAACTTCTACCAGGCCAGCGAAGACCCCGGCCGCGCAGGCTCAGCCAGCTTCGGCTTCCTCGTCGACGACCTCGACGCCGTCCACAAACGCGCGGTCAGCGCGGGCGCAGCCGAGATACACCCACCGCGCGACATCCCCGGGATGCCGCGGTGCTCAACCGTCAACGACCCCACCGGCAACCAGATCAACCTCTATCAGGGCTGAACGCCAGGCTGGGAGCAACAACCCGCCCAAGACCCACCCCGGCCGATGTCCTCGTCGCCCGCTCAAGCCGGTCCCTACCGTCCAGCTGCCATGCGATTACCCGGATCTCGCACCTGGGCGTCACTTGACAAGTGCAGAGAAGCACCCGGAACCAGCGCAACGGGTCATGAGCGTAACTGCGGCAGGTCAGCGGGCTGATGTCGCCCAGCATCCGGTCGCGCAGGTAGCCGCTGACCGGTTCGACCTCTCGGCCCGCGCCATCGCGGGCAAGCCACGGCAACGCCGGGCCCGGCCCGCGGATCACTTCACCGATCCGGGGCAGCCGGACGCGCCCCTCGATCAACTCCACATGCGCTCGGGAGCCCTCATGCGACAACGGCATGCAGAGATTTTCAACAGCAAGCTGCGCGGAGTCGAACTGACACGGCAGTTGGTGCAGTCAACGGGGCAGTGGGGCGAATGGGCTCCGCAGAGCGGCGCGGCCTGGCCGCTTGGCGACGCCTGGCAGGACCCGCGCCGTCACCGGGTGGGTCAGCCCTGCTGATGGGCGCGCCAAGCCATTCGGGGAGTTCACCGGCACCGATGGTCTCGCCTGGGCGCACATGAGGCGCGTCGGCAAGAAAGCCGCTGGCCGCGAGCTAGACGGGCAGATCCGTGACGAGTTCCCTCGTCACCTTGCAGGGGCTGGCCATGGTGTTACCGGCGGCACTATCTGAGGATCGGACGGCAGCGTCCCATGACGATGTATCGGCAGCCCTCGTTGGTGATCGTCTGCGTGGGTCGCCCTCCGCGGAGCGACTGCTGACGGCGAACCGTCACTGACGGTAGCTGTCGCGCCCGCCCATCTCGTTGACGGCACCTTCGTGAGGCACTTGGGCGGACGGCTCGCCACCGTGCTCGCTGATCCCGGCCGTCGCGCGAAGGACCAGCAGATCGCCGACTCGGGGCGGATAGCAACCAAGCCAGCTGAGGCCCTAGCCGCGCGCAGATCTTCCCGATCTGGCTCCCGGGCCGCGAAGCAGTCGCAAAGCCCTGCAGAATCTCGGCGCCGTGCTCGTCTGACCAATCAACGGCACGCAGCAGGGCGGTGCGGTGTGATCGTAAGCCACAATTCGATCTGGATCCCGTCGGGGTCCTCGAAAGACGCAAAGGACGAGTGACCTAGTCCCGCACCAGGGAATGGGCCACCCCGAGGAGGCCGGGGTGGGCTGTCCACGAGCCGAGCTCAAGGCGGTTTGCGACCTCGAAGGCAAGGTGATCAAGGCCTGTCCGCAAGGGTCAAAGGAATCGCCACTACGGCCCGCATGATTGCACCGGCCGAGCAGGAAGCCGCTGTGCTGATGCAGCAGCAGGATCCGGGGGTCCCAGCATCGCCCGGCGCGACCGCGAATTCCTTGACGAACTCGAAGCCCAGCACCGGTTCGTGCCAGTCAGCACTGGCCCTCATGTCCCGGACTGTGAGCACCGCGTGCTGCGCTCGCTCGAACGTGGGCATCGCTCCCCCAGCAGGTCGGACGCAAAGCTCATCATGCCAAGTTGGCGCGGCTCGGCCGGTGATCAGAACGGTACCCAGTGGGCTAGCAGTCCCCGGCGGGCCGAGGGGTCGTCGCGTCCGGAAAGAATGCGGCAGAACTGGACGGCGTCTAGGGTGTGGGCTTGGGGTGTGGTGGTGCCGCCGGATGTGTATGCGCCTCCGGCTGGCCCGGTCAGGTTGAGTGTGAACGCCTTGCGGTGCCGCCGGGCCCAGTCGGCGACGACGTCGGCGATGATCCGCCCGTCGTGGCCGGCGCTGAGCACCAGTTCGGTGCCGGTGGCGCGGCAGATGTCGACGCGGTGCATCCAGCAGTCACGGGTGTAGATGATGTCGAGCAGGTATCCCAGCCGCCAGCGCTCGGGCGGGTCGGTAGAGTCGTCCTTGATCGGCAGGGCGCGGATGATCCGGGGGACCCGGCGGCGGGCGCTGACCGAGCGCGGCGCTGCTCGCTGGAAACGGTCGAGGAGTTCGCTGGGGGTCAGATGGTCTCGTTCGCTCACCTGGACGGCGCTGAGGCCGTTCACCAGCGGGCCGGTTCCTCGGCGGCCCAGCCGCATCTGATGGGCGAATTCGCGCAGCGATCCGTGGGCCTCGGCTGCGCCCAGCACGTGGGCCACCATGTGCCTGACATCCCAGCCGGGGCAGTCGGTGGCGGCCGCCCAGGCCGCGGGCGCCAGTCCGGCCAGCAGATCGAGCATCCGGGTGTACTCGGCTCGGGCCAGGTCGAGGGACTCGGGCCGGATGGTTGCGGGATGTCGCTGATCCTCGTCGCGGTTGTGGTGCTCATTGTTGTGCCCTCCATGGAAAGGTCGTGTCCTCGCTGAAAGTGATCATTCAGTGGCAGCCCCGGCGGTCACGCGGATCCCTCCCGGAACGATTGCGAGCTGGGAGGTTGCGGCCGACCGCAAGCGGACCGGGATCGCCGCCTGGTAGCCGTCGCTGTGGTACCAGGCATCGACCGCCTCAGAGGTCGGGAACTCGAGCACCACGTTGTGGTTCGGAAACGGCTCACCCTCCAGCATCGCGGCGGGGCCGGCGGCGAGAACGCGGCCGCCGGCCGCTTCGATCTGCGCGCCGGCGGCTTCGGCATACTGCATGTACTGTGTCCGGTCGGTGACTTCGAGGTGAGCGATTACGTAGCAGGACACTTGGTCACCCCTTCCCGGCCGCGGCCCCGCTCGGCGGGATGTTGGCGTTGAGGGAGAAGACGTTGCCGGGGTCGAATTTGTCCTTCAGGGCCACCAGGCGCTGGTATTTATCCGCACCGTAGGAGGCCTGTAGCCGGGCTCCTTCGTCGCCGGCGATGAAGTTGGGGGGCGCGGGCCGCACCGACCAGGGCCGCAGGGCCCTCATGAAGGCGCGGCCCTCGGCGACGTGCTGGTCCTTCCCGGCCGGATCCCACCACATCGGCAGGCAGAAGTAGAACCACCGGGCATCAGGGATGCTGAGGGCCATGCTGGTCCGGTCCATGCGCGACACCGCGCCGCCGAGGGGGATGAGGATCACTTCGGTGAACGGCGAGCTGGCCTGGCCGGCCATGTCCACCGCGGCGGCGATGGCCTCGTCCGGGAGCTCGCGCAGGTAGGCGACCTTGGCATAGACGCTGATGCCCCACGGGTGGCTGGGGTCGAGGAGCTGCTGGACGGCCACATAAGGCATCGGCTGGACCATCTTGACCCACGGCTTGCCCCACTCGGTCAGTGGCCGCAGAACCTGCTCGCCGCGGCGCGGATCGCCGGCGTAGGTCAAGATGAGCCCGCAGGCGGCTTGCCCCTGGCGTGCTCGGGCACGAACTGTTCCGGCGGCGCGGTGATCAGGGCCAAGCCACCGCCGACCTCGTCGGGCGCCTGGGCCATGAAATCCCGGTAGAAGCGGGCCAGCTCCCGTGCGTCGGAGCGCGGGTAGAGCATCATGCCCGCGAAGATGACCGGGCCGACCCGATGCAAGCGGAACTCGAACTCGGTGACCACGCCGAAGTTCCCGCCGGCCCCCTTCAGGCCCCACAGCAGGTCGGCGTTCTCCCCGGCGCTGGCCCGCAGCAGGCGGCCGTCGGCGGTGACGACCTGGGCGGAGATCAAGCTCTGGCATGTCATCCCGTACTTGCGCTCCAGCCAGCCCGAACCGCTGCCGAGCGTAAGACCGGCGATGCCGGTGTGAGTGACGCGCCCGCCGGTGACGGCAAGGCCGTGCCGTTGGGTGGCGGCATCCAACTCCCCCACGTTAGCCCGGCCCCGAACCGGCCGATGCCCGCCCGGGCGTCGATGTCGGCATGCTTCATCGGGCCGGTGTCGATCACGACCCCGCCCTCACAGCCCCCGTAGCCCGAATGCCCTCCTCCCCGCACGGCGATGATCAGGTTGTGGGCGCGGGCATGGGCGAGCGCTGCCTGCACGTCGCTGGGGCACGTGCAGCGGGCGATGAGCAGCGGCCGCATGTCGCACGTCCCGTCATACAGCTGGCGGCCCGGTCGTAACCGGGGTGGCCGGGCCCGATCAGCTCGCCGGCCAAGGCCGTGGCGATGCCGCTGGCGGTGGTGGCTGTCATGGCTGTTCCCTGCCGCGCCCGGTGGCCGTCGGCCTCATTGGTGCCTTCTTGGCCGGCCGACGTGGGTCAGGTACATGTCGATGACCTCGTCCACGTGGCGGATGTAGCGGTGCCCTCCGGGTTCGTTGGCGAGCTGCTGGGAGATGAGGCCGGAGATGAGGGCGGTAGTGATCTCCAGGTGTGCTTCCCCGGCGAGGCCGGCCCGCTCGAGGCGCCGGGCGGTCCCGTCAAGCACCTGCCGGGCCAGCGCGTAGGACTCCCCGGAGGGTTCGAAGCCCGGGATGGTGCGCTGGAACAGCAGCTGGTGGCGGACCGGATCCTCGACGCAGAACCCGGCGAACATGGCGGCGTGTCGGCGCAGCGCCTCGACCGGGTCCGCTGGCTCGGGGTTCTCCGCCATGCGGGCCAGGAGTTCGGTGTTGGCCTGGGCGAACATGGCGTCGTAGATGGCGTGCTTGGAGGCGAAGTAGGAATACAGCGACTGGGGTTCCATCCCGACCGCCCGGGCCAGCGCCCGCAGTGACAGGGCGGCCACACCCTCGGCCCTCATCAGTTCCCAGGCCGCCGACAGGATCTCCTGGCGGGTCGCCTCGTGGCGGGCATGACGCCGGTCTCTGCGCCCAGTAGCCGCTGGCTTGACTGCCACCTGGATACCCTCCTCCGAATATAATGCGTATTACCGAACATCATTCGGATTATCGCACGGCGTCAGAGCAGTGTAAAGAGCGGCCTTGGCACCCTTTGCTGTCGCCAACTCCGCAGCCCGGCCTCGCCGGCAACCACCACGGGAGCCGCCGCCCCACACGGAGCACCCTGTTCGGCGCGACGCCGGCGGAGCCCGACTAAACCGTGGCTGGCGCGCAGAATTGGGCGGCTATTCGTTCTCCCTGAAGATCACGTAGCGTGACCTGCCGGTAAGCCAAGTTGCCGACCGCGACGTAAACTGGCGATCCCCTCGCGGTCGGTCACAGCTTTCAGGTCGTGGCGTACCTCTCCAGTCCAGCAGACTGGAGTTCCTCTGGCGCCATCGCGACCCGGTAATGCACAGAGGCGTCGAAGTTGAGCATCAACGGCTCGGTCACGTGCGGAACCTAGCTGGCGCTGTCCACCTCGATGATCCATCATCGCGCCGCGTCCCACGCCGTTGTCGGTGAAGTAGATGACCTCAGGCTTGATAGCTCCGAGCACCTTGCCGATCTTCTCCCCGGCAGTGCCCTTGCGGACATAGGTGTTGAACGGCTCTCGCGGGAAACCGACTTCGACGATGAACTTCATGACGCGCTCGAGCCGCCGACGTGGACCGGCAGCATCTGCAGCGGCTTTGGATAACTGGTCACGTTCTCGAACGAGTAGAACTCGCCGTCGAAACTCGTGCCGGCGGCGTCGCCCGCCCACAAAGCGCGCAGGATGTCGATCGCCTCGTCGGCGCGGCGGCCCCGGGTCGCGTAATCGACTCCGACGGCGGCGGCCTCGCCCGGCAGGCTGCCGACCCCGATCGTGAGCAGGCGCATGCGGCCGCTGGAGAGCACGTCGATCGTCGCCAGGCGCTTGGCCAGCCCCACCGGGTGGTGCAAGGGCAGCAGCAGCACGCCCGTGCCGAGCAGGATCGTCGTCGTCGACGCGGCCACGAAGGCCAGGCACTCCAGAGGGTCGGCGATCGGCAGATCAGGCGCGAACTCGACCTCGCCGACCCGCGCGCCCGGGTAGAGCGTGACGTGCTCGGGCACGTAGAACGACTCGAAACCCAGGTCGTCGGCGTGGCGGGCGATCGCCTTCAGGTTCGCCGGGTCGGTGCCCGCGAGCGCGGTGTTGTAACTGAGGCCGAATTTCACACCTCCAGTTTCTCCCATACCAAGACGCGGGAGCGGACTCGTGATCGAAAGGTTTCCTCGGCCAGTCCTCCCAGCGGCCGCGCAGGCCGAGCCCGGCCGGCCAGACGTAGCGGAACGGGATCGACCGGAAGCCGTTCTCCTCGCCGGCATAGTTCGAGCTCACCGACTGGGCCGGCGTGCCGATCAGGTCGTAGGCCCAGCCGCGGTCGCCGTTGGCGAAGGGCACGACGGACGAGCGATTCCTCACCGAGATCGAGGACGGCCTCGGATCAAGTCTCCAGCTCGGGCCGGATCTCGCTCAGTTCAACCAGGGCGATGAGGATGTGCGGGTCCCATCGGGGCAGTGGTACTCGTCGGGAGCGCGCCGGACGGCGGGCCACCACTTCTTCGCCAGACCGCACGAACGCCCGCGCAGCCATCACGTCCACGTCTTTCAGAGCGGAAGTGCAGATGAGTTTCGTCATCTCGCCGTTCGCGACTTTCTGCGCAGCAACGACGAAGAAGCGGCGCGCTACGCCGCGATCAAACGACAGCTTGCCGCACAGCACCCGCAAGACCGACTGGCCTACATCGACGGAAAGTACGACTACATCACCGCCCTGGGAGCACGCGCGGTCCACTGGGCTCGCGACCTCCACTGAGCCGACAGTGCGCCTGCGTTCGTGGGGTTGCCGGTCACTGCAGACTGGCTTTCAGCGCATGACACGCAGCGCCGGGGCGAGCACGTCGCGGAACTCCGCCGCAACATCGACCGCAGCCCTGCCCTTTCGACACGCACTATTACCGAACGTCCGCCAAGTGGGCGGATTGTCCTGCTGCTGACACCCAGTGTCAACACCACCATCCATGATCATCAGAGGTGGCTGGGAAAAGCTCAGCCGGCTGCTCATGTCAGCTGGTTCCGTATAGCCACTAACTATCCACCCAGATCAACCGGCTCGGCGCGCGATATTCACATGCCACCGGCACCCGGGAAAGGGCCTCGCGGCGCGTAGGTGCCCAGCCCGTACAAGCCAGTCCCGGTGGAACTTCTTCAACACGCACACGGTCAGTTCCCGATCCAGGGCTCAGTGATCACTTCCCCCGGAACGGATCTTCTTCAGCGCGGCGACACTGCCAGGGTCGGCTCTCCTGGCCCGGATCCGCGGCGTGGCGGCCGGAAGAACGAACCCGGGCGCGGCCAGGCCGCGAAGGCAAGCGGTCACGGCCGCCACGGCACGGACCGCGCTGTGGTCACCGTTGTCGCTGCCCGTACTCCTGACACCCGCACCCCTTCGTCCGTTACCGTGATCGGGAAGCTTCCGGGAACGGCGCCTGCCGGGGGTGTTCTCATGGCGGCGCGGCCCGCGGCCCGGGAGCTGCTGGGGTCACCACAGTCCCGGCCAGCAGGACGCGGAGGTGAAATGCTGGGTAAGCAGCTAGGCGCCGGCGCGGCTCTGGTGGGCGCGGCCGCGCTGGTGTACTTCTGGTTCCTGCGCGACTGGCACCTGCACTGGGGAGCCACGCCGCAGGAGACACGCGGCGAGGTCGCCGGCGACGACCTGATGCCCGAACCGGACATCGTGGCGACCCGCGCGGTGGAGATCGACGCACCGCCGTCGGCGATCTGGCCATGGCTGGTCCAAATGGGGCCCGGCCGCGGCGGCGCCTACACCTACGACTGGATCGAGCGCCGACTCGGCATCGACATCCACAACAGCGACCGCATCATCCCCGAGTTTCAGCACCTCAAGGTGGGTGATGAGATCCCGATGCCAGGCTATGCGATGCGGGTCGAGCGGCTCGAACCCGAGCGGGCGATGGTCTTCCGCTCCAGCAACCACGCGTGGGTGTGGTCGTTCGAACTGCGGCCCAGCAACGGCCACACCAGGCTGATCAGCCGCAACCGCTTCGACACCTCCGCCTTGCCGGCCAAAGACAAGCTCGCCTACCCGGTCATCGAGCCAGGCTCATGGGTGATGGAACGCAAGATGCTCCTCACCATTAAGCAGCGGGCCGAACGGCTCGCCCGGACACCGAGGCCAACCGCATGAAAGCTGAACGAATCGCTAGCATTCCCGCCCAGTGATCTCCGTCGGATCAGACACGCGCCAGGGACATCACACCCAGCGCCAGGTCATTCCGTGGGCGGCCGCTGGGTCCGGTGAACAGATCGCCTGGCAGTGTGCGCCTTGCCTCTGGCGAAGGCCGATTACAGAAGGTGGCGCGATGTGCCCGGGCTTCACGCCTGGCTGGTCAGGTATGCGACGTCGACCTCCCACTTCGCAGGGTCGGGCTCCTTGGACGGGTCGGTGAGATAGTGTTCGACCCGGCTGCGCCAGGCTGACCCCTTCGCGGTGTCCTGGGTATCGAACTTGACCCCGTGCTCGCGCGCCCACTTCTGCAGCGCGGCGTTGCTGACGATCAAGCCGTCGTAGGGCCCGGTGTGCCGGATCACCGCGTACCTGCCCTCCGGGAGGACGCCGGGCCGGACGCGGCCGCTCCCTGCGACCGGCGCCCCGACCGGCACCGCCAGCTCGATCTCCGACTCTGCTGCCATATCGATAACCAGGTAGCGGATGAACGGCGGCCCGCTCGCCGCGATGCCGTTCCCGGCCAGCCATCCGAACAGTTCAGGAAAGGCTTCATCCACGGCATCGGAGATGCTGTCCATGGTGACGATCATCCGGATTCCGGCGTAGTGCTGCGCGGCGCGCACCTGGATCTGCGGCTCGTGGTTCATGTCGCGGCCTCCGTTTCCACTGGCATGCCTGATGTGACTGTCGGCCGTCCCGGAACTCATCGCTGGCGGCACGGGCGCGATGACCCAGCGTTGCCGCGGCAGTCAGCTTGTGACCTTAGCGGCGCTGTGAGGCCGCGGTGCGCGGCATCGTGCACGAGCAGCGCGATCTGGACACGTCCCTCACCGCGCAGAAATACCAGTTCGGGACGCAGTTTGGGCAGCAGCGGGACGGCCGAGTCGCCGACCATAGCGGCGGGAGTGTGCGCCTCAGCCAAAGCCGGAGCGGATCACGTAGCGTGAGTCCGCCGCCTATGCTGCTGCCGGTGGCGGCGGCAGCGCCGGGAACGACGCCGTGCCGGTTGAGGTGCGGCCGCACGGGCTGTCTGCGCGGAGCTGCTGGTGGGTTGCCGGGCAACCTCCGCGCGGTCGTGGCCACGGTGTCACCGGCTCGGCAGCTCGACATCGGCCCATCGCGCTTCCCAGAGTGTGCTGATGACGACCCGCAGGCGGCCTGCGCGGCGCGGCACGGCAGGCCAGAGGGTGAACTCACCGTGTCCTTCGCCGGCACCGTAGCTGCGCCAGTTGCCCGCCTGGCCTTCGTGCTCTTGGCCGAGATCATCGATTGCGCGGACCTTGAACGAGGGAATCACGGCCGGCCAATGCTGGCCCTGGACCCAGGGCCAGCCGTACATGTGCTGCTGGATGTCCTCGCCCCACGCTGACAAGCCCTCGATCACCGCAGCTGCGTGCTCGAACGGCAGGGCGGCGCACAGGGCGATCTGGAGATCGGGCGGTGTGCCGAGACGGACAGGATGCGGCCACGTAAGCGGCAGGTCCGGGTGCGATGAGCGCTTGTGCCTGCCCAGGATCGGCGGCAAGAGAGGGCTTTGCGCTGGCATCGCGCCGACTGACACAAGGGCCTCGGCTACCGCCGCCACGACCTCCCCGCCGCCGCTACGGCCAAGTTCCGGCGCCGGATCCTGACGGCTCAGCCAGGCGAGGTAGGACTCCGCAGGCGTTGGCCACGGCGGGGCGGCCGGCCCCACCAGGATGGCCGGAGGCGGCGCAAAGACGACCCGGGCGGCTGGGCCGTCCGCGGCGGCCAGCTCGAACCAGGCAACATCATCCGGCCGCTCATGCGCAGACATTGGCTCCGCGACCACCTCGCCTATCCACAGCCGGCCGCTCCCGCGGCCGCCATCCCAGCGCAGCCGGTACGAATGCCCGGCGTCATCGGCCGCCGACAACCCGGCGAGGGCCATGCCCACATGCCGTGATGGCCGCTGCCGGCCAGCGGCCGCCGCCTGGACCTGGAACCGCAGGCCAGCCCGGGCCATCCGAAACCAGCCGCAGCGCAGGTCGGCCGCTGCCACCGAAAACCGCAACGCGCCGACGGCGACGGCGCGAGGGATCCAGGCAAGGGCATGCCGCCCCTGAGCGCGCATGTTCCAGTAGTCGCAGGCTGGCCCTGGCCCGGCCCCAGCCTCCGAGCCGCCGGCCCTGCGGAGTCCAAGCGCCCGGCTGGCCTGCGTCATCGCAGCCTCGGCACCCTCGGCGCTGACCAAGCCAAGCATCGCGAACGCGTGCGCCACGGCCTGGATGCTGGCCGCACTCACCCGACGACGCAAAAGCGGCCCAGCCTCCGCCAGCGCCTGGGCCATCAGCCGCTGGTAGCGTCTCGGGGGCAACTCCCACAACCACAGTCTGGCCAGGCACGCATCACCTCTCAACCACGCCGCCCTTGGCCCGCTCCCATCCCCCTGCTGGCCGCGCTGGCCAAGGCTGCACCTCGCATACGACAAGCGCCCCACGGTCGGCCCGCCAGCGACCTCCAGCACCCGCCACACCCACCTGACACGGGTTCTCTGCGCCCACCGCTGGCCGCACAAGCGCACCCATCCCACGCACAAATCACCTCTGTTATGCGCGGCCGGGCGCCCATAGCCGACAACAGGGCTACCGCCCATAACGGCGGCGATGCGCGCCTTGGTCCATGCTGAGCGCTGATCACGCGCCGTGGCGGATGCAGGCCGCTGGATCGACCCGGGCTCGGCCTCGCGGGCCGCGGCCGCAGTGACAGGGGTGACGCTCGGGTGCGGTAACGTCCGCCGTATGCCCACAGCAGCGGTCAACGGGATTCAGATCAACTACGCCGACTCCGGCGGCGACGGGCCAGCCGTCGTGCTGAGCCACGGATTCCTGATGGACCAGTCGATGTTCGACGCCCAGGTCGCCGCGCTCGCCCCGGAGTACCGGGTGATCACGTGGGACCAGCGCGGCCACGGAGGCACCCCAGCGCTGGGCCCGTTCAGCTACTGGGACTCGGCCAGGGACGTACTGGCCCTGCTGGACCACCTCGGTATTGAGCGGGCCGCCCTCGCCGGCATGTCCCAGGGGGGTTTCCTGAGCCTGCGCGCCGCGATGCTCGCGCCGGAGCGGGTACGGGGCCTGATCCTGATCGACAGTCAGGCTGGCACCGAGGAGGAGGCCAACCGCCCGGGATATGAGCAGCTGCACCAGACCTGGCTGGACCAGGGACCAGGGCCGGTGCAGGAGATCGTCGTCGCCATCATCCTGGGCTCTGGCCAGTGGGATGGCTGGTATGCCAAGTGGGCCGAGCAGTACGCCGAGTGGGCACCCGACAACCTCGGCCAACTCACCTGGCCGTTCCGGTGCCTCATGGACCGCGACGACATCACCGGCAGACTCGGCGAGATCGGCTGCCCGGCCCTGATCGTGCATGGCAGCGAGGACGCCGCGATCGCGCTGGCCCGAGCCGAAAAGATGCGCGACGGCCTGGCCGGCCCGACCACCTTCACCCTGATCGGAGGGGCTCCGCACGCGTCCAACGTCACCCACCCCGGCCCGGTGAACGCCGAGATCGTGAACTTCCTGCACAGGCTGGCCGGCTAGCTGGCAGCCTACGAGCAGGACTCTGGCTACGGCCAGCTGCCTTGCCGCCTGGGCGGGCATGCGCCCGGATCGCCTAATACGCGTGGCTTTCGCGAGGTTGCCGACCGGGGCTCGCACCGGTTGTTCTGAGCGGTTGAATCGCCGGGCGGCTGCACGGGCCGGGCTCGAGCGGCGGTCAAGTCCGGTGACGTTGTGTACGACGGTGATCCTCCGTCGTTGTAGTTCAGGCTGTGCGGGTCTGCAGAGCCCCGGTTCGCATCGAGCTCGCCAAGAAGTGTCGGCGCGAAAGCCAGCTGTCGTCCGCTGCCTGATCCCCGATTTGGCCAGCGTCCAGAGCACAGATCGGGCGCGAATCTCGCGGTCAGGAGCGGACGGAGCCAGCTCACCACTCCATGAGAGTGTGGGCGCATCGGCCAACGGCCGCCGACGATCTTCTCCCAACTGTCTTCTCATGTCACAGACGGCCGGGGCTGTCTCGTCTCGGGGCTGAGAGTCAATTCTGGCATCAGGTAGGTGATGGTTGTGCGGGTGTTCGTGGCAGGCGGGACCGGGGTCATGGGACGGCGGCTGGTGCCGCAGCTGGTGGCCCGGGGTCACCGGGTGACGGCTACGACGACGAGCGAGGCCAAGTTGGGCTTGCTGGAGCAGCTGGGCGCGGATGGGGTCGTGATGGACGGGCTGGATGCGGTATCGGTCGGTAAGGCGGTGGCCGCGGCCCGGCCGGATGTGATCGTGCACCAGATGACCGCACTTTCCGTGGCGCACGCCGGCAGTCCCGATTTCAAGCACTTTGACCGGTTTGCCGCCACCACCGATCCTGCTGGTTAATTCACGACACGGCTATGAGCGTCCTCGGTTCTAGGCGTGATGTACGTGATGATCTGGGCTGCGGTCGTTCTTCTCCCTCGTCCCGGCCGCAGAATCGGGTATGTCATGTGCATGCAGCCTGC
>WNGA01009055.1_pt1 | contig 13522 bp, 15 predicted proteins | sample 5400061 | NCBI WGS metagenome assembly WNGA01 (sample SAMN13153366, study PRJNA577476) | soil metagenome | isolation source: 100 cm soil or saprolite under grassland replicate 2 | place: USA:California | collected 2016-06-15 | reverse complement strand
GCGGGCGCTTCGATGCCTCGGACCTGCTCGAGACGATGCGCGACCAGAATGCGGTGCGGGACAAGCTGTTCCACTCGCAGCTGTACCGAGGCGGCCTCGCACGCCGCCTGGTCGATGCGCCGTCGATGACCACGCACATCTCCGTCGTCGACGCGGACGGGAACGCCGCTTCGCTGTCGTGCTCGACCGGCTCCGGCTCCGGCGTCGTCGTCCCCGGAACCGGCATCGCCCTGAACAACATGCTCGGTGAGCATGATCTCGCCGGCGTTCAGAGGCCGGGGACGCGGCTCACGTCGATGATGGCGCCGAGCATCTGCTTCGAAGGTGGACGTACGCGGCTCGTGGTCGGGAGTGCGGGCAGCGCGCGCCTGCGCGGCGCAATCTTGCAGGTCGTCGTCAACGTGCTCGCGCGCGGGATGGGCGTGCGCGACGCGGTCGATGCGCCGCGCCTCCACCTCGACGAGGAGGTCGTCCACGCCGAAAGCGGCGTCGACGTCCGCGGGCTGGGGCCGGAGCCGCTCTCGCAGTGGAAGGCGCAGAATCTCTTCTTCGGCGGCGTGAGCGCGGTCGAGGTCCTTGCGGAGGGCGCGCTCGCCGCAGCCGGCGACCCGCGCCGCGGCGGCGGGGCGGTTGTCGTCGAATGATGATCGTGCGGCCTGCCGAGCCCGACGACGCGGCGCGGCTCGTGGCGCTCGCGAACGCGGTGAGCGCCGAGCCGGAAGGGTGGATGATCTGGAACGAATGGCGCGGTGTCGGGGACGAGCGCCGCTACCTCCGCGCGGTGCGCAAGCATCCGGACGCAGCTGTCTTCGTAGCCGACGTCGACGGAGAGCTCGCCGGACGTCTGTCGCTCGCGCGCGACCCGAACCCGGCGTCTCACCACGTCGCCGACCTCGGTCTGATGGTGGACACACGCTTCCGCCGGCGCGGCGTCGGGCGGGCGCTGCTCGAGGCTGCGGTGGCCTGGGCGCCGGAGCACGGAATCGCGAAGCTCGAGCTGCACGTCTTCCCGTGGAACGAGGCTGCAATCGCGCTCTACGAGTCGCTGGGCTTCGAGCGCGAGGGCTACCGCCGGCGGCATTACCTGCGCGCCGACGGCTACGCCGACGCGATCCTCATGGCGCTGCAGGTCTAGCCGGGCTGCGTCCCGCTCGCCGCGTGGAACCTCACGGCCGCGGTCCGAGTGTGACGGGAAGACATACGCCCACCCGATGAGGGTCCCCAAACGGACAAATAGAAAGCGGGCGCACGACATAAGAAAGGGCGGTCCCGGAGACGGCGCCGCCCTCTCAGTCCTGGCAGATGTCTGCGACCTGCGCGTCCGCGGCGTCAACGAGGTCTGCGGGCTTGAGCCTGAGCGACTGCTCGTGCGAGCCGGCCTCCAGGACGATCGCGTCGCGGTCGGCGACCCGCCGGTCGACGAGGACGGGATCGTGGCGCGCGCCGCCGAGCGGCGGCACCGCTCCCAGCTCGAAGTCGGGGTAGTCGCGCCGCAGGTCGTCCTCGGTTGCAAGGTGCACCTGCTTCTGGCCGGCACCGAGCAGCTCGCGGAGCTTGTGCGAGTCGATGCGGCAGTCGCCGGGAATAACGACCCGCGCGTAACCGTCGGCTGTGGTGACGACGATCGTCTTCGCGACGTCGGCGGCCGAGAGCCCGAGCGCCTCCGCCTCCGCGGTCGCGCTCTCCGTGTGCGCGTGCGGCAGCAGTTCGTACGGGACGCCGGCCTCGTCGAGCGCCCGCGTCAGGTCCTCGGTCGCCACGGGCCGGATCATAGGTCGGCGCTGATCCGACACGACCGCGTGCGCGTTGTTGTGCTTCGATCGGGGAGTGGAGCGCGCGCTTGCAGAGTGCTAGCATGAGCCGCTTGGCGACACTCTACGTTCGCGATGTGCCTGCGCCGCTGTACAAGCGGTTGCGCGCTCGCGCACGTCGAAACGGTCGCTCGCTGAACGCGGAGGTACTCGAGATCCTCGAAGAGGTCGCTGACCGTGAGACGGACGCTGAGAGCATCACGCAGCGGCTCGCCGAGCTCGCGGCCAAGATCGACTGGCCGCCCGAAGCGCCGACGCCCGAGCAGCTCATCCGCGAGGATCGCGATAGCCGTTAAGGCCGTCTTCGACGCGAGCGTTTTCGTCCGCGCGGGCGCCTACCGCTCGACCGATGCGCGTACGTGGACAGCGCGAATCGGTAAACCGCTCCGTGTCGTCGTTCCCGACCTGGTCTGGCTGGAGATCGCGAACGCACTGAGGCGGCGCGTCACTGCGGCGGGAATGACCCAGGCGCAGGCAGATGCGATCCTCGCGACGGCGCGTCGCTTTCCCCTCGAGATTCGCGGGCTCGCCGACCTCGCGCGGCCCGCACTCGCCGCGTCGCTGGCTCAGGGGCTTTCCGTCTACGACGCGGCGTACCTCGTCCTCGCCGACGCGCTGGATGCGACCCTGGTCACCGCAGATCGCCGGCTTTCGGAAGCCGCTTCCAAGGCAGAGCTGATCGCGTAAAGGAGGTCGACAGGACCGGGTCGTACACTGCCCCTCTGTGCCCGAGGCGCCCTTCGTCCACCTCCACGTCCACTCCGAGTACTCGATCCTCGACGGCGCCTGCCGCATCCCGGCGCTCGCCGCGCGGGCGGCGGAGCTCGAGATGCCGGCGGTCGGGCTCACCGACCACGGCTCGCTCGCGGGCGCGATCGAGCTCTACCGCGAGACACGCAAGCAGGGGATCAAGCCGCTCATCGGCTGCGAGGTCTATGTCGCCGACGACCGCCGCGCCCAGCAGAAGGGCTACGCCCACCTGACGCTGCTCGCTGCGTCGAACGAGGGCTACGCCAACCTGATCAAGCTCTGTTCCCGCGGATATACCGAGGGGTACTACTACAAGCCGCGCGTCGACTGGGAGCTGCTTGCGGAGCATGCGCCCGGGCTGATCGCGCTCTCCGGCTGCCTCTCAGGCCGCGTGTGCAAGGCGCTGGAGGAGAACCGGCCGAATGACGCCGAGGCTGAGCTCGACCGCCTCGCACAGGTCTTCGGCAAGGACAACGCCTACGCGGAGATCCAGAACGCGCACCTCGAGACGCAGCAGCGCATCAACCCGCTGCTCGTCGAGCTTGCCGAGCGCCGAAAGCTGCCGCTCGTCGCGACGGGCGACGTGCACTACCTCCGCCACGAAGATGCGCGGGCGCACGAGGCGCTGCTCTGCATCCAGTCGGGGGACACGCTCAAGAACCCGAACCACTGGAAGTTCGACACCGATCACTTCTACTTCAAGTCGCCCGCGGAGATGGCCGAGGACTTCCCGGGTCACGAGGACGCGCTGCGGCGCACGCTCGAGGTCGCCGAGCGCTGCAACGTCGAGATCGAGCTCGGCGGGATCCTGCTGCCGAAGTTCCCCGTGCCGGACTCACGAGACGCCTTCGAGTATCTGGTCGAGCTGTGCGAGAAGGGGCTGCAGAAGCGGTACGACCGGACGACTCCGGAGCTCAACGAGCGCCTGCAGTTCGAGCTGAAGACGATCCGCGAGATGGGCTTCACCGACTACTTCCTGATCGTCTGGGACTTCATCCATTTCGCGAAGCAGAACGGGATCAGCGTCGGCCCAGGCCGCGGCTCGGCCGCCGGCTCGCTCGTCGCCTACTGCCTCGAGATCACCGACCTCGACCCGATGCGCTACGACCTGCTCTTCGAGCGCTTCCTCAACCCTGGTCGCAAGTCGATGCCGGACATGGACCTCGACTTCGCGGTCGCCGGCCGCGACCGCGTCATCAACTACGTCGCGGACAAGTACGGGCGCGACCGCGTCGCGCAGATCATCACGTTCTCGACGATGGCCGCCCGCGCCGCCGTGCGAGACGCCGGCCGCGTCCTCGACGTTCCCTATGGCGTCGTCGACAAGATCGCGAAGCTGATCCCGGAAGGACCGGGGCAGATGCTCGACGACTGCCTGAAGCCGAACGGCGAGCTCCGGCGCGCGATCGACTCCGACCCGGTCGCGAAGGAGATCGTCGAGCTCGCACAGCCGCTCGAGGGGCTGACGCGCGCCGACTCGATTCACGCAGCCGGGGTCGTGATCGGCGCCGAGCCGCTGGCGAACGTCGTCCCGCTGCAGCAGAAAGGACCCGAGCAGGAAGTCGTGACGCAGTTCGCCATGGGTGACGTCGAGGCGCTCGGGCTGCTGAAGATCGACTTCCTCGGCCTGCGCAACCTCGACGTGATCGACACCGCGCTCGGGCTCGTCGGCAGCGTCGCTCTCGACGACATCCCGATGGACGACCGCGAGACGTACGCGATGCTCGCCCGCGGCGAGTCGACGGGCGTCTTCCAGTTCGAGTCGACCGGGATGCGCGAGGCGCTGCGGCAGGTGAAGCCGACGCAGTTCGAGGACCTGATCGCCCTCGTCGCGCTCTACCGGCCCGGGCCGATGCAGTACATCCCGGTCTACGCGCGCCGGAAGAACGGCCAGGAGCAGGTCTCGTACGTCGACCCGCGGCTCGAGCCGATCCTCGAGGACACGTACGGAATAGCCCTGTACCAGGAAGCGTCGATGGAGATCGCCAAGCAGATCGGCGGCTTCACGCCGGCCGAGGCCGACGATCTCCGCAAGGCGATCGGCAAGAAGATCCACTCGCTGATGGCGTCGCTGAAGGACAAGTTCCTCGAGGGCTGCGCGCAGTCCGGCACGACGCCCGCCGTCGCGAAGCAGCTCTGGGACGACATGGAGAAGTCGCAGGACTACTCCTTCAACAAGTCGCACGCGGCGTGTTACGCGCTGATCGCGTACCGCACGGCGTGGCTGCGCGCGCACCATCCGCACGCGTACATGGCGGCGCTCATCTCCTCGGTGATGAACACGAAGGACCGCGTGCCGTTCTACGTGAACGCGTGCCACGAGATGGGCATCGAGGTGCTGCCGCCGGACGTGAACTTCTCCCAGTGCGACTTTGCCGTCGTCGAGGGCAAGATCCGCTTCGGCCTCAACGCGGTGAAGAATGTCGGCGACACGGCCGCGCGCGCGATCGTCGCCGCGCGCGAGCAGGACGGGCCGTTCGAGTCGCTCTGGGACTTCACCGAGCGTGTCGACCCGGCCGTGGCCAACAAGCGCGCGCTCGAGTCGCTCGTCAGGTGCGGCGCGTTCGACTCGACCGGCGCACCTCGCAAGGGGATGTCCGAGTGCCTCGAGGCGGCGCTCGCGTGGGGCAACCGGTATGCGGCCGACCGGCTCGCGGGACAGGCGTCGATCTTCGACCTCGGCTTCGAGGAGGCGGAGACGAAGCCGAAGCACCATCCGCAGATTCCGGCAGACGAGTGGGACAAGAACGAGCTGCTCCGGCTCGAGAAGGAGACGCTCGGCCTCTACGTGTCCGAGCATCCGCTCACCGGTGTCCGCGACCAGCTGCGGCGGAAGACCGACTGCACGCTCGCGGAGCTCGAGCGGCGTCGCGACGGCGACATTGTCACGGTTGGCGGGATCGTCACGGCGGTGAAGCAGGTGACGACGAAGAAGGGCGACCCGATGGTCTTCCTGCAGCTCGAGGACACGACGGGCGGAGCGGAATGCGTCGTCTTCAACTCCACGTACGCGAACTCGCGCGAACTGTGTGTCGCCGACCGCATTCTCGTCGTCAAGGGCCGCGTCGACCACAAGGAGGGCGAGACGAAGCTGATCGCGCTCGACGTGGCGGCGTTCGAGGCGATCCCCGAGCGCAAGGACGTGCGGTTGCGCATCGACGCGCGGCAGGCGCCCGCCGGCGTGATCCGCGAGCTCGCGCAGCTGGTGAAGGAGTTCCGCGGCGCGGCGCCGGTGCTGATCGAGATGCAGACGTCGCACGGGCCGAAGACGCTCGCGCTCGGACCCGACTACCGCGTCGAGCCGGCGGCGGACTTCTTCGCCGAGGTGAAGGCGCTCCTCGGACCGGCTGCGGTCTCATGATGTTCCGAACCACTCGCGCAATGCGGGATTTGCAATCTGTAAAACCTGCTTCGGTTGCATGAAAACCGTCGCTATTCTCGAACCGCTCGACCCGCTTGACCGAAGGTCCTGTGAAATCCCCCTTCGTGGGGAGATCGAAATAGCACGAAGTGCCGTAAAAACTTGCCTACGGGGTAGTCGGCGGCAAAGGAGATGTTGGAAGTGACTGCGGCAGAGATGGTTTACGAGAGCGAGCTGACCCAGGTGGAGCGTTGGCGGATCGACGAGCTCGAGCGGGCTGGGTACGACCCTCGCGCCGCGATGACGCTTGCCGGTCGCCATGACGTCGATCTGCACCGCGCAGTCGACCTCCTCCGCAGCGGCTGCTCGCCCGAGCTCGCGCTTCAGATCCTCCTCTAGGGGCGGCGAGCGGCGCTTCCGGCGCGGCCTTCCGGCCGTCCCGGCAGAATGCGCCGGATGCTGCTGAGCATTCCCTCGCCGCACACGGGCGTCGTCCACCTCGGGCCGCTCGCGATTCGGATGTATGGGCTGATGCTGCTCGTCGGCATCGCCGGCTGCATCTGGCTGACGGGCGTGCGCTGGGTGCGCCGCGGCGGCGACTGGGATCTCGTCTTCCGCGTCGCGGTCTGGGGCGTCGGCTTCGGGATCGTCGGCGCGCGCCTGTACCACGACATCACGTCGTGGTCGGAGGTGCAGGCGATCGACAAGTGGTGGGCGCCGTTCGCGGTCTGGAAGGGAGGGCTCGGCGTCTGGGGCGGAATCTTCCTCGGCTGCCTCGCCGGCGCGGTCGTCGTCCGCCGCTCGGGCAACAGCGTGTTCAGGTTCATGGACGTGGCCGCACCCGGCCTGTTGCTCGCGCAGGGAATCGGCCGGATCGGCAACTGGTGGAACCAGGAGCTCTTCGGCAAGCCGACGTCACTGCCGTGGGGCCTCGAGATCGATCCCGAGCACCGGCCGGCGGATCACCTGGCCGACTCGACCTTCCACCCGACCTTCCTCTACGAGCTGATCTACGATCTCGCGCTGGTCGGCGTGCTCCTGCTGCTCGACCGTCGCTTCCGCTTCAAGCCGCCGGCGCTGTTCGCGCTTTACGTGAGCGTGTACACGTTCGGCCGCTTCTTCGAGGAGCTGCTGCGGATCGATCCGTCGCACCACATCGCGGGATTGCGGCTGAACGCCTGGGTCTCGATCGTCCTGTTCGTGCTCTCGACGGCCTTCTTCATCTGGTGGCAGTTCTTTCACCGAGGCAGCAAGGAACCCCTGCCGCCCCCGAAACGGACGACGGGCCCGGCGATGGCGATTCCGCGCGGCCGCCGCTAGAGCAAGCGGAAGAGAATCAGGAGGACGAGCGGCGCGACGGAGGTGACCGCAGCTGCCACTGTGAACGCGACCGCGGCTGCACTGAAGCGCGGTTCGGGCTGTGGCCGCTTCGCCGACTCGGCCGCGAACGCCGCCCGGATCTCGACCACCCAGCGCTCGAACTCGAGCTCGTAGTCCGGCAGCGCCTCGCGTGCCTGCGCCGCCAGCTCGGGCGGAGAAACGAGGACGAGCTCCGGGCTCATGATCTCTTCGGCGACGGGCACCGCCGATCCGTCTTTCCCCCGGTGGCTCGAACTCCTGCGTCCGGCCCTCCCGATACCCTGCGCCGCGATGGTCGTGCGCGAGCTCGAGCTGGATCTGGACGCCTTCGAAGGCCCCTTCGACCTGCTCCTGACGCTCGTCCTGCGCGAGGAGCTCGACCTCGCGGAGATCGACGTCGCCGCGATCATCGTCGCCTTTGTAGAGCGGCTGGCCGAGCGCCAGCAGCTCGACCTCGAGGCGTGCGGCGAGTTCCTCGTCCTCGTCGCGGCGCTGCTCGAGCTCAAGGCGCGGGCGCTCTTCCCCGACGAAGACGCGGAGCTGGCCGACCTCGGGCCCGAGGAGGCCGCGGAGGAGCTGGCGCGCCGCCTGGCCGAGTACCGGCGGATGAAGGAGGCCGCGGCATGGCTTGCCGAACGCCTCGGCGAGACGCGCGACCGCTTCTTCCGCCTCGGGCCGGCGCCGCTCGCGCCGAGGCCGGAACGGAAGCTTGCGCCGCAGGAACCGCTGCAGCTCGCGGAGGCGCTGCGCGCGCTTGCGGTCGAGCCGCCGCCGGTGTCGCTCGCGCACATGGCGCTGCGCTTCCCGCCTGTGGCGCTCTTCGTCGAACGCTTCCGCTCGCTGCTCACCCGCCGCCGGCTGTTCGACTTCGACCAGGAAGTCGACGGCATGTCCCGCATCGAAGTCGCCGTCGCCTTCCTGGCGCTGCTCGAGCTGCGCAAGCAAGGCGAGATCGCCATCCAGCAAGCCGCCCCGTTCGCGCCGATAAGGATCGCGCGCGCCGACGTCGAAAGGAGCCTCACGTGGAACGTCCGCTCCGCCTGATCGCCGCCAATCCGCTCGACGCGCTCGCACGGATCGTCGAAGCGCTGCTCGTCGTGGCGAGCGCGCCGCTCTCGACCGAGGAGCTGTGCATAGCCGCGGACGAGTCGGCGGAGCGCATCGAAACCGCGCTCGGCCTCCTCGCGGAGCGCTATCGCGAAGGGCGCAGCGGGATCGTCCTGGAGAAGGTCGCCGGTGGCTGGGCGTTCCGCGCGACGCGCGAGGCGGCGGACGCGTGCGCGCGGCTCTTCGAACGGCCCGTTCAGCGCGGCCTCTCGCAGGCGGCGCTCGAGACGGTCGCGGTCGTCGCGTATCTCGGGCCCGTGTCGCGGCCGGAGATCGCACGCATCCGCGGCGTCGCGGCGGACTCCGCAGTGGCGGGTCTGCTCGAGCGCGGGCTGATCGCGGAGGCGGGTCGCGACGACGGCGCGGGCGGCGCCGTGCGCTACCGCACGACACCGCTGTTCGAGCGCGTCTTCGCGCTCGAGTCGCTGTCGGCGCTACCGCGATTGGACGACCTCGGCGCCGATGCCGAGCAGATCCGCGAGCGGCTCGCCGCGGTCGCGGAACAGCGCTCCGCTTAGCGCTCGCCTGCTGAAACGGCTCGCTGACCCGCAAAAGCGGCTCGCAGCGGCTGCAACAAAAGGCGGGGTCGACCTAGCCACGCGGTTAGGGCGGACCGGCCCAGAAATCAGTAAAGACCGTAGGACGAGAAATCGTCACGGCGGGTCGGAGACCGGCTTGCAGGGAGAGGGCAACTGCGGCAGTTAGCCCTCTTCACGGGCGTATGACCGTCCCGAAAAGAGGGCGGGGAGCAAGGGGAGAGGATGGCGGAGCTCATAAGCGATAGGGCTGGCCGTTGCGGCACGGCCGCCTCGCCGTCGGAAACGACGGAGCTTCGCTGTTTACCCCGCTCGCCTGGGGCAGGACGGCTATCGCCCTTGCGCCCGGTCTCCGCGTCCCGTCGTAGCACGGTGGATGGGCGGCTGCTGCGGCGGTCGCCCTCCACCACCACCTCACGAAAGGCGACTGCCTGATGGCGGGTTGGTACCACCAGCACGACAAGACGCGAAGCGCTGCGCTCAAGTTGCGCACGGCGTTCCCGGGCAAGCAGGCGGCCCCCGCTGGGGAGCAGCCCGAGCTCGTCGCCGGGCTGAAGGAGGAGCGCCTGCGACTCGTCGCGTCCTACATCGACGTTTATCCGACGGACCTGGCCGAGCGGATCAGCGCGAAGCGCGCTCTCGACGAACGGCCGAGCTCCGAAATTGCAACGGCCTGACGGAGGGTCGAGCTCGCGTGAAGGAAAGCATCCGTGTCCTGCTCGCAGACGATCATCCGGCGACGCGGTCGCGCATCCGTGCGGCCGTGGAGCGCGACGCCCGCTTCACGGTTGTCGCCGAGGTCGGCGATAGCCCCGCGGCGGTCGCGGCGGCACTGAGAGAGCGGCCGGACATCTGCCTGCTCGACATCCGCATGTCCGGCAGCGGCATCGCCGCGACGCGCGAGATCACGGCACGGCTTCCCGGAGCGAAGGTCGTGATCATCACCGCCTCGCTCGACGACGACGACCTCTTCAATGCGCTGCGCGCGGGTGCGGCCGGTTACCTCTTGAAGGGCATGGACCCGGTGCGGCTGCCGCATGCGCTCAAGGATGTGCTGGAGGGTGGATCGGCAATCCCGCGCCCGCTCGTCGCCCGTCTCGTCGCCGAGTTTCGCGATCACGGGCCGCGCCGCCGCGTGGTGCACGAGGCTGGGCACGACCTGACGAGCCGCGAGTGGCAGGTGCTCGAGCTCCTGCGGCAGGGGCGCTCGACGGCGCAGATCGCGGAACGTCTCTTCGTCTCGCCGGCGACGGTCCGCAGTCACGTCGCCGCGGTCATGAGGAAGTTAGGTGTGAGCGATCGGGAGGATTTGCAGAACCTCCGATGACCCTGTTTAGACTGCCGGAATCGCGGTGCCCACCTACTCACTGGTAGTCCCGGCGTACAACGAGGAAGGGGTCATCGCGGAGCTGGCGATCCATCTCGCGAACGTGATGGACGCGCTCGACGGCGACGCGGAGACGATCCTCGTCGACGACGGCAGCCGCGACAGAACATACGAGCTGATGCGCGAGGTGGCAGATCGCGACCCGCGTTTTCGCCTGGTTCGGCTCTCGCGGAACTTCGGGCATCAGATTGCGCTCACGGCCGGCGTCGATCTCGCCGCCGGCGACGCGGTGATCGTGATGGACGCCGACCTGCAGGATCCGCCGGAGGTCGTGCTCGAGCTCGCCAAGCGCTGGCGCGAGGGCTACGACGTCGTCTACGCGGTGCGCGGCGTGCGCGAAGGTGAGACGCACTTCAAACGCTCGACGGCCACAGCGTTCTACCGCGCGTTCAACCGGATCTCGAAAGTGCAGGTGCCCGTCGACGTCGGCGACTTCCGCCTCGTCGACCGGCGCACGCTCGACGTGTTCAACCGCATGCGCGAGAGCAACCGCTTCGTCCGCGGCATGTTCAGCTGGATCGGGCTCCGGCAGACCGGCGTCACCTACACGCGCAGGGAGCGCTTCGCCGGCGAGACGAAGTATCCGCTCCGGAAGATGCTCGCGTTCGCGGCCACCGGCGTGATCAGCTTCTCGTCGGCGCCGTTGCGAGCCGCGCTGAACCTCGGCTTCATCGTGTCCGGCCTCAGCTTCGTGCTTGCGGTCTGGAGCATCATCGTGAAGCTGTCCGGCCTCTACCAGGTGCCGGGTTGGACTTCGATCGTCGTCGTGACGACGTTCATCGGCGGCATCCAGCTGATCGTGCTCGGCGTGATCGGCGAGTACATCGGCGACATCCACGACGAGGTGAAGCGCCGTCCGCTCTACGTCGTCAGCGAGCTCGAGAACTTCACCGAGAGGCCGCAGCCTCCTCCGCGCGGGATCGTTGCCGACCGGCGAAATACGCAGCCGGACGCGCGGCGTTATTAGTGGCCTCGTCGCCATATATGGCGTATGGTACACTCGCGATATGCAGAAGACGACGCTCTATTTCCCCGCTGATCTCCAGCGGGCCCTGCGCGACGAGGCGCGTCGGCGCAACCAGCCGCAGGCCGAGCTGGTGCGAGACGCCGTGCGCGCCTACCTGGAGCACGCCGCCCGCCCGGAGCCCCGCTCGGTCGGCCTCGGCGAAGACCGTGGCCTCGCGGCGCGTGACAGCGAGGACTGGCTCGCCGGCGAGTGGGGCCGGCGCTGATCACGCTGGACACCTCGGCCTTGTTCGCGCTTCTTAACCGACGCGACCCCGATCACGAGTCCGTCAGGCGGGCCTTCGAGCAGGATCGTGGCCCCTACCTGGTGCCGGCCGGGATCCTGGCGGAGATTGGCTACCTCGTCGAGCAACGGCTCGGCCTCGAGGTGCTCGATGCTTTGCTCGACGATCTCGAGCAGCGCGCGCTCGCGCTCGAGTGCGGTGACGAGGATTTCCCGCGCATGCGCGAGCTCGTCCGTCGCTACCACGACCTTCCGCTCGGCCTTGCCGACGCCTCTGTGGTGGCCTGCGCCGAGCGGCACGGGGGTGCTGTCCTTACCTTGGACTCGCGCCACTTCGGCGTGGTGTCGGGCGAGGGCACGATCGCCGTCCTCCCGTAGCCCGCCGCACCCGCGCGACCGCCGCCTACGCAGGTGGACGCGCGGCGCTTCTGACCCAGCGCGTCGGCACGTTCAGCATGCGAAGCAGCTCGGCGCGGCGCAGGAAGAGCGCAAGCGCGACGAGCGCCAAAGCGCCGAGTGCGAGCAACAGCGGATAGCGACTGTACGGCGCGTAGCGGAAGCGCACCTCGTGGTGGCCCAGCGGCACGTCGACGCCGACGAGGCTGGGCGCCATCATCGTCGGCTTCGTGTCCAGCCCGTCGACCGTGGCGGTCCAGCGCGGATCGTACGTCGCCTTGAGCAAGACGACGGCGGGACGGTTCGCGTCGACCGACGCGGTGAAGACGCCGTCCTCCAGAGTCGCGCTCTGCGACGAGACGGTCCCAGGCGACCCCGTTGGTGGGGTTGCGCCGTCGAACGTCGGCGGAGGCGCCGACCCTCCGTCGAACGCCACACCCGGATACAGCCCGCGCAGCGCGTCACTCGAGCTGCGAAAGCTCCGCGTGGACGCGTCGAGATCCATGCGGTTCGCCTCGACCGCCGGCGCCCGGTCGACGACCTGCAGGTAGCCGCTCGTCTTCACTTCGAAGAGACGGAAGATGCCGCGACTCGCGATCAGCTTCGCCGGAACGCCGGGCTCGCGGTACGGCGGCAGCAGCAGATAGCGGACGTCGTACATCTCGTACTGCGCGGGATTGGTTTCGTCGAACGACGCCTCGACGTCGGTCGAGAGTGACGCGATCGTCCGGAACGTGAAGCCGATCGCGTCGACGTCCCGGTTCGCGAGCGCCGCGTAAACCGGCACGTAGCCGACCCGGTACTCGCGCCCCCAGTTGCCGCGCAGCCCGGCATAGACGCGGCCGCCCCCGCGGGCTTTGACGATCGCGGCGAACCGGTCGAGCTCACGTCCCTCGGTCGCGTCGGTCGCCTGCTGCGAGCGGAGCAGGACGTCGCCGTGGCGGTCGTACGAGCCGATGTCCGTCCACGCCGGCGCGAGCACGCCGACGCCGAGCGCCACCATGCCCGCGGCTCCGAGCGCGGCGTAGCGGGGCGCAGGCGCACGGAGTAGCGCAGCGCGATACGCCGTCTGGAGTATCCACCCCAACCCTACTCCGGCCAGCAGGATGCCCGCGAGGTGGACGCCCATGATGAAGCGGTGGATCTGCACGTCCTTCATGCCCGGCAGGAGGTCCAGGACGGGTCCGAGCGTGGGGCGGCCGAAGAAGAGGAGCAGGCTGAGCGCGAACGCGCCCAGGAGCGCCCGGGCCCGTGGATCGTCGCGCACGCGTGACGCACACACGAGCACGCCTGCGACCACGAGCAACGAGACGATCGGGAAGCGCCCGCTGTCGAAGAGCTGCCCCTTGAACAGCCAGGCGAGCACCTTCCGTGCCCCGTACGAGTCGTTGAAGATCGTGCCCTGGTAGTACTGGCTGCGGGTCGTCCACTTCGCGTCGCCGACGAGCGGCACCAGCACCCACGACGCGACGACGAGCGACCCGGCCGTGACGAGCGCGGCCCGCCCGACGCGGCGGAGGAAATCCGATCCCGCGAAGACGAGCACCCACACGCCGACGGTCAGGA
>WNGA01009053.1_pt1 | contig 13524 bp, 14 predicted proteins | sample 5400061 | NCBI WGS metagenome assembly WNGA01 (sample SAMN13153366, study PRJNA577476) | soil metagenome | isolation source: 100 cm soil or saprolite under grassland replicate 2 | place: USA:California | collected 2016-06-15 | reverse complement strand
AGGCGTGGCACGGCCGAGGCGGCCCGGCGGCTCGTCGAGGAGGGGCCGCCCTTCGACGTCGAGCGCCTGGGGCTCGAGCGACACCACGTCTTCGTCAGCGAGCGCGAGGTCGTCTTCTTCTTCGAAGGCGACAGCGCAACCGCGGCCGTCGACGCGCTCTCGCGAAGCCCGCGAGTGCTGAACGCGGCGGTGCGCTGGCGCGGGATTCTCGGCGGCCGGCCGCGGCTTGCCGAGGAGCGATTCGGCTGGACGCGTCCGAGCTGACGAACAGCCGCCGGCCCCTATCTCCGGCGGGCAGCCGTCAGAACCCGAGACCGATCCCGGTTCGCGCGCGCGACTGACGCGCCGCCTGGCGCAGCCCGAGCATCCCGACCGGCCGTTCGTCCTCGATGACGGGCAGGTGGTGGAAGCCGTACTCGGTCATCAGGGTCACCGCCGCCTCGATCGGCGTGGCTGCTGAGACGGTGACGGGCTCGGCCGTCATCCACTCGCGGACGCGCGCCCCGCTCGGGTGGACGCGGCCCGCGAACGCGCGCAGCAGGTCGCGTGAGGTGAGGATGCCGATCAGCCGCCCGTAGTCGGCCACCAACGCCGAGCCAAGGTCGCCCGCGCGCATCTTCTCGGCCACCTCCCCGAGCGTGTCCTCGGGGGCAACGACGAGCGGATCGCTCGACATGACGTCGGCCACCGTCGCACCACCCTCACCTTCAGCATCGCGCGCTACCTCCAAGCGCAGCGCGGCCAAACCCTGGACCTTTGTGGCGTCGAGCTCGACCTCGACCGGGACGGCGCCGGGAGCGGCGGGCGCCTCGGGTGGGCTCTCGACGCCGGCGAAGGCGCCGAGGAAAGGTGCCAAGTAGCGGCCGACGATCTTCGCCGGCGGCCACCAGAGCGGCTCGGGACTGGCCACCGAGACGTCGCCCGCGCCGCCGGTGATCTCGTGCCTGAGGTAGCGCGGCTGTCGTCCCGTCAGGAGTAGACCGCGCAGCACCGGGCGAAAGGGCTGCGGCGCAAGGTCCGCGCCGGCGTTGGCCGCGATCGTCTCGGCGGCTGCGTCTGCCTGCTGGGCAGCGATTCCGCCCTGCTTGACCGGGAAGCTGGTGATGTCGCCGGCGGCGAAGACGTCGGCAAGACCGTGCACCTGGCCGTGCGCGTCGACGGGGAGGAACCCCTCGGCCGTCTGCGGCAGGCCGTCGATCCGCGGCCCGCGCAGGCGTGGCAGGGCGACGACGCGGTCAGCCGCGATCGTTCCCTCGGGGACGAGGCGCAGCTCCCCGTCCACCAACTCGACCGGGCAAGAACCGGTCTGCACAGCGATTCCTCGCTCCTCCAGCAGCTGCCGCACCGCCTCGCTCCCCGCCCGCCCGAACAGCTGCAGCGGCTCGTCCTCCGGCGTGACGAGCGCAAGCTCGACGTCGACGTCCCGCTCGGCGAGGTACGCCGCCGTCATCAGCGCCAGCTCGTAGATCGGCAGCGACCAGACCGCTCCCCACGGCACGACGAAGGCGACCCGCCCCACCTGCCCGGCGACGATCTCCCCGAGCAGCTGGCGGATCTTCTCGGTGTCTGCCGGCCCGCGGAAGGTCAAGGCACCCCGGACAGCCGGGGCGGGCACGGCTCCGCAGCCGACAAGCAGGACGTCGTAGGAAATCGAGCTACCCGCGGAGGTCTGGGCCTGCCGGCTTCCGGCATCGACGCCGGATAGTGCCCCCGGCGAGAAGGTCGCACCCGCCGCCGCGGCCAACTCGGGCAACTCGAACTGCCTCACCTCGCCGAGATCAAACGGCTCGGCGACCGCGAGCGGCCGATACCAAAACTGCGGCTCGGGCGCGAGCAGCTCGACCTCGACCCGATCCTCCGCCAGCGCCCGCAGAGCCAGGGCGGCCTCGAGGGCCGCGACGCCCCCGCCGGCGATCAGTACCCGCGTCGCCACCTCAACCGTCTCCTCCAAGCAGCTTCAGCGACGATACCACTCGGGCGCCGGATCCATCCCGACGCACGGGGCGCCTCGTTCGGCCCGACTGGGGCCGTTGCGGATTGTGTTGACCGATGAGTGCGACAAAACCACCGCACAAACGGTGTTTCCCCTGACGAGACGCGCCCGAGGAAGTGCGATCCTCCGCGTGCACCGAGAAAGAGATCGAAAGTAGGACGAAGCTCGATCGACTCGATGAAGTAGGCGGATTCCGAAACACCCGCCGATCGAGTGGACGAAATCGAAACTAGCTCGGCGAAGATTCCGGGCTCCGATGCCTCGGCATCGGAGCCCGGCTTAGGACGTGCAGCGGCCCGTGCAATCGAGCTGCGTCGGCGCAGGCTTCCGCTTCGACCAAGGAGGTGATCCATGCACGGCTGGATGGGCGGCTGGGACTGGTTCTGGATGGTCTTCATGATGCTCTTCTGGATCGCAATCCTCGGAGCCGTCGTCTACGCGGCAGTTCGCCTCGCGCAGCGAGCGCCCCGCGAACGACACCAGTGACCAGTCGGCCGACCGGAATCGCATCACCGCGGACTGCGTTGTTAGCGCGTAGCGCGGCCGCGCGAGCGAGCAGGTGTTCGGGCGGCTACTTCCGTTCCTTCAGCAGAAATGCGACGAGGTCGGCGACCTGCCTCGAGGTGAGCTGGCTGCGGTAGGTGGTCGGCATCACGCCCGCCCGGTAGCCGGCGGCGATCGACGCGTTCGGATCAACAATCGACTCCCGCACGAACGCGCTGTCCTTTCCCTTCAGGGCCGAGTCCAGGTTCGGGCCGACCGTCGCTTTCGTGCCGGCCGCGGCCATCGTGTGACATGCACCGCAGCCGGCCGAGAGGAAGACGCCCTTGCCCCGGGCCACCCCCATCTGCCCGCCCATTCCCTGCATCCCTGTCATCCCCGGATGCGCCGGTGCCGCGCCGGCTTTCGCGCCCTCGCCGCTGTGCAGGAACGCGATCAGGTCTGCCATCTCGCCTTGAGTAAACGTCGGCACGGGGATCTTCTCCTCGCGGAAGTGCGGCAGCATTGCGGGCAGGTGATCCCAGATCTGGCCGGACATGTCGGCGATCTCACGAGCCGACATGTGGCCGCGCATGTCGTCCAGCGGCGGCGCGTCCTTGCCTCCTCGCCCCGCGTAGGAGTGACAGTCGGAGCAACGCTTCGACTGCCACAGGCGCGCGCCTCGGGCGGGGTCGCCGATCTGCGCGATCGGAAGGTTCGGGCCGCCCATGTGACCGGCGGGCGCCGCCATCGTCGTCTGCGCCGGTGCGGTGACCGTCTTCGTCTTCGAAGCCGTCTGATTGCCGAAGGCCCACCCGAGCGCAGCCGCGATCGCGACCAACAGCACAACGACCGCGATCAGCAGGCCGGCTATAGCTCCCGGTCTCTTCACGGCGAGACGACGATACTCGGATCGAGCGGTGGCAACAACGGCTCGCTAGGCAGTTTGGCTATTCGCACCCGCTCAGGCAGCTGCCTGAGCTGTCCGTGCTCGTCGTCATGTTCACCATGACCGCACCGATGGTGGCCTGGATACTGTTCCGCGGGATGCAGCGCCGACCGACCACGGAGATGGCGGCCGTAATGCCGATCCTGGCGCTCGTGAACTCGATGCACGGCCGCGTCCGCCGCCCGGCGCTCGGTTCGTAGCGAGATGGCAGCCGACGCGCGCCGACGAATCGCCGGGCTCGCGCGAGCCGTTGCCCAGGTGGTCGTCGGCGCGCCACGCTTCGCGATTGCCCCACTGACCAGGCGTCGGCACCTCCGCTGGGGCGCAACCGCTGCCGAGGTCGCCGCACGGATGCCCCGCGACGAAGTTGTCGCGCAGCCGTCGTTCAACGCGACGCGCGCGATCACGATCAACGCGCCGCCCGAGGCCATCTGGCCGTGGATCGTGCAGCTCGGCTTCGGACGCGCCGGCTGGTACACCTACGACCTCTTCGATAACGGCGCACGGCCAAGCGCCGAGCGGATCCTCGCCGAGTACCAGCAGCCCGACGTAGGCGACTGGTACCGATGGCGAGCAAGGTCAACGAGACGACAGCGTTCAAGATCACCGGCCTCGAGCCGAACCGCTGGATGCTCTGGCAGAAGCCGCACAGCGCCTGCGGCCGCTCGATTGCTGGTCCGGTGAATGTTCTGCGACGCTTCGCTGGCCCGAGGCAGCGCGGCGGCGGGTTTCGAGTGGCCGCTGGGTTGCGGGAAAGCCGCAGCGAAACCTGCGGCTAAGCCCGGATTAGGTCTGCGGTCACCACAGGACGCCCTTCCGCTTGCCGTCTCCTAGCTTCGGCGCAGACACCGAAAGGAGACGACGATGAGTTCAGCGCCCCCGGTCGCACCGCCGCGACCAAGCTCAAACGGTGACGTTCGCGCGCAGCCGCCCGCTTTTGAAGGCGCGAAAGGCGCGATCCCGTACAAGGATTCCGATGCGCATGCCCTGTGGGCGGTCGTGTCGTTGATGCTCGGGATCCTGGTCGCCGTACTCGGCTTCTTCGCCTTGATGATGTGGGTCGACGCGCACAACGCGAAGAACGCCGCCGATCGGGTGGCGGCGAAGGCAAGCAGCGCCACACGGGGCGCCACCTCCGATCTCGGGGCGTTGAAGAGCTACGCCGGCGCCGCGCCGAGCAACGCGGACGCGCTCGCGGCGGCGCACAAGCCGTTTCCGGCGGCGCTGCCCGCCGCTCCCGCGGGCCCGGTCGCGAACATCAACCTCGTCCTGAAGGACGTGACGGTCCAGATCGCCCCGGGCGTCAAGTACGCCGCCTGGGCCTGGGCCGGCGGCGCGCCGGGTCCGGTGATCCACGTCCGCCAGGGCCAGCTCGTGAAGATCACCCTCACGAACGAGGGCGCGATCCCGCACTCGGTCGACTTCCACGCAGCTCGGATCGCGCCGGACAAGGCGTTCGGCGACGTAATGCCGGGTAAGTCGGTCAGCTACACCTTCCGTGCGAGCGACCCGGGCGTGTTCATGTACCACTGTGGCACGAAGCCGGTCTTGATACACATCGCCAACGGCATGTACGGCGCGATCGTGGTCGACCCGAAACCCGGCGTGCTGCCGCCGACGGATAAGAACTACGTCTTGGTCGCCAGCGAGTGGTATCTGAGCGCCGACGGGCTCGGCGCACCGGCGCAGTTCAACTTGGACAAGGCACACGCACGGATGCCGGACTGGATGACCTTCAACGGCTACGCGGGCCAGTACGTCAAGCACCCGCTGACGGCGAAGCCGGGCGAGCTGGTGCGCTTCTGGGTCGTCGACGCCGGTCCCTCGATCGACACCGACTTCCACGTCGTCGGCACGATCTTCGACAACGCCTATCCGTTCGCCGATCTGAGCAACCCACGCTCGGCGCTGCACAACGTGCAGACGGTGACGGTTCCGGCCGGTGGCGGCGGCGTCTTCGACGTGAAGATCGGCAAGCCCGGGATCTACCCGTTCGTCTCCCACGCCTTTGCCGCCGTCGACGAGGGCCAGGTCGGGCTGCTCAAGGTGGGCAACGTCGAAGGGACGATGAGCCATTAGAACGCGAATGGGCTGTGAGGAGCCGCGCCGGTGGCGCCTCACGAGCCCAGGTCTGGCATGGAAACGTCAACGGTTCCCATGGCGACTGCGATCGCTGATCCGAAGTTGCCACAAAGAGGACGAACGGCACTTTAGAGGGTAGGGTCGGCCGGAGGCGCCTGGCGCCGCGCGGCCTAGGGCCGACTGGCGTTGGTCTCCTCCCGCCGCCGCCTCGAACCGTGCGTGAGGTTTTCCCTCACACGGCTCACCGACATCCTTCACCTGGTGGCATGCACGGGCTTGTACGGCGACCGCTTGGCCGCCAGGTACAGCTTGACTTGGAGTTCTCGGACTCGGTCTTGCTCGATGGCGCTAGCCATCGCTGGCACTCACCCGCCCTTCCCTGTACGCGACGCACGAACGAAGCAGCGGCCCTTCCCATCACCCCGGGTTCTGTTGTCCCGCGGGCTCAAGCGGTACTACGGCCGCCTCCGACGCACTCCCGGCACGCCACCCGCTTCCCGGCTCAGCACCGGTTATAGGGCGCGACGCTCCGACGGCAAAGTTCCGCAGGCCGCCGGGCCGGGGAGGGCCTGTGCCGGTAGGGACCGCCCTTGCGGGCGGCCCCCCGGCCAGATCCCAGCGTGCGCTGCTAACGCACTGGGCTCCTGCCTCGGGTACGGGCGTCGAAGCGCGTCTCGGGGAAGGGATGCGTGATGCGGGCAGGTGGGAGCCATCGCGTCGCGATGCGGTTCATGCGCTTCCAGTCCAGGCGGTGGCGCTGGCCGCGGCGCCGAAGCTCCGCGCACCAGTGCCGGGTTACCTGTGTCCGGAAGGCCCTGACCGCTCGGCTGTTGCTGGGCACGGCGTAGTAGGCGCAGTGCCCTCGCACCACGCTCCCCAGCCAGCGCCCTTGCTCGGGGATCGGCTGATGCCGGCGTCGCGCCAGCTCCTGCTTGACCTGGCGGAGCTTCGCCCGCATCCGCTTCGAGTCGGTGATGCGCTTGAGCGCGAAACGTCCGCTCCTGTCCTTCGCGCAGATATGCGTGAAGCCGAGGAACGCGAGCGTCTCCGGTTTGCCGAGTCCGCGCGCCTGCCGTCGCTCGGCGGCGAACCGTCCGAACTCGATCAGCCGCGTCTTCTCGGCCGCCAACTCCAGGCCGAACTTCGCGAACCTGCCGCGAAGGTCGGCGAGGAACCGCTGCGCATCACGCTCGTGCTCGAAGCCCACGATGTAGTCGTCCGCGAAGCGCACGATGATCACGTCGCCGCGCGCTTTGCGGAGTCTCCACCGCTCGGCCCACAGATCGAAGACGTAGTGCAGGTAGACGTTCGCGAGCAACGGCGAAACCGATGCCCCTTGCGGCGTCCCCTCCACGCTCTCCGACCAGACCCCGTCCTCGATGACTCCTGCCATGAGCCACTTGCGGATCAGGCGCAACATGCGCCGATCCGCGATCCGGTGCTCGAGAAACCGCTCCAGCCAGCTTCGATCGAGGCTGGTGAAGAAGTCGCGGATGTCCGCGTCGAGCACCCAGTTCACCCTCCTCCGCTTGATCCCGACCGCCAGCGCATCCAACGCATCGTGCGGGCTGCGCCCCGGCCGAAACCCGTAGGAGAAGCCGAGGAAGTCCGTCTCATAGATCGCGCCCAGCACCTCGACGGCGGCCCGCTGGAGGAGCTTGTCCTCCAACGCGGCGATGCCGAGCGGCCGCAGCCGCCCATCCGCCTTCGCGATGTAGGCCCTACGCGACGGCCTCGGTCGGTAGCTCCCGCGGTTGACCCGGCCGTGCAGATCCTGAAGGTTGGCCTCCAAGCTCTGTCCGTAGGCCCGCCACGTCACCCCATCCACCCCGGTGGCGGCCTTCGGGTTCAACGCCCAGTAGGCCGCCCGCAGGCGATCGAGGTCGACGTGATGCAGGAGCGCGGTGAGCCGTGCTTCCCTGTCCTTCGCTGCGACTCGGCGCACGCGATCCAGCGCACTTGGCGCGTTCACTCCGGCTCTGCGTCCGGGACGCGTTTTGCTGGCCGCGTTCCCCTCGGCCAGCCCCCTTCCCTCCCCCGCCTCCGCCTCCGCAGGCGCGGCATTGTTCGGCGGGCTCGCCGGTACTACAGGGCTGTCCGACTTCCCACGCTCGTGCATCTCAGGCGTACGACCTCAGCCTTCCCCGAGCGGCCCACCCGCTGATCAGGCTGACGGGCGAGCGTGGGATCTCCCGGTTCTCGCGCATGGAGACTCCGTACATGCACAGGTTCTCAGACCGCGCGGAGTCCGCCGACAACTCGCGATAGCGCTGCCGGCGACGTGGCCTTCCGCCTCTGGAGACGGCGTCGGCACCCCGGACGAGGTGATTACGCGGCTCAATAGCCCAGCCTGCACGTACCCCTGTCAACGCTTCGCCGACGTCCTCGCGAACGCCGACGCATGACTCGGGGCCACCGTGGATCGCTACTCCTTCGATGTAGAGCTCTCTCATCTCCTTCTCCATGCCGGTTTATCCCGGCGCACCCCCAGTTCCCGCCGCCACCTTCCGAACGTTCCACGCCCCATACGCCGGGAGGTTCCTCGGGGCCGCACTTCCAGGCTCTTCGCCCCTTCCATGGCCTTCACCCGGACTTCCACGGGCTCGGCTCCTCCTCTTCCGCCCGAAGGGCGGGTACTAACGACGCGGCAGGCTTCGCTTCATGCTGCAGACCGCTCAGTTGCTCCCCCAGAAGGGCTCTTGACGCTGGGCTCCGACCCGGCCCGTTACCAGACCGAGCCGCCAGCCTGCTACCGGGCCTCCTGGCAGCTACCCGGACGGGACTCACACCCGCTGGCGACGACGAGCTTCTGTTGGATCAGGTCATCCCATCAACCACCTCCAACGCTGGGCGCACGAAGAAGAGCACGTAGAACCGGCGCAACCAGAGCGTCTCAACCGTGAAGAAGTCACACTCGAGGATTGCGGTCGCCTGCTGGCGCAGGAACTCCCGCCAGCTGACGCTCGCTCGCCTCGATGCGGGGTCGATGCCGTGGCGGTGGAGAATGTTCCAAACGCTGCTCGCCGACAGCGGCATCCCGAGCGCGACCAGCTCGCCCTGGATGCGCTTGTAGCCCCAGCTCGGGTTCTCCGCCGCCAGGCGCAGGATCAGCTCTTGCCTCTGCGCGGCCAGCGGCGGTCTGCCCGGGCGCCGGCCCGCATAGGTCCAGCGGCGACGGACGAGGGCGCGATGCCAGCGCAGCAGCGTCGCCGGCTGAACCAAGAACGAGCGCCGGCTCCGCGGCAACAGCTGGCCGAGCGCCGCCAGCAAGACCCGATCGGCCGACCGCAGGCGCGGCCGCCCGACCTGGCGCCGCAGCACCTGCAGCTCATGCCGCAGCACCAAGATCTCAAGCTCCTTCGCCCGCTCCGAACGACCAAAGAGAACCAGCAGCTCGAACAGACGGCGAACGACCCAGTAAGCGAAGGACAGGCCCTCAAGCAGCAGACGTTGACTACGCATCTGCCGACGCTACCCGCTCGAACGACCCCGGGTTACTCCTCCCCCTCCGTCCGCGCGCGCGAGAAGCGGCGCGCGAGTTTCTGGGACCCACAGGGTACAAAATGGGTACAAAATTCGCGTCAGTTCTGACAACACGGCGTTCTTCAAACCGACCATTTTCGGGCGATTTGATTCCTAGCGGCTTCTAGGGTGATAGCTGAAGGCCCCATGACTGAGTTGTGCTTTCAGTTCGAGCAGGCGCTGCTTAGAAGGCGCAGTCGCGGCGAGCGCACGGCTTCGAGTTCCGAGCGCGCCGGCCGATGCGAAAGCCGGCGCGCTCCGAGCGCATCGTGCTAGCCGGCGGTGGAGGTTGTGTCCGCCTCCCGTGGCTGCGGGACGATGCGGATGTAGGGTTTCGGCGATTCCCACTCGCCGAAGATGTCCCTCGCCTCGTCGTCGGAGACCGAGCCGGCGATGATCACGTCTTCGCCCTGCTGCCAGTTCACGGGCGTCGCGACCTTGTGCTTGGCCGTGAGTTGCAGCGAGTCGATCACGCGAAGCACCTCGTCAAAGTTCCGTCCCGTCGTCATCGGGTAGACGAGGATCAGCTTGACCTTCTTGTCCGGCCCGATCAAGAACACGTTCCGGACCGTCTGGTTGTCCGCGGGCGTGCGCGCCTTCGCGTCGCCCGACGTCTCCGCCGGCAGCATCCCGTAAAGCTTCGACACCTTGAAGTCGGCGTCGCCGATGATCGGGTAGTTGGGAGCATGTCCCTGCGTCTCTTCGATGTCCTTCGCCCACCCCTGGTGGTCGCCTGTCGAGTCAACCGACAGCCCGATGATCTTGACGTTCCGCTGCTCGAACTCCGGCTTGATCTTGGCCATGTAGCCGAGCTCGGTCGTGCACACCGGGGTGAAGTCCTTCGGGTGCGAGAACAACACCGTCCACGAATCGCCGATCCAGTCGTGGAAACGGATTTTGCCCTCCGTCGTCTCCACCTCGAAATCCGGGGCCGTATCGCCAATCTGCAGCGCCATCATCTTCCTCCTCTCAACGGTCGTTTATCTCGTCACCGCGTATGAACAGGCTCGGTGCCGGACGTAGGGGGTTGGCCGAAGCCGCACCGCGCTCGGCCGTCGGGACCACTTCGAGTTCGGTCGGCTCGAACTCGTCCAGCGGCTGGAACAGGCGCGCTGAACGCTCGCCGGAGATCGCCTGTGCGTCGCAGCGTGAGGGCACGGGGCATGCCGCTGCAAGGGTCGAAGCTCGCGTAGGCGTCGACGAACGCCTCCTGCATGCCCGCGTTTGGCTTCCACTTTGCCGGGGCTCGCACTTTAGGTCACCTCGCGCAGCCGGCCGCTCTCGACCTCGTAGACGAAGCCGCGAACGTTGTCTTTCTTCGGGATGAACGGGCTCGCCTTGATCCGGGCGATCGATTGGCGCACGTCTTCCTCGAGATCGTCGAACGCTTCCGCAGGCCACTCCGGCTTGACCCCGGTGTCGCGCTGGATCTGGCGGCGGAAGTCGTCGTCGCCGAAGGTCAGCATGCCGCAGTCGGTGTGGTGGATGAGCATGATCTCCTCGGTTCCGAGCAGGCGCGAGATCGCAAGCGAGCGGATCTCGTCGTCGGTGACGACACCACCTGCGTTTCGGATCACGTGCGCGTCGCCCTCGCTCAGGCCGAGCAAACCGTAGGGATTCAGACGCGCATCCATGCAGGCAACGACCGCGACGCGCTTCCCGGGCGGCAGCGGCAACGTTCCCTTGTCGAAGTGCTCGGCGTACCTCGTCGCGTTCTCGAGCAACTCGTCGATGACCGTCATCGCTCCTCCCCTGGCGTCGTAACGAAGGCGAGACTATACAAATTGAAGCGATCCGCCGCAACGCCCGCCCGATCCGAACCAGCGTGCCCTCCGTAGCGGTGCGAACTCGAGGCTGGCCGCGATCCGGTGCGTAAAGTCGGGCTGTGCACGAGGGGCGAGTCGAGGCTATCTATGTCCTCCGCGAGTGCAGGTCAGCTGCCGCATGCGGTCGGCCGGGTCTGTGCGGCCGAGGGCAAAGGACTGAAGGGCGATCGCTACTTCAGCGGCATCGGCACCTGGTCTGACTACCCGATCGCGTCGGGGCGTGACTTGACGCTCGTCGAGGCGGAAGTGCTCGGAGGACGTCGGCCTTGCGCCGGCAGCGGCCCGGCGGAATCTCGTGACGCGCGGGATCGAACTCGAGTGCTTGATCGGGAAACGCTTCCGCGTCGGTGCGGCCGAGTGCTACGGCGAAAGAATCTGCGAGCCCTGCTCGCACCTGGAGCGTTTGACCCGCCCAGGCGTGCTCGAGGCACTACGCCACCGCGGCGGCCTCCGGGCCGACATCACCCGCAGCGGCGAGATCGCAGTCGGCGACGCCCTCGTCCCGCTCTAAGCTCTTGCGCTCGGCGGCGTCGCGCGGCATCCGAAGGCTGGCCAGCTCGCCCGGCAGAGAGGATGCCGAGCTCCTCCTGCTCAGTTGAGAGAAACTTCTTGCGCACCCCAGCGGAAGACGTAGTCGACGATCGACTTGGTGGGAATCTCGGGGGGTCGTTCACCATGCCGGAGACCTACATCGCGGCCGTCTCGGTATACGTGATCGGTCCGAACTTTGAGGTCGCGCGCAAGATCGAGAATGTCGACCGGGCAGACGTCGACGCAGGATTTGTCTTTGATGTCGATGCGGGGCTCGGCGATGATGTAGGTCATCCGCGAGTTCCTCGCTCGCTGGGGCCGCCTTGGGCTTGCTCCCTGCCGAAGGTCTTGTTGACCTTGTGCAGTCCGTTGACGAGGCGGTCGATCTCCTCGGGGATCGTGTAGAGGTAGAAGCTGGCGCGGTTCGTGGCGGCGACGCCCAGCCGGGTCATCAGCGGCTGGCAGCAGTGGTGCCCGGCGCGGATCGCGACGCCCTCCCAGTCGAGGATCTGGGCGACGTCGTGCGGGTGGATGCCCTCGAGGTTGAAGAAGACGAGGCCGCCGCGCCGCTCTGCCGGCGGCCCGTAGATGACGATCCCGGGCACGTCGGCGAGCCGCTCGAGCGCGTAGGCGGCGAGGGCGTGTTCGTGCTGCTCGATCGCGTCGATGCCGATCTCGTTCAAGTAGTCGATCGCGGCGCCCATCGCGACCGCCACGCCGATCGGTGGTGTTCCCGCCTCGAATTTGTAGGGGAGGTCGTTCCAGGTCGTCTTCGCGACCGTGACCTTGCGGATCATCTCGCCGCCGAAGTTGAAGGGCGACATCCGCTCGAGCAGCTCGGCGCGACCCCAGAGGACGCCGACGCCGGTCGGGCCGCAGAGCTTGTGCGAGGAGAAGGCGAGGAAGTCGCAGCCGAGCTTGTCGACGTCGATGCGCCGCTGCGGCGCGGCCTGGGCCGCGTCGACGATCATGATCGCGCCCCGCTCGTGCGCCCAGGCGGCGAGCGACTCGACCGGGTTGATCGTCCCGAGCGCGTTCGAGACGAGGTTGTTGGCGACGACCTTGACGCGGCCCTGCATCGCGATCTGGTCGAGCGTGTCGAGTTGCAGCTCGCCGCGCCCGTCGACCGGGATCGGGCGGAACCGCGCGCCGGTACGCGTTGCGATCTGCTGCCAGGGGACGAAGTTCGAGTGGTGCTCGAGCTCGGTCGCAACGACGACGTCGCCGGGGCCGAGGTTGTCGAGGCCCCAGGCGTAGGCGACGAGGTTGAGCGCCTCGGTCGCGCTGCGCGTGAAGACGATCTCGCGCGTGGAGGCGGCGTTGATGAAGGCCCGCACCTTCTCGCGCGCGCCCTCGAAGCGCTCGGTCGCCCGCTCGGCGAGCAGGTACACGCCGCGATGGACGTTGGTGTACGACGTCTCGTAGAACTCGCGCAGCGCGTCGAGCACCTGCCGCGGCTTCTGCGCGGTCACGGCGGAGTCGAGGTAGGCGAGCGGCTTGCCGTAGAAGCGCTGCTCGAAGATCGGGAAGTCAGCGCGCAGCTTGCGCGCGTCGAGCTTCGCTGACGCTGCTACCGCCTTCTCGACGGCCTCCGCTCTACCCAACCGATCCTTCCATCTGGAGCTGGATCAGCCGGTTCATCTCGACCGCGTACTCGAGCGGAAGCTCCTTCGTGATCGGCTCGACGAAGCCGGAAACGATCAGCGCAGACGCCTCCGACTCGGAGAGCCCGCGCGACATCAGGTAGAAGAGCTGCTCCTCCCCGATCTTCGAGACCGTCGCTTCGTGCCCGATGTCGACCTCGTTCTCGTCGATCTTCATGTACGGGTACGTGTCCGAGCGGGAGTCCTCGTCGAGGATGAGGGCGTCGCAGACGACCTTCGACTTTGAGCCGGTTGCGCCCTTCGCCACCTCGAGCAGGCCACGGTAGCCCGCTCGGCCGCCGTTCTTCGAGATCGACTTCGAAGTGATCACGGAAGACGTGTTCGGCGCGATGTGCACCGCCTTGCCGCCTGCATCCTGATGCTGTCCGCTGCCGGCGAATGCGATCGACAGAACCTCGCCGTGCGCGCGCTCGCCGAGCAGCCAGATCGCCGGGTACTTCATCGTCAGCTTCGAGCCGAGATTGCCGTCGACCCATT
>WNGA01021426.1_pt1 | contig 13526 bp, 17 predicted proteins | sample 5400061 | NCBI WGS metagenome assembly WNGA01 (sample SAMN13153366, study PRJNA577476) | soil metagenome | isolation source: 100 cm soil or saprolite under grassland replicate 2 | place: USA:California | collected 2016-06-15 | reverse complement strand
CTATCATCGCATCATGCGCCGCCACTCCGCCGCCGTCGCCGCCGCGCTCCTGCTCGCCTGCACGTCGAGCCAGCGCCTTCACAGTGCGGTCGAGGTCCCTTTCCAACTGACCCAGGATCACGTCTACGTTCCGGTGACGATCGGGAATCACGCGCCGTCGTGGTTCCTGCTCGACACGGGAGCGCAGATCACGGCGCTCGCGCAGACGACCGCCGACGCGCTGGGCCTCGTCGGCCACGGAAAAGGACAAGCTCGCGGCGCTGGCGCCGGCGTGGTCGAGACGACGGTGATCAGCGACGTCGACGTCGAGCTCGCCGGGACGCCGATCCACATTCCGCGGCTGCCCGGGATCCCGCTCACGCCGCTGAGTCTCTCCGAGGGGCGTCCGATCGAAGGGATCCTCGGCACGCCCGTGATCCGGGTGCTGGCGATCGAGATCGATTACGAACGCCGCCTCCTCCGCTTCCACGACCCCTCGGCGTACCTCCCGCCGCCCGGCGTGGTCGCGGTTCCGGTGACGTTCTACCGCGACCGCCCCGTGGTCGCCGCCGAGCTGACGCTGGCGGACGGCCGCACGCTGCCGATGCGGATGCTGGTTGACACCGGCGCGCGCGGGATTCTCGTCAACACGCCCTTCGCGGAGAAGCATCGGATCTACGACGCCATCGCGCCGACCATCGCGGCGCCGTTCGGCGTCGGCATCGGCGGGACGACGCATCAACGCGTCGGCCGCGCGCGCCGCTTCACGCTCGCCGGCTTCACGTTCGACGCGCCGATCGTGAACGCCGCCGAAGATCGCGCCGGCGCCATGGCCAGCGCCGAGATCGATGGGCTGATCGGCAGCGAGATCCTGCGGCGCTTCACGCTGACGCTCGACTATCGCCACCGCCGCCTGCTGCTCTCGCCGAACGGCGCATTGCGCGACCCGTTCGAGGTCGAGATGCTCGGCGCCGGCTTCAAGGCCGCCGACCTGAAGTTCGATCGGATTCTCGTCCGCTACGTGCTCCCCAACTCCCCCGCCTCGGAGGCCGGCCTGCAGGAGGGCGACGAGATCGTGACGGTGGACGGCCGCTCCGCCGCTCCGCTGACGGTCGGCGGCCTGCGCGCCCTCTTCACGGAGCCGGACAAGCGTCACACGCTTCGCACGCGGCGGGGCGGGAGGGAGGGGGAGGCGGCGATCGTCACGCGGCGGCTGGTGTAGCGCGGTCGCGCCGGCGTCCTCGCCGGCCGGCGCGGCGCCGTCCCGGCGCCGCCAATCAGGCCTCGATCAGCGCCGTCCCCGACCCCGTCCCTCGAGTGCCTGGGCGGTAGAGATCGGCTTGCGCCGCTCCGCTCGGCGGATCAATCTCGAGAACCCCGCGCGACTCCCGGGATCATCGATGGGCCGCCGCTCGTCCCCGTGCCGAAAGGTCGGCGACCCGCCGCGCTAGACCTCGGCTGGCGGTTTCGCACATCTCCGCAGCGATGTGGCCGCCGCGGAGATCGCTTCGACGCCGCGGTCAATCTGATCGGCGACACCGACGAGCACCGCGGCGTCGACGCCCGCGGACTCACCTGAGACGGCGGTCAGCTCACCGATCGGCACCGTCTCGGCGCCCAGTGCGCGCATCAGCTTCTTCAAGACTGCGACCGTGATGTTCGCGCCCGCAAGCGCGATGGAGACGTGGCGGCGACTGACGCCCGCCGTCCGGGCGAGGCGCGCCTCCGACATGCCACGCGCCTCCTTCAGCGCCGTCAGGGCGGCGGCTAACTCGGGGTGCACGGCTTCTATCTTCGTCGCCATCATCAGCTCACAGGACGTGGTGACCGGCCTCGCACTCGCCGCAGACGGTGCCCGGCACCGCGACGGCCCAAAAGCAAATGCACCGCGGCGTTGCGCACTTGCAGTAGTGGCGCGTCTCGATCGGACGGATGCGCTGGAGCGATCGCCGCCGACGGGGCATTACGTCTCGCTTCAGGGACATGGCTCTGGTCCTTCTTCCTCATACCCGAACTCCGCTTTGAGCACTTTCGGATGCGAATGCCAGCGCCGCCCGAATGTCGTTGTACGAGAGCACCGGATAGCGGCGGAGGATGTCGGGAAGGTCGGAGTCGAGGAGTGCGTCGAGAATCACCCACACTCGGACACGTGTGCCGAAGAGGACGGGATGGCCGTGGCAGACGGCAGGGTCCGTCGTGATGCGCGAGAGCAGCTCGTCCCGTTCCAGCGTTCGTGCCCATTCCCGTCGCAAGTGGGTGATGAGCCGGAGGGTGACCTGCATGTCTTGCTTCGGGTGCACCTTCTTCGGCCGACGCGCGCTACTCGTCAGCGCCGCAAGCCCCGCCACCTCGTCCCGCGTCAGACGCCGGAAGCCCGCACGCCTCCGCATCGAGCGCATGTGGCGGAGGTTGTCGCCGCCCTCGTGGTCGTTCTTCGTGGTCATGGCCGGCGTTTCCTCCGGCGCAGGTGGCGTACGCGCGGATCGCGTTCGTCTTCGCCCAGGTCGAATACCTCGTCCGGTCGAACGTGTCTGCCGAGCAGGAGACTGAGCCCGGCGCACAGCTTTCGGACGTTCGTCAGGCGGGCGTCGACGCCGTGGAAGTACGCGGAGACGCGGTTCTTCGACAGATCGGAGGCAACGGCAACGTCCGCCCGGCTGAAGCCGTGCGACCAGATGAAGGCCGCCAGCCGCGTCGCGCTGGATGGGAGGGGGAGGGGTAGGGATGGACGCGGTTCCGTCACTCCTACTAGATGATGAGGGTTCGTCGAGGCGTCGCCGAGGTCGAACAGGTCAGCCGCACGGACCGCTCTCCCCGAGAGCCGGCGGCACGCCCGGACGATCGCCGCCACGGTGCTGACGTGCGGCTCCTGCTCGCCGCGCCGAAGGAGCCGGAGCGCTTGACGACACACCCCCGATTCCGCGGCGAGCTGCAAGGGTCGGATGTTCGACGCCTCCATGAACGCCTGAAGCCGCGTCTCCGACATAGGGAAATACAGCCTACTGGCATCGGGGTAAAGGTGTCAACCGCGCTATACTGCTCTCCACAAGCTAGGAGGGCAGGAATGGCATCGAGGACAACGGAGGCGCCCGAGCACCCGGAGGTCGCCGAAGACATCACCGTCGCGCAGCGGGGGCACCACCTCTCGGATGTGAAGCTGGCGAGGGCGGCGGGGATCAGCCCCCGTCACCTTCGGGAAGTGAAGCGCGGCAGCAACGTCTCCCTGAGGATCGTGAAGCGGCTCATGGCCGCGCTGCAACTGCGCAGCATTCGCCTCGGCGATGTGATGCAGGGGTCCGGTTCGGGCGAAGGCGTGAGCCCGGAGGTTCTTCGCATGATCGCGCACGCGATGCGGCAAGCACTCGCGCCCGTGCTTGAGCTGGTCGAGATGCTCGAAGCGTACGGAGAAGGCAAGTCGACGGCACAGCTCGAGGCGAAGGCGCGCGAGTTAGTCCGCGACGCCCATCAGGACGTGACGGCGGAGCGAGATGAGGCGCAACCTGAGCGCGAGCGGAGCGGCGCCACCAAGACGAAGCGCAGACCCAAAACCGCAAAGAGAAGGTGAACTGATCCCCAATGGTGAGGTGGAGTAGCAACGCGAAACGTACTGACCCGCTCACCGACGCGATTGGTGGCCCTTTCCTCAACGATAGCGAATACGACGCCGTCTTGCAGATGGCTCTCCTGCCCGATACCGAATGGACGAGACAAGCACAGTTCCGGCCTGCATTGCGGAGTCCCATCACCGTCGCGGACCTGATTCGGCACTCCCGGTGGTTCTTGGGACGCGATCCGCAGAAATCCATTGTCATCGCCGAGGTCGCGATTCGTATTGCCGCGGCGCAGCGGGAGGGGGAGACCGTACGAGCCGAGGCGGACCACAAGCGAGCAGAGGCGTGGCAGGCGTACGCGGCGGGGCTGACGGAGTGCCAGGATTACCATGATGCCTTGAAGGCAGTGGTAACGGCGGAGCGTTTCTATGACGCAAGCCGGGTCATGCGGGCGGAGGGGCGACCGAGTTTAGACTTGATTCGCGCACGCATTCTGGCGGAGTCGGGTGACACCAGGAGCGCGCTCCAATTGGCCGAGAATGCGGCAACACTTTTCCTGTCCCTGTTCGAAGACCGCACGCGGTGTGTCATGGCGCGGTTCTTCTGCGCGAATATTCTCTTGAAAGAAGAGCGCTACCAGGAGGCGATCAACGCGTTGGATCGAGCCGCGGAAATCGCTTACGAACAGGGCGACACCGAAATGCTCGCGCACATCGTTGCGAGCACCGGGTACGCGTTGCAGGGGATTGGCAACCGACACGAACGCGCGCGAGGTTGCCAAGAGCATGCAATAGAAATGTTCGAGTGGTTAGGCATGCCTGTGGAATTAGCTCAGGTGCGTTTAACTATGGCGCGTGGTTTCATCCTTCGTGGTGAATACAACGAGGCCATCGCGGCGTTGCGGGCGAGTCGAGAGGAATTCCTCCAGTTAGACCTGCCGATCGCCGCCGCAGAGGTTGCCGTAGACGCAGCAAACGCGTTGCTGTTGGCTGGGCGCGGTCGCTGGATTGAGCAGCTTTGCAACGAGGCAATTGCGACGTTTGTCCGGGCGAATCTGCCACGGGAGGCACAGAAAGCCCTTGCGTACTTACGGGAGGCTGCATCCGTGCAGCAGCATAGAGCATGGCCTGCCGACCGAGTGGAGCGTGCCATTTCGTACGTGAAAGAGTTCCTGGACCGTTTGCGGCGCGATCCCGAGCTGCCATTTGATGAACCGCAGGCAACGCCGGATGCGTGAGGCCGGGAGTGCCCGCGGCACCCCCGGCCGCAGCATCCCTACGGTTTCGGCCACGTGAGACCCGCGTCATCAAGCGGCTGCGACGCGGTCAGGTGTTTGATGGCCTTGACCACGCGATTGATGACGCGGGCAATTGGCGAGTCGTCGCCGGGGCTGTAAGGTGTCGGACGAGGGGCGGCGAATGCCGGGGTGGACAGGACGAGCAACAACAGGACTGACGCTGCGATACGACGCATAGACCCTCCAATGTCGCCGCAAGGCGACTGTTGATTTGGAAGGCCGTGCGCACGGCTCCCTCACTCGTTAGGAGTGGCGGAAACGGGCGTTTCCCTACGGTGGGGAAATGAGCCTATGGGGAGAGGCAGCGTAGGCCCTAGTGAGGAAACAGGGATTTCGCGGCGCACGTCGTGAATGCCCGCCGCGTTGACCAAGCCGTCAACAAAGCGCGCCGGCTGAGATCCCCTCCGCACGGCGGCGAGAGTGCCATGGTCTGCTGTCGGCGTCGTTCAGCGCGCCGGCTGCTTGCTACCGACTCGCAGCACCGCCGCCTTAGGGCCAGGAAGCGTTAGGGTGCCGATGCGGTCATACAGGGGACGAGTTTGGCCTTTGGGCGGCCGGTGTGAGATGAAAAATTGATACGTACCGGGAGCGAGGAACTCGGGAAGCACGACGGCGCCGTCGCGACCGTTGCCGAGCAACTGAAAGCTGTTCATGCCATTCGCCTCGGCCAAGTCTTCGAGAACGCCGGAGGGGATGAAGTCGCCGCCGAGCGGCGCCGCGACCACGCGGTACACTTTCTTCGGCGGTGCGTTGTCTTCGGTCAGGTAGAGGGCGTTCGATGACGGCGGAGATAACGTCACCACGTTGTCCGTGCCGCTTTGAAGCTCTACGACTGCGAGCGCCCAGCCTGCGGCAACGACGTAGAACGGCGTCCCCGGCTCGGGTGGTGAATCGAACTGGAAGCTGCCGGCAGCGTCGGTCACTTTCTGAAAGTGGCCGTTCAACTGCATCTCGTCGTCATACCCAGCGCAGACGACGGCGCCCGGTATGGGTGCTCCGGCTGGCGAGACAACGCGCCCTGCGATTGCGCGGCTGCGCACGAGCGTAACGTCGCGTGTCTCGGTCGCGTCGCTATGCAACTGGAACTGTACCTGCTTTGACGGACCCTTCGGGGTACCCAGCGAACGTCACGTGGCCGGAATCGTCAGTCTCCGCTACGTTCCCCAACTGGCGATTGCCTTTGTCGAGCGTAAAGAGGGCTTCGATTTTGGCAACGACAGGCGCATGCGTTTCAGCGTCGGTGACTGCGAGCGTGATGCCGCCGCCAGGCAACTCGAAGTCCAACTCGTAATCGCGCTGGTCGAAGGTCGTATGCAGCTTTTTGATCATTGCGCCGGTGTTGAAGCCGCGCTTGCCATATTGCGTGGCGTACAGCGATAGATCGCCGGACTGGTAGGTTCGCAACGCGTAGCCGCCGCTGGCGTCCGTGCGTGCCTTGGCGAGAACGGCTCGCCCGTCGTGGGGGTCTGCGAGAACGACTGCCGCACCCTCCACCCCGGAGTCGTCGCGCAGGACGCGGCCGTGAACGGCGAGCGGCTGCGGTGAGAGGACGAGCGGCGGCGTATCCGGCTCGACATGGATGTCGCGATAGCAGAGTTTTGTGCCTGACGCGCTCTCGAGCCAGAGGCGCTTTTCGCCGAAGCTGTCGATGGGGAACGTCACCTCCCCCTCGCGGAGTGGGCGCCGCACTTTGGGCACGTAGCGTGCCGACCGTTCTTCGGGATGTTCGCCGAGGACAACCGCTCCGCCGGCGAGCTCCGGCGCATCGGCGGGAAGATGGATGTGGACGTGCAGAACAGTCCTCGGCAGGAGCTTGACGTCGGCGATCGTGGCTTCCTTGCTCTCGAACAACTCGAACCGCCGTGTTCTCTCGATCGCATAGCCGTCCGCTTCAATGCGCCAGCGCACCGGAATCGGCACCGGCCCGACTTTGATCGCAACGGCGCCGCGCTTGTCAGTCTGCGCGCTCCATCGGCGCGCGTACATCACCTTGGCGTCTTGTGCATTGAGCGTATCAGAGGGGTCCCACAGCACCCTGGCCCCTGCGACCGGAGCGCCGGTTTTCGCGTCGACGACACGAAAGGAGACGGTGAAGGTGGGTTCACATGTAATTGATCCGAGATCCGTGCGGACGCCGGGCTTGATGACAATGCCAGAGCGCAACCGCGTACCGCACGAAGCACTTGCTATGACGGCCTGATAAGTGCCCGCGGGCAGGAGCGTCTCGAATGCGCCAGCGGATGCGGGCGTGCCCGAAACTTTGCGCTCTTCGACCTCGGCTGTGCCATTCGCGCGAAGGAGAAGGACGAAATCGCGGTTGATGGCGTGGCCTCCCTCCCGCACTGCGCCCGTGAGACGGCCGAGCTCGCGCAAGAGCAATGGCCGCTGCGCGTCCATGTCGGCCTGGGTGTAGACGGTCGGCTCGAAGCGGGGCTGCGCCACCTTCCACGGCAGCGGCAGCCCCGCCGGAACCTTGGCCTTACCGTTTGCCACGGCCACGGCCACAGGCGTTCCGGTGCGCTGCAACAGGATGGTGGCGACGCGCTGCGGCGGGTCGACCTGCACTGGCACCTCGCGAAAATCCGCGGCGATCGCCGTGACGGGGGTTGCTGTGAGCACTGCCGCTGCGACGAACCGTGCGAAGCGTGACATTCGGTGTTCCTCCGTTGATTAGTAGTAGAGGAGACAGCCGCCCGTGAGTCCGGGCCACCAGCAATCGCCGCCGGTGTCGCCGCCCCCGCCCCCGCCGCCAGCGTCGAAGCCGGGGAACGGATCGTAAGGGCAGTTGGGGCCGGTAAGGTCGCACGTAGTCGTTCCATTGAATGAGTCGTACACGGTGTCGGTGCAGTCGTTGTAGCCCCAGTTGTAGTCAGGTCTGCAGAACCCGAACTTCCCATCGGGCGATCTCTTGCAGAGCCAGCACCCGATCACGGGAGTCGCTACCAACATGGAGATGAGCAGCAGTGAAACCACTAGAGAACGAATCATCGTTCGTCGCATTTTGATTACCCCTCGATTCCTGCTGTAATCCGCGAAGGCTTCGGGGCCGAACGAGCAGCGGAGGGCCACGCGAAGCGTACGCGCGAAGGTTTCGCGCAGAAGATCGAGCGCAGGTGCGGAGAGCGCGTGACATCCCGATCAATCGAGGAAGGCGAAGAAAAGGAGCGATGGGCGAGCTCAGCGGCGGCGGCATGACAAGGCCCAGAGGCTGGCCTTGTGGTGAGTGTCGTCGGTCGTGAGAGAGAGATCGCAGGCCCGTCGTCTCAACCGTCATTTCGATCCAGTTCCCGCTCGGAAGAGGCGCCTGCCGGCCGAACTCACCCATCATGTCCTAGGAGTGATGGAAGCGGGATAAAACCCTACCCCCCGAAGTCGTTAAATTCTATTTTCCGTACGCACACTGGGTGCGCGGGGATTTCAGCCAACGACGAGGCACGACCTTGCCGGCCGCATCAGTTCTTGGAAAAGATTTCTCCGATTTCTCGTCGCGCCTCGGGGAACCCGCGCGTGATTTCCAGCGGAGAGAATCGCTCCAACCGCGCGGGTGCTCGCAGACCGGAGCGCCCCTTTCCATCTCGTCCCTTCTCCTTCCGTTCTCGGGGACGACGACGCTCTCACGCGGTTGGCCACGATCTACTGAGGCACCCATCGCGATCGCTAGGCACACTGCCGCATTTCCGAACAGCGAGGTCCTGCGGCGCTTCACCCTGACGCTCGACTATCGCCACCGCCGCCTGCTGCTCTCGCCGAACGGCGCATTGCGCGACCCGTTCGAGGTCGAGATGCTCGGCGCCGGTTTCAAGGCCGCCGACCTGAAGTTCGATCGGATTCTCGTCCGCTACGTGCTGCCCAACTCCCCCGCCTCAGAGGCCGGCCTGCAGGAGGGCGACGAGCTCGTGGCGGTGGACGGCCGCTCCGCCGCTCCGCTGACGGTCGGCGGCCTGCGCGCCCTCTTCCTGGAGCCGGACAAGCGTCACGTGCTTCGCACGCGTCGGGGCGGGCGGGAGACGGAGGTGGCGATCGTCACGCGCCGGCTGGTGTAGCTACAAGCGCTCCGCTCCGTCGAGCTTACTCAGCGCCTTGTCGAACGTGCCGAGTGGAACGTGGCCGGCCTTCTTCGCGATCTCGAGGATCAGGCAATCAGAGAAGCCGAGCGAGGGTTTGCGGCGGTAGTCATCGAGTGCGGCGGTGATGACGTCGGCGTCGTGCACGACCAACTGCTGGTGCTCGAGGAGCATGGCCATGATCCTCGCAATCTCGGCATGGTCGAGCGCGTAACTGGTGCGCAGCGTCCACATCGCCTCCGCCAGCACGACATGCGAGACCCACGCGCCGCGCTCGATGAACTCCTCGGCGATCTCGGCTTGCGCGGCGTCGTCGCGCATGAAGAGGCGCACGAGAATGTTCGTGTCAACGGCGCGCATGCTTTTCGCGCATGTAGCGAGCGATCCCCTCGTCCATTTCTTTCAGCGTGCGCCGCTTCGGAGGCCCATCCGGGAAAATCGCGCGGTGGATATCCTCGGAGGAATAGCGCCCGGCGCGCCGGACGAATACCCGATCGCCCTCTTCTTCCCATTCGAGAAGGGAGCCCGGACCAATGCCTAGCTTCCGCCGGATCTCGGCAGGAACGGAGATTTGCCCTTGGGCGGTGACTTTCGATTGAGCGAGTGCCATGCAGTCATAGTACCACGGTAATGACTAGGTGGCATGCACGGCTGTGACGATCTCCCGCACCACCTCGTCGATCGTCAAATCGCTCGTATCGATCAAGCGATATGACTCGTCGTACGTCAGCGGCGAGTCGGCGCGCGTCGAGTCCTGCTCGTCGCGCTGCACCGTCTCGACGAGCACCTTCTCGTACGGTTCGGGGGTTCCCCGTCCCGAAAGGTCGGCGCAGCGCCGCGCGGCGCGCACCTCGGGTCTTGCCGTGAGGAAGAATTTGTGGGGCGTCTCGGGGAAGACCTTCGTCCCGATGTCGCGGCCTTCGAGCACGCCGCCGTTGCGGCGGCCGAGCTCCTGCTGCAGGCGCACCATGGCCCGGCGAACCGCCGGCACCGCCGAGACGTGGCTCGCGGCCATGCTGATCTGCGGCGTGCGGATCAGCTCCGTGACGTCCTCGCCGTCGAGCAGCACGCGCGGCGGCTCGCCGGGGATGAAGTCGATGCGTGTCTCGTTGGCCAGCGCTTCCAGCGCCGCGGCGTCGTGCAAATCGAGACCGCGCCGCACCGCGGCCAGGCCGATGGCGCGGTACATCGCGCCGGTATCGATCATCGGAACGCCGAGGGCGCGCGCGACCAGGCGGCTCACCGTCGACTTGCCGACGCCGGCGGGACCGTCGATGGCGACGATCAGCGGCATCACCCGCGGCGCGCGGCGCGGCTGCGCGGGGCTTTCGCCGCACGCGACGTCTTCGTCCCGCGCGAGGTCTTCGTGCCCCGCGAGGTCTTCGTGCCCCGCGAGGTCTTCGTGCCCCGCGACGCCTTGGCCGGTTTCTTCTTCGACGCCGGGCGCTTTGCCGCCGGACGCTTCGGCGCCACGCGGCGCGGCTTCACTGGCATGTCCTTCAGCGTCGCCAGCAGCTTCACCTCGTGCTTCGTCAGCTCGCGCCACACGCCGGGCGACAGCTTCGGATCGGCGATCGGTCCGATGGCCACGCGCTTCAGCTTCGACACCGGATGCCCAACGGCCTGGAACATCTTGCGGATCTGCTGCGTCCGCCCCTCGCGCAGCTTCACCTCCCACCAACTGTTCCCCTCTTCCGCCCCTTTGCCGGTGGTCTTGATCGGGGCGATCTCGCACGGGAGCGTGCGCTTCCCCTCGATGGTGATGCCGCGGCGGAGCTTGTCGACGATGCGCTCCTGGGGGACGCCGCGCACTTTCACGTGATACGTCTTCACGGAGCCGTGCTTCGGATGCGCGACCTTGTAGGCCAGCTCGCCGTCGTTGGTGAGGAGCACCAGCCCTTCGCTGTGGTAGTCGAGGCGGCCGACCGGGTAGATCCGCTCGCGCACGCCCCGTACGAGATCGACGACGGTGCGGCGCCCCTGCGGGTCCTCCACCGTGGTCATCACTTCTTTCGGCTTGTAGAGGAGGATGTAGCGGTGGTCTTCGGCGCGGGTGACGAGCTTGCCGTCGACTTTGATGTGGTCGCGATCGGGATCGGCCCTCGTCCCCAGCTCGGTGACGACGCGGCCGTTCAGCGTGATCCGCCCCGCCCGCATCATCGCTTCCGCCTCGCGTCGTGACGCGTATCCAGCGTGCGCGATGATCTTCTGCAATCGCTCCTGCATCACTCTCGTTGTACGTCGGCGTCCGATTGTAGCGCGTCGTCATTCGCGGATGCAGGGGATTCCTCGCCGTCTGAGCCTGTACTGAGCGAAGTCGAAGTACGGCTCGGAGTGACACCGGACTCGCCGGCGGCGAGATCGTCGAGCGCCGCGGCTTCGTTCGCCGCCGCTTCTTCGTCCGTCGACGCCTCGGTGATCTCCGCCGGCGTGATCGTCGGCTCGGGCGTGCTCTCGATCGCGGCCACGAGCTCCTCGTTGATGTTCTCGCCGATCAGATCGCCGAACTCCTCGAGGCGCGGCAGGTCGCGGATGTCGTTGAGGCCGAAGTGGAGCAGGAAGTCCTTCGTCGACTTGTAGAGGAACGGACTGCCGACGACGTTCTTCCGTCCGGCCACGCGGATCATGTGCCGCTCCAGCAGCGTGCGGATGACGGCGTTCGAATTCACGCCGCGCAGCTCCGACACCTCCGGCGCCGTGATCGGCTGCCGGTACGCGACGATGGCCAGCGTCTCCAGCGCGGCGATCGACAGGCGGTTCTGTCCCTTCCGATCGAAGTACTTCTTCAGCGTCGGCTCGTGCTCGGCGCGCGTGGCGAAGCGCCAGCCGCCGCCGGCCTGCTCGAGCATGAAGCCGCCGATGTTGGCGTCGAGCGTGCGCCTGATCTCCTCGATCTGGGCGATGACGGCGTCGAGTCCGCCGTCGTCGGCGAACGCCTCGGCCAGGTCTTCCGTGCGCACCGGCTCGTTGCTGATAAAGAGGATGGCCTCGATGGCGGCGCGAAGGTCTTGTGGTTCCATCAGTGGTCTCCGAAGGGCGCACGCTGTGCGCCCCTACCGGGTTGCGTCCCGGTTGCGTCGGTAGGGGCGCACAGCGTGCGCCCCATCATTCATCTGTAGTCGAACAGCGCGAACTGCGCCGGATCGATCTCCTTCTCCGTTTTTCCGATGAGGATCTCGCCAAAGAGCTCTCCCTGCTGCAGGGAGATGCCGCCGAGGCGTACCAGCTCGAGCGTACCGAGGAAGACGGCGATCAGCTCGTCGCGGCCGCGGTTCTCCAGGAACCACTGCAGCCGGATCGGCGACTTCTCCTTCACCTTCTCGTACAGCTCGTGCATCTTGTCCGAGATCTTGTGCACCGTCCGCTTCAGCTCCAGCGCCTGCGGATGGTTGGCCTTGTAGCGGTTCAGGGCCGTACGGAAGGCGTCGATGAGATCGAAGAGCCCGACGTCGCTCATGTCGATGTCGGCGGCTTCCGTGCCGGGCAGCGGCGCGGGCGGCCGCGACCAGACCCCCATGCGCACGACGTCGAGCTCCGCGAACGTCTCCGCCACCGCCTTGAAGCGCTGGTACTCGAGCAGTCGGTCGACGAGCTCCTTGCGCGGGTCTTCGATCGGGATCTCACCCTCGTCGCGCGGCAGCAGCATGCGCGACTTGATGTTGATCAGCAGCGCGGCCATGTAGATGTAGTCGGCCGCGACCTCGAGGTCGAGCTCCTCCATCGCGTCGAGGTACGCGGTGTACTGCTCGGTGATGAGGAGAATGGGGATGTCGTAGATGTCGATCTTGTGATGTTTGATGAGGTGCAGCAGGAGATCGAGCGGGCCGCGGAAGGACGGGAGCGTGACGCTGTAGGCCGACTCGTTCTCTTCCTCCGCGAGCGGAACGCCGGGCTGCCTCTCCTCGTCGCTCATCGCAGCTCCGCGAAGCCGATCTTCATCGCCTTGCGCACCAGCTCCATCGTCTCCGCGGCGCGGTCCTGGGCCTTGCGGTTGCCGTCGCGCAGGACGTCCCAGACGATCGACGGATCGCGGTCGATTCTCTCGCGCTGCTCGCGAATCGGCCGCAGCGTCTCGATCATGATCTCCGCGAGCAGCTTCTTGTCGTCGACGCAGCCGATCGTGGCCGCGCGGCACTCGCGGTTGACGCGCGCGATCGTCTCGTCGTCGGAGAAGAGCTTGTGGAACTGGAAGAGATTGCAGATGTCGGGGTTGCCGGGGTCCTTGCGGCGGACGCGGTTCGGATCGGTGAACATCGTCATCACCAGCGTGCGGATCTCGTCGGCGCTCGCGGTGAGGCCGATGGTGTTCCCGTACGACTTCGACATCTTGCGCCCGTCGAGCCCCGGCACCTTCGCCGCGGCGGTGGGCAGCGGCAGCGGCTCGGGGAAAACGTCGCCGTAGAAGTTGTTGAAGCGGCGCACGATCTCGCGCGAGAGCTCCAGGTGCGAGGCCTGGTCCTCCCCGACCGGCACGTAGTTGGCCCTATAGATAATGATGTCGGCGGTCTGCAGCAGCGGGTAGCCGAGGAAGCCGTACGTGTTGAGGTCCTTGTCCTCGATCTGGGCCTGCTGGTCCTTGAACGTCGGCACGCGCTCGAGCCACGGCAGCGGCGTGACCATCGACAGCAGCAGATG
>WNGA01017764.1_pt1 | contig 13528 bp, 14 predicted proteins | sample 5400061 | NCBI WGS metagenome assembly WNGA01 (sample SAMN13153366, study PRJNA577476) | soil metagenome | isolation source: 100 cm soil or saprolite under grassland replicate 2 | place: USA:California | collected 2016-06-15 | reverse complement strand
GCGCTCGTCCGGCTCGCGCTCTGGATCGCCGACTACTACGGGTCGACGCCGGCACGCGCGCTCGCGCTCGTTGCGCCGCAACAGCGGAAGCGTCGCGGGGAACGGCCGCACCCGGGGGAGCGCGAATCGCTCGCGGGCGAGGCGGAGCCGGCCGAGCTCTCGGCGACGCAGGCCGCTGCCGTCGACGAGATCGTGCGCGCGATCGACGAGCGCACGGGCGCGAACCTCCTGCTGTACGGCGCGACGGGCAGCGGCAAGACGGAGGTGTATCTCCAGGCATGCACCGCGGCGCTCGAGCGAGGCCTCGCCGCGATCGTGCTCGTGCCGGAGATCGCGCTCACTCCGCAGGCCGTCGGGCGGTTCCGCGCGCGCTTCGGGGACAACGTCGCGCTGCTCCATTCAGGGCTGACCGAGGCCGAGCGGCGCGACGAGCGCGCGCGGATCGCGCGCGGAGACGCGCGGATCGTCGTCGGAGCGCGCTCGGCGGTGTTCGCGCCGGCGCGCGGGCTCGGGCTGATCTGCGTCGACGAGGAGCACGACCAGTCGTACAAGCAGGAGTCGGACCCGCGATATGACGCTCGCACCGTGGCGGCGAAGCGCGCCTCGTTGGAGGGAGCCGTCGCCGTCTTCGGATCGGCGACGCCGCGGCCCGAGTCGTGGGCGCGACTGAGGCGGCTCGACCTCGGCGGCCGCCTCGCGGGAAGGCTCCCGCCGGTCCGCGTCGTCGACCTCCGCCGCGAGGAGGGATACCCGCTTTCGGCGCCGCTCCTCGCGGCGCTGGGGCGTATCGCGGAGGGCGGCGGCAAGGCGATCCTGCTCCTCAACCGACGAGGAGTCGCACCTGCGATTCACTGCCGTGCGTGCGGCCTGACGCTCCGCTGCGTCAACTGCGATGTCGCGCTCGTTCTCCACCGCGACGCGACGCTCCGCTGCCACCACTGCGGCTACGCCGAGCCGGAGCCCGACGTGTGTCCCGCGTGTGCGTCGGCCGAGCTCGCCAGGCTCGGTGCGGGAACGCAGCGGCTCGAGCGCGAGCTCGAGGCCGCGGTGCCCGGGCTGGAGCGGTTCCGCCTCGATGCGGACACGGTCGAGCAGCGGAGCGTCGCGGACGTGCTGACGCGTTTCGCCGCCGCCGACAGGGCCGTCCTCGTCGGCACGCAGATGGTGGCGAAGGGGCACCATTTCGCCGGCGTCGCGCTCGCGGCCGTCGTGGATGCCGACACGGGCCTCGGGCTGCCGGACTTCCGCGCCGAGGAGCGCACCTTCCAGCTCCTGACCCAGCTCGCCGGGCGTAGCGGCCGCGACGCCCCGGGCCGCGTTCTGGTGCAGACGTTCCAGCCCGACGCGCGCGCGATCGACCTGGCGGCGCGTCACGACGTGCCGACGTTCCTCGCGGGTGAGCTCGAGCGGCGGCGCGAGCTCGGCTATCCGCCGTTCAAGCACCTCCTGCGCATCGTCGTCGCCGGCCCGGATCCCGGCGTGCCCGAGCAGGTGCTCGCCGAGCTGAAGCCGGGCCTTCCCGGCGACGTGCTCGGGCCCGCGCCGCTCCTGCGTCTGCGCGGCAAGCACCGCGCACAGCTCGTCGCGAAAACGGAGCGGCCGCGCGCAGTCGCCTCCGCGGCCGCGCGGCTGCTTGCGGCGGCCGCTCCGGCAATGCGGCGAGACGGCCTGACGGCCGTCGTCGACGTCGACCCGCAGAGCTCTTCGTGACAACCGTGGCGACTACACTGGCGCCGATGACGGAGGAGGCAACCGGGCAGGTCCTCGACGACCACGACGAGCTCGACACCGAGCAACAGCTCCGGCGGCGGCTCGCGCTCGCGCAGCTCCGGCACTACCCGGACCCAGTGCTCCGCATGAGGGCGCGCGAGGTGACCGAGTTCGGCCCGGAGCTCGAGGGGCTCGTGCGGCGGATGACACAGCTCATGCAAGAGGCGCGCGGCGTCGGCCTCGCCGCGAACCAGGTCGGGATCATCCAGCGGATCTTCGTTTTCCAGCTCGACGAGGAGAACGTCGTCGCCGTCGTGAACCCGGTGATCACCGATCGCGACGAGGAGCTGGAGACCGACGACGAGGGCTGCCTTTCGCTCCAGGGAGTGACCGTGCCGGTCGAGCGGACCGTTCGCCTGACGCTCGAAGGACGTGATGAGCACGGGGAGGAGCTCCGGCTCGAGCTCGAAGGCATGCCGGCACGCGTCGTCCAGCACGAGCTCGATCACCTCGACGGCACGCTGATCCTCGACCGGACGACCGACGAGGCGCGCAAAGCGGCGCTCGCCGTGCTCCGCCCGCAGCCGGTTCTCACCTCGCTGTAACCCGGCAGGTGCCGCCTGTGAAGCGGATCGGCGTCGCGGCGACGGCGCCGTTCGGCGCGGACGTGGTCGAGCGCCTGGCCAAGGAGCACGACATCGCGTTCGTGCTCACGCGTCCTGACGCGCCCGCGGGACGAGGACGCAAGCTCGTCCCGCCGCCCGCGAAGATCGCCGCGGAACGTCTCGGGCTGCGCGTGCTGCAGCCGGAGCGGCCGCAGATCGAGGACGTCGACGTCGTCGTCCTCGCGGCCTACGGCCTGCTGATCCCGCGCTCGCTCCTCGGGCGCGCGCTGTGGCTGAACGTCCACCCGTCGCTACTCCCGCGCTGGCGAGGCGCGGCACCGGTCGAGCGCGCCATCATGGCCGGCGACGCCGAGACGGGAGTGACGATCCACGAGACTGTTCCAGAGCTCGATGCCGGGCCGATCGCCGCTCAGGCGCGATTTCCCATCGCCGCGGACGACGACGCGGGCGCGATCTTCGCGCGCGCGGCCGAGGTCGCGGGCGTCCTCCTCGACGAGGTGCTGGCCGATCCCGAGCCGCGCTTCGAGCCGCAGCCTGCCGAAGGTGTCACCTACGCCGAGAAAATCGGTCCGACGGATCGCGCGCTGGACGTCACGGATCCGGAGCGCGCCGTGCGCGTGGTGCGTGCGCTCTCGCCGCACATCGGGGCACGGGCGAGGCTCCACGGGCGCGATCTGACGGTCTGGCGCGCGCGTGTCGAGAACGGCGAGTTCGTCCCGGTCGAGGTGCAGCCCGCGGGGAGACGGCGCATGAGCTACGACGAGTTCCTCCGGGGCCTGCGATGACGTATGACGAGTGGATGCAGCTCGCGCACCGGGATCCGCGCATCGTCGGCGTCGTCGTGACGGGATCACGCGGCCGCGACGCGCATGTGCATCCTGGATCGGACTGGGATCTGCGGGTCGTCGTGCAGGACGGCCACGAGGGGTTCGCCGACTCGCTCGACACAGCGCACGGGAGCGCGGTCGAGGTTGCGGCATCCACGCTCACCGCCTTCCGTGATTCGCCGAAGTGGGACCGCTACAGCTACGCGCACGTACAGGTTCCCGTGGACAAGCTCGACGGCGCGGTCGCGGGGCTCGTCGAGGCGAAAGGGACGCTTGCCGAGACCGAGGCGCGCGAGCTCGCGCGGGAGTCGCTCGGCGCGTACACCAACTCGCTCTATCGGTCGCTCCGCGACGACGAGCTCGGCCTCGAGCTCGCCGCTCGCCTCGACGCTGGCGAGTCGGTTTCGGCGCTGCTAACGGCACTGTTCGCGCTCGAGCGGCGCGTGCGCCCGTTCAACAAGTACCTTCGCTGGGAGCTCGAGGCGTATCCGTTGCGGGACTGGGAAACCGACGAGCTGCTCGGTTTGATCGGCGCGGCACTGGAGGGAAGCGCGGAGCCGCAGCGCACGCTGTTCCGCGAGGTCGAGCCGCGGATGCGAGCGCACGGCCACGGCGACGTGATCGACGACTGGGAGCCGCATGTCGAGTTCCTGCGGAACGCGCCGTGAGCAGCTGGAGCAGCTACTACGCAGCGACCGGCGGTGACCCGCGCGAGACGCTGCTCGACGCGCTCGACCGTTTCGAAGGACCCGGAGTGGCCGTCGATCTCGGGTGCGGTGCCGGGCGCGACACCTTCGAGCTCCTTCGCCGCGGCTGGAGCGTCCTCGCGATCGACGGGGAGGAGGAAGCGATCCGGCGCGTCCGCGAGCAGGCCGGAAACGACGAGCGGCTGACGACGGACGTCGCGCGGTTCGAACAGGCGACGCTGCCGTCGTGCGACCTCGTGAACGCGAGCTTTTCGCTGCCGTTCTGCGCCCCGGCCGATTTTGCGAGCCTGTGGCAGCGGGTCGTGACGGCATTGCGTGAAGGCGGCCGCTTCTCGGGCCAGCTCTTCGGTGACCGCGACGGCTGGGCGCCCTCGGACGACATCACCTTCTTGCCTCGCCGCGAGGCTGAAGAGCTCTTCGCAGCGTTCGAGCTCGAACGCTTCGACGAGGTGGAGGAGGACTCGAAGACCGCTCTCGGCGAGCCAAAGCACTGGCATCTCTTCAACGCCGTCGCGCGCAAGCGATGAGGGCTTCCGCGGCGCGCCGCGTTGCGTTCGAGGTCGTCCGCCGTGTGTTCGAGGACGACGCGTACGCCGATCGCGCGTTCCGTAGCGCGGCGAGCGGGCTCGACGACCGCGACCGCGCCTTCGCGCAGCAGCTCGCGTACGGCACCGTCCAGCGCGTCCGTCCGCTCGACCACGCGATCGACACACTGGGCCGCCGGCCGGTGCGCAAACTCGACCCGCCCGTTCGCGCCGCGCTGCGCCTCGGCGCCTACCAGCTCGCGTACCTCGAGGTTCCGCCGCACGCGGCGGCGAACGAGACGGTCGAGCTCGTCCGCGAGGCGCGCCTCGAGCGGGCGGTGCCGTTCACGAATGCCGTGATGCGCAGGCTCGCGGAGGGAATCGGGCCGTTGCTGGACACGCTGCCCGACGGGCCGCTGAAGGAGTCGTATCCCGACTGGATCTGGGACGTCTGGCGACGCGACTTCGGCGCCGCCGACGTGCCGGGCGCCTACCGCGTCGACCGCGTGGACGAGCGCGCGCTCGCGGACGGCCGGATCTGGCCGCAGAGCCGCGCGTCGCAGCTCGCGGCGCTCGCCGTCGGGTCGCGCGAAGGTGAGCGAATCCTCGACTCGTGCGCGGCACCGGGCGGCAAGGCGACGATGCTCCGCGGCAGCGTCATAGCCGTCGACGTCAACGAAGCGCGTGCACGCGAGCTCGAGGAGAACGTGCAGCGCCTCGGCGCGACGAACGTGACGGTCGTGCGCGCGGATGCTACGAGCCTGCCGCCCGACCTCGACGACTTCGACCGGGCGCTCGTCGACGCGCCCTGCTCCGGCCTCGGCGTCCTCGGGCGTCGTCCCGATCTGCGCTGGCGCGCACGTCCGCTGCCGGAGCTGCAACTCGCGCTGCTCAGGGCCGCCGCCGACCGGGTGAAGCCCGGAGGGACGATCGTCTACGCGGTCTGCACGCTGAACGCGGACGAGAACGAGGCGGTGGTCGATGCGTCCGGTACGAGGATCGACGCGAGCCTCGTGGACGAGTGGCCGCTATATCGCCATCCGCAACGACCCGAGTTCTTGCTCACGCGTCCGGACGTGCACAAGACGAGCGGCTTCTTTGTCGCCCGGCTGACCGTTTAGAGTCGGTTGCCCGTGGCTTGGCGCGACTGGATTCGCACCGTCGAGGTCGAGCCGTCGCTCTACGCGGCCGATTTCGCCCGGCTCGGCGACGAGGTGGACGTCCTGCTACGCGCGGGCGCCCGCATCTTCCACTTCGATGTCGGCGACGGCCACTTCGTCCCGCCGGTGACGATCGGCCCGGTCGTGCTGAGGTCGATCACGCCGCGCGTACACGAGACCGGGGGCGTGATGGACTGTCATCTGATGGTCGACAATCCCGAGCATCACTTCCGGCAGGTCGCGGAGGCGGGCGGCGACAGCGTGACGTTCCACTACGAGGCCTCGGCGAATCCACAGCAGACGCTCGCAGTCGCCCGCGAGCACGGGCTCGGAGTCGGGCTGGCGTTCAACCCGCAGACCGAGCCGGAGGCCGTCGCGGCGGTCGCGGCCGGGTTCGACCTGGTGCTCTGCATGGGGATCAACCCGGGCTACTCGGGTCAGGCGTTCATGCCAGAGACGCTCGGCCGCGTCGAGCGCTTGCGCGCGGCCCTTCCGGACGAGACGCACATCCAGGTGGACGGCGGCGTCGGGGAGGACAACATCCGCGACCTCTACGAGCGCGGCGCCTCGCTCTTTGTCGCCGGCTCGAGCATCTTCGGCCGCGAGGATCTGCCCCGCGCCTATCGTCGGCTGGTACAAGCGCTCGCATGACCCACATGCAGCGCGCGCTCCTGCTCGCGGAGCGCGGACGCGGCACGACCCACCCGAACCCGCTCGTGGGCGCGGTCGTCGTCGACGACGGCGGCGAGGTCGTCGGCGAAGGCTGGCACCAGCGCGCCGGCGAGCCGCACGCGGAGGTGCACGCACTACGCGCGGCGGGGGAGCGCGCGCGAGGCGCCACGCTCTATGTAACGCTCGAGCCGTGTTCCCACTACGGCCGGACGCCGCCGTGCGTCGACGCGATCCTCGAAGCAGGCGTTACGCACGTCGTCGTCGGGACACGCGATGCGAATCCGCTGGCGAAGGGCGGCATCGAACGCCTTCGCGCGTCCGGTATCGACGTCGAGGTGCTCGCCGCGCGCGAGGCTCGCGCGCAGAACGCCGGCTACTTCTCCGTCCACGAGCGCGGGAGGCCTTGGGTCTTGCACAAGATCGCCTTGACGCTCGACGCACGCGTGTCGGTTCCCGACGCACGCTGGATCACCGGCGAGGAGTCGCGGCGGCTCGTGCACGAGCTGCGCGCGTGGGTCGACGCGGTCGCAGTCGGGATGGGAACGGTGCGCACGGACGCGCCGCGGCTCGACGCCCGCGGCGTCAACGCGGCGAGGCAGCCGCGGCGGCTCGCGTTCGGTCGCGGCCCGCTGCCGGAGGGATCCGAGCTCGAGCTTCGCACCGGCGAGCTCGCAGACGAGCTGCGCACGCTCGCCGCCGAGGGCGTGCAGACGCTGCTGCTCGAGGGCGGCCCGACGCTCGCCGCCTCCTTCTTCGCTGCGGACCTCGTCGACGAGCTGCACGTCTACGTCGCGCGCCGGCTTGGCGGCAGCGGCCCGAGCTGGCTCGATGCGCTTCCCGAGGAGCTGCCGCTCAAGAGCCTCGCCGTACGCTGGGTTGGCGAGGACCTGTTGCTGAAGGCGTACGTCCACGAGCCGTGACCGTCCGGCCGATGACTAGCCTTCTGCTCGTGTTCACGGGCATCGTGCGCGAGCGAGGGACCGTCGCCGCCGTCGAGGGGGGATCGAATGGGGTCCAGCTCGTGATCGACGCCCCGGCGACTGCCGCGGGAGCGACGATCGGCGATTCGGTCGCGATCGACGGCGTCTGCCTGACGGCGACCGACGTCGTCGACGGTCGTCTGACCTTCGATGCGGTCGCCGAGACGCTCGCGCGCTCCACGCTCGGAAGCCTCGAGCCGGGTGCCGAGGTGAATCTCGAGCCGGCCGTGCGTGCCGGCGAGCCGCTGGGCGGCCATTACGTCCAGGGACACGTCGACGGAGTCGGCGGAGTGCGCTCGATCGACCGCGAGGGAGACGGGCTACGCGTCACGTTCGAGGCGCCGCGGGAGCTCCTCCGCTACTGCGTCGAGAAGGGTTCGATCGCCGTCGGCGGCGTCTCGCTGACGATCGCGTCGCTCGGCGAGGATTGGTTCTCGGTGTCGCTCGTCCCGTACACCCTCGAGGCGACGACGCTCGGCACGCTCGCGATCGGCGACCGCGTCAATCTCGAGGCCGACGTGCTGGCCAAGTACGTCGAACGGCTGACGGCGCGCTGAACAAGGCCGTTCCAGCCGTTGGTCTAGTCAAGCTGGTCAAGCAGGTCTGACTAGACCAACCGTTTTTCGGACAACGCCAGACGCATTTCGTTACCAAGCAGGCACACGTTATGACGAAGCGTGCACTGCGTTTCAACAAAGACGGAACGAGTGTGCTTCGGCGAGATCCGTCTCAGGCGAGGGTACGATCACACACACATGGCGACGGCGACGAGAACACCATTCGCGACGATCGACGAAGCGATCGAGGACATCCGCGAAGGACGCTTCGTGGTCGTCGCCGACGACCCGGACCGGGAGAACGAGGGCGACCTCGTCATCGCTGCGCAGTTCGCGACGCCCGAAGCGATCAACTTCATGGCCACGCACGCCCGCGGGCTGATCTGCCTCTGCCTGACCGAAGAGCGGGCCGACGAGCTGAACCTCCGCCCGATGACGGAGAACAACGAGGCGCCCCTGGGGACCGCGTTCACGGTCTCGATCGAGGCGCGCGAGGGTGTGACGACCGGAATCTCGGCGCACGACCGCTCGCACACGATCCAGGTCGCAATCCACCCTGACACGAAGCCCACCGACCTCGTACAGCCTGGCCACGTCTTCCCGCTGCGCGCGAAGCGCGGCGGCGTGCTCGAACGGACGGGCCAGACAGAAGCGGCCGTCGACCTCGCACGGCTCGCCGGCCTGACGCCTGCCGGCGTCGTCTGCGAAGTGATGAACGACGACGGGACGATGGCGCGTGTCCCCGACCTCGTCCCGTACGGCGCCCGGCATGGGTTGAAGCTCGTGACGGTCGCGGACCTCGTCGAGTACCGCCGGCGCCGAGAAAGGCTCGTCGAGCGGACGGCTCGCGTGCGACTGCCGACCGAGTACGGCGACTTCGTGGCGGTCGCGTACAAGGAGACGATCACGGGGCGCCCGCACGTCGCGCTGGTACGGGGCGATGTAGAAGGCACCGAGAACGTGCTCGTGCGGGTCCACTCGGAGTGTCTGACGGGTGACGTCTTCCACTCGCTGCGGTGTGACTGCGGCGAGCAGCTCGACCTCGCCCTGCGCCGGATCGCGTACGAGGAGCGCGGCGTCCTTCTCTACATGTCGCAGGAGGGGCGTGGCATCGGCCTGCTCAACAAGCTGAAGGCCTACGAGCTTCAAGAACGCGGCTTCGACACCGTCGAGGCGAATCTCGAGCTCGGCTTTCCCGCGGACGCACGGGAGTGGGGGATCGGAAACCAGATCCTGCACGACCTCGGGCTGACGACGATCCGGATCCTCACGAACAACCCGCGCAAGGCGGCGGGGATCGAGGGCTTCGGCCTGAGCATCGTCGAGCACGTTCCGATCGAGATCGCGCCGAACGAGGAGAACGAGCGCTACCTCGCAGCGAAGCGGGAGAAGCTCGGCCACCGGCTCCATCACCAAGGCGTCCGGATCGACGACGAATGAACACGGCATGAGCGAGCGCTGGCCCGGCGAGCCGGACGTGTTCGAGGAGGGCGTCGACACGCCGGTGCTCGATCCCGTCGAGCAGGCCTCGGTCGCTCCCGCGCCACCCGCGCCACCCGCACCGCCCGCGCCCGATGCGCCGCCGGCCGATGCGCCGCCGGCCGTGCGCCATGCGGCGGGCGACCTCGACATTCCCGGCGACGTCGACTTGCTCGAGGGCGAGGCGGGGCCGGTCCGGCGCTCGGTCGCGATCGTGGTCTCGAAGTTCAACGGTGAGATCACATCGAAGCTCCTCGCGTCGGCGCTCGAGGAGCTCGACCGAATCGGCATCGAGCGCAAGCGCCTGCTGGTCGCGCCGGTGCCGGGTGCGTTCGAGCTTCCACTCGCAGCGATGGCGCTGGCGAAGACGCGCCGCTACACGTGCATCGTCGCCCTCGGCTGCGTGATCCGCGGGGAGACGGCTCATTTCGACTACGTCGCCTCCGAGGCGGCGAGTGGGCTCCAGCTGGCGGCGCTCGAGACGGGAGTGCCGGTCGCGTTCGGTGTCCTTACGACGGAGACCGCCGAGCAGGCCGAGGCGCGAACGGGCAAGGGCGCGGAGGCCGTTCGCACCGCGCTGGAGATGGCCGATCTGTTCGCGCAGCTGCGCCAGACGGCCGTCCGCCAGGCTTAGAACGCCACTCGGCTACACTGGCGCGCGCCATGGCCAAAGTTTGCGCCGTCTGCGGGAAGAAGCCGTCCTTCGGGAACAACCGGAGCCACTCGATGGTGGCGACGAAGCGCCGCTTCGACCCGAACCTCCAGCGGGTCCGCATCCTGCTCAACGGGAAGGCGACGCGCGCCTACGTCTGCACACGCTGCCTGAAGAAGAGCGGCCGGGTCGAGAAGGCCCTCGGCTAGCAGAGCCTCTCGCTTCCGCGTACGGTCCGCTGGGCGTGGACGCGCTTCCTGACGAATCGGCGGCGAACGCGACGCTGCTCGAGCGGACTCGCGAGCTCGCGCGGGGCGCCCTGTCGGCGCTCGAGCGGAATCGGACGCGAATCAACGACCTGAACGTCTATCCCGTACCGGACGGGGACACCGGCACGAACATGACGCTGACGGTCCGCGCGATCGTCGAGGCCCTGGAGCAGACGCAGACCGACGACCGGGAGACGCTAGCGCGTGAGGTGACACGGGCGGCGCTGATGGGCTCGCGGGGGAACTCGGGCGTGATCTTCTCGCAGATTCTCCGCGGCTTCGCGGAGATCGCGGGCTCGGTCGATCGCCTCGATGCGGGTGCGCTCGCACGCGCCTTCCGGTCGGCGAGCGACACCGCTTACGACGCGGTCGACGAGCCGGTGGAGGGGACGATGCTGACGGTGATCCGCGAGCTCGCGGAGGAGGCCGAGCGCCACACGGACGGTTCGCCCGTCGAGGCGCTCCACGCTGTAGTCGCACGTGGCGAGGACGCGGTGGCGCGGACGCGCGAGACGCTCGACGAGCTTCGCAGAGCCGGCGTGGTGGATGCCGGCGGCGCCGCGCTGCTCGAGATCATTCGTGCGATCGCTGCGATCGCTGCCCGTGAGCCGCTGCCGGAAGCAGTGGAGCCTGAAGAGCTCGGGAGCGATGCGATCCACCAAGAGCTGTCGACGTTTCGCTACTGCACGATATTCGTCGTCGAGGGTGAGGCGCTCGACGCCGACGTGCTCAAGGCGCGGCTCGCGCCGCTCGGCGACTCGCTGCTCGTCGTCGGCGACTCGAGCGCGCTGAAGATCCACGTGCACACCGACGATCCGGGCTCCGCGCTCTCCGCCGCGTCTGCGATCGGCGTGCTCGAGCGCATCGAGATCGCGAACATGCACGCGCAGACACTGCAGCGGGAGGATCGGCTCGTGCGGACGGCGGCGGAGGCGAGCATCGCAGCCTCGGCCGTCGTCGCCGTCGTCGCCGGGAAGGGCAATCGAGCGCTCTTCGAGAATCTCGGCGCGGCCGAACTTGTCGAGGGCGGGCAGTCGATGAATCCGGCCGCCTCCGAGATCGTCGCCGCTGTCGAGCGCGCGGACGCGCCCGAGGTGATCGTCATCCCGAACAACCCGAACGTGATCCTCGCGGCGAAGCAGGCGGCCAAGCTCGTGTCGAAGGCGGTGCACGTGATCGAAACACGCTCGATTCCCGCCGGTCTGTCGGCGCTCGTGTCGTTCGACTCGGCGCGCAGCGCAGCCGAGAACGTGAGCGACATGGAAGCGACGCTGGCCGGCGTCGCGACGGGTGCCGTCGCAGTCGCGTCGCGGGACGCCGAGGTGAACGGGCTGCACGTGCACAAGGGCGAGTACCTCGGGCTCTACGAGGGCGAGCCGCTCGTCGCCGACGTGAGCTTCGACGCTGCTGCGCGCGCGGTCGTCGAGCGTCTGCTCTCTGGGTCGCGCAGCACGCTGATGCTCGTGACCGGCGAACAGGAGCCGGACGTGCAGAAGCTCGTCGCTGCACTCGAGCAGGCCCATCCAGACGTCGAGCTCGAGGTTCACAGCGGCGGCCAGCCACACTATCCCCTGCTCCTGGGCGCGGAGTAAGGTCCACACCATGACCGGGGGGGACCCGATCAAGGTCGTGATCGTCGAGGACAACAGGGTCTTTCGGGAGGCGCTCGAGCTGCTGCTCGGGCTCCGTACGGACCTGAACGTCGTCGCATCCGTCGCGGACGGCGAGGAGGCCGTCTCGATGTGTCGCAAACACGATCCGCACGTGGCGCTGATGGACTACCGTCTGCCGGGGCTGGACGGGGTCGAGACGACGCGTCTGCTCCGTGAGGCGTGCCCCGACGTCGCAGTCGTCGCACTGACAGCGTCTGCGAATGCGGAGGAGATGAAGGCGCTGAAGGAGGCGGGCGCGGTGGCCTGTCTGACCAAGGACCAGGACCTCGACGCGATCGTCGCTGCGATCCACGCTGCCGCCGCGCGCGCGTGAACCTCGACAACGCGAGCACCGCCGTCGTGATCGACTCGACCGCGGATTTCCCCGAGGCGCAGCAACGATTCGCGAACTGGCGAATGGTGCCGCTCTACGTCCGGTTCGGCGAGGACAGCCGCAAGGACTACGTGGAGATGGAACCAGACGAGTTCTACGCGCGGCTGCGCACGGCGGCTGAGCTCCCGACCACTTCGCAGCCGACTCCCGGCGACTTCGCAGCAACGTACGGTGAGCTCGGCGCGTTTGAGCGGATCTACGTTCTCACGATCGCCGCGAGGTTGAGCGGGACGAACCAGAGCGCACGTGCCGCGGCCGCGGAGTACGGGGACCGGATTCGTGTGATCGACACCGGGACGGCCTCCGCAGCGATCGCGATGCTCGGCCTCGCGATCCAACGGCGCCTGGAGCGGGGGACGACCGACGAGGAGATCGAAGAGCTGGTCACGCGATACAAGCGCGACGCGAGCCTGCTGTTCACCGTCGACACGCTCGAGTTCCTTCAGAAGGGCGGCCGCATCGGTCGCGCCGCAGCGTTCGCCGGGAACCTGTTGCACATCAAGCCGATCCTCACGATCGAGGACGGCGAGGTGCTCCCGGTGAAGCGCGTGCGGGGAAATGCGAAGGCGGTCCAGGAGTTCCGCGCCGCGTTCGAGCAGACCACGCAGAACTCACCGACCGTGCGCGTCGGGATTGCGGCAGCCGATGCACCGGAGCGCGTGGAGACGATGAAGAGGCTCGTCGCCGACGTGCGTCCGCTGGCCCAGATCGAGCTCGCGACGACGCTCGGAGCGGTGGTCGGAACGCACGCCGGTCCGGGCACGGTCGGCCTCTTCTGGTTCGACGACGACTCGTAGTTGTGCCCGGGCGCAACTAACTCAGGCGGATCCTCGGGTCGATGATCGAGTAGAGGATGTCGACGATCAGGTTCGCGGTGAGGATGCAGACCGTCCCGAAGACGACGATCCCCTGGGTCACGGGTAAGTCGAAGGTCGTGATCGATCCGAGCGCCGTCTGCCCGAGGCCCGGGAGCGAGTACACGCTCTCGGTGAAGATCGCGCCGCCGAGCGCGGCGCCGACGTCGAGGCCGAGGATCGTGACGACAGGGAGCAGCGCGTTTCGAAGGACGTGTTGCGTGACGACGATTCGTTCGGGTGCGCCCTTGGCGCGTGCGGTGCGCACGTAGTCCTCCTGCGTGACCTCCATCACCGCCGCTCGAATCAGTCGCACGTAGAGCGCCGCGAACAGGATCGCAAACGTCGCCCAAGGCAGGATCAGGTGGTACGCCCATTGCACGGGACCGCCGCATTCCGTCGCCGGGTTGACGAAGTCGCAATAGCCGGTGATCGGCGTCCAGCCGAGCTTGTAGCCGAACGCGT
>WNGA01009045.1_pt1 | contig 13529 bp, 10 predicted proteins | sample 5400061 | NCBI WGS metagenome assembly WNGA01 (sample SAMN13153366, study PRJNA577476) | soil metagenome | isolation source: 100 cm soil or saprolite under grassland replicate 2 | place: USA:California | collected 2016-06-15 | reverse complement strand
ATGTTCGACGTGCTCGTGCACAGGCTTCCGATCGAGGAGGTGATCCACCGGGCGGAGGTCGATCTCGCGGTCTCCTCGATCGATCTCGCCGGCGCCGAGCTCGCGCTCTCGAGCATGATCGGCCGCGAGCGCGCGCTCGCGAAGGCGCTCGCGACGGTGAAGAACGACTACGACTACGTCCTGGTCGACACGCCGCCGTCGCTCGGGCTGCTGACGATCAACGCGCTCGTCGCGTCGAACGGAGTGATCGTCCCCGTGCAGTGCGAGTATCTCTCGCTGCGCGGGCTCGTCCAGCTCGAGAACACGCTCACGATGATCCGGGAGAACCTGAACCCGACCGTCGAGATCGAGGGGATCCTGCCGACGATGTACGACAAGCGCACGCTGCACTCGCGCGAGGCGGTCGAGATCCTCCAGGAGAACTTCGGGGAGCTCGTCTTCGACACGAAGATTCGCAAGACCGTTCGCTACGCGGAGGCGCCCGTGAAGGGTAGCTCCGTCCTGAAATACGACCCCAGCGGGAACGCGGCGGAGGCCTACCGCATGCTGGCGAAGGAGGTGCTCAATGGCGCGAAGGCGCGCGAGCATGCGTGAAGGCCCGCTGGCCGAGCTGTTCCGGGCGACCGAGGCGGCGCAGAGGCAAGCCGAGAAGGAAGGGCGTAAGGAGGACGCCGCGCCCGCACCCTCCCCGGCCGAGCCACCGGAGCAGACCGTCGAGCACGTCCCCGAGTGGGAGCAGGAGGCCGCTTCGGCGCCACCGCCCCCCGAGCCGGTGCGCCTGCCCGAGCGCAGCCCCGAGCCGACCCGCGAGCGGCCGCAACCCCGGCTCGAGCCGCTTCCCGAGCCGCCCCCGCGCCTGCACCGCGTTCCCGAGCCGGGCGCGTACATCGCCGTCATCCGGGTGGTCGGGGTCGGCGGCGCCGGCCTGAACGCGGTCAACCGAATGATCGACGCCGACCTCGCGCAGGTCGAGTTCGTCGCCGTCAACACAGACATCCAGCAGCTCCAGACGAGCGACGCGCCGGTGAAGATCCACATCGGGCGCGACCTGACCGAGGGTCTCGGCTCCGGCGCCGATCCGGATCTGGGCCGCCGCGCCGCGGAGGAGGCCTACGACCAGATCAAGCGGGCCCTGCGCGGCTCGGACATGGTCTTCGTCACCGCCGGCGAGGGCGGAGGCACGGGCTCGGGTGCCGCGCCGGTCGTCGCGCGGATCGCGAGAGAGCTCGGCGCGCTCACGGTCGGAATCGTGACGACGCCGTTCAAGTTCGAGGGCACCCGCAGGCACCGCCAGGCAACCGACGGCGTCGATTCGCTGCGCTCGAGCTGCGACACGGTGATCGTCGTCCCGAACGAGCGGCTGCTCGAGGTGCTCGACCGCGAGACCTCGATGCTCGACGCGTTCCGGATCGCCGACGACGTCCTCCGCCAGGGCGTCCAGGGGATCTGCGACCTGATCACGTTGCCGGGCCTGATCAACCTCGACTTCGCCGACGTGCGCACGATCATGAAGGACGCCGGCACCGCCCTGATGGGAATCGGCTTCTCGGCGAGCGAGGACAACCGGGCCCAGGAAGCCGCGGAACGGGCTCTGCGCTCGCCGCTGATCGAGACGGACGTCGGCGGGGCCAAGGGCATCCTGCTCTCGATCGCGGGCGGGGACGACCTCTCGCTCTACGAGGTGAACGAGGCGGCCGAAGCGGTGCGCCAGGCCGCGACCGAGGACACGAACATCATCTTCGGAGCGACCGTGGACGAGCGGCTCACCGGGCAGGTCTGGGTGACGGTGGTCGCGACCGGCTTCGGCGCCCGCGCGGCTCAGCGGCGGATCGCGATGCGCGCCGGGGCCCCGGACGACGAGCCCCTCGAGCCGCCAAGCTTCCTGCAGCCGTAGAGACGCTAGCGGTCGTCGCAGACCTGCGAGCGCTCGCCGACGACGGCCGCGGTCAGCGCGTTCGCCGGTGTGACGTGGAAGGCGAGCTCGAGCCGGCCGGGCCTGTCGACCGCGATCGCCGTCATCCCGTCCTCCCGGCGGATCAGGCACGCGCCCTCGGCGCGCCAATAGGGCGAGTAGCGGACGGCGAGCCGGTAGCTGCCCTCGCGCGGCAGGTCGACGACCAGGCGCGTCCCGGTCAGGCGCAGGACGCGGGCGGGCGCCGGCCCGGTCAGGATCGGCCTCGGGCGCGGCACCTCGAGCACGGTCAGGTCCGCCGTGCGAAAGACGGGCCGCAGGGCCGAGCGCCCGCTGCGCAGCAGAGCAGACTCGCTCCGGGCGCTGTAATCCGGCGGCGCCTTCGTGAGCAGGACGTAGCGGACGCCGAGGCTCCGCAGCCAGCGAAGGTACGCCGCGGGCCGAAGCTCGTCGTAGAGCAGCTTGTTCTGCGGGAAGTCGTTCTGCCGGTAGCCGCCCCGCGCGAGCGGGATTCCTGCCTCGGCGAGGTAGACGGCGGCCCAGTGGCCGGTCGTGTCGACGGCCTCGACGCGGTACGACGGCGTCAGGTGCGAGCGCAGGTACCCGATCGCCGGCGTCCAGTAGGCGCGGTTGGAGGCGGGGTCGTCACTGCCCTTGAGGATGTTGCCGGCGATCGGGCTCACGTTCCAGGAGACCGCGAGCGCGAGCGCGGCCAGACAGACCGGGAGCGGCCGCCAGCGCCGAAGCGAGAGGGCCAGCACGGCGACGGGGATCGCCGCGTAGCGGAGCCGTGCCACGTTCTCTCCGATCGCGGAAGGGACCAGATACGCGGCCACGCAGGCGACGAGGTAGACGACGAACGTCCAGCGGAGCATTCCCGCGCGCTCGACCCGCCAGGTCAGGCCGGCGCCGAGGAGGCAGAACGTCAGCGCGGCGGCCAGTTCCTCCGTCGAGAAGGGTAGCCGTCCGCCGCCCGGGAACGCCCGCCACAACAGCATCTCGATCGCGCCGAAAGCGGTGATCGTCAGCGCGGGAGCGAGCAGCGCCGAGCGGTCGCGCCACTGCGCGATCCCGAAGCCGGCGAGGAGCAGCGCCAGGAGCAGGAAGGCGAGCGGGCTCGCGGCAAGGGTGAGCGCGGCGAGCAGCGCGAAGCGGCCGTGCCTGCGGGCCTGGAGAGCCCAGAGCGCGACCAGCGCCAGCGCCGCCCCGAGTGCGAACGGGAACGCGGCAGAGAAGACGATCCCGGCCCAGACGACCGCGAACGTTCGGCTCGACCAGCGGGCGGTGGGGCCCCACTCGCGCCCGATCACGACGGCGAAGGCGAGCGCCGCCGTCGAGACCGTCGCCACCGCCAGCAGGCGGATCCCGAACAGCGCCGCGAGCGGGTAGTAGAGGACGCTGTAGGTGACGAAGCTGTAGCGGCCCGCGTACCAGAAGTTGTTCCAGAGCGCGAAGCCGTCGTTCATGAAGAGCGTCCGCTGGTAGGCGTGCTCGGCGAGGTCGGCGCCGGGCGGCCCGAGCCACACCAGCAACGCGGCGAGAGCTGCGGCCGCGGCGGCGGAGAGGCCGGCCTCGCGTGCGAGCGGACTGGCGTTCACGGCGCGGAGACAATAGCGGCGCGCACTCACCCGGCGGTCACCCGAGTACGCTTGGGCGCATGAGAGGCGCGGTTGGGGCGGGGCACCCGTTGACCGCGGAGGCGGGCGCGCAGGTGCTGGCCGAGGGCGGGAATGCCGTCGACGCCTGCATTGCCGCCGCCTTCGTCTCCTGGGTGGCGGAGAGCCCGCTCACGGGGCCCGGAGCCGGCGGCTTCATGCTCGTTCACCGGGCCGGCGACCGCTCGACGCGGGTGCTCGACCACTTCGTCACGGTCCCCGGCCTCGGCCTGCGGCGGCCCGGAGCGGCCGAGATGGAAGCGGTTGCCGTCGACTTCGCCCCGGAGTCGTCGCAGACCTTTCGCATCGGCGGGGCCTCGTGTGCCGTGCCGGGCGCGATCGCGGGCCTGAGCGAGGCTCATCGCCAGTTCGGGACGCTGCCCTGGCGCGTGCTGCTCGAGCCCGCGATCGAGCTCGCGAGGACCGGCGTCGTGCTCTCGCGCCCACAGGCCTACCTCCACGCGCTTCTCGACTTGATCCTCCGCCACACGGACGAGGGCCGGGCGATCTACGGCCGGAACGGCGACTGCCTCGTCGCCGGCGACCGGCTCGTGATGGCGGATCTGGCGCGCACGCTCGAGCAGCTTGCGGAGAAGGGCGCTGCCGATTTCTACCGGGGCGAGCTCGCCCGAGCCATCTCGCGTCACGTGGGGGAGCGAGGCGGGGAGATCACGCTTCGCGACCTGGCCGACTACCGCGTGATCAGGCGCCGCCCGGTGCAGGTGGCATTCCTCGGGCACGAGTTCGAGTCGAACCCGCCGCCTTCGACCGGAGGGATCCTGATCGGACTCGGCGTGCGCCTGATCGACCGGCTCGGCCCGGCCGGACCGCCGGGGAGCGCGGAGGCGATGGCGCAGCTGGTCGAGATCATGCGCGAGCAGGAGGTCGCGCGCGGAGGCCCGTTCTCACGCGAGCTCTACCGCGGCGGCCTCGCGCGGCGGCTCTACGACGAGCGGTCGCTCATGGCCACGGCGCGGCGGCTCGGCCGGCGCCTACCGGCCGCGGAGCGCGGGACGACCCACATCGCGGTGGTGGACGGGCGCGGAAACGCGGCCTCGCTGACGGCCTCGACCGGAGCCGGCTCGGGGATCATCGTCCCGGGCACCGGCATCCACCTGAACAACATGCTGGGCGAGTTCGATCTCGCCGCTACCGGCGGGATCCCGCGGCCCGGTGTCCGCTTCACGAGCGGGATGGCGCCGTCCCTGGTGCTCCGCGACCGCCGTCCGCGCTTGGTCGTCGGGAGCGCCGGCTCGCTCCGCCTGCGCGGTGCGATCCTCCAGATCGTCGGCAACGTCATCGCCCACGGGCTCGGAGTGGAGGAAGCGATCGACCGCCCGCGCGTCCATCTCGACGAGCCGCACGTCCACTGTGAGGGCGGCAACGACCGGGCCGAGGTCGAGCGGCTGGCCGCGTGGGGTTACGAGCTCGTGCGCTGGCGCCGGCGGAACCTCTTCTTCGGCGGCGTCTCCGGGGTCGAGTTCCGCGAGGACGGCACGCTTGCGGCAGCCGGCGACCCTCGCCGCGGCGGCCACGGCGTCGTCGTCCAGTGAGCGAGATCGTGATCCGGCGCGCCACGCCGGCGGACGCGGCCGGGTTGGTGGCGCTCGCGCGCGAGGTCGGGGCGGAGCCCGAAGGCTGGCTGATCTCGACAAGCGACTGGCGCGGAGCCGGGGAGGAGCGCCGCTACCTGCGCGCGATCCGCCGCTCCCCGGACGCGGCCGTCTTCGTGGCGGAGGCGCCCGAGGGTCTCGTCGCCAGGCTCTCGCTCGCGCGCGACCCGCATCCTGCGAGCTTCCACGTCGCCGATCTCGGCCTGATGGTCGCCGCGAGCCACCGGCGGCGCGGGATCGGCAGGGCGCTGCTCGAGCAGGCGGTCGAGTGGGCCCGCGAGCGGGGCGTCTCGAAGCTCGAGCTGCACGTCTTCCCGCACAACGAGCCCGCGCTCGCGCTCTACAAGGCCTTCGGCTTCGTCGAAGAGGGGTACCGGCGCCGGCATTACCGCCGCGGGCCGGGGTACGTCGACGCGGTCCTGATGGCCTATGACGTGGTGCCTAGACTGGACCGGTGACCGAGCTCGTCCAGAACTACGGGCTGATCGCTCTCTTCCTGATCGTGATGCTCGAGTCGGGAGGCGTGCCGCTGCCCGGCGAGACGGCGCTAATCGCGGCGTCGATCTTCGCCTCGCGCGGCGACCTGCCGATCGCCGGCGTGATCGCCGCCGCGGCCGCCGCCGCGATCGTGGGCGACAACCTCGGCTACTGGGTCGGGCGAACCGGCGGCAGGAAGCTGCTCGAGCGCTGGGGACCGCTGAAGCGCTGGAGCGCGGGGGTGCTTCCCTGGTCGGAACGCTTCTTCCAGCGCCACGGCTCGAAGACGGTCTTCATCGGCCGCTTCTTCGCCGTGCTGCGCGTGACCGCGGCCTGGATGGCCGGGATCTCCCGGATGCCATGGTGGAAGTTCCTCGCGTGGAACGCGGCCGGCGGGATCTGCTGGGCGCTGCTCGTCGGCCTGCTCGCCTACTACTTCGGCCACGCCGCTGCCGACGTGGTCAACGAGTACGGGCTGGTCGGCGGGGCGGTCCTCGTCGGCGTGGCGGCGATCGTCCTCGTCGCGCTCCACTTCTGGAAGAAGCGGCTGATGGAGGCGGAGACGGAGCCCTGAGGCGAGCGGTAGCAGCCCTGCTGGCGGCGTTCGCGCTCCTGCCTGGGGCGCAGGCGGCCGAGCGGCCGGTGCCCGCGTTCGAGCGGGCCGTCGTGATCGTGTTTGAGAACAAGGCGCCCGCCGCGGTGCTCGGCAACAGCGACGCGCCCACCTTCAACTCGCTCGCGTCGCGCAACACCGTCCTCTCCTCGTACGGCTCGATCACCCACCCGAGCCTTCCGAACTACCTCGCGCTCGTCTCCGGCTCGACACACGGGATCTCCAGCGACTGCACGAGCTGCCTCGTCTCTGGTCCGAGCCTGGCCGATACGCTCCAGCGGGCGCACAGGACCTGGAAGACGTACGCCGAGGGCCTGCCGAGGCCGGGTTACACGGGCTGCTGCTCGGGGCGATACGCGAAGAAGCACGTGCCGTTCCTCTACTTCCGTCGCGTCGTGTCGAGCCCGGCGCGTTTGCGACGGGTGGTGCCGCTGAGCCGGCTCTCGCGCGACCTAGCGGCGGGGCGGTTGCCCGATTTCTCGCTCGTCGTGCCGGATCTCTGTCACGACATGCACGACTGCCCGGTCAGCGTGGGCGACGCCTGGCTCGGACGCTTCCTGCCTCCGCTCCTGCGTAACGCCCAGCTCGCGAAGGCCGTCGTGTTCGTCGTCTTCGACGAGCCTCCGCGCGGTGAGGGGACGCTGGTGCCCGCGCTCGCGGTCGGCCCGCTCGTCCGGCGGGGCTCGGTCTTTGCCGGCCGGACCTCCCACTACGGGCTGCTCCGGACGATCGAGGACGCGTGGGGCCTGCCGCGGCTGGGCCGCTCGGCGCGCACGCCCCCGATCAGGGGCATCTGGCGCTAGACGATCGACCTTCGCTCGATCCATCTAGTCAAGGCTGGTCTGCCTATCCCCCAAAAGAGGGATACGCGCCTCGAGGTGGAACCTTCGCCCTCGTGGCCATGGTCCCGATGCTCAGCAGGGCGATCGAGGCCCGCGACGCCTACACGCGGGGCCACTCGGCGCGGGTGACGAAGCTCGCCGAAGCCGTCGCCCGGCGGCTCGGCTGGAGCGAGGAGCGGCTCGCCTCGCTGCGGGTCGGGGGCCCGCTTCACGACATCGGCAAGCTCGGCGTGTCCGACGACGTACTCCGCAAGGAGGGCCGGCTGGACGAGGAGGAGTTCGCCCAGATTCGCGAGCACCCGAAGATCGGCGCCAGGATCCTCCTGCGCGTGACCGCTTTCCGGGAGGCGCTGCCCTACGTGCTCTACCACCACGAGCGCTGGGACGGGGGCGGCTACCCCACGGGCAAGGCGGGGAAGGAGATCCCGCTCGAGGCCCGCGTGCTGGCGATCGCGGACGCCTTCGACGCGATGACGAGCGACCGGCCCTACCGGCGGGCGCTCACGCGTGCCGAGGCGCTCGCGGAGGTCGAGCGCTGCGCCGGAACGCAGTTCGACCCCGAGATCGCCCGCGTCTTCCTGGAGGTCCTCGGCCGAGAGACCGCGCACGACCTCCGCACCGCAGCCGCCCGGTAGGCGGCGCCGCTCAGCGCTCGAGCTTGGCGCGCGTGCGCCGGATCACCTCGTCCGTGAACCCGCGCGTGCCGGCCTCACCGCCGAGATCGGCGGTGCGCACGCCGTCTGCGACGGCCTCGAGACAGGCTTCGCGGATCGCCCGCGACGCGCGCTGCCCCTCGTCTCCGGCGTAGCCCAGCACGGCCGCCGCCGCGAGGATCATCGCCATCGGGTTCGCCACGTCCTTCCCCTGGAGCGAGGGCGCCGTGCCGTGCGCCGCCTCCGCGAGGACGACCCGCGGTACGTAGTCCTCCCCGAAGCCGACGAGCAGCGACTCGGAACCGGCGATCGAGCCGAACAGGGGCAGGACGAGGTCGGAGAGGATGTCGCCGTCGCGGTTCAGCGCCGGGATCACGAGCGGGTCACCCGAAGACGAGACCAGCAGCGCGAACGTGGCGTCGATCAACTGCGGCTCGTACGGCACCTCCGGATGGCGCTCCGCCGCCGAGTCCATCTCCTCCTTCAGCATCCCCTCGTAGACCGGGCTGACCGTGAACTTCGGCCCGCCGAAGACCTTCGCGTCCATCTCTTCGGCCAGACGGAACGCGAACTCGGCGACCGAGCGGCAGATGCGGCGCTCGATCCGCTCGGTGCGAAACGCAGCCTCGTCGTCGCCTTCGCCCTCACGCCACTCCTTCGCCCCGTAGGCGTCGCCGACGGCCATCCGCACCACCGAGATCGGCGCGTGAACGCCCCCGAGCGGCGGAACCCCCGGAATTCGCCGGCCCGTTCTCACGATCACGCGCCCGCCGATTTCCTCGCGCAGGATCCGGTTCGGCGAGCCGACGCCGGCGGCGCCCTCGGGCGTGATCGTCGCCGCCTTCAGGCCGAGCCCGGCCTCGCGGACCGCCGCCGCCGCCTGGTGCACGATCTCGTTCCGGGTCGCCCGGCGCGATGCGAGCGAGAGGTCGAATCGCGGAAAGCGGAGTTCGAGCCCCGTCACGTCGGGGGCCAGGACCCGGAGCGCCTCTTCGAGCAGCTCCTGCCCGGTCTCGTCGCCCTCGAGGACGACGATCGCCTTCCCCGCCATCCGGCCGACTCTCCTTCCGGGATTAGGACTGCGCCTCCGCGGCTACACCCGAACTCTATGGCTCGCCGAGGGGGGTGGAAGCGACTCGGCTCGCGGGGACGGTTTCGCTACGTCGACTCCCGTGGGCGGAGAATCGAAGACGACGAGCGCCGCGGCCCGGCGCGAAGCTCCAGGCGACGGGCCTCGACAGGTCCGGGCGGCGCCAGTACCTCTACCACCCGGCGTACCGAGCCCAGCTGGAGCAGGCGAAGTTCGACAAGCTCATCGGGTTCGCCGAGAAGCTGCCGGATCTGCGCGCCGCGATGGCGAAGCACATCGAGCAGGAGCCGCTCAGCTTCGAGTGGACGGCGGCGGTGGCCCTCCGGGTGATCAACCTCGGCTGGTTCCGCGTCGGCGACGCTCGCTACGCGAAGACGTTCCGGACGTTCGGGATCACGACGCTGCACAAGGGGCACGTGCGCGTGCGCGGGAGCAGAATCGCCTTTCGCTATCGCAACGGTGACGGCTTCGCCAACCTGACCGGGCAGAGACTGAACGACTACATCCGAGAGCACATGGGCGACGATTTCACGGCCAAGGATTTCCGCACATGGGGAGGAACGCTGCTCGCGGCGATCGAGCCCGCCGAGCGCGACGAAGTCGAGACGGAAACCGAGCGGAAGCGGACGGTAGCCGCGGTCATGCGGACCGTCGGCGAGCGGCTCGGAAATACGCCGGCGGTCGCGCGAGCGTCGTACGTGAGCCCGGCGGTGGTCGAGCAGTATCTCGACGGACGAACGATCGACGATTTCCGGCCACGGCATTTGCGCGTCGTCGGCGCCCGCGATATGGGGCTCGATCTCGAGGAGCACGCGCTGCTCAGCCTGCTCCGTTCGTGGCGAATTCGCCGCGCGCGCGAGACGGCATAGGATTCACCTTCGCCGTTGCGCTAGGCTAGCGGTAATCCGAACCATGTAAGGAGGGACGACTTGGCACGCAAGACTGTGCTCGTCTGTGACAATTGTGGGCGGGAAATCGGCGAAGGAAAGGGCGCGACCATGCGCCTGAACTTCTCAGACGCCCGGCGCGGCTCGAAGCAGGCCGATCTGTGCGACAACTGCGCCGGTGGGATGCCCGGGCACGCGGCGGCTCGACGAGGCCGGCGGCCCAAGGCGGCAGCGGCGGCCTGAAGAGCGCGGGGGAACCCCTGGTTCCCCCGCGACCCCCCTCCTTCACGGCGCCCGCGTGGTGCGGAGCCCGGCCGGAGCCGCCGCTTCGCGGTATGCGTCCAACGCGTCTGTCGCGGTGAGCCTCCCGCCGGGCGAAGCCCGGCTCCGGCGGCCGATCATTGCGGAGAGCTACAAGCGTCACCTGGGTGTTTTCGCGGCTCGGGAGCCGTCGGCCCTCGCGACTAGGATGGGCCGATGGCTCTCAGCCTGCTCGCCGGGCCTGCCAACGCGGGAAAGGTCGCGCTGCTGCTCGAGCGCTACCTGGGCGCGCTCGAGTCCGATCCGTTCCTGATCGTGCCGAACCGGCCGGACGTCGACCGGGCCGAGCGAGAGCTGCTCCGCCGGACCGGCGCGCTCGTGGGCGGCTCGATCGGCACCTTCGACGACCTCTTCCAGCGCATCGCCCGTGGCAACGGCGCCCATCGCCAGGTCGTCACCGAGGCGCAGCGAACGCTGCTGCTGCGCCGGGTGGTCGCGCGTGTTGCTGGGGCGCGAAGCGCGGTGCGCTCGGCGCGCTTCGCCGGATTTGCCGACGCGCTCGGGGCGACGGTGGCCGAGCTCGAGTCAGCGATGCTCGAGCCGGGCGAGCTCGACGGCGAGCTGGCCGAGCTCTACGCCGCGTACCGGGAGGAGCTCGACCGGCGCCGGCTCTGGGACCGCGAGCTCGAGCGGCGCCATGCGGCCGAGCGGGTGGCCGGCGAGCTCGAGGCCTGGGACGGCCGTCCAGTCTTCGCGTACGGCTTCGAGGACCTGACAGGCGCGGAATGGGCGCTGCTGGAGGCCCTGGCCGGCCGCTCGGACGTCGCCGTCTCGCTGCCCTACGAGCCGGGGCGCGACGCGTTCGCCTCGCTCTCGCGCACCTCCGACGACCTAATGCGTTTGGCCGACGGCCGCGTGCAGGAGCTAGCCCGCGATCCCAGGGCGCGTAGCGCTGTGCTCGCACACGTCGAGCGGGCGCTGTTCGGCGAGTCAGGGACGCGTACCGTGGAGCTCGACGGCTCCCTCAGGTTCCTCGAGGGCGGGGGCCTGCGGGGGACGCTCGAGCTGGTCGCCGAAGAGGTGCTCGCGCTCCTCCGGGGCGGCACCGCCGCTGAAGAGATCGCGATCGTCTCCCCGTCGGTCGACCGTTGGCGTGCCGCGCTCGACACCGCCTTCACGACCCTCGGCGTTCCCTACGCGCTCGAGGGCCGGCTCCGTTTAGGCCAGACGCCGTTCGGCCAGGCCCTGCTCGCGCTTCTCCGCTACGCCTGGCTCGACGGCGAGCGGCGCGACCTGTTCGCCTTCCTGCGCTCGCCGTACTCCGGGCTCCCGCGCGCCCACGCGGACTTCCTCGAGGGCCGCCTGCGCGGACGAGCGGTGAACGCGGCCGCCCGGGTGGAGGAGGAGGTGCGCAAGCTGCGCGCGCAGCCGCTGCCGCACCTCGAGGCGCTGCGGGGCTCGGAGGACCCGCTCCCCGCGGTGAAGGAGCTCGCCCGCGCGATGGTCCGCGCCGCGTACGGGCTCGAGTCGCCCCCCACCGGCGAGGGCGGCTTGCTCGACCTCCGGGCGCACAAACAGGTGGCGACGCTCGTCGCGGAGCTCGAGGGCTGGCTGGAGCTCGACGGCGAGCTGAGCCGCGAGGAGCTGATCGGCCTGCTCGACGCCGCCCCCGTCCGGCTGGCGGGCGCGGGCGAGGCGGGGCGCGTGGCCGTGCTCGACCTGCTGCGGGCCCGCACGCGCCGTTTCGAGGTCGTCTTCGTGCTCGGCCTCGAGGAGGGACGGCTGCCGCGGCGCGTTCACGGCTCGCCCTTCCTCGACGAGGAGCAGAAGGCCGAGCTCGAGCGCTCCTCTCGCGCCGGAAGGCTCCTGCGAACCGACCCGGTCTCCCGCGACCGCTACCTCTTCTACACCGCCTGCACGCGGGCGACGCAGCGGCTCTATCTCGTCCGCGAAGCCGCGAGCGACGACGGCGCGCCGCGCGAGCCGAGCCCGTTCTGGGACGAGGCGCGCGGGCTGTTCGATCCCGGCGACGCCGAGCGCTGGACGCGGCGGCGTTCGCTGTCGGCGCTGACGTGGCCGCTCGAGGGCGCCCCGACGGAACGCGAGCGGTTGCGAGCGCTCGCCTCGGTCGCGTGCGCAGAGGAGCGGGCCGCGCGTGCGCTCGCCCGCGCGAACGGCTGGGAGCGAAGGCTCGAGCGCGCGCTCGCAGCCTTCGACCGGCCGACCCGCCTGAGCCACCCGGCGGTGCTGGAGGAGCTGCGCCAGAAGTCGAGCTTCTCGGTCACCGACCTCGAGCGCTTCCACGACTGTTCGTCGATCTGGCTGCTCGAGCGGGTGATCTCGCCGCGGACGATCGACGCGGAGGTCGATCCGCGCCTGCGGGGCACTGTCGCGCACCAGGCGCTGTCCACCTTCTTCAAGGGCCTGCCCAAGCGGAGCGGCGCCGAGCGCGTTCAGCCGGAGAATCTCGACGACGCAATCGCGTTCCTGCGCGAGTGTCTGGCGGAGGCGCTCGAGGCGCATGTGCGGCTCGACCTCCCCGAGCTCGAGCGGCGCGAGCTGGAGGAGAGCCTCGCCCGGGACCTCGAGCAACTCGTCCGCCGGGAAGCCGAGTCGCCCTCGCCCCTCGTCCCCAACCGCTTCGAAGTCTCCTTCGGCTCGGACCGCTCCGCCCCGGAGCTTCAGCGCGGGCTCGACCTCGGCGGCTTCACCGTCTCCGGGAAGATCGACCGGATCGACCGCGACCCGTTCGGGGCGCGCGGGCTCGTGCTCGACTACAAGTCCGGCAGGACCGCGCACTCGGCATCGAGGATCGAGTCCGAGCTCCATCTCCAGATCCCCCTCTACATGCTCGTCCTGCGCGACCTCGTCGGGATCGAGCCGCTCGGGGGCGTCTACCGTGCGCTCGCGGGCGCGGGTCAGGCGCGAGGGCTGCTTCGCGCGGAGGCGCGCGAGGACGGCGTGCCCGGCTACATGCGCGCCGACTACCTGGACGAGGAGGCGTTCTGGGGCACGGTCGAGCAGGCGAAGGAGCACGCGCAGGGCGTCGTCGAGCGGATCCGCGCGGGAGACGTGCGGCACGACCCGAAGGGCGGCTTCCCGTGCCCGAGCTGGTGCGAGCTGTGGCCGATGTGCCGGGTGAAGCGATCGTGAACATGCCCTCTGCGGGTCTCCCGAGCGAACAAACCAGACCCGCGGACAATGCGGAGCATTTTTCGCGGATAAACGTCGAGCAGCTGCGGGCGATCGAGGAGCCCGGGGTCGTCTTCGTCTCCGCGGGTGCCGGCACGGGCAAGACGACGGTGATCGTCGAGCGCTTCTGCCGGGCGGTCTGCGAGCGCGGGCTCGACGTCGACTCGATCCTCGTGATCACCTACACGGAGCGCGCAGCCGGCGAGCTGCGCGGGCGGATCCGGCGGCGGCTTGCGGAGCTCGGCCGCCACGACCTCGCGCGTGAGCTCGACGCCGCCTGGATCTCCACCATCCACGGCTTCTGCCACCGCCTTCTGCGCGCCTACCCGTTCGC
>WNGA01024170.1_pt1 | contig 13533 bp, 13 predicted proteins | sample 5400061 | NCBI WGS metagenome assembly WNGA01 (sample SAMN13153366, study PRJNA577476) | soil metagenome | isolation source: 100 cm soil or saprolite under grassland replicate 2 | place: USA:California | collected 2016-06-15 | reverse complement strand
GCGATCGTCTTCGGGAATCAACCAGTCGAGGGTGTATTCCTGATTCGGTCCGATGCGCGCGTTCGCATGCATGGCAGCATCGGCGTAGTTGCCGACGCTTTGAACCAGTACGATCCCCGGCTCCGACAACATCAGGTCGACCGCGCGTTCGACCAGGGTGTCGCCGCGATGCGGACCGCCTGTCTTGCCAGCGCTCAGGTGCAGCACGCACGGGCGACCCGCGGCTTGCCGGCGGATGCAGTCGAGGCCTTCGAGCAATCCAACGGAGTCGCCCAGATTCTCGATCTCGGCGAGGTTCGGGGCGGCGAGATGTACGAAGACGATGTCGGATCCTGACGCAAGGCCAACCTTCGATCCCGGCTCTCGTCGATTGCCTGCCAGGATGTCGGCGACATGCGTGCCGTGCGAACCTCTGTTCGAAGGATCGCCGCTGGCGGGATGGTACCCGAGCGCGGCGCACGGATCGTCCTGTGCGAGCGCCGCGTTGATCGCTTCGCGCGTGAGCAGGCGCCCATAGTTGAAGGGCGCCGGGGCCAGCGGATCTTCCTGGCCGCGCTGATCCCACAAGCAGTGCAGGCGTGTGGTGCCGTCAGCGTTTCTGAAATTCGCATGTGTGAAATCAAAACCCCAATCGCAGATGCCGACGACAACGCCGCGCCCGTCTTCGCCAATTGCCGCGAGGTCTGGGCCCAACGGCGCCGCTACCTCGAAGTCCTCGCTCTCGTCGATGGCGCCGGCGGCCTCCGCTTCGTTAGGAGGCTCGAGCGGCGGCGGGAGTGTGACTGGCTTGCCCGCCTTGAGGCTGAGCACTCCAGGCGCTTTACGAACCGCCACGATGTCGCCTCGCGACAAGCGGCCGGTGTAGATTTCATTACCGAACGACGACACAAGCCGAACGTTGGGAGGCGGCGCCGCACCTTTGGCCAATCGGATGATGACGCTGACTTCTTCCACCGGCGAGCCGGATTCGTACAGCTCCCACAGCGCCGGATCCATGAAGCCGCCCGGCACTTCGCTCGACGGAGTCGTCACATCATCAGTCATAGATCGGCACGTCGGGCACGCGAGCCGGTACGATTTTGCCCTCGGGACTCAGCAGCTTGTGATACCGGTTGTGCGCGAGCACGTCCGAGACCTTCATGAGATCTGACTCACCGTCGACGCTCATCTTCGCGCGCACCAGCCGGACACCCTGCGCGTAGTCGGCAAAGATGCGCTCGTGGGCAAAAGTGGGCGTGCCGGGCCGCTTGCACGCCGGATCACTGGCCTTGTGGTTCTTCTCCTCGCAGGGTTCAGCCGGAATGCCTTTGTCGCTATAGAACCCCTGAAACGCCACGCGGTTTCTCGGGTAGTTGGCGGCGATGATGACATCCTTCTTGTGACCGGCGACGAATGTGCCCGGCTTCACGTTGAGGCCTCGCAACTGCTTCTTGATTGCGTCGGAATGCTCTTCGTAAGCACACGTTGAAACCTGACTGCAATCTTTGGGCGCGGACTGGCGCTGTGCGCGCTCCTTGCCTTCGTGCCAGTAATCGCGTTCGATGCGCGGGAGCTTGACGGTGCTCGCCTTGTAGATGTCGTGACACAACTTCGCAGTTGGCAGAACGCACTTGAGAGCATCGGCCACGCGCTGCGCGGTCGGCGCGCTCATGGGGATGTATGTCCAATCCTGATCGTTGCCGATCGAGAGATAGTCGGGCATCACCCACACGCGTCCTTTCAGCCCGGCGCCGTCTTCCACGACGACAGGCTCCCAGCGCTGCGCCAGGAAGTCTGGAAAGTTGCCGTTGATAAGCTCTTTGGCGATCGCATTCTCGCGCTGCTGCCGGTTCTTCGGTGCTTCCTTGCCCGCGATTGTTTTCATGAACGCCGATCCGGTCATCGCATCGAACGGGCGGCCTGGGAATTCTTTCCGCGAGGGATCCCAATAGAGGAAGCTCAATCCGCTCTTGAGCGGATCGCGCTCCTCGGTCAGACCGCCACGGGCCAGCGACGAGACGGGTCGTCCGATCAGATCCGCGAAGAACAGGTCGCTCGCACGGCGTTCGGCCGGCGTGACCCTGCCAAACCGCTGTTCGTAACGGCGACCGCTGCGTGAAAAGCTCGGCACACGGGCCTCCTCAGGTGAGAATCCCGCCGTGATACGGCTGGCCGGGAACGGCGGCGCACTCTTCGACCGGGCTCAAGAGCGCGAAGATGCGCGCGGTGCTGCGGCCGGCAAGTGTGGCGTTTGTGTGTGACGGCAAGTCGGGCAGAGCACCCGTATTGTTTTCCTGCGTGTACATCTGTTCCCGGTCGACAACGAGGAGGCCCTGCGGCGTTCTCGGATACCGGCGCTTGCGCGCGCTGTCGCCGACGTTGCCGCCGATGGTGACAACGAACGGCTCCTGCATCTCGACGACAATGTCGCCGTGTGTGATGACGTCGGAGCGAAGTGTGGCGAGTTTCGCGACCTGCGACGCGTTGATGCCATCGCGCCGATCCTGCACGATGATGTCGCCGAGTTGCGGCGCGCGCTCCGCTGGCGTGAAGGCATGATAGGTACCCCGTCGTCGCGGCGTGCTCGCCGCGCGCCTCGCGCGTGCCTGCACCGTATAGGCCGCGTGCATCAAGGCGGCGAGCAACAGCGTGTCGCGCCCGACATGTTGACGGCCCGGCCCGATTACACCCTCGAGTCCCTGCGTAATGCCCGCGCCGCGCACGCAGGTACTGACGAACGCCGCGCTCCAGGCCTTGTACAATCCGGAATGCTTGTGCGCCTCGCGCGCTTGTGTGATCGCGCTCTCCACCTTCGTGGCAAGGCCCGCGGCGCTCCCGCCGGGGACGCCGGCCAGCAACAGGCCGCGAATCCGCGTGGCCTCTGCAGCGATCGCGGTGGCGTTGGTCGCCGCGAGTAACGGCGCGTAGTCGATTCCGCCGAGAGCCGCCGCCTGCATGGCCGTTAACGTGTCCGGCAGAATGCTCCCGTTCGCGCCGAGGTAATAGCCGACCAGACGCTCGAACATGTCGGCGTCCCCCTCGAGCCGCGGCGCGCCCGCGGTGGTATGCCAGGCGGTCCATTCAGCGTTGGCGCGCGCGACCACCGCGTCGCGCACTTCCTGCTCCGTCCGGCGGACGTTGTTCGGCCCGAAGAAGCCACAGACCTCGACGACCTCGTCGAACTCATAGGACTCTGCCGGCGTGCGTCGCAGTCCTGGAGGACGGCGCGTGCGCGGGCGAATGGCGCGATCGTCGCGGAGATACCTCGCGCGTCCACTGAGGCCGAGCAGATCGGCGTAGAAGAGATCCGCATTTCGACGCTCGTCTGCCGTTGCAACAAAGAATGTGCGAGCGAATGACGAGGAAGATGCTGGCACGGCGTACCTCTCCGGATGGCGTGAACCAACGCTACCCAAGGGTCACGCTCGCGTCTGTACGTCAGCGCACGTAGGATGCGGCGGTCCCGGAGGTCTGCCGGAGCGGTGGGTCTGCTGCGGGGCCGGTCGAGTTGGTAGGTGATTCAACGCACAGACTCACTGACCGCCATCGGCGATCGTCTTGACGCATCGTGACCACGAGCCAGGAACACCACGCCGCCATCATCCTGGCGGTGCACGACGTCGAAGAAACCCGCGACGGCATCGAGAAGCTGCTGACAGCCGACGGGTACCGCGTCGACGCGGCGAGAAACGAGGACGATGCTGTGGCCAAGGCCCGCCGGCAACGCCCGGACCTGATTCTCGTCAGCCTCGCCGGACGCCCCGTGGATGTACTTCTTGCCGCGGCCCGCATTCGGCAGCGTGCCGGGCTCGCTGACGATATTCCCGTGGTGGTGTTCTGCGTACCGACGATTCCCGAGGGCGAGGAAATCGCGTTGGCCAACAATCTTTACGTCATCCGGCCGGATAACTTCAACCAGCTGCGTGCGTTTCTCGCGCGTCTCATTCGCACCGGCGATTGACCGGCGCTTCTTACGTTGCGCAGTACCGCTCGCGTCCGCCTTCGACGTTGAGGTAGCACTCGCAGCCGCTGTCCTCGAGCCCTTTGCGATTGAGGATGGTGATGTGCCCGCGCGAATAGCGAATCAACCCGGCATCCTGCAACCGGCCCGCGGCGACGGTGACGGTTTCGCGCCGGCCCCCCAGCATGTTCGAAATGAACTCTTGTGTCATCTGCAGATCGTTGGTTTGGACGCGGTCATGACACATGAGCAGCCATCGACAGAGCCGCTGTTCGGCGCCATGCAGGCGATTGCACACCGCCGTCTGCGCGATCTGTGTAATGAGCGCCTGCGTATAGCGGAGCAGCAGCGCCTGCAGGGGACCGCCCGCTGCAAACTCCTGGCGCAGGATTCTCGCTTTCATCCTGTACGCTTCGCCGGCGACCACGACCACGCTGCTGTCGCTCGCGGTCTCGCTGCCGAGAAACAACGACACACTCGTGAGACCGTCATGACCGACGAGATACATCTCTGCTGTCGCGCCCTCTTCGGTGGTGTACAGCGACGACACCACGCACGTCGTCGGAAAGTAGACGTATTCCATCCGAGCGCCCAACTCGCACATCACGTCGCCTAGACGGAAGGTGACGGGCTGCAACGCGTCGACGAGGCGTGCACGATCTTGCGGGGGTAACGCCAGAAGAATCCGGTTGCGGGCTGGGCCGACCGGCTCCGCATTGGCGCGCAGCGCGGGCGCCGCGCTTCCGAACGATTGCTGGTATCCCATAGCGAGCCGCTGCTTTCCACTCGCCTTACAACGTGCGCAGGATTCGATCTGCGGCCAGAACGCAGGGCTGGGATAACCCTTCAACCTCGATGACGACGAAGACACGTCCGTCTTTGCCGCCGTCGGAGAGATCGATGACCGTCCCGTTGAGAACTTCACCCGCATGCAGTTGCCGGAGCACGGTTGCCGGATCCGGGAGGTGGATGTCGTCAACGAGGAACTGGATCTGCCGCCCCTTGAGGCTTCCGTCTGCGATTCGCCACATGCGTGTAAGGCTCGTGGCGCACGCGTCCAGCAAAACTCAGACCGAGTGTGTGATCAGCGAGTGTCGATCGCAGCGCCATAGGTGCAACTCGCTGCGCGTCGCCAACTTGTGGAATGGCGTGCTGAGCGAGCGACGCATGCGATCACGCGCCATCATCACTGCACGCGTGTGCGGTGTGCACGAATGTGCCGGAACCCCGTTGCCGATCGATCACGACGCGAGGCGATGCTTGCGCATCTTGTTGAAGATGCTGCGCGCGCTGATGCCGAGCAGCCGCGCCGCGCGCGAGCGATTGCCGCGGGACGCATCGAGCGCCGCCGACAGAATGTGTTGTTCGCAGAGATCGAGCGCGCCGGCAAGCTTCCAACTGCTCGCGGCGAGGATGGGCATCACATCGAATGGACGCGAAGACTGGTCGCTTGCGTGTATCCCATCGCCCGGCTCGCTCGCGCGCGCGGACGAGCCGGCGACCGAGTCGTCTTCCGGTTTCGCGGCTTTGGTGACGTTCGCGATCTGCAGCCAGAGTTCTGGCGGGAGATCGCTCAATCGAAGCGGTTCGCCAGGCTTGCGTGTAACGAGCGCGCGACGTACGACGTTTTCGAGCTGCCGCACGTTGCCGGGAAGGTCGACGCGGCGGAGCGCTTGCACGAACTCCTTGCTGACGGCGATCGGGTCGGACGATCCCTCGCTCGCGTACTGCGACACGAAGTGCCGGACCAGCGGCTCGACATCTTCGAGCCGCTCGCGTAACGCGGGCATCCGGATGGAGAGCACATTCAGTCGATGAAACAAATCCGCGCGAAACGTATGTGCGCGGACCATGTCTTCAAGATTGCGATTCGTTGCGGCGATGATGCGGACATTCACCGCGACTTCGTGATCTTCACCGAGCGCGAGGACGCGATGCTCCTGCATCACGCGCAGCAGCTTGCTTTGCAGGCCCGGATCGAGGTCGCCAATCTCATCAAGAAACAGCACGCCGCCCCGGGCCGCGCGGACGAGCCCCGCACGATCATGATCGGCGCCGGTGAAGGCGCCACGCCGGTGGCCAAACAGCTCACTTTCGGCGAGACCCGCGCTGATGGCGCCGCAGTTGACCGCGATGAACGGTCCGTTCGAGCGACGCGAGTCGAGGCGGTGGATCGAACGTGCGACGAGCTCCTTACCAGTCCCCGTCTCGCCGCTGATGAGGACGGGCAGGTCGCTCAGTGGGCTGACACGCAATATCCAGCGAAAGACGCCGTTGATGCCGGCGCTGTCGCCCACCATACCGAGCCCGCGCATTTGCTCTCGAACGCGACGTTCCTCGCCGCGCCGTTCGCGTTCGGCGTCAATCAGGCGCGTCACGCACTCGCGCAGCTCGTCGCCAAACGTGGCGCCGCCGCTGTCCATCAAAGGACCTGCGCCGGCAAGCAGCAGGCGGCATTGCCGCCCGAGTGCCCAGTCCGCAGCACCATCGGCGTAGGAGAGAACCGTGTAGCCCTTGTGCTTCAATAGCGCGATCGCATCGAGCACAGAAGACGCGGCGACGCTCGACATTCCATCCACTGCGACCAGCGCGACGCCGGAATCATCAGCAGAGCGCCGCAGCTGGCATGGTCCCTCCGAGACGTCATCGATCTGATCGACGGCACCGCCGGGGGGACGCAGGCACCGTCGATGTGGACCGACAATCTATACGCGTTTTGTCCGACGCGCAAGCAACAACGCGCGAACAGTGAAAACAAAAAAATGCGCAACGCATCCGCATGGCAGCCACGAGACACGAATCAGTTTCGCATTTGGCTTCGTACCGTATCGCACAGACCACTGCTTGCGGTCCCACTCATAGTGAGTCCCACAGCGACGGCGAATTGTCGGCCACACATGAGAGTGGTTGCAGCTCGCATGTTTGCGGGACAGCATGGGATTCTTCGAATTCGACAGCGAAAGTTTCGAAGCGGCTGCACCGCCAGCCGCGGCATCCTCGTCGTCGACCACACGGCCGGCATCGAGCGGAACGAGCAGCGCCGCGTCGAAAAGCCCGCCACGCACAAGTAGCGGACCGACGAGCACCGTGAGTACGTCGTCAGCCGGTCGCACGACGTCGCCGGCAACGTCCAAACCTGGGAGCGTCGCGTCATCGCGCGCGAGCAGCACGCCGTCGCCCGGTGCCACCACACCGGCGCAGTCGAGGACGCCGGCAACCGGTACCTCCGCGCAGGGCGGCGGTGGATTCAGCTTCTCGCAGCTCACGCCCTACCTGAAGCAAGGCTGGAAGTTCGCGCAGTTCGGCACGCAGATCGCGCAACAGTTCGGCGGCGCGAGGGGTGCGCCATCTTCGGGTGATCAACCGGCGATGGTGACGCCTGGTCCCGCGGCTGGGCCCACCGCCGGTGCAACGAGTCCAACAACACCATCGGGAACCGACGTTGCGCAGCCGGGTGCTGACACTCAGCCACCACCCAGTGGCGTCCCGGATGCTGGCGTCGCTGCGGCCCCGGATGCCCCAAGTACGGCAGCGCCGCCCGCAGTCGATCAGCTCTCGTTCTTGTTGCAGGCGCTGCAGCAGCGGCAAATTCCGGCGCTGCCGGGTACCGCGCCGCAGATGGCGGGCAGCGCCACGGCCGTGCCAGGTGTGGCACCGCAGGCCGACGGTCTCGCGCTGCTCCGATTGATCCTGACCAACCCGCACTTTCAACAGACGCTGCACATGGCGTCGTCGATGGGTGCAGCCGGACCGCGTGCTGTCAGTCTGCCGGTTCCCGTCGTGTCACAGCCGCGGAAGCGCCGCGCGGTGCAGATTCCTCTGGGCGCAATCATGAACGCCATCGCGCTGCTGGCGCGGCGATCGATGACGGAGCTGAATGCAACCACGCAGGAAGACGAACCTGAAGTGCCTTCATATCTCGTTAACGAACATGGTGACTACATCGTCAACCCCGCTGATGCGATTGCACGCGCATCACTGGTCACGCGCTGGTTCGAGTTGAGCGAGGAGGCCGAACTGGCCGAACAGGCGGAGCAGGCGGAGCAGCTCGACGAAGCGAACGAGATGGACGAGACCGCGGCAGAGATGGATGAGTCGGACGAGTGGGCTGAGGACGCCGGTTTCACGATGTGAGGGTACATGGACACCGACACAACGAAAGTGATGCAGGAGGCCCTTCAAGCGGCCGTCACCCGTTTGAACAACAACGGAGCGGAACCGAGAGCCGCTCCCGCCGCCGACACCATCGGGACGCTCATGTCATTCGTTCCCAGGCTGCTGCAGAACAACGAAGCGGTTGGCCAGATGCTGGAGAAGCTCGATGCGCTGCGAAAGGGGGAACTGACGACGCTCAAAGGCGACGTGCAGATCCTGCGCAAGCAGTGCTACCGCGTCTTCAGGCAGCAGGAGCACCTGCTGCAGAAACTCGAGGATCTTCAGAAACAACAAACCGCCGTTGGACATGCGGTGCTCGAACTCGCGCAGCAGATGGCGCGGATCACGTTCGTCGATGGCGCCGATGACGACGAAGACGACGACTGGGAGAGGCCGCCCGAGCGCGACAGCCATCGCCGGGCGGAGACGCGATCAAACCGGACAGCAGGGCGGCAACAGGGCCGCGACAAACGCGGACAGAGCGCGGCCGTAAGAGCCGAGCGCGGAGGATCAAATGATTGAAAGCGGAGACTTCGAGTACGACGAGGACATGGAAGCGACTTCGTTCGCGGAGAGCGACGAGTCGGACGAGAGCGACGAGTCGGACGAAGCATTTGGCGAGTCGGACGAGTCCGACGAGGACGTCGAGAGCGACGAGGCGGTCGACGAGACCTACTCCGCTCGCGAGAGCGATGAAAGTGAAGCGGTCGACGAGGCCGACGGCGAAGTCGACGAGGGGCTGGATGAAGCGGTATTCAGCGCCTCGGCTCGACTTCGTGCCGACCGGGATCGCAACCGCCGCGCCGCGTGGGCGCGACGCGTTGCGGCCGACCAGCGTGTCGAAGTGCAACGCGCGAGCACGACACAGCAGGCCATTACGCGACAGATCCAGTCGGTCAGACCCGGCGCACAGGCGAGGGTCGCATCGGTGGGTCCGCTCCAGGGCGCGGGTGTGGTGACGGCGATTCTTCCGAACGGCCGCCGCAGCCGCATGCGCATCGTTCCAACGGTGGCGCCGATTACCGAGGTCAATAAGCTGCGCACGGTGATCACCATCAACGATCGCCGTCAAGCGATCGCGACAACCAGGAACTCGCGCGCCATTGCGCAATTGGCTTCTGCGCAGGCCGCGACGGTCAAGAAGCTGACCGTCGAACAGGTGAAGAGCGACCGTGACTTGCGCAAGCGGCTGGTTGAAGGCGACAACCGTCTCGACAGGCGCATCACCAAGGAGCTCAGTAGCGGCGCCGGCTCGTTCGGCAGGCACGGCAAGCAGATCATGGCGCAGCTGAAACGCCAGCGGCAGCGGCAGATCTGGAACAACGTCACGATTGCCGCGTCACTGCCGTTCTGGGCCGCGTTCGGCGACCGGCAGTTGTTCGGACGCAACAATTTGACGCTCGGCATCTCGACATTGGGCTGGCTCCTCGGCGATGAGATCGTCGATTCGTTCCGCGCCAAGTCGGGAGTCGTCAAAGGTGGAGCGAATCTCTGGTCGTACCTCGCTCCGGTGGGCAACGGCGCCACCGTGTTCTTCCTGCTGAAGGATCGGCAACACCAGCGCTTCATCAGTGGGGTCAGTGAGCTGAAGGGTTCGGGACCACAAACGATACCAATCACGGGGAACACCACGCTCTTCAAAAAGAAGGCCGCAGAGGACTTCAAGGCTGCGACCCACAGCGTTGTCGCCTCGCTCGTCTCGACCACCCCGGACGTGCTGTCGCTGCCGGGGACGATCGAGCTGCATGCGAAGGTGGTAAGCGAAAACCTCGTGCTGCAGGTCCAGGGCCTGGGTGGCAACGACACGGCGAGGGTGGCGTGGATTATCGATACGAAGCCGGAGGTGACAGTCAATCCGACGACGTGACGGAGCCGGCAGGTGACGGGCGACTCTCCGCTCGACCACGACGAGGGACGCTTCGACGGCGATATCAGCCGCGAGGCGGTCCCTCGCGGCGCACGAACGCTGAACGCGCTTCTGCCGAACGGTCGAACGGTCTGGCTCCGGGTCGATCCGCCGCTGGCGCCCGTCGCGGAGCTTCGGCGCGCTGCCGACATCGCGGAGCACGGCGCGCGCTGGCGGCGAGCTGGAACGCGCGCGAATAGCGCCGCCATTCAGCGACTCGGCGAGCAACTGGCCGCTGATACGGAGAAGCTGACGGAGTCGCGGCTCGCACGCGCCGAGCGATGGCGTGATCGTATCGTTCGGCGTAATACCAAGTCCGATCGACGGCTCGCGAAGGCGGTGGCGGAGTTCCGCTCGCATCTCGCCGCGCAGATCGCCATCGAGCGCGAGACGATGCGGCGAATGCGCCGCCGCGATCTGTGGGACAAGATCGTCATCGCCACGTCTTTGCCGTTATTTGCGGCGTACGGGCAGCAGGGCAAACCGTTCGGCGCGAACAATCTCACGCTGCTGATCTCGCTGCTGATCTGGCTGGTGGGAGACGAAGTCGCCGACGTGTTGTTTCGATCGTCGAAGAAGTCGCCGTATCCACTGCGCGACGCCGACGCCTGGTCGTACATCGCGCCGGTGGGGAATCTGCTTGCGGGGTGGTGGCTCATGAACGGACTGCAGCACGAAAGGTTCGTTGCCGGCTTCACACGCGAGTTCAGTCGCGACGAGCCCACGAAGACCCAAGCGGGTGAGGTGCGCCACACCTACGTGGCCGAAGTGCCAATGTCGAAGATTGTTGCGGCGCGGCACTTCGAGGACTTCCAGACGTTTAGGGACGTGCCGGCAGTCGCAATGATCCGCACGGCCAAGTTGGCGCCCGAGGCGCTCGACGCGACGATCGAAAGCGTGACCGCGAACGTGAACGAAGTCACTCCAGGCCTTGTGACCAAAGGTAAACCGGGCATTCTGACGATCACGGTCACGATCGTCGCGCCCGATCCCGGCAAGGTGCCGATACCGTCCGTTCTCGACCTACTGGAGGTCGCGTGGATGGTGGACACGCAAGACCCTGAACTCTCGAAGCCGAAATAGAGACCGCCGTGGCAGAACGATCAGGAGCAACCGACCTCACCACCGTCGCTTCCAACGCGAGCAACAGCAACGGAGCGGTGATCCGTCAGTCGGCCTCGCGGCCGGCTTCGGCAGACGAACGGCGGCTGTCGGCGGCCATTGAGCGGCAGCGCAAAGAGCTCCAGCAGCTGCAACGCGCGCATGACGATTTAACGCGAAAAGTCGAAGCGCTCGAAAAGCGAGCGAACTCGTGGCGTGGTGCCCTCGATCAACTGAAAGATCTGCCGCAACAGCGGCAGGCCCTCGAGTCGCAACTCCAGTCGGCGCGCGTTCAGCAGGTCTCCGGCGTTGTGGGCAATCTTCAGGCGGCCGCATTCGGTGACGCGGGAAGCGTCTTCACACGGAACAATCTGTTCCTGGCCGGCAATCAGCTGTTTTGGATCTTCCTGGATCCCGTGCTGCGGCAATTGGGCGTGATCCGCGGCACCTCGCCAGGCGTCGTGAGGTGGTTGGCCCCGGTTGGCAGTCTCCTGACCGGCCAACTCGCGCTCGCGAACCAACAGCATGTTCGTTTCATTTCCGGCGTCGCGACAGTCACCCCCGGAACCGTCACGCTCGATACCCTGCGCGATCGCATCGCTGACGGGTTCTGGGAGAAGTTCCAGCGGCGAACCGATATCGCGGTGACGGCCGTCGCACTCGACCAGCAACCTTTCGTTCCATTCGCGGAGGTGCGCCAAGGAGTGCTGCGAGTTGGAGTGACACCTCTTGGCAAAGGCGTCGGAGAGCCACCCGACACTGGCGGCTTGCTCCTCGTGTCCGTTCCATCTCTCCCGCAAAGGGTTCGCGTCGCGTGGATCGTCGACACAGGAGTGGCCAGTGGCTGAAAGCCCGCTCGCGACGCTCGCGCGGCTCCTTGCCGGCGTCGTGCTGGTCCAGGGCAGGCTGGGGCACCAGGTCCTCGGGCAACTGCTCATCGCCGGTACAAACGACGCGGCAATTGCGGGCGCAGCCGTCGTCGTTGCCGGGACGATGCACACTCGAAATGCGGCGGCACAAGTCGCGCTCCGCACAGCCGCCCCGGCGATCGCTGTGCATGCATTGCTGCACGGCGAAGAAAGGCGCGTCAACCGGCTGGAACAACTGGTTCGCGACCGCGAAAACAAGATTACCGCTCGCGATGCCAGGCTCGAAGCACAGAACCGCGATCTGGCCGCGAAAGCGACGACGCTCGAGCGTGACAACGCGACGCTCGGCGGCGAGAAGACGAAGCTCCGCGACGAGAGGACGGCACTCGAGCGAGCGAAGGCGGCACTCGAAAGTGAGAAGGCGGCACTCGAGGGGACGCAGGCGGCACTCGCGAGTGAGAGGACGACGTTCGAGGGAGAGAAAGCCAACTTGCACAAGCAGGTCCGCGAACTGGAAGAGGAAAACAGCCGCTTGGTCGACAAGCTCGCTACGGTTCCCGCGGCGCCGGCTAAGGCCGCGCTGCGCGCGAAGAAGCGACGCGCAACGCCCGAGAAACCCGCAAGCGCGAAACGGGCCAAACGGCCGCGAAAGAAACCAGGACGGTGAGCCGTGTCCAGCCGAATTCTTCTGCACACCAATTTCGCAAGATCGTACGGCGGTGTCCGGCGGCTCGATCGCGAGGCCGATCTGTTTCTCGCTGATCTCACCGGTCAACCGTCGCCTGCGATGCACTCGCGAGGCACGACGTCAGTACGCGAGGCCTGGCCCGAGATGGCCGAAGTTGCGTATCCCAAACCGGCACCACCTCTCGCACAACGTGCGGAGATGGCCGCGCAGCCAAGCCTGCAGTTTGTGGGCGTGACCGGTGCACCATTGCCGGGTGCACGCTGGGCGATTCACCAGAAGGACGCCGTCTACACGGGAACGCTCGATGCACAGGGTTCCACCGGCGCTATTACGAGCGCGGGCGCCAGATTCGATCCGTCTTTGCCGTTCTACGTTCACGTGGACGGCTGCGTCTGCAGCATCGTCAGCGGAGCGCAACTGCTGACGAAAGAACCACAGGTCGAATACGGCGGGCAGTTCGTCGACTGGAGCCACGCTGACGATACGGACCCGCAGAGGCGTGACGCGTTTTGGCAGGCCTACGGAAAGGCGCGACAAATTCGCGGGCCACTCGACGTGTTCCGGTTCATCCAACACGACCACGTGATGCGCCGGCCCGTGAAGCTGCTCACACGGCAAATCCGTGCGGTCTTCGAGGCGCGGCCGCTCGCGATGCGTCTCGGGCCCATCGTTCGCTATGTCGATCGACAGCGTGCGCTGATCTGGCTCGAGTTGGAGACGCCCGGCATCGTTCGCGTCACCTACGGTAAGGCCGCGAATCAAAGTCAGGTACCTCCTCCCGGCACGCCCGCGTCGCAGAGTCGACGCTACGCGACGAGCGTGCGCGTCGGTGGACGGCATTATGCCCTCGTGTGGCTCGACGGACTCGAAGCTG
>WNGA01015531.1_pt1 | contig 13534 bp, 13 predicted proteins | sample 5400061 | NCBI WGS metagenome assembly WNGA01 (sample SAMN13153366, study PRJNA577476) | soil metagenome | isolation source: 100 cm soil or saprolite under grassland replicate 2 | place: USA:California | collected 2016-06-15 | reverse complement strand
GACAGACGACAGACGGGCACGTGGATCATCACTTCCTGATCACTCCTCCGTCCTCCGTCGTCTGTCGTCCGTCCCGTGCAGCCGCTCGGCGAGCAGGTGCAGCTCGCGGTCGCGACATCCCATCGCTTCGAGCGCCTGGACCGTGGCAAGCACGTAGTCGCGGTTCTGGCCCGATTGGCCGTGGCCGTGCCGGACGTGGTGCAACTGCTCCGATAGGCTCAATCGTCCGGCATATTGCGGGTGGCTGCGGTCGACCACGTAGCAGACCGCCTGGATGCGGGTCTCCGAATGCTCTATGAGCACCACCGGACGCACCCGTTCGATGTAGACCTTCGTCACCTGCTCGCGCTCGCGCAGATAGGCGAGCGTCCCGGCGCGCCGCGCCGCCGCGATCCGGTAGGCGACGCCGCGGCAGGTGCCGCCGTGGTCGAGGCCGAGGACGAGTCCCGGCCGCTCGGGCGTGCCGCGGTGGACGAAGGAATAGACGCAGAGCGCGCGGTGGGCTCCGATCAGGCGGGCGGGAACGCGCTCCAGATGCTCGAAGCCCGGCCGCCATATCAGCGAGCCGTAGGCGAACACCCAGAGGTCTTCGTTCGCATGATCGAAACGCGGGTCCATCGGGAGAAACTAAGGTGACGTTGACACCAGCCGGCGGTTCCGCTCGCCTAACAGGCTGACTCCGGCGGCGCAACGGGCGCCTTACTGTAGCTGCGGAGCCCCGAATGACCGACTTAAAGCCCAGGTCGCGCCGGCGCTGGCTCCTGTTCGCGCCGTTCACGGCGATCGTCGTGCTCGCCGCGGTGTGGAGCGCAGCCTGGTACTTTGCGGCACGCAGCGCGGAAGCGACCATCGCGGCGTGGATCGACCACGAAGCAAAGCTCGGCCGCATGTATGATTGCGGGTCGCGCCAAAGCGGCGGCTATCCGTTCCGCATCGAGGTGCGCTGCACCGATCCGACGGTCGAGCTCAAGTCGGCGGAGCCGCCGCGCGTGCTCAAGGCGACGGAGCTGCTGGGCGTCGCCCAGGTCTATCAGCCCAACCTGATCATCGCCGAGATTACCGGGCCGCTGTCGATCACAGAAGCCGGCGAGCCCGCCGTCTGGCGCGCCGACTGGCGCCTCGCGCAGGCGAGCCTGCGCGGGGTCGCGGGCACGCCCGAGCGCGTGTCCGTCGTGCTCGACGGGGTCAAGCTCGATCGCACCAATGGCGCAACCGCCGAGACGTGGGCAGCCGCAAACCATCTCGAAATCCACGTGCGGCGCAGCCCCGGCGCGGCCGCCGACAAGCCGGTGCTCGATTTCGCCGCGCAGGTCGCAAACGCGACCGTGCCGAACGCCGCCATGCTGGCCGGCCGGCCGCTCGATGCCGAAGTCACCGCCCTGCTGCGCGGGGTCACCGATTTTCAGCCGAAGCCGGTGCCGACGCGGCTGAAGGAATGGCAGGCGGCGGGCGGCCGGCTCGAAATCACGAGGCTGCGCCTCCAGCAGGGCGAAGCGGTCGCGGTCGCCGCCGGCGATATCGGGCTTTCCGCCGCCGGCCGTCCCGACGGCGCCTTCAATATCACCATGGCGGGCTTCGACCGGCTGGTGCAGGGGCTGGCGGGAAACAGCGGGCTCGGGGGTGGAATGCAGCTCGGGCTGATGGCCGGGCTGTCCTTCCTCGGGCGGCCGGCGGAGATCGACGGGAAAAAGGCGGTCTCGGTGCCGCTGCGCTTCAACGACGGCGCCGTCTTCCTCGGGCCGATCCGCCTGGGAAAGATGGAGCCGCTGTACTGATCCTTCACTCGCTGTCCGCCGCATAGGGCCGCGGCAGCGGCGCCAGCGGCAGCGACGCGGGGACGCGGCCGAAATCGGGGGCGGCGGAATCCTGGCCGATCTCCACGATGCCGCGGCGGATTGCGCGCGTGCGGGCGAAGTGCCGGAACAGGGCATCGCCGTCGCCGCGGCGGATCGCCCGGGTGAGCTTCGAAAGGTCCTCACTGAACGTGCCGAGCATTTCCAGGACCGCCTCCTTGTTGGCGAGGAACACGTCGCGCCACATGGTGGGATCGGAGGCGGCGAGGCGGGTGAAGTCGCGAAAACCGCCGGCGGAGAATTTCAGCACCTCCGACTCGGTGACTTCCCCCAACTCGTTCGCCGTGCCCACGATAGTGTAGGCGATGAGATGCGGCAGGTGGCTGGTCACCGCCAGGACGAGATCGTGGTGTTCGGCCGACATCGTCTCGACGTTGGCGCCGAGCGCGCGCCAGAACGCGGCGAGCCGCTCGACCGCGCTATCGTCCGCGTCCGGCGGCGGAGTGAGGATGCACCAGCGATTGACGAACAGCTCGGCAAAACCGGCATCGGGCCCGGAGTGCTCGGTCCCGGCGACCGGATGGGCCGGGATAAGATGCACGCGTTGAGGCACATGCGGCGCCATGTCGTGCAGCACCGAAGCCTTGACCGAGCCGACGTCGGAGAGGATCGCGCCGGGCTCAAGATGCGGGCCGATCTCCTGCGCCACCGCTCCGCTTTGGCCGACCGGACTGCACACGATGACGAGATCGGCGCCGGCGACGGCTGCGGCGTTGGTCTCCGCGACCTGATCGGCGAGCCCGAGCTCGACCACGCGCGCCCGCGTGGCCGCTGACCTCGCCGTGGCGGCGATGCTGCGCACGGCACGCTGCGCACGTGCCGCCCGCGCGATCGAGGAGCCGATCAGGCCGAAGCCGATCAGGGCCAGGCGGTCGAAGACGGGGCCGTCGGTCATCGCGCTCTCGTTCGCGATGCGAACGTCCACATACCGCCCTCCCTGACCCTCCCCCACAAGGGGGGAGGGAACGCAAGCGGCGCTGAAGTCGTGTTCGCCGCTCCCACCGATCTTTCGACGATCGCTGTCCGTGGAACGCGGGGCGGCGCCTGGGTTCGCGAGTGGCACGTCCTTGCCGTTGGCACTGCCGGCTCCCTCCCCCCTTGTGGGGGAGGGATGGGGAGGGGGGTCGCGGATTGCGTCATCACGCCTTCCCCGAAAATTCCGCGAGCGCCCGCACCGCCAGCCGGTTCGCCTCCTCGGTGCCCACGCTCATGCGCAAGGCGTTGGGCAGCTTGTAGGCGCCGACCTGACGCAGGATCAGGCCGCGGGCGGTGAGGAAGGCGTCAGCGTCCTGGGCGGTGCGGCCCTTCTCGGTCGGGAAATGGATGAGCACGAAATTGGCGGCGCTCGGCGTCACGTCGAGCCCGAGCTTGCCGATCTCCTCGGTCAGCCAAGCGAGCCAGCGCGTGTTGTGCTCGCGCGACCGCTCGACGTGGCCTACGTCCTCGATCGCCGCGATGCCGGCGGCGATCGCCGGCCCATTGACGTTGAACGGCCCGCGGATGCGGTTCAGCGCATCCACGATCGCCGCCGGGCCGTAGAGCCAGCCGAGGCGAAGCGCCGCGAGCCCGTGGATCTTCGAGAAGGTGCGGCACATCACGACGTTGTCGGAGGTCGCGACCAGCTCGATGCCGGATTCGTAATCGTTGCGCTGCACGTAATCGGCGTAAGCTGAATCGAGCACGAACACCACATGCGGCGGCAGCCCGGCATGCAGCCGCTTGACCTCGTCGAACGGAATGTAGGTGCCGGTCGGGTTGTTGGGGTTGGCGAGAAATACGACCTTGGTGCGCTCCGTCACGCGGGCGAGAATCGCGTCGACGTCGGCCGTGTAGTTCTTCTCCGGCGCCGCCACCGGCTTCGCCCCGGTCCCGAGCGTCGCGATCGGATAGACCAGAAAACCGTGCGTGGTGTGGATCGCCTCGTCGCCGTCGCTGAGATACGCGCGCGCCAGCAGATTGAGCAGGTCGTCGGAGCCCGCGCCGCACACGATGCGCGCCGGATCGAGCCCGTAGGCGCGTCCGATCGCCTCGCGCAAATCGATCGCGGCGCCGTCCGGATAGTCCTCCAGGTGCTCGGCCACGCTGCGATAGGCCGCGATCGCCCTCGGGCTCGGCCCCAGCGGCGTCTCGTTCGAGGACAGCTTGAACACGCGCGCAACGCCCGGCGCCGTGCTCTTGCCGGGCACATAGGCCTCGATGTCGAGCACGCCGGGGCGCGGTTGGGGGCGCGGCAACGCGGACATTGGGTCTCCGGACTAGTGCTCCGATTCCGAAGTTCGCATCACTTCGCGGCACCCTCTCATGCGAACTTCGGAATCAAAGGAGCACTAGCAAGTATATGTTTCTAGTGCGGTTTTGGATTTGAAGTTCCTATACGGACCTTACCGCACGATCTGATAGGAACTTCAAATCCACCGCACTGGTCAGCGGCCGGTCGGCAAGAGGCGCTGGCCTTCGGCGGAGACCGTATAACGGGTCGCGTGGCTTCCGACGAGGGCCGAGGAGCGCACGCTCGCGCCGGCCTTGACGAGGGCGTCCGCGACCGCGGCGAAATTTTGCCCCTGCGGCACCGAGACGAGAAGGGCGGCGCCGTCGAAGGCGCGGTCCGGCACCGCGATCGCCTCGGCAAGGCGATCGAGCGCGCGCGCGGGACCGGCGCCCCAGCCGGCAACGCGCACGCTCCACACCTCGACGTCGCGCACGACGGCGTCGGGGGCGGTTCGTGCGACCACGAAGACCGGCAGCGCGGCCGGATGATCGACCCGCTCGACGAAGGGCAGCCGCGCGATGATCCTGGGCGCGCTGCTGAACTCCAGGCTGGCCCACCAGGCGGGCGCGCCGGCCGCGGCGAACGCCGGAACAAGGCCGAGGTCGCCCTTCGATTCCGACACGGAGGCGACCACGCCCGCGGCACCCACGTGGGGCACGAACGGGACCGTGAAGCCGAAATGGAAGCGCGCGGAATCCCGCATGACCGCCTCGCCGGCCGACAAATCGGCATGCACCGAGAACGGCGCCTGCACGTAGGTGAAGGTCGCGATGATGACGCGCCAGATGCTCTCGGCGGTGTCGAGCGGCAGGATGCCGTGGTGGCGCTCGACCAGGCGCCGCATCATCTCGGCCTCGCGCGCGGGACGGAACGCGGAGCCCGATTCCTCCGTGTGCTTGACCGCGATCAGCCGGTCGATGATCTCGCCGCGCTGCATGAGTAGCCGGTGCATCGCGTCGTCGATATTGTCGATCTCGCGCCGCAGGTCGGCGAGCGCGGGCTGATCGGAGGATTTTGCTTTGGCCATGGCGGCAGTTCTTATGCTCGGCTCACCGTTCGAAAGCAAAGAAAACATTGACAGGGGCGGCAGGAGCTATACGTAAGCCCGCGCCCGGCGATCTTGATGTTTCTCGTCACGGCCGCGCCGGCGCTGAAGGTGGTGAGAGTTCGAAAGCAATGGTCGAGGCAGAGGTTGTCACTCGGGATTTCTTCGACCGTGTGCGCGAGACGGAAAATCCGCATTCGCCGCTCGTGCGCTTCGGCCCCGGCCAGCCGCTCAAGCTCGACGCCGGCGTCGATCTTTGCCCCTTCCAGATCGCCTATCAGACCTACGGCACGCTCAACGCCCGGCGCTCGAACGCGGTGCTGATCTCACACGCGCTCACCGGCGATCAGCACGTGGCCAACGTCCACCCGGTGACCGGCAAGCCCGGCTGGTGGGAGACGATGATCGGGCCGGGAAAGCCGATCGACACGGAGCGCTACTTCGTCATCTGCCCGAACGTGGTCGGCGCCTGCATGGGCACGACCGGGCCGTCCTCGATCAATCCCGACAGCGGCCGGCCCTGGGGGCTTGAATTTCCCATGATTACCATCCGCGACATGGTGCGCGCGCAGGCCATGCTGCTCGATCACCTCGGCATCGAGTCGCTGTTCTCGATCGCCGGCGGCTCGATGGGCGGCATGCAGGTGCTGCAATGGTGCGCGAGCTATCCGCAGCGCGTGTTCTCCGCGTTGCCGATCGCGACCGCGACGCGCCATTCGGCGCAGAACATCGCCTTCCACGAGGTCGGCCGCCAGGCGGTGATGGCCGACCCGGAATGGCGGCACGGGCGCTATCTCGTCGAGGGCACCAATCCGCACCGCGGGCTCGCGGTCGCGCGCATGGGCGCGCACATCACATACCTGTCGGACGCCGCGCTGCATCGAAAGTTCGGCCGCAAGTTTCAGGACCGCAGCAATCCGACCTTCTCGTTCGATGCCGATTTCGAGGTCGAGTCCTATCTGCGCCACCAGGGCAGCACGTTCGTCGAGCGGTTCGACGCCAACTCGTATCTCTATCTCACGCGCGCGATGGACTACTTCGATCTCGCTATCGATTACGGCGGCGTGCTCGCCAACGCGTTCAAGGGCACGCCGACCCGGTTCTGCGTCGTCTCGTTCACCTCGGACTGGCTGTTCCCGACCGTGGATTCGCGCGCGATCGTGCATGCGCTCAACGCCGGCAGCGCGCGCGTCTCGTTCGCCGAGATCACGACCGACAAGGGCCACGACGCGTTCCTGCTCGAGGAGCCGGAACTGTTCGCGATCGTGCGCGGCTTCCTCGATTCGGCCGGCAAGGCGCGCGGATTGTGAGACGAGACTGAGCCATGCTGCTGCGGCGCAACCACGATCTGACCATGGCGGAGGCCGCGCGCGGCCCGGGCGGCTCGCGCGTCGACCTCGTCCTGGTCGCCGCGATGGTCGAGCGCGGCTCGCGCGTGCTCGACGTCGGCTGCGGCGACGGCGAGCTGTTGCGCCTGCTGGGCGAGGCGCGCGGCGTCGACGGCCGCGGCATCGAGCTGTCGCGCGAAGGGGTGAACGAGTGCGTCGCCAAGGGCCTGGCGGTGATCCAGGGCGACGCCGACACCGACCTGGCGGATTATCCCGACGATGCCTTCGACTACGTGATCCTGTCGCAGACGCTGCAGGCGACGCGCCAGCCGCGCGCCGTGCTCGAGCACATGCTGCGCATCGGCCGCAACGCGATCGTGTCGTTCCCGAATTTCGGCCACTGGCGCATCCGCCTGCAGGTCCTGTTCGGCGGGCATATGCCGCTGACCGACAACCTGCCCTATGCGTGGTACGAGTCGCCGAACATCCACTTCTGCACGATCAAGGACTTCCGGGCGCTGTGCAACGTGGCCGGCGCCAAGATGGTGAAGGCGGTCGCGCTCAATCCGTGGGGCAAGCCGCTGCGGCTGACGGCGCCGTGGTGGTTCTGGAACCTGTTCGGCGAGCAGGCGGTGTTTTTGCTCAGTCGGAAGACGTAAAGCAGCGTATCACCTGAGATCATTCCTGGTCACCGCCGCCCTGCAGCAGCTCGCCCGGCGATGATCAATCTACCGAAGTCGGCTCAGATATCCCGACCCTCGACCTTGTCGGTCAGCTGTTTGATCATGTCGGGGATGCGTTCGAGGTGGGGATGGACGGCGAGCGCGCGGCGGAACACTTCGAGCGCACGCTTCTCTTCGCCCAGTTCCTGCATGATCAGGCCGAGGCCCGACAGCGCTCCGAAATGCCGCGGCTCGCGTGCGAGCACCTGGCGGATATCGGCGAGCGAGCGGCCATAGTCCTTCTTCATGAAGTGGACCGTGGCCCGCCGGTTCCACGCTTCGACGTAATCGGGCTTGATCTCGATAATGGCGTTCAACAGCTCGAGCGCGAGATCGATCTCCTTGCCGTCGATCGCGCTCTTGACCCGCGTCATCAGGAGATCGGTGGTGTCGCTGCCGGAGACGAACCACAGCGCCCAGATGCGCTCCTCGATCGCCTTTGCGCTGTCGGCGTCGGGCGCGGCCTTCAATGCCCCGAACAGGAAATCGAGATTCTGGGTGCGGTCGCCCCGCTGCGGCCGCGGCAGCTTGGCGGGCGGCGCGGCCGGCTGCGCCGGCTCCGCCTGCGGGGGCTGCGCTTCCTGCGCCGGGGCCGGCGTGGAGAAGGCGCACAGTACCCCGGCCGCCAGGGCAGCGCCGAACCGAAGCAGAGAGAATCGCAGACCCATGGCCTTTTAGCCTAACGCGTGCGCCGGCTCCGGAAAAGCGGTCCGAGCCTCATAATCGCGTGAGCGGTGCGCTCAGCCCTGGCGCGCCGGTATGCTCAGCCCTGGCGCGCCTTGAACCGGCGCTGGGTCTTGTTGATGACGTAGACCCGGCCCTTGCGCCGCACCAGCCGGTTGTTGCGATGCCGGCCACGCAGCGATTTCAACGAATTGCGGACCTTCATGGTTCCGATCCAACGGCGCCGTCCGCGGCGCCTTTCAGGTGTGTGGTTCAATTGCGCGGTTGTTTAAGGACCGCCGCTTCGAGTGTCAAATCTAAGGCTGGATCAGGCCGGCGCGCTCGATGGCGGGCTTCCAGCGGGCCGTTTCCGCCTCGATGAATTTGCGGAATTCCTCCGTGCTCATGGTCTCGCTCACCATGCCGTCCTGCCGCAGCCGCTGCTGCACGTCGGGCCGGTTCACGGCGCGCCTGATTTCACGATTGACCTTCTGCACGATGTCATCGGGCAGCCCCGCCGGGCCGGACAGCGAGAACCATATCGTGCTGACGAGGTCCGGATAGCCGAGCTCCTTGAACGTCGGCAAATCCGGATAATCGGGTATGCGCTCGTTCGCCGTGTGAGCGAGCCCGATCAAGGCGCCGCTGCGCAGCTGAGCGGCCGTCGACGACACGGTCTGCGACGAGAACATGATGTGACCCCCGACAAGGTCCATCAGGCCTTGCGACGCGCCCTTGTAGGGGATGTGCTCGACCCTGATGCCGGCTTTCTGCGCGAACGTTTCGGCCACCAGATGTCCCATGCTGCCGAGCCCGGACGACGAATAGGTCATCGGCCGGTCGCCCTTCTTCGCATAGGCGATGAACTCCTGCAGCGTCTTCACGCCGCTCGAAGCATTGACCGACAGGACGACCGGAGCCCCCGCGATGTAGGCGATGTTGGTGAGATCGCGCAGCGGATCGTAGCCGAGCCTGGCGATGGTCATCGGCGCCAGCACGAGCTGGGTGATGTTGGTGAGGACGAAATTGTAGCCGTCAGGCGGGGAATTCACCACCGACTGCACGCCGATCGTGCCTCCGGCGCCGGCGCGGGTCTCGACGAAGAATTGTTGCCCGAACGCGTTCGACAGGTGGTCCGCCACGGTTCGGGCGAGGACATCGGCCGTGCCGCCCACCGCGAACGTATTGACGACGCGGACCGGCCGCGTCGGCCAGTCCTGCGCCGCAGCCGGCGCCGCGAGCATCGTTGCCGCCAGGGAAACGACGGCGGCGAGCAAATGTCCCATGGTTTCCTCCACTACGTAGTGCGGTGGATTTGAAGTTCCTATCAGATCGTGCGGCAAGGTCCGTATAGGAACTTCAAATCCAAAACCGCACTAGAAACATATGCTTGCTAGTGCTCCTTTGATTCCGAAGTTCGCACGAGAGGGTGCCGCGAATTGATGCGAACTTCGGCGCTAGCGGCAAGTTCATTTAGGAACTTCAAATCGAAAAGCGGCACTAGAATCATATACTTGCTAGTGCCCCTTTGTTTCCGAAGTTCGTGTGAGAGAGTGCCGAAATGTATCACGAACTTCGGAAACGGGGCACTAGCCGCCGCGACAGCGAAGCCTTCGACCTTGAACGTCGCGCCACGCGATGTCAAAACCGTGGGACGGAAGTAACGCAGACGCTACACGTGAGCGTAATTGCCTTGCTCTGCCGCTGGCGCGGCCTAAAATAGGTCTTTGGGGACAACGCAGGCTCCCCATCAGACGGCGATCCCGTCCAAGCTCTGCGCAACACTCGCATGGCCGAGGCGATTGCGCATGGACGGGATCACACCACGCACCTCCGGGCATTATTGTCATATCTCCGTCGCGGCAGCGCAAAGCTTCCGTAATTCCCCATGATGTCCACCGGTCGCGCGTTGCCGACACTGCGTTCGGATACCTTTCTGCTGTACGCTGCGCGGGGCGTTCGCGGCTTCGGCGACGGCTTCGCCCTCATCATCCTGCCGGCCTACCTGACGGCGATCGGATACGATCCGGTTGCGATCGGCATCGTCGCGACCGCGTCGCTGCTCGGATCGGCGGTGCTGACGCTGGCGGTGGGATATCTCGGAACGCGGCACGACCTGCGCACGCTCATGCTGGCCGGCGCCGTCCTGATGGTGTTGACGGGTTTGGCTTTTCCGAATTTCGAGCACATCGGGTTCATCATCATCGTGGCGTTCGTCGGCACGGTGAACCCCTCGAGCGGCGACATCGGCATGCTCGTTCCGCTGGAGCACGCGATGCTGGCGCGCGGCGTGCCGGACCATGAACGCACCCGCGCCTTCGCCCGCTACAGCCTGATCGGCGCGCTGGCGACGGCGGCCGGCGCGCTCGCCGCGGCGGCGCCGGATTTCCTCGTTGCTGCCGGGATCGGCAGGACCGGCGCCTTCAGGATAATGTTCTATGTCTACGCGGTGCTCGGCCTCGTCGGCGCCGCCCTGTACCAGCGTCTGCCGCACGCGCGCGCCGAGGAAAAGCACCCGGCGGCCCTCGGTCCGTCGCGCGGGATCGTGTACAAGCTCGCCGCGCTGTTCAGCCTCGATGCATTTGCCGGCGGCTTTATCGTCCAATCGCTCCTCGCATTGTGGCTGTTCGAGCGCTTCGACCTGTCGCTGTCCGCCGCCAGCCTGTTCTTTTTCTGGTCGAGCGTGCTGAGCGCGTTTTCCTATCCGGTGGCGGCCCGGCTCGCGAAGCACATGGGGCTCATCAACACCATGGTGTTCACCCATATTCCGTCGAGCATTTGCCTCATCCTCGCGGCGTTCTCGACCGACGTCGTCGTCACACTCGGGCTCTTGCTCGTGCGGTCGGCGCTCTCGCAGATGGACGTGCCGACGCGCACGTCCTACGTCATGGCCGTGGTCACGCCGGCCGAACGAACCGCCGCCGCGAGCGTCACGGCGGTGCCGCGCAGCCTCGCGTCGTCCATCAGCCCGGCTCTGGCCGGCGCCTTGTTGGCCACCCCGTTTTCCGGTCTCCCCCTCGTCGTCTGCGGCGGCCTCAAGATCGTGTATGACCTCGCCCTGCTCTGGGCGTTTCGCCACATAAGACCACCGGAGGAAACCGCGGAACGCCGATCAGCCGGCAAGGATCAAGCACCCGCGTGACTGCTCACGCGGCATCGATCGGCTCGAGCAGCCGTGGGCCTGTAAGAAGAGCAGCTTAGGCGGGGGCTTTCTCGGCTGCGCAGGAATACCGCTGGATGTAATCAACGAAACGAGACTGGACCTTCATGTTCCGTCCTTCCGTGCGATAAAGCATGATGATTGAACTGGACGTCCATTGCGCATCGATGTCGATATCCTTCCAGATGACATTGGACATGTGAATGTTGCTCAGCAAACTCGGCAGAATGGCATTGCCGAAGCCGGTCGCGACCATTGCCAGTATCGCGAACGCATTCTCCGCCTCCAGAGCAACGCGCGGCCGCAACTCGGTCCGCGCCCATACACTCATGATCTGCCGGTGCAATGCGGTTTTTTGCTCGCGCGGAAACACGACGAATCGTTCTTCGGCAAGATCGCGCAAGGATACCCGATCAGAAGCGGCCTTGGGATGATCGGCGGGCAACACGAGCATCAGCCGATCCCGCACGATCGTCATCTCCTGGAAGCCGGGCAACTGGACTGCCTCGCGCCTCGTCAGACAGATATCGAGCTTGCGCTCCCGCAGGCCGTCGAGCCCCTCCATTGAATTTCGATGAACCAGGTCGAGAACAACGCCCGGGTAATCGCTTTGGAACGCTTTGGTTGCCCGGGTGAAGGCGGGAATGAACGGACCCGAGCACACCGTCGAAATGCGGAGATGGCCTGTTTCACCGTGCCCCACGCGGCGCGCCGCCTCGCGCACCCGATCGACTTGCGCCAACGCGGCCTGCGCCTCGGCGAGCACTTCACGTCCCGCTTCGGTCAGTTCGATCCGGTTGCCCGTCCGCGTGAAAAGCTGAACGCCCAGGTCGCGCTCCATGTCCTGAATGCGCTGCGTCAGCGGCGGCTGGCTGATGTGAAGGCGTTCGGCGGCCCGGCGGAAGTGGCCCTCCTTCGCGACCGCGACGAAGTACGAAAGCTGCTTGAGAGTCAGGTGACAATTTGGACCGGCCATGGGCCACTCCTCATTCCAGCTTCAACCCGATCGTCTTGATTACAGGCGTCCATCGGCTGACTTCCACGTCTACGAAACGTCGCGCCGTCTCAGGAGTCGAGTCGAGATGGGGCTCGAAACCCGATGCGATCAGTTTTTGCCGGAATTCGTCGTCGGCCATGGCCCTGCCCGTGGCTTGTGCGATCTGCTCGATGATCGCCTTCGGCGTTCCTGCCGGAGCAAACAGGTCAAAGAAATTCTGCGCGATCATGCCCGGCAACCCCGCCTCGACTGCGGTCGGAATGTCCGGCGCGGCGATGATGCGAGCCGCCGTCGTCACCGCGAGCATCCTCACCTTGCCGGACCGATGCAATTCGAGCACTTGGCCGGTGACGCTCGTTGCAACCATCGGAATATGTCCGCTCACGAGGTCGGTGATCGATTGGCCTCCGCCTTTATAGGGAACGTGGACGATATGACTGGTTTGCGTCAGCGATTTGAACAATTCGCCGGTCAGATGGGCCATGGAGCCGGCGCCGCCGGAACCGTAGGACAGCTTGCCGGGGTTGGCCTTGGCGAAATCGATGAGCTCCTGCAGATTTTGCGCCGGCACCGCAGGATGGATAGCGATCGTCATGGCCGTGAGGCCCAGGATCGAGATCGGCTCCAGGTCTTTGGCCGGATCGTAGGGCGCCTGTCTCGCGGTCGCGGGGATAACGACCAGCGCGGCCGTGCCGCCCAATAGAAGGGTGTAGCCGTCGGGCTGGGCACGGACAACCGCGGCGGCTCCCACCGCACCGCCGGCGCCACCCTGGTTCTCGACGAATATCGGGCCGAGCAACCCTTTCATCTTCTCCGCCCACAGACGACCGACCGTGTCCGTTATGCCGCCAGGCACGAACGGAAGGACAAGCTTGATCGAACGCTCGGGATAATTCTGCGCCCAGGCCGGGCCGCCGGCGGCGAGCATACCGGCAAGCATGAGCGGAAAGAGCCGGCCGAGACCCATGGCGTCTGTCCTGCACCCGGAACAAAAAGTTGAAGACATGACATCACACACCAAACGGATTAGTTGCAAGGATTTCTTTACTGGATGACGGTCAATTGACAATCAGTGAATATGTGTGGATGTCGCGTTCCTTCGTCAGGAGGTAGCAAGGTAGGGGTGGAAGGGAGCGGCCAGGCAACGAGGCAAGCTGTGTGCGTGAGATTTTTTGTATTTTTCTGCACGGCCTAGACGATGGGACCCTCGCCGACCATGGGACCCGAGGCCGGGGGGCCTGGGGGAAATTTTCTGCGCGGGTTTACAGCGTTGTGACAGGACCGCAGGTCCCAGGCGGCCCCAACGTGCACGCGTCGCGACATGTCTCCCCAACGTGCTATCGTTGGCCTCGGCCCAGGGGAGTTGGCATTGGGCGGCGCGAGTTCATCACGCTTCTCGGCAGCGCAGCAGCCGCGTGGCCGCTCGCGGCGCGCGCTCAACCCCGCGCCAAGCCCACCGTCGGCCTCCTGGTCCCGGGCACGCACTCAGTGTGGAGC
>WNGA01015016.1_pt1 | contig 13534 bp, 12 predicted proteins | sample 5400061 | NCBI WGS metagenome assembly WNGA01 (sample SAMN13153366, study PRJNA577476) | soil metagenome | isolation source: 100 cm soil or saprolite under grassland replicate 2 | place: USA:California | collected 2016-06-15 | reverse complement strand
CGCCGCACGCCTGCGCCTTGGGAAAGGCCGTACTCGCGTTCGACACCAGTAGAGCCGCGCGACCGGGGACGCTTGAGGCGTTCACGACCAGGACCATCGTCGACCCGGCCCGGCTGGCCGAAGAGCTGGCGGCGGTCCGGGCGAAGGGCTGGGCCGGCGAGTTCGAGGAGCACACCATCGAGCTGGCCGGCATCGCGGCCCCGATCCGAGGCCTCGGCGGCCTCGTCGTCGGCGCGGTCGGCCTCACCGGACGCATCGAGCGGATCTGCGACAGTCGCCTGCGTCATCGGCCCGACCTGGTCAGCATGGTTCGGGCCACGGCCGAAGCCATCGGCCGTGACCTCCGGGAGGACAATTGATGCGACGCACCGGGGGGTGGATCGATGGCTGAGCAGTATGTGGCGGCGGTGGACCAGGGGACGAACTCGACCCGGTGCATCTTGTTCGACCGGCGCGGGCGGTTGGTGTCGGTGGCGCAGCGCGAGCATCGGCAGTTGTTCCCGCGGCCGGGGTGGGTCGAGCACGACGCCGCGGAGATCTGGCGCAACGTGACCCGGGTCGTTCCGGCCGCCGTACGGCAGATCGGCGCGGAGCCGTCCCAGATCGTTGCCATCGGCATCACCAATCAACGGGAGACCAGCCTGCTCTGGGACCGCCGTACCGGACAGCCGATCGGGCACGCGGTCGTCTGGCAGGACACCAGGACCGACCGGCTGGTGACCGAGTTGGCCGGTGACGAAGGCCCCGACCGGTTCGCGGACCTGTGCGGTCTGCCGTTGACGACGTACTTCTCCGCCCCGCGGTTGAAGTGGATGCTCGACCACACCCCCGGGCTGCGCGAGCGCGCCGATCGCGGCGAGGTTCTCTTCGGCACCATGGAGACCTGGCTGATCTGGAACTTCACCGGCGGTGCGAACGGTGGCTTGCACGTCACTGACGTGACCAACGCCAGTCGCACCATGCTGATGAACATCGAGAGCCTCGAGTGGGACGACAAACTCCTGCAGGCGTTCGACGTGCCGCGCGCCGTACTCCCGGAGATCCGTCCGTCGTCGGGAGTGTTCGCGACCGCGACCGAAGTGCTGCCCGGCGTACGGATCGGAGCGGCGCTCGGAGATCAGCAGGCCGCACTGTTCGGGCAGACCTGCTTCAGCCCGGGCGAGGCGAAATGCACGTACGGCACCGGATCGTTCCTGCTGCTGCACACAGGCCAGGAGATCGTACGGTCGAAGCACGGCATGCTCACCACCGTCGCGTACCAGATCGGCGACGAGCCGGCGTCGTACGCGCTGGAAGGGTCGATGGCTGTCACCGGGTCGCTGGTGCAGTGGTTCCGCGACGGGCTCGGCCTGATCCACACCGCGGCCGAGATCGAGACGCTTGCGCGGACCGTCGAGGACAACGGCGGCGCGTACATCGTGCCCGCGTTCTCCGGATTGTTCGCGCCGCACTGGCGTAGTGAGGCGCGTGGGGTGATCGCCGGGCTGACCGGCTACATCACCAAGGGTCATCTTGCCCGCGCGGTGCTGGAGGCGACCGGATTCCAGACGCTCGAGGTGGTCGACGCGATGAATGCCGACTCCGGAATCGCGCTGACCGCATTGAAGGTCGACGGCGGAATGACGGCGAACAATTTGCTCATGCAATTCCTCGCCGATCTGCTCGACGTTCGCGTCGTACGCCCGATGGTGACCGAGACCGTGTCGCTCGGCGCCGCGTACGCCGCCGGCCTGGCCGTCGGCTATTGGCCTGATCTGGAAGGCCTGCGGAGCAACTGGCACCGCGCCGGCCAGTGGCTGCCGCACATGGATCCGGCCCGACGCGCCTCCGAATACGCGAACTGGCAGGCCGCCGTACAACGCACGTTCAACTGGATCCGCCCGCAGGAACAAGGGGTCACTGACCGTTGACCGGTTATGTCACCGATGGCGGGTTGTTTCACGCCATCGGTGACACAACCGGCTATCAATGCCTCAGGCAACCACTTCAGCGATCGGTGATGGGCTCCGCATGCGCCTCGGCATAGCCCGCCGCGGCCAACCGGTCCAGCGTTCGCGCAAGTACGGCGGTGTCCTCGAGCGTCCGTACCTCGGTGATCTTGCCCCACTTCATCCGCAGGAACTGGTGGACGACGTTCTGATACCGCGACCCGTCGACAACGCCGACGTCGACTGTCACCGCAGTGGCGATTCGGGTGTCCCACGGCCAGCCCGCAACCAGCACGTCCTGAACGTCGAAGCGAGTGTTCGGGAGCAGCCGGAAGCAGCGCTCCCACCAGCGCCGGAGTGCCTCGTGAGTGTGTCGCTCGCCGGACAACGCGTGGTCGCCGTAGAACCGGTAGGTGAAGGACGGCGCCATGCCGGCCACCATCGCCTCCCAGTTCCCGGCGCTGATCTCCGCGAACGCCTTCCGCACCCGCGCCGCCACGAACCGGTGGTACATGAAGTCCCCTCTCGTCAGCAGTCACAGCCAGCCTAGGGATAGTGAGTTCAATGCCGCAACTGACTACGATGGTGAGATGCGGAACACCAGCTTCGCCTCGATGCACTGCTCGCTCGCCCAGTCGCTGGAGCTCATCGGCGACTGGTGGACGCCGCTCGTACTGCGCGACCTGTACCTCGGCCTCGACCGGTTCGACCAGCTCGTCACCGACCTCGGCATCTCCCGCAACCTGTTGACCGATCGGCTCGGCACGCTGGTGGCCGGCGGCCTGGTCGCGCGTACGCCGTACCAGGAGAACCCGGTCCGCTACGCGTACGAACTGACCGAGGCAGGACGCGAACTGGTGCCGATCCTGCTCGCCCTCACCGCCTGGGGCGATCGCCACGCGACCCCGCCGGCCGGTCAGCCGATCCGCTTCACCCACGACACCTGCGGCAAGGTGACGACGGCAACCGTCTGCTGCTCCGAATGCGGCGATCCGCTCGAAGCAGACGAAGTCACTCCATCCCCTGGCCCAGGCGGTCGAACCGCCCCGGGGACTGCTCTGATCGCAACCGTCCTCGCAGCAGCAGAACACTGACGGCGACCGTCCAGCCCCAGTAGATGGTGTAGGGAATCAGCCAGATCGGCGTCGTCCAGAAGGCGCGGCCGAGCAGGAAGCCGAGAGCTCCGACCAGCGCCAGCCAGCCGAGCCAGTTCGGCAGCGAGCGAGCCGTGAGGAAGATCCAGCCGGCAGCGAGCAGGAAGCTGCCCAGTGCGAGCCAGCTGTTGGCGAACCCGAGGTTGCCGATGTCGAAGGCCAGCCGGGCGATCTGCGGATCCACTCCGTCGCCGACCCGGAAGCTCGCGAGCTCCCAGCCGGGAGCCATGATCAGAGCCACGAAGGCGACAGCGGACGCCAAGGCCGCCGTAGACCGAAACGCGGGATCGCCTTCGGCCTGACGCAGCACGGCCCACACGCCGGCCAGGAACCAGGCGATCGCCAGTACGGCGAGCACGCCTAGGAACGACCCGGCCGCGACCAGCGTCTTGTGCTGCGCCTCGAAGAAGCTCAGGATCTTCGCGGCCGGTGCGTCGAACGGCGGCTCCCCTTCGCTCGCCGACGACAACGCCTGACTGACCGCCACCAGTACGAGGCTGCCGATCCCAGCGGCTCCGGTGGCCACACACAGGCTCCGCCACTGCCTACTAGTTGCGTCCGGCCCCATTTCGCCCTCCCTGGCTCACTGTCGAGTAAGCCACGGGAGGGCGAAGCCGTCCAGGGGTCAGGCCGGCGACACGATGTCGGGGGCCTCGAGGCGGACCTTGTCGGCGGACTCGTCGTCGGGCTGGTCCTGGGAGTCGCGTTCGGACTGGACCCGCCGGAGGTAGAACGACACCTCACGCTCGATCGTCGCCTCGTCCCAGCCGAGCACCGGCGCGACCAGGCGCGCGGCGGACTCCGCGGCCTCGACGCCACGGTCCCAGGCCTCGATCGAGATCCGGGTCCGCCGGGCCAGGATGTCGTCGAGGTGACGCGCCCCTTCGGCCTTGGCGGCGTACACGATCTCGGCCTTCAGGTAATCCTGCGTCCCGGGCAGTTGCTCACCGAGCGACGGGTCTTCCTCGACGAGCTGCAGCACCTCTTCGATCAGCGCGCCGTACCGGTTGAGCAGGTGCTCGATCCGCGCGACGTGCAGGCCGGAGCGCTGGGCGATCAGGTGCCGCTGGTTCCACATCGCGTGGTAGCCGTCGGCACCGACCAGCGGGGTGTTCTTGGTAACAGACTTCGGGACCCGGCCGTCGAGTGCGTTCGCGACGGCGTCGATCGCGTCCTTGGCCATCACCCGGTACGTCGTGTACTTGCCGCCGGCAACCACTACCAGCCCCGGCGCGGTGTGCGCGACGACGTGTTCGCGCGACAGCTTGGACGTGCTCTCCGACTCACCGGCGAGCAGCGGCCGGAGTCCGGCGTACACGCCCTCGACGTCCTCCCGGGTCAGCGGGGTGGTGAGGATGGCGTTGACGTGGTCGAGCAGGTACTCGATGTCCTTGCTGGTCGCGGCCGGGTGAGCCTTGTCCAGGTTCCAGTCCGTGTCGGTGGTGCCGATCAGCCAGTGCCGGCCCCACGGGATGATGAACAGCACGGACTTCTCGGTCCGCAGGATCATCCCGGTGCTGGACTGGATCCGGTCCTTCGGTACGACGAGGTGGATCCCCTTCGACGCGCGGACGTGGTACTGCCCCCGCTCCCCCACCATCGCCTGCGTGTCGTCGGTCCACACGCCGGTCGCGTTGACGACCTGCTTCGCCCGGACCTCGAACGAACGCCCGCTCTCCAGGTCCTTGGCCTGGACCCCGGTCACCCGCTCGCCCTGCCGGAGGAAGCCGGTGACCTTGACCCGGTTGGCGACGTGAGCGCCGTACGACGCCGCCGTACGCGCGAGCTCCATCGTGTGCCGGGCGTCGTCGACCTGGGCGTCGTAGTACTGCAGGGCGCCGATCAGGGCCGACTTCTTCAGGCTCGGCACGAGTCGCATCGCGCCGCGCCGGGTCAGGTGCCGGTGGATCGGCAAGCCGGCTCCGAGGCCGGAGCTGACCGCCATTCCGTCGTACAGGGCGACGCCCGCACCGGCGTAGAACCGCTCCCACCACCGGTGCTGGAGCGGGTAGAGGAACGGCACCGGCTTCACCAGATGCGGTGCCAGGCGTTGCAGGAGCAGACCGCGCTCCTGCAACGCCTCGTGCACCAGCCGGAAGTCGAGCATCTCCAGGTAGCGCAGACCACCATGGATCAACTTGCTGGACCGGCTGGAGGTCCCGCTCGCGAAGTCGCGAGCCTCCAGCAGCCCGGTGGTCAGGCCCCGGGTCGCGGCGTCGAGGGCCGAGCCGGTACCGACCACCCCGCCACCGATCACCAGGACGTCCAGTTCCCGTCCGTCGCCCATCGCATCGATGGCCTCGGCCCTCGCTTGCGGTGACAGAGCCACTACGCCCACTGTGCTTTCCTTCCGAATGTGTTGCTGCTACCGAGTGGTGATCAGTCGACGTCGACCCAGTCGAGGGTGCGCTGAACGGCCTTCTGCCAGCCGGCGTACCCCTTGGCGCGCTGTTCGTCCGTCCACTGCGGCGACCACCGCTTGTCCTCGTTCCAGTTCTGCACCAGTTCTTCCTTGGTCTTCCAGAAGCCGACCGCCAGGCCGGCCGCGTACGCCGCCCCGAGCGCGGTGGTCTCCGCGACGACCGGCTTGCTCACCGGTACGCCGAGGATGTCGGCCTGCATCTGCATGGCCAGCTCGTTGGCCGTCACACCGCCGTCGACCTTCAGTACGTCGAGCTTCACGCCCGAGTCCTTCTCCATCGCGTCGGCCACGTCCTTGCTCTGGTAGCAGATCGCTTCCAGTGTCGCGCGGGCCAGGTGTGCGTTGGTGTTGAACCGCGACAGTCCGACGATCGCCCCGCGCGCGTCGGACCGCCAGTACGGCGCGAACAGGCCGGAGAACGCAGGTACGAAGTACACGCCGCCGTTGTCCTCGACCTGCCGGGCCAGCGTCTCGGTCTCACTCGCACCGGAGATGATGCCGAGCTGGTCCCGCAGCCACTGCACCGCGGACCCGGTCACCGCGATCGAACCCTCCAGCGCGTAGACCGGCGCCTCGTCGCCGAACTTGTAGCACATCGTGGTGAGCAGGCCGGCCTTCGACCGGACCAGCTCGGTGCCGGTGTTCAGCAGCATGAAGTTGCCGGTGCCGTAGGTGTTCTTCGCCTCGCCCGGGTTGAAGCAGACCTGGCCGACGGTCGCCGCCTGCTGGTCGCCCAGGTCGCCGGTCAGCGGGATCACCCCGCCGAACGGGCCGTTCGCGAGCGTCTCGCCGTACTTGTTCGGGTCCGACGACGGCCGGATCTCCGGCAGCATCTGCCGGGGGATGTTGAAGAACGAGATCAGCTCGTCGTCCCAGTCGAGCGTCTCCAGGTTCATCAGCATCGTCCGGCTGGCGTTCGTCACGTCGGTGACGTGCACACCACCGTTCACGCCGCCGGTCAGGTTCCACAGCAGCCAGGTGTCGGTGTTGCCGAAGATCGCGTCACCGGCCTCGGCGGCCGCCCGAACGCCGTCGACGTTCTCCAGGATCCACTGGATCTTGCCGGCCGAGAAGTACGTCGCCGGCGGCAGGCCGGCCTTCTGCCGGATCACGTCGCCCTTGCCCTCGCGCTCCAGCGCGGAGGCGATCCGGTCGGTCCGGGTGTCCTGCCAGACGATCGCGTTGTAGTACGGGCGGCCAGTGCTCCGGCTCCAGACCACCGACGTCTCGCGCTGGTTTGTGATGCCGACCGCGGCCAGGTCACTGGCCTGCAGCCCCTGCGCGTTCAGCGCGGTCTGGATGACCGAGCTGGTCCGTTCCCAGATCTCCACCGGGTTGTGCTCGACCCAGCCGGCCCGCGGCAGGATCTGTTCGTGCTCCAGCTGGTGGATGCCCACCTCGTTGCCGGAGTGGTCGAACACCATGAAGCGGGTGCTCGTGGTGCCCTGATCGACGGCACCGACGAAGTCAGCCATGGAAAATCCTCTCCTCAAACTGTCCTGTCGAGCTCATGCTGCCTTCTCCTCGGGGATCCGGCCGGGTTCCTCTTCCTCGTCGGCGATCGGCAGGTTGCGTCCGACCAGCAGGTCGTACAGGAACGCCCCGACCAGCGCGCCGATGATCGGTGCCACGATCGGCACCCAGAAATAGAGGTCCCCGAACTGATCTTTGAACGCTCCCCCGTAGCCGGTGAAGAACGATGCGAGCCGCGGACCGAAGTCACGGGCCGGGTTGATCGCGTACCCGGCGTCGGTGCCCCACGCCATGCCGATGCCGACGACCACCAGGCCGATGATGAACGGTGCCAGGTTCGCGGCCGGTGCGGTGTTGCGCAGGTCGACGATCGCGAGGATCAGGAACATCAGGATCGCCGTACCGATGATCTGGTCCCGGAAACCGCCCCACAGGTGGACGCCGATGTCCGCGCCGTTGCCCGGGAGGGTGGAGAACACGATCTGGCTCTTCCTCGTGAGCCCGGGGTCGAACTTATTCAGTGCCTCGGTGTAGTTCCAGCGAACCACGAGCGCCGCCAGGAACGCTCCGAGGAACTGTGACACCGCGTACGGCAGCACCTTCTTCCAGCTGAACCCGCGGAACACCGCCAGCGCGATCGTCACCGCGGGATTGATGTGCGCGCCGGTCATCCGGCCCGCTGTGTAGACCCCGAGCGTGACGCCGAGTCCCCAGGCCCACGCGATCGAGTCGTGGTTCCCGATGCCGCCGGCCACCACCTGCGCCACCACGCCGCAGCCGAACAGGATCAGGATGAACGTGCCCGCGAGTTCGGCGGAGCACTCCCCCAGAAGGGTTTTTGCTTTGACCGCCTCGGTCGTAGCCATGCCTTGGCCTCCCTTCCATACACCGTGACGACCACGGCTGGCTGGAATCTAGGAGCGATCGCAAGGCGGCACAACGCTCATCGTTCGACATTGTCGAACTCCGCGTGCAGGGGTCGTGGAAGCGACACTCAGCTCATCGCAATGCGTAGGTACCTTGCGGCCCGGCGACCACAGCCTGCAGGCCTGGCTCCCCCGCAGTGACCGGCAGCGTGACCTTCAGAGCATCCAGTACGGCGGTGACGTCGCGAGGCCGCGGGTGCGTGGCACGGAACTCGAGCAGCTCGACGGCCGGCAACCCGGACGCAGCCGGGTGAATGCTTGTGCCCCAGTCGATCAGGAACGGCACGATCCCGTCGTACGGCGGGTGCCAACCGATGGGCTGGGGGTGCCAACCGATGGGCTGGGTTCGGCGTCTTGGGGGTGGGTCTTGTGGCTTGGAGGGTCGGATGGGTGTGCCTGCTGTTTCGCTGCTGGGTGGTTGGTTTCCGGCGATGCTGCAGATTTTGGCCGCGGGTGCGGTGCTGGTGGCGGTTGGGTGGCGGGATCGGTGGTGGCGATGGCGGGGACTGCCTCTTGTGGTCGCGGGTGCGGCTTTGGTGACGCTCTTCGCCGCTTACCCGGGCGCCAAGTTGGTCGGGATCACCGACCCGCTGCCGTTCATGGCTTGGCTGTGGTTCGGGGTCGCGGTCGCTGCGCTACTCGCTCTGGGCGTGGGCTGGCGTAGCGCGCAGTGGTGGCGGAGAGGTACGGCGTTCGTGGCGATCGCTCTCGCGGCGCTCGTCTGCGCGAACCAGATCAACCAGTTCGTCGGCTACTACCCGACCATCTCCGCGGCAATGAACGACTGGACCGACACTCCCCTGCCGGGTCAGGAATCCATGTACGGACTGACCCACGAAGCCAGCGCGGGCAAGCTCCCGCCGGCGGGACGGTTGGTCGCGGTGAACATCCCACCGGCGTACAGCGGGTTCCGGCACCGGCAGGAGCTGGTGTACCTGCCGCCGATCTGGTTCCGCGGCCGTCATCGACCGGCGCTGCCTGTGGTGGAGCTGATCGGCGGCGAACGAGGCGGTCCCGGTGACTGGGTCCGGCTCGGCAACGCCGTCAAGGTGTCCGACGCGTACGCGCAGCATCACCACGGGTACGCGCCGATCCTGGTCTTCACCGATCCGATCGCGAACTTCGACAACGACACCGAGTGCGTGAACGGTCCGCGCGGCAACTCCGCGGACCACCTCGACCAGGACATCCCGCACTTCATCGAGAACACCTTCGGCGCGTCGAGGGATCCGCGGCAGTGGGCGGTCGCCGGGTTCTCGATGGGTGGCACCTGCGCCATCGACCTCGTGGTGGAGCATCCGTCGACGTTCACGCATTTCATCGACATCTCCGGCGACCTGGCCCCGAACAGCGGTCCCCCCGCGCAGACCCTCTCCGACCTGTACGGCGGGAACGTCGGCGCGGAGCAGGCGAACGAGCCGCTCCTGGTGATGCACGCCCACGGTCCGTACCGCGGGGTGAACGGCCTGTTCCTCACCAGCACCGAGGAGATCCGGCACCAGCACGAGGCCGAGGAGCTGTCCCGGGCCGCCGCCAAGGTCGGCATCTGGTCCCGGGTCGAGATCTCCCCCGGCACCCATGTCTGGCAGTTCGCCGCCCCCGCGTTCGCGACCGCCTATCCTTGGCTGGTCAACGAACTCGCCGCCCCATCGAATCCACCGCACCTCGAAGCGAGGGACCGCAGCCGGACCCGTTGCCTGGTCAGCTCAACGTCGTAGCCCTCGGCGACTCCGTCACCTCCGGCACGGGGTGCAACTGCGCCGCCTTCCCCAGCATGTACGGCGACCTCCTGCACGGCCGCACCGGCGACTACGTCTCGGTCGACAACCTGGGCGCGGGCGGCCTCGACTCCACCGATCTCCTCAACCAGCTCGACCAGCCCCGCTCCACCACGACTCGCGCGACCAGTTCGGCGGACGTCGTACTCCTCACCATCGGCGCCAACGACTTCGGCGACCACCACGACGACATCACCACCGGCCAGTGCACCGACGGTCAGTGCGTCACCGACGAGCTTGGCCAACTGCGGACGAACCTGCAACGGATCCTCGCGCAGATCCGGAGCCTGCGCGCAGCTCACCCACCCGTCGTCCTCGTCACGGACTACTGGAACGTGTTCGAGGACGGCGAGGTGGCGCGCCACAACTTCCCGGCGGACGGCCGCGCCGCGACGAACACACTCACCCACAACGCGAACCAGGTCATCGCCTCCACCGCACACGCGGACGGAGCCACCTTCGTCGACCTGTACGACGCCTTCGAGGACTCAGGCAAGGACGTGACGTCCCTGCTGGCCGCCGACGGCGACCACCCGAACGCGGCCGGTCACGCCCTGATCGCCCAACTCCTTCTCGAAGCGACTCCCGAGCTGACCGGCCACTGACCTCAGCTGGGCTCGGTGTCCGGGCTGGGCGCCGCCGCCACCGGCTTGTCCGCCGGCTGGTTCTCCGGGAAATGGCACGCGGTCTGATGGCCGGGAGCGAGCTGCAAGAGCGGCGGCTCGGTCGTCTTGCAGATCTCCTGGGCCTTCCAGCAGCGGGTGTGGAAGCGGCAGGCGGGCGGTGGGTTGATGGGGCTGGGGACGTCGCCCTGGAGGCGAATGCGTTCCTGCTTGGCCTTGCGCTTGGTGTCGGGGATCGGGACGGCCGAGAGCAGCGCGACCGTGTAGGGGTGCATCGGCGTCTCGTACAGGTCGACCCGGTCGGCGAGCTCGACGATCTTTCCGAGGTACATGACCGCGACCCGGTCCGACACATGCCGTACGACGGACAGGTCGTGCGCGATCATCACGTACGTCAGGTCGAACTCGTCCTGCAGGTCCTCCAGCAGGTTGACGACTTGGGCCTGGATCGACACGTCCAGCGCGGACACCGGCTCGTCGGCGACGATCAGCTTGGGCCGGAGGGCGAGCGTACGGGCGATGCCGATGCGCTGCCGCTGACCGCCGGAGAACTCGTGCGGGTAGCGGTTGTAGTGCTCGGGGTTCAGCCCGACCAGCTCGAGCAGCTCCTGGACGGCCCTCTTGACACCGTGCTCCGGCTTCACGTGCTGCAGGTGGTACGGCGCGCCGACGATCTTGCCCACCGTGTGCCGCGGGTTCAGTGAGCCGTACGGGTCCTGGAAGATCATCTGTACGTCGCGACGCAGCGGACGCATCCGGCCTTCGCGCAGATGGCTGATGTCCTTGCCCTCGAAGATGATCTGGCCCGAGGTCGGCTCCAGCAGCCGGGTGAGCAGCCGGCCGGTGGTGGTCTTGCCGCAGCCGGACTCCCCCACCAGCGACAGGGTCTCGCCGCGGGTGACGTTGAAGGTCAGCCCGTCGACGGCCTGCACGGCGCCGACCTGCCGCTGCAGCAGGCCCTTGCGGATCGGGAAGTGCTTCACCAGGCCCGTAACCGACAGCATTTCCTCACCGATCGCGGGCTCGACGACGCCCGGAACGGCGGTGGGTTCGGTTTTCGCAGTCGTCACAGTCTCGTCCCGTTCACAGCTTCGGCTTGATGTCGGTCTCCCACGCGTTCTTGCGCTGTTCCGGGGAGAGGTGGCAGGCGACCATGTGGCCGGCGCCGATGTCCAGCAAGTCGGGCCGCTCAGTCTCGCTCGCCCCGCCGTTGAGGCGCGCGAAGTTGCAGCGTGGGTGGAATGCGCAACCCGTTGGCACGTTGATCAGGCTGGGTGGGGTGCCCTTGATCGGGATCAGCCGCTCGCTGCGCTCCTTGTCGATCCGCGGCATCGAGCCGAGCAGGCCCCAGGTGTAGGGATGCTGCGGCCGGTCGAAGATGTCCTCGGCCGTGCTGTACTCGACCGCACGACCGGCGTACATCACCTGGATGTCGTCGGCCAGCTCCGCCACCACACCGAGGTCGTGGGTGATGATGATAACGGCGGAGTTGAACTCACGCTGAAGGTCCCGGATCAGGTCCAGGATCTGCGCCTGCACGGTCACGTCGAGCGCTGTGGTCGGCTCGTCGGCGATCAGCAGGTCGGGGTCACAGGACAGCGCCATCGCGATCATCGCGCGCTGCCGCATACCGCCGGAGAACTGATGCGGGTAGGAGTCCACACGCTTGTCCGGCTGCGGGATACCAACCCGGTCGAGCATCTCGATCGCGTGCTTGCGGGCAACCTGCTTGGTCACGTTGTTGTGCACCCGGTAGGCCTCGATGATCTGGGTGCCGACCGTGTAGTACGGGTGCATCGACGACAGCGGATCCTGGAAGATCATCGCCATCCGCTTGCCGCGCAGCTGCCGGACCTCCTCGCGGCTCGAGCTGATCAGGTCCTGGCCGTCCAGCAGCACCTCGCCGCTGATCCTCGCCGTACCGGCCTTGTGCAGTCCCATGATGGACAGGCTGGTGACACTCTTGCCGGAACCGGACTCGCCCACGATGCCCAGCGTTTTGCCCCGATCAAGACTGAAGGAAAGCCCGTCCACCGACTTCACCAAGCCGTCGTCGGTCGGGAAGTGCACGCGCAGGTCCCGGACCTGCAGGAACGCGGAGGTGTTCTCGGTCACTGGAGCCGCACTCTCGGGTCAACGACGGCGTAGAGCAGGTCGACGACCAGGTTGGAGATCACGATGAAGAAGGCCGCGAGCAGGGTGACGCCCATGATCTTGGGCATGTCCTGGTCGGAGATGCCGGTCACCGCGTACTTGCCCAGGCCGTTCAGGCTGAACACCTTCTCGGTCAGTACGGCGCCGCCGAGCAGTAGGCCGAGGTCGAGACCGAAGATCGTCAGGATCGGTGTCAGGGCGGCTCGCAGGCCGTGCCGGACCACCACGACATTCTCCTTCAGACCCTTGGCCCGGGCGGTCCGGATGTAGTCCTCGTTCATCGTCTCCAGCATGCCGGCGCGGGTCAGCCGGGCGTACTGGGCCGAGAACAGGAAGGCCAGCGTGATCCATGGCAACAGCAGCGATTGGGCCCACTCCAGTGGATTCTGGGTGATCGGCACGTAGGAGCCGCCACCCTTGAAGATCTGAAGTTTGTAGCTGAACAATGCCAGTGCCATCAGGCCGGTCCAGAAGATCGGCATCGACACGCCGGCCAGCGCGAGCGACATCGCCGCCCGGTCGAAGAAGCTGCCTCGTCGCAGTGCTGACAGCACACCGATCGCGACGCCGCCGACCAGCCACAGGATCGATGCCCCGGCCGCAAGCGACAGTGTCACCGGCGCCCGGTCGAGCAGATCAGGCCAGACCGGCTCCCGGGTGATGAACGAGTAGCCGAGGCAGGGCGCCGGGCAGTGATCGATCTCGCTGCCCATGTTGTAGCTCGCACCGACGAAGATGCCCTTCGCCCAGTGGGCGTACTGCACCGCGATCGGGTCGTAGAAGCCGAGGCGCTCCGCCGTCAGGTGCACCGTCTCTGCGGTCGCCGTCCGGCCGACGTACCTGGTCGCGAGCGTCTCGGGCGACGCGCCGGCAGCCCGGGGAACCAGGTAGAAGATCGAGAACGTAAGCACGCTCACGACGAACAACAGACCGACCGCGGCGAACAGCCGCCGGATGATGTATGCGATCACAGACCTCGGCATCGGTGTCCGGTCCGGGACGTGCACCCGGACCGGACACCAGTTGCCTTCACCTACCTAAATCTCGAGAAGGAGCGACTGTTACGGCTTGCCCAG
>WNGA01010249.1_pt1 | contig 13534 bp, 14 predicted proteins | sample 5400061 | NCBI WGS metagenome assembly WNGA01 (sample SAMN13153366, study PRJNA577476) | soil metagenome | isolation source: 100 cm soil or saprolite under grassland replicate 2 | place: USA:California | collected 2016-06-15 | reverse complement strand
CTGCCTGGACAGGCAAAACGGACCGACCCTGAACGACTGTCACAGGAGAGACGCCATGCCGAAGATCAAGCACATCGCCCTCTCGACCCAGGACGTGGACAAGACGGCCAAGTTCTACATCGAGGTGTTCGGCATGAAGGAGATCGCGAAGATCGACAGTCCGGGCGCCCGGGGCTACTATCTGAGCGACGGCGACCTCAACCTGGCGATCCTGAACTTCAAGAACGACGCGGTGGCTGGCGTCGAGCGCGGCAAGGACTGGAGTGGCATCCATCACATCGGCTTTCAGGTGGAAAGCTTGGAAGCGATCACCGAGAGGCTGCAGGCCGCCGGTTCTTCGCCCCGTGACGACATCAACCAGGCCCTCGGCGTCGGCCACACCGGCCATCGGTATGCCAACGTCGAGGTGAAGTACAGCGGCCCCGACGGAGTGACGGTCGACGTCTCGGAGACCGGCTGGGTCGGCACCTCCCGGCTCGAATAGCTGGATTAGTCGCCATCGGGGGGGACGCCCCCCCCGATTTCACCCCCACCAGGATCCACTCGGCAGCCCTTTCCCGCTTCTCCTGCCTCGAGCCGGTTCTCCGTGTGCACCGCTCGATTTCTATCATAGAGTAGAATATCCTCTATGGTAGATGCCCGAGCCAGACGGGCACCACGGCCGTCGTCCGGGCTCGACATGGCCGGGCTCGGTGCCCGTCTTCGGATGGAGCGTCTACGCCGGCGGCTCTCGCTCCACGACCTGGAGGCGCGCACCGGCGCGCGACGCGGGTCGTCGTGCTGCGCCGCGGCGAGCACGACACGGCGCACGATCCCTCGGGCTGGGAACGGCGCATCCTCTCGCCCGTCCTGCCGGGGGTGGAGTTCGAACTCATGCGCACGACCATCCCGGGCGGCGTGGACGCCGGGGAGTTCGCCGCGCACGCGCCGGGCTCGCGCGAGTACCTCGCGATGGAGCGCGGTCTCCTGCGCCTCACGATCGACGGCATCGAGCACCTGCTACACGCCGGCGACAGCATCTACTACGCTGGGGACTGCCGGCACGCCTTCGCCAATCCCGGCGAAGGGCCGTGTGTCTACTACCTCGCCATGGAGCTCGGGCGGCATCGTACTCCCGTTCGACCGCGCCGTAGCGACAGGAGACGAACGCGATGACGTCACGAGTCCAGAAGATCGCGCCTCCCGCCCTCGATCCCGAGCACTTCCGCCGTCTCGCACACGACACGGTCGATCTCGTGGCCGACTATCTGGCCGGTATCAGCACGCGGCCGGTCTTCCGGCCCATGACGCCCGCCGAGCGGGCCACGCTGATGCAGGAGCCCCTCGGCGCGGCCGGCATCGGTCCCGAGGTGCTGCTGGAGCGTGTCCGCGCAGCCGTCCTTCCGCACGCCATGGGCAACGGCCACCCGCGCTTCTTCGGATGGGTGAACTCGCCACCCGCGCCCGTCGGGGTGCTCGCCGATTTCCTCGCCGCCGCGCTGAATCCGAGCTGCGCGGGCGGCGACCACGCGGCCATCTACGTCGAGCGTGCCGCAGTGCGCTGGCTCATGGAGCTGATCGGTTTCCCGACGGAGGGCAGCATGGGGCTCCTGGCGAGCGGCGGCTCGGCGGCGACGCTCATCGCTCTCGCAGCCGCTCGCCACCGGGCCGCGATCGAGGACGGCTGGAACGTGCGACGCGACGGGCTGCAGCGGGCGCGTTCGCCGTTCGTCCTCTATGCTTCGCAGGAGGGACATAGCTGCATTCAGAAGGCCGCCGAGCTGCTGGGCCTGGGCACCGACGCGATTCAGAGCATTGCGACCGATGAGAACTACCGGATGGACGTCGGCTCGCTCCGCGCCGCCGTCGCCGCTGATCGCGCCGTAGGCAAGCGTCCGTTCTGCGTCGCGGCGAGCGCGGGCACCGTGAGCACGGGCGCCATCGACCCGCTGGCTGAGCTCGCCGACCTGTGCACCGCCGAGCGGCTCTGGCTTCACGTCGACGGCGCCTACGGAGCGGTGGGCGCCGCGCTGCCAACCCATCGCGCGCGCTACGCTGGTCTCGAGCGCGCCGACTCGATCGCGCTCGATCCCCACAAGTGGCTGTCCGTCCCGGTGGAATGCGGCGCGGTTCTCGTCCGCGACGGCGGCATCCTGAGGTCGGCGTTCAGTCTCGTCCCCGACTATCTGCGCACGGAGACCGACCGCGGCTTCGGCGGGCTGCCGTGGTACTCCGAATTTGGTATTCAGCAGACCCGGGGCTTCCGCGCTCTCAAGCTCTGGATGACGTTCCAGCACCTGGGCCGCGACGGCGTTCGCGACCTGATCGCGCGACATCTGATGCTCGCCCGGTACCTCGCCGAGCTGGTGGATGCGGCGCCCGACCTCGAGCGACTCGCCGCCGTGGAGCTCTCGATCGTCTGCTTTCGCTACGCGCCCGCGCGGTTGCTCGGGAATGCCGGCGCGCTCGACGCCCTCAACGAGCGCCTGATGCAGGACGTGCAGGCCTCGGGCGAGACCTTCCTGACCCAGACCACGCTCCGCGGCCGCTTCGCGCTGCGGGCGTGCGTCCTCCACTACGCGACGACGGAGGCGGACGTCGCGGCGCTGGTCGACGCCGTACGGGAAACGGGCGCGCGCCTCGCCTCAGTTGGTCCCTCGATTCCTCCGGAGCATGGGAAGGAGCAAGAGCAGGGCGGCGATCAGAAGGAAGCCGCCCGAGATGGGGCGTGAGACGAAGATGCCGAAGCTGCCGGTCGACAGGATGAGCGACTGACGCAGGGCTTCCTCCATCATCGGGCCGATCACCATCGCCAGGATCAAGGGGGCGCCCTCGTAGTCGAATTTCTTCAGCAGATAACCGACGATCCCGAAGACCCACATCACGATCCCGTCGCCGATGTTGTTGCCGACGCTGTAGGCGCCGATGAGACAGAACAGCAGAATGAGCGGATACATGGTGGCGTACGGCACGCGCAGGAGCCGGGCCCACAGCGGGATGAGCGGAAGATTCAACACGAGCAGCATGGCGTTGCCGATGTACATGCTGGTGATGATCCCCCAGAAGACATCGGGAGCCTGCTTGACCAGGAGCGGGCCGGGCTGGAGCCCGTGGATCATCAGCGCCCCCAGGAGAATCGCCATGACTGCGTTGGCCGGAATGCCCAGTGTGAGCAGCGGGATGAACGCGCCGCCGGCCGCGGCGTTGTTCGCCGCCTCGGGACCGGCCACGCCTTCGATGGCCCCGGCGCCGAATCGCTCCGGGTGCCTGGAGGCCCGCTTCTCCACGGCGTAGGACGCGAATGAGGCGATGATGGCGCCGGCGCCGGGCAGGATGCCGAGCAAGAACCCCAGCACCGAGCCCCGCAGGATGGACGTCGTCGACAACCGCCAGTCTTCGCGCGTGGGAAGGAGACCTTTCGTCGGTGGGGCGAAGATCTCCTTCTGCTGTCGCCGCTGCTCGAGGTTGAGCAGCACCTCGGAGATTCCGAAGAGTCCCATGATGACCGGGACCAGTCCGAGGCCGTCTTCGAGCGTCCGGATCCCGAACGTGAACCGAAACCGCCCGCTGATCGTGTCCTGACCCACGGTCCCGCAGAGTAAGCCCACGGCCGCCATCATGAGCGCCTTCACCGTCGACTCGCGCGCGAAGTAGGTGAGCAGCGTCAGGCCCAGGACCATGAGGGCGAAGTATTCCGGCGGGCCGAATCTCAACGTCACCTGGGCCAGGAACGGCGCCAGAAACGTCAGGGCGACGACACTCAGCGTCCCGGCGATGAACGACCCGAACGCGGCAATGCCCAGCGCCGCGCCGGCTCGTCCTTGACGGGCCATGGCGTGACCGTCGAGGCACGTGACGACGGACGCCGCCTCGCCGGGAATATTGACGAGGATGGACGTGGTCGAGCCGCCGTACATCGCGCCGTAGTAGATCCCGGCCAGCATGATGATGGCGGAGACCGGGGAGGCCGCAAACGTGGAGGGCAGCAGGAGCGCGATGGCCGCCGCGGGGCCCAACCCGGGCAGGACCCCCACCAGGGTTCCGATGAAGACGCCGATGAAGCAGTACAGAAGATTGATCGGCTGGAGCGCGACCTGGAAGCCGTAGAGAACGCCGTGAAAGATCTCCACGCTCAGAACCCGAACGGGCCCGTCGGGAGCTGGGTCTTCAGCCAGAGCTGGAAGAGCACATAGGACGCGAGGGCTCCGACCGCCGCGGAGACGGCGCTGAACGCCCAGGTCAGCCGTTCCAGGCGAAACAGGAGCAGAAGGAAGAGGAACGTGACGGCCACGAACCCGAGCGTCTCCAGCAGCAGGAGGTAGCCGAGGAGCGCCCCGACCAGGACGAGAGGCTTCGACGATTCGGGCCGGGACCGCGAGCCCCTTGCGGCATCTCGTCCGCGTGAGCTGACGAGGAGGACAATCGAGAGCAGTCCGAGCACGACGCCGCCCCAGAACGGAAAGAATCCTGCCCCAGGGCGATTGAGGCTGCCGAGCTTGAGCGAGAGTCCCTGAACGGCGGCGAAGATCGCGACGGCCAGCCAGAACAGACCGCTGACCAGATCGCGCGGCATGGCCTCCTACTTCACCAGCCCGGCCTTCTTCGCGAGCTCCTCGACGGTGCGATGCTCCTCCCGTATCTCGGCGACGAGCTTGTCGGGAGGCGCGTAGTCTTGCAGGATTCCGAAGCTCACGAGCTTGGCTGCGACCGCCGGGTCCTTCGCGACCTTTTCGATGGAGGCGAGCAGGGTCCTGGTCACCTCCGCCGGCACACCGGCGGGCGCAAAGAAGGCGAGCCAGACGCCGAGCAGGTTCTGGCGATAGCCGAGCTGGGGCAGTGTGGGGATGTCCGGGAACCCCGGGAACGAGTTCGAGACGACCATCCCCCTCACCGCTCCACTTTTCACATGACTGCTCAGCGCTCCGAGCGAGAACGCTCCGCCTTCCACGTGCCCGCCCAGGAGCGCGGTGATCCCGGGCGCTCCTCCCTTGAACGGCACCATGGTCAGGCCCGCTCCGGTGAGCGCGTTGATCATCTCGACGTTGAGGTGCCCCACGGATCCCGTCCCGACCGTGCCCACGCGGACCTTCCCAGGATTCTTCTTCGCGAACTCGATCATCTCCGGGAAGCTCCGGTAGGGGGCGTCCTCACGAACGGCGACGAGGATGGGCGTCCGTGTGGTCAATCCGAGGGGCGTCAGATCCTTCAAGGGATCGTACGTCACCGACTCGGGATTCAGAATTCTGGCCGAAACGACCGCGGCGTTGGGGGTGAGCAGGATGGTGTACCCGTCCTTCTTGGCCTTGACCACGCTGTCCGTGCCGATCGCCATCCCGGCGCCGGGTCGATTCACCGGGACGACCGGCACCTTGAGGAGCTTGGCAAGTTCCTCGGCCATGGTGCGGCCCGCGACATCGGTCGCGTCCCCCGGCGCCAGGGGGATCACCAGCGTGATGGGGCCGCTCGGGTAGCTCTGCGCCGCGGCGTGCGGCGTGGCGCTCGAGACAAGGACGATGGTCGCCAGGAGACTCAGTAGAGTGCGCATGATGGCAAGCAAGCTAGCCTACGTCTCTCCGGCGGGCAAGTCATGTCTCCCACCAGCGGGCGATCTCGGCCGCGAGGGCGGTCGGATCTGCATAACGGCGCTCGACGTCGCCGATGAACCTTTCGGCCTCCGCTTCGGTCGGCACGAGGTCGCGGGGCGCGACCGCGAAATCGTAGACCGAAAGGTTCCCGGTCGGCAGGATCACATCGTGGACCAGGGTGTCGGCGTTCCGATGGCGCAGGACCCTCTCGTAGACTCGCGCGTAGACGGCCGGATCGTACGGCACCGATCTCGCGTCGACACCGCGATCCGGCGCTTCGCTCCCGACGGCCCGTCCGGCCCGCGGCGCGGGCGACTCGAGCGTGCGGGCAATGCCCGCGAGGTCACACCAGAGGTCACGCAGCACCTGCGGCGGCGCGTCCTCACGCTCGCGCGGATGAAGCGGGCTCGCGGCCCGGCGTTCGCGCTCGGCCTCGAGGAAGAGCCGGACTTCACGCGACGGCACCGCGATCACGAACCGGCACGACGCGTCGGTCAGCAGCGCTTCGGCGCCGTCGTCGAGGCGGCGCGCCAGCTCGATGAACCGGCTGCCGGCGAGCGGCGTCTCGCCGACCAGAAGATGCTCCGGTTCCCGATAGCGGGCATTCCACTCGACGAGGGCCTCGCGCACCCAGAGCCCGGCCGCCTTCCGGATGACCGGGTGCGTGACGCCCGCGGCCAGAGGATAGCGCCGGCCGGCGGGGCTCGCCTCGAACACCGGCCGCGCGACGTCCCACTGGAGGAGATGGATACGCCGCCCGGCGCCACCGGCGAGGTGCACGAGCTGGTGAACGAGGAGGCTCTTGCCCGTGCCGGGCAGCCCCGCGAAGAAGACCAGACGCTGGCCGGCCAGACGGCCGACCCGTTCCGCGAGCCGGCCATCGGCATGGACCACCAGACGAGGACCGACCTCAGCTTCCGTAACCCATCCAGACGAGCAGTCGGCCGGGTGGGAACGGCACCCCCAGGCCCTTCTCGAAGAGGCCATACACGAATGCGAAGCCGGCGAGGCTCAGGACGATGCTGATCGGCCAGCGCTCGCGGGCGGCTCTCAGGTAGAGAACGGTCGTGAGCAGCGTGGCGAGTGAAAAGCCGAGAAGCCAGATCCCGACGTACATCCCGAGAATCCACCCGCAGATCGCGGCGATTCGGCGCGTCGGGTCTCGTGGTGGCATTGCGGCGGCCTCGCGACTGTCCGCGCGAATGCCACGGCGGCGAGCGGTGAGCTCGCTGGCGAAATGGACGCTCGCCAGGAGTAGGGAGGCCGTGGTGATCGTCCATGGGAACAGCCCGGCGCGCGCGTCGAAGCGGCGGCTCTCCCACAGGGCTGCCGCGAAGAGGATCACAAGGCACAGGTTGAACGTTGTCGCGCCGTCGAGCTTCCAGCCCGCCGCAGGCGCTTCGGATGCTTCCGCGGCCGCCCCGAGCGGCGTCCGCCGGCGCCCGCGATGTCGCACGATCGGAACGACGAGACCGACCGCGATGACACAGAGGATGATCAGCACACCCGGGCGGAGGAGCCACCCGGCGCCGTAGTTGTCGGTGGAGAGAAAGAGCCGGTTTTCGGCCAGCGGACCGAGCACGAGGCCGAGGAGCAGCGGCGGCCGCGGCCAGTCGAGCTTCGACATGACCCAGCCGAGGGCGCCGAACGCCAGGACGACGCCGAGATCTTCGAAGACGTTCTTCTCGGCGAATGCGCCGACGTACACCAGGATCATGATGAACGGCACCAGCAGCGTGCCGCGGATCTGGGTGATCCGGGCCAGCGGGCCCATGAAGGTCAGGCAGACGCCGACCGTGATGACGTTGGCGACCACGATGGTCCACACCATCGCCAGCGTCACCGACAAGTGGCCCTTCGGCGCCGGCGTCAGCATCGCGGGCCCCGGCACCAGACCCTGGATGAAGAACGCGCCCATGAGAATGGCGGTCGCCACGCTCGCAGGCACGCCGAACGCCACCGTCGTGACCAGGCTGCCCCCGAGCGAAGAATTGTTGGCCGCGCCGGGACCGAGCACGCCTTCCACCGCGCCCTTGCCGAACCGTTCCCGGCCGGGCGAGCTCTGGACGGCGTGCGCGTAGGCCAGCCACTGGGTCGTCGCCGCGCCCAGCCCCGGAATGATCGAGATGAATGTCCCGAGCGCGCTGCAGCGGATCACGAGCCGCCAGTGACGGAAGGTGTCGCGCACCCCCTCCCACACGCCGCCGACACGGCCCACGTCGAGCTTCGCAATACTCGACCCTGCGATCGCCATCTCGATCAGCTCCGGAAGGGCGTAGAAGCCGATGGTGACCGGGACGAGCCCGATCCCGTCCCAGAGGAAGAGCTGACCGAAGGTGTAGCGCTGGGTGCCCGTCACCGGGTTGAGACCGATCGTGGCGAGCCAGAGGCCGAGCCCGCCGGCCAGCAATCCCTTCAGGACGGCCTCCCCGCTCAGCGAGGCGACGAAGGTGATGCCGAGCACGGCCAGCATGAAGAACTCCGGCGAGCCGAGGGTGAGCACGAGCGGGCGCACGACGGGAATCGCCAACCCGAGGACGAGGGCGCCGAACACCGCGCCGATGAGCGAGCTCATCATCGCCGCGCCGAGGGCTCGCCCGGCCTCGCCGTTCTTGGCCATGGCGTGGCCGTCGACGATGGTGGCGGCCGTGGTCGGCTCGCCCGGGATCCCGAACAGGATCGACGTGATGTCGCCGGTGGTGGCGGTGACCGCCAGCATTCCCAGGAGGAAGGCGAACGCCTCGACCGGCGTCATCTTGAAGACGAACGGCAGCATGAGCGCCAGCGTGGTGGGCCCGCCCAGGCCCGGGAGCAGTCCGACGACGAAGCCGAGCGCCATGCCGATCAGCATCAGCCCGAAGGTCGGCCACGCGAAGACCTGGACGAGTCCGGTGGCGCTGGCGTGCAGGAAGTCGATCGGCGGGGCTCCTTTCGCCGGGGATGCTACCACGCGCCGGCTTGACAAGCCGACGCGGGCTGGGTTACTAACGAACGTTAGGTAGGTATGGCCACGATCGTCGCCACGCACGAGCGCGCCGCGGCCGCCGAGCGGATTCTTCGCGCGGCGATCGCGCTCTTCCGCGTGCGCGGCTATCACGGCAGCTCCATGCGCACGCTGGCGCGGGGGCTCCGCATGGAGGCGGCGAGCCTCTACTATCACTTCGGGTCCAAACAGGAAATCCTCTTCGCGATCCTCGACCGCACGCTCGACGATTTGCTCCACGGCGTGGGACGGGCCGTGGCGGCGGTGGAGGGCCCCGAGGCGCGATTGCGGGCAGCCGTGCGCTTCCACGTGCTCTTCCACGCGCACAGCCAGCACGAGGCCTTCTTGAGCCACAGCGAGCTGCGCTCGCTGACCCAGGGCAATCTGCGCCTCGTCCTCACCCGGCGCGACGAATACGAGCGCGTGTTCCGCGGTCTGCTCACGTCGGGCGTCCGGGCGGGCGTCTTCCAGGTGTCGGACGTGAGGCTGACCGCCATGGCGATCCTCACGATGTGCACCGGGGTCGCGACGTGGTTTTCGGACCGCGGCCGGCTCGCCCCCGAATCGATCGCCGATCGCTATGTCGAGATGATCTTGCGCAGTGTCAAGCGTTGCCCGAAAGGGTCCCCGTCATGACCACGGACAGACCGTTCACGGACAAGCTCGAAGCGCCCGACGTGCCGAAGATGCCGGACGAGTATCAGGCGCTGCTCAAGCGCGTGCTGCGCATCCAGGCCGACTGCGAGATCGGTGGGCCGCATCTCTACGTGAACCAGTGGCTCCTGACGGCGCCGTCGGCGGACGACCAGTGGATGCTCGCCAAGGTCGCCGGCGAGGAGATCGACCATTTCCGCAAGATCAACCGGCTCCTCAACGAGCTGGGCGAGGACGCATCCGAGCTGATGTACATCGAGAAGTCCCGACGCGACCTCGAGGCCTTCCGGCAGGCGATGCCGACGTGGGCGGACGTGGCCGCGTTCGGCTTCCTGATCGATCGCGTCGGCCAGTACCAGCTCGAAGAGTTCGTCGGCTGCTCCTACGCGCCGCTCGACCGCGCGTTACCGAGGATCATTCAGGAGGAAAAGACGCACGTGGGCTACGGCCTCGTGAAACTCCGCGACATGGTGCGGACCGAGGAAGGCAAGGCTCTGGCCCAGGCGGCGGTGGACCGGTGGTACCCGCGAGGGCTCGACATGTTCGGGCGGTCGAACTCGACACGGGCGGCCCGATACCAATACTGGGGGCTCAAGCGACGGTCGAACGAAGCGGCGCGAACCGAGTACATGGCCGAGGTGGCGGTACAAATCGAGGGGCTCGGACTGCGCGTACCCGACGCGACGTCGGGCCGCCATTTCCGCTGACGCCCGCCATGACCCCCATGACACCGAACGTGCTCGAGAAGGCCCTTCGTGACGTGGTGATCGCCAACCGCATCCTCGCGCACGAGAGCGTGGTCGACGCCTACGGCCACGTCAGCGTGCGCCATCCCCTCGACCCGACGCGCTACCTGCTGTCGCGCTCGCGCGCCCCCGAGCTCGTCGAGCGCGGCGACATCGTCGAGTTCGACCTCGAGGGGAAGTCGGTGGGCGGCGACACGCGCGCGCCGTATCTCGAGCGGTTCATCCACGGCGCGATCTACGAGGCGCGGCCCGACGTTCAGGCGGTCGTGCACGCCCACGCCGAGGCGGTGCTGCCGTTCACCATCTCGGCGACGCCGCTCCGGCCCGTCGTGCACATGGCGAGCTTCATCGGAGCGCGCATCCCCGTGTGGGACATCCGGGACAATTTCGGCGACACCAATCTCCTGGTGGTGAACATGGCACAGGGACGCGACCTGGCGCGCGGTCTCGGCGGCGAGCGTGTCGCCTTGATGCGGGGGCACGGGTTCGTCGCGGCCGGGCGCTCGCTCCCCGAGGCCGTCCGGATCGGGGTCTACATGCCGGTCAACGCTCGGGTGCTCCTGGGCGCGTTGCGCCTCGGCGAGGTCACGGCGCTGTCGCGCGGAGAGATCGAGGCGCACGCGTCCATGAAGCCCGACGACCCGGCCATGTGGCGGGCGTGGGAGTACTGGGCCGTGCGGGCGGGCTGCGGCGACCTGCTCAGCGCCCGGACCTGACCTGGCCGACCGGCGCGAGCTCGTAGAGCCGTCGGGTGTTCAGGTAGAGGATCTTGCGCTTCGACTCCACGCTCAGGTCTTCGCGGGTGGCGAGCTCGTGGATGTTCTCGGGAAAGTCGTGGTCCCAGTGGGGCACGTCGCTCGCATAGAAGATGATGTCGTTGCCCAGCCGGCGCACGACCTCGGGCACGGACTTCTCGTCCCCCTCGGCGGCGAAGAAGAGCTGTCCGGATCGGAGATAGTCGCTGGGCTTCTTCCGACAGAGCGGTGCCTCGACCGCGCGCTTGGCCCACTCCTCGTCCATGCGGTCCATCCAGAACGGGAGCCAGGAGCACCCCGCCTCCATGAAGCCGATCCGGAGACTCGGATACTTCTCCGGCACGCCTTCGAAGATCATGCCGGTGAGCTGGATCATCTGGGCCACGGGATGAGACAGCGTGTGCACCTCGATGAACTTGTCGAAGCCGTCGGCGCCGAAGAAGTGCGGGCCGCGGACGGTGGCGTGACAGGCCACCATCGAGCCGAGCCGCTCCGCTTCCGCGTAGATCGGGTGAAAGTCCGGGTGTCCGAGCGGCAGCCGGAGCCCGACCGCCGGCGCGAACGCGCCCGACATCCCGAGCTCGGTGACCGCGCGGCGCAGCTCCTTCACCGCCTCGGGTACGTCCTGGAACGGGAGCAGCGCCACCCCCTTCAGCCGCGGGCTCACGGTCAGGAACTCCTGGTGGAGGAAGTTGTTGTAGGCGCGACAGAGCGCCACCGCGAAGTCGGCTCGCGCACCCACCCGATGGCGAGCCCGCCCGTCGGATAGAGGACGGTCGCCTCGATGCCGCCCTCGTCCATGATCTTGAGCCAGGATTTCGCGTCGTTCACGCTGCTCCCCAGCTTCCCGCCGAGGGAGCGGTCCCAGCCGTCCTCCGGGTAATAGGAGCGTCGCCCGGCCCAATGACCACGTTCACCCTGCGTTCCGTCGAAATAGGGGCGGAGCTGCTCGGTCGTCTCGGTGATGTGGCCGTCGGCATCGTTCACGCTGAACTCGACCATCGCGACCTCCCCTCGGGGTGTGGTATCAAGCGGTCAGCCCTTCGGTGCCCCGGGGCCGGACCACCCGGATTCTGGCCGACCTGACGGGCAATGGCAAGCTGCGCTGACCCAGGAGGAACGGTGTGATGACTGCCGCCACGGTGTTCATTTTCGCCCCTGTCGACGAAGCGCGAGACAGCCACAAGAGACTCGAGGCGGAGGGATGTGAGCTGCGTCTGGGGAAAGCCTCCTGGGACACACCGCAGGGCAACAGCGAGCCCGAGCTGATCCGCATGGCGCAGGGGACCCACGCCCTCATGGGGACGTCCATCCGGAACGTCCCCATCAGCCGGAAGATCATGGAGAGCTCGCCCGAGCTCCGGATCGTCGCCAAATACACGATCGGCGTCGACGACGTGGACGTCGAGGCGGCGACGGACATGGGGATCCTGGTCTGCCACGGACCGACCGAATCGAACTGGGGCGGCGTGGCCGAAGGCACGATCACCGCCATGCTCACCATGCTGAAGAAAGTCCGGGAGCGCGACCGGCACCTTAAAAACAACGGAACCTGGCGGGATCAGCAGCTCCAGGGGACCTACTTCGGCTCCCGCGCCGACGGCTACGCGGGCATCACCATCGGGTTGATCGGTCTCGGCAGGATCGGCAGTCGCATCGCCACCCTGATGCGTCCGTGGAAGATGAGGATCCTGGCCACCGACCCGTACGTGCCCGAGAGCAAGTTCACCGAGCACGGCGTGGCCCGCGTGGATCTGCCGACGCTGCTCCGCGAGTCGGACGTGGTGAGCCTGCACGTCGTGCTGACCCGGGAGACCCGGCACATGATCGGGGTCGAGCAGCTCGCGCTGATGAAGCGCAAGGCGATCCTGATCAACACCTCACGCGGCCCCTGCGTCCAGGAGCCGGCGCTCATCGAGGCCCTGCTCAAGGGACAGATCGGCGGCGCCGCGCTCGACGTGTTCGAGGAGGAGCCGCTGGCGCTCGACAGCCAGCTGCGCAACCTCGGCGACAAGGTGTTGCTCTCGCCCCACATGGTCTCGTCCAATGTGGGAAGCGGGCTCGGCCCGGGCATCCAGTGGGCGACCGAGTCGGTTCTTCGCGCCCTGCGCGGTGAAGTGCCCGACAACGTCTACAACAAAGAGGTGATCCCGCGCTGGGAGCGTCGCTTCGGCGGTAAGAGCGTGTGGTAGAGGTGCTGCGAGAGGAGGGCTCGATGCCCCATATTCCCTATGTCGACCCATCGGCGGTCACGGACTCCGAGATCCTGGGCTACCTGGAGCGCGCGCGTCGAGAAGGCACGCCGCGGCCGGAGAGCCAGGCAGGCCTGGGAGCTCACGTTCCGGCAAGGCGTCTGCGATCACGCCATCAAAGAACTCTGCCGCGTCTACGTCTCCAAGTCCATCGAGTGCGAGTACTGAGGGGTCCAGCGCTCCGTCCAGGCCGGACGGAAGGGGCTGACGGAAGACAAGTACGACGATCTTCTGCATTTCGCCGATTCGCCCAGGTTCACCGAGCGCGAGAAGGTGGCCCTCACCTACGCCAGCGCCATCGTCTGGAACGCCGAGATCGCGGACGACGCGCTGTGGGCGAAGCTGCGCCAGCATTTCTCCAACCCCGAGCTGGTCGAGCTCGGCTTTTTCATCGCGCTGACCCTGGGACAGCAGCGGTGGATCAAGACGCTGGGCATCGGACACCGCGAGGTGCTGGCCGATACGAGCACGGGATTGGCGCCGACGGCCGCGGCGGGGGGGGACCCTACTCACCAGCAACACGAACCAGATCCGCTTCAACAACGATTACGCCCGGCGCTCCGAGTTCGGGAAGAACCTG
>WNGA01009039.1_pt1 | contig 13534 bp, 7 predicted proteins | sample 5400061 | NCBI WGS metagenome assembly WNGA01 (sample SAMN13153366, study PRJNA577476) | soil metagenome | isolation source: 100 cm soil or saprolite under grassland replicate 2 | place: USA:California | collected 2016-06-15 | reverse complement strand
GGGGACTATGCGAACGTGCTGCTGCCCAGCTCGCCGATGACCGAATTCAAGATTTCTCCCACCTGGGGTGGGGTAGGCGACGTCAAGAGCACGACCAACTACTACTGGTATGACCACGCCCGCCTGAGCGGACGCTGAGATTCGCGTGGGAATGCATACGCGCCGGTCTCGCATCGTAGCCGAGGCCGGCGCGTTCCCGCGGGTGTCACGCGTCCCCGGGTTGGTGTCGCTCGGTGCGGATCCAGGGCTTGTCACCCACCATGCGGAGCGCCTGGCCAGCTGCGCCAATGCGCCAGAGTGCGTAAAGGGGCAGGAACGCGAAAGCTCGGATCGCGCGGCCGGGGTGGGGGTCGACGGCCAGGGCAGCCACGGTGTACGCGACGGGTCGTAGGAGCGAGGCACCGAGCGTCGCGACGAGCGCGGACCAGCCGGGGAGATGGAGCAGGGTGGCTATGGTTGCCAGCAGGAGCACGAGGCCGAGGTGCAGCGCCGGCCCGGGGGCTGAGAGCTCCGCCAAGGCATCGAGCTTTTGGCGCAGCCCGATGTGCGAGCTCCGGAGGATCCGGGGTCCGAGTCGCCCCAGCACGGTGAGCCTCCCCGCGGTCCAGCGCTGCCGCTGGGTCGCGCTCTGCCGCAGGGACTGGGCTTCCTGCGCATAGACGTGGGCCGCGGGGAGGCACTCGATGGGGACTCCCCGCTCACTCAGCAGGGCATACATCTCCCAGTCCTCGCAGATCGAAAATGCCTGCCAGCCGTGCGGCGCCAGCACCCGTGTGCCGATGCACATCCCGTTGCCGACCAACGGCACATTCAGACCCGCCTTCTGCTTGAGCGGATACGCGAAGCGATGCGTCGCCGTTGCCAGCACGGCTGCCATGCGGGTGAGCGGGCTCTCGGACGGGTTGCTGAGATCGAAGAACGCCTGCACGGCTTTCGTCGTGAGCGATCCCACGGTCGCGACGTGCGCCGCGAAGTCGGCATCGACGATTGAATCCGCGTCGACGATCACGACGGCATCATACCGGTCCAGCGGGGAGCGTTCGAGCGCCCAGGCGATCGCCCGGGGCTTGCCCGGGTGTTCGGCGTCTTGACGCTCGAGGCAGCGCGCGCCCGCCACCCGCGACAGATCCGCGGTGCGATCGGTACAGTTGTCGGCGACGACCACGACGTCGCAGCGCGCTCGCGGATAGCGGAGATTCATGAGCGAGCGGACGCAGTCCGCGATGAGCAGCTCCTCGTTGTGCGCCGGGACGAGGAAGAGCAGGCGGGGCGGCTCGGCCGGCGGTGGAATGCCGTGGGGCGGTCGACCGAGCGCGGCACGCACGAGGCTCACGACATCGGACACCGCCGGCAGAAGCAGGACGGCGGCGACGAGGCCGACCAGGGCGCTCAGGACCACCACGTGACCAGCCGGGGCGACGGCGTCGCCGGCGGCACCGCGAGCGGCGTGACCTTACGGAGCGCGGCCACGAGCGCCAGCAGCACAAGCAGCAGGTCTCGATGCGCGAGCGAGAGGAAGAAACCGCCCACCACGTATCCGATGAGCGAGGCGCTGAGCGCCTGGGCGAGGGGCGCGTTCGGGGACGTAGGGCCACCGTCACCGGGCGGTCGCACCCGACGGGCGCGCTGGCGCACGACGCCCAGGGCGCGAAACGCGCCCAGCAGGGCGCCCGCGAAAAGGATCAGCCCGGGCACACCCAATTCCGCGCCGATCTGGACGAAGCTGTTGTGCGCGACGGACCACTTCACTCCTCTGCCGACCGTCGCCGCCCGGGCGACGGGCGACAGGGTGCCCTCCGCCGTCGAGAAGTTCCCGGCGCCGACGCCCAGGAGGGGATGCTCGAGCATGTATCCGATGCCCCGCTTCCACACCTTGAGCCGCCCCTCCTCGCCCGTCACGTTGTAGTCATCCTTGGGCTTCGTGATCGTCTTCATTTTTTCCCAGTACGTGTCGCTCGCCGTGGCCGCGAAGACGACGCCCAGCAGGGCGGCCGTCAGAATCCGCCAGCGGAGATGAATCGCGGTATAACGCACCAGTAGAAAGGCGCCGACCGCGAGCAGCGCGAGGAAGCCGCCCCGCGATCCTGCCCAGATGATCGCCACAGTGAGGGCCGCGACGGCCGGCACGCTCGCCAGGCGCCGCCACGAGGGATGCGGGCGGGCGATGAAATAGACGCCGAGCGGAAGACTGATCACTGCGAGCGCGGCGAATTCGTTGGCGTCGTAGTAGTACAGCGAGCCGAGCCGCCAGTCCCCTGGCCCGACCTGGAACCGCGTGATGACGGCGGCGGCGTATATGGCCACTGAGAGGAGATAGACGAAGGCGAGCCGTTCCACGTCGCGGACGCCGCGCACCGCGCCTACCAGGATCACGCACACCACGACCATCTTCGTGAACTCGACGAACGTCTCGAACGCTCCTCCCGCCCAGAGCGCCCCCGGGACCGAGAGGCCCATCCAGACCCCGAGCCCCACGATCCAGCGCACGATCCCCACCCGGAGCACGGGCTGGAGCCGTCGCCCTCGGCTCCGGTCGACGAGGTACAGCGCGATGGCCAGCGCCGAGGAGACCATGGTGAGGCGGAGCGGCTCCAGCACGGCGAACACCTGGTGCACCCGCCCCACGCCGGTGAGCACGTAGCCCGCGAGGCAGATGAGGAGCAGGTCCCAGCGACGGTCGGGCTCCCGCAGCAGTAGCGCAGCGCCCGCTGCGGCGCGGTTCGGGAACCACGGGGTGGCGACTCGCTCGTTCACTGCTGCAGCTGGGCTGCGAGCCCGCGCGCGGCGGCGACCGGCTCGCGTGCGGCGGCGTCGAGCACACGACTCGAGAGGGAGGTGTCGTAGCGGCGCGGTTGGAAGATCGACCACACCGCGAGGCGCTGCGGCCAGTGCAGCGTCGCGAGGCCGATCGCCAAGCGCGCCCCCGCGAAGCACGCCGCGAACAGCGGTATGGGGAACCACAGCATCCGTCCCCGCCAGCCGTGCTCGCCGAAGCGGGCGAGTAGACGGCGGCGGGTCGGGATCGCGGGGTCGATGAGATTCACCACGGGCGGCGCGGCTTCAAACTGCTCGGCGCTCCACGCGACGACGGCGGCTGCTCGCCCAACCTCGCACACCGCGAACGGCAGCCCCGGCCGCCCGAACCCAAGATGCCAGCGACCGAAGAGCCGGCGGCCAACGAGGCCCGGCACGTCCGGGGCGGCCCAGTCGACCAATGCCGCCGGCCGCAGGATTCGGGTCTGGACGCCGTGCGCCGCTGCCTCGCGGGCGACGAGACGCTCGGCCTCGGTCTTGCCCCACGCATAGGACCCGTACCGCCGGGCGTTCGGTGGGGCAAGCGGCGTTCGCTCGTCCTGGACCTCCCACGGCGTGCGCGGGGGTCGTAGCACGGAGAGGCTGCTCACGTAGACGAGACGCGCGACGCCCGCCTCCTGCATCGCCCGCAGCACATTGCGCGTAGCAGCGATCGTGTTCCGCTGATGGCCGTCGTAGCCGCCCGACGTGTCGACGGCCGCGTGCACGACCACGCTGGCCCCGGCGAAGACGTCGGCGGGAACCGACCGGCTCAGGTCGAGCGCGCGCCATTCGTGCACGTGTGGATCCTCGGAATCCAGCGAGCGGCTGACCCCGCGGATCCGGAACCCTCGCCGCACCAGCTCTCTCGTGATCTCCTTCCCGAAAAACCCCCGCGCGCCCGTCACGACGGCGAGCGGTGCCCCTGGGGAGGGCTCCCGAGGCGCGTCGTTTTGCACGGCCGCACGCTCGGCCGCGCCGCGCACGTTGGCCGCGAGTTCCTCGTAGACGGCGGTCACGCGGCGCAGGTGGTCGGGCGCGAGCGGCGACGCGCCACCGTGCGCGACGGCATCGTAGAACGCACCGATCAGCTCGGCGAGACCCGGATAGTCGCCGCCCTGAACGATGCGCCGCAACACGCCGCCGGCCCCTCCCGCAGCCGTCTGCCATCCTTCGAGCAGCGGGTTGGCGGCCTTCTCCAGTGGGCCGGTCCCCGGATTGACGGCACCCACCACGCTCGTGCGGATGAAATCGGCTGTCAGCGCGCCACCCGCGCCGGATACGGACAGAGTGGAAGCGACGGGGCGTGCCCGCAGGCTTACCGACAGGCGACCATACGTCTCGTTCGCGCGGATCACGACGTGCAGATCGGCCGGACCCGCGGTCACCGCGACCACTTCGATCGCCGAGGAGTCGGGCGTGACCGCCTCGAGCGCCGCGATCAGGGTGTAGAGCGGGTGGGGCAGGATGTCCAGGAGCTGGCCGCCGAGCGCCCGGGGTCCGGCGCGCTCCGGGTTTATTCCCACCGGCCGGAACGCGAAATGGCTGTCGACCTGCGCGATCGGGACCAACTCGGGGAGGCGACCGATCAGGGCCACGAACGCTGGATCGCGCACCTGCTGGTGACCGGCGCACACTCGCAGGCCCCGCTCGCCCGCGATGGCGAGCAGCTCCCGTGCCTCCCTCTCCGCCTCGACGAATGGCTTCTCGACATAGATGTGCGCACCAGCCAGCAGCGCCTGGCGCGCAGGTTCGAAGTGGGCGCCCGCCGGCGTGCACACGTGGACGAGGTCTGGAGTCACCTCCCGCAGCAGGTCGGCCAGCGCCGGGTAGGCGACCGCACCTGCCTGCGCAGCGAACTCCCGGGCTGCGCTCTCCGAGGTATCGTAAACAGCCGCGACGACGTGCGGTGTCCGCACGCGCCGCAGGGCGTGAAGGTGGAGGCGGGCCATTTTGCCCGCCCCGACGAAGGCAACGCGCATGGTGGTCATACAGGCGGCAGTCTGCAAGACCGGCGCCACCTCACTGGGCTGCGTGGTCTCGCGGGAGTGTTGCGCGCCCGCAACGGTCGGTCACGCCGCGCTTCGGTGGCGGCGCGGCACGCTTCTCTCATGTCCTTGCGACGCGCATGCGAGTCCTCATTACCGATGGTGACGAACGGGCCGCCCTCGCCACGGCGCGCTCCCTAATCGCGGCGGGATACGAAGTACACGCTACGGCCGCTCGGCGCTGGTCCCTCGCCGGGGTATCGCGCGGCGTACGGCGCTGGGTCGTGCGGGCGGATCCCTTAGCGGAGCCCGGCGCCTACGCGGGCGAGGTGGGCCGGCTGGCGCGAGACCTCGACGTGCGGGTCCTGCTCGCCGTGACGGATCCCTCGGTCGACGCGCTGCTCGAGTTTGGGCGCGCGGTCCCCCCCAGTGTGGTGCTTCCGTTCCCCGACCTTGCCACGTACCGCCGGGCGTCGGACAAGGCGGAGATGGTCCGCCTGGCCTGCTCGGTGGGGCTCGCGGTGCCGGAGACGTGGGTGGTGCGCGAGCGGGGGAGCGAGCTGCCCGGCGCGGGCTTCTTCCCGGCGGTGATCAAGCCGCATCGTTCGGTCGTCGCGGCGGCGGCCCGCAGCCCCCGCCTCAAGACCACCGTATCGCACGTGGCCGACCTCGAGGCGTGCTGTGCGGCACTCGCCGTCCTGCCCGACCCCGCGTTTCCGGTGCTGCTGCAGCAGCGCGTACGGGGTCCAGGCGAGGGACTGTTTCTCCTGCGGTGGAATGGGCGGGTGGTCGCCGCCTTCTCGCACCGTCGCCTCCGGGAGAAGCCCCCGGCGGGCGGTGTGAGCGTGTACCGCGAGAGTATCGCGGCCACTCCCGAGCTGGTCGCGGCCGGCACGGGTCTTCTCGAGTTGTTGGACTGGCAGGGCGTGGCCATGATCGAGTGCAAGCGCGACCTCGACAGCGGGCGTCACGTTCTGATGGAAGTAAACGGGCGCCTGTGGGGCTCCCTCCAGTTGGCGATCGACGCCGGCGTGGACTTCCCGGCGCTGCTCGTTGCCGCAGCGCTGGGCGAGTCCGTGCCGGTCGTCACCGACTACCGGCTGGGCGTGCGGAGTCGCTGGTTCTGGGGTGACGTGGATCATCTCTATCTGCGCTTGCGTGACAGCAGCGGTTGGGCGGGTCGGCTCACTGCCGTACGCGACTTCTTCCGCCTTGGCTCCGGAGACGATCATGAGGAGATCTGGCGCTGGGGGGATCCGGCGCCGTTCATCGTCGAGACCCTGGCGCGTCTGGGCGTCGGGAGAAGGAAGCCGTGATCTGCCTTGACGCGCGGCGCCGAGCGCGGTCAGGTGCGCAGCTCGCGTAGCAGCCCCCACAACGCCCGGAGGCGCGCGCCGTGAGCGAAATAGACGACACTGGCGTACGCCACCGCGCCACTCACCACTTGCGCCACGAGCCGCACGCCCACCGGCCAGGTGTCCGGAGTGGCGAACCGGACGCCCAGCGCCACCGCTGCCATCACAAGTGTCGCGCCACCCGCGGGCAACAGGGACTGTAGATACCCGGGCAGCCGTAGCCCGGTGACGCGAAGGGCGTAGGCGACGTACAACGACATCACGAGAATGGGATGCCCGACCACCCATGCCGCCGCTACCCCTGCGGTACCCCAGTGCGTCCCAAGATAGAACAGGAACGGCAAGGTAAGCGCCGCGAGGATGGTGAACTGCAGGTTGCGCCGGGTGTGCCCGGTGGCGACGAGGACCGGCGGCAAGAGTGGGCTCACGGATCGAAGCGCCGCGGAGAGAGCGAGGAGCTGCAGGGGCACGATCGCAGCCCGCCAGTGCTCCCCCAGCACGGCGACGACGAACTCGTCCGCGATCAACGCGATACCGACAGCCGCGGGGAACGTCACCAGGGCGAGGCCTTCGGTGAGGTTCTTGAGATAGCGTTGCAACGCGAGCCGGTCGTGTTGCACGGCCGAGAGCACTGCGGGCGTGACGCTGCCGACGAGGCTCGTCACGCGATCGACCGGAATGCTCGCGATCGTCCAGCCGAGGGTATAGGCCCCCAGGGCCGCTTTGCCAAGCACGCGGCCGACGATGGCGAAGTCTGCGTTGCTGTAGCAGTACCAGGCAACCCGTGTCAGCATGAGGTGCCACCCGAATTTCACACCGTCGCGAATGACGTCGAGGCGACGGGGCCACGCCAGGCGATGGGGTCGCCAGGCGTTGAGGAGAGTCGTGCTGAGGGTCCGCGCAGCCAGGAGGCCGAAGACGAGGGCCCAGTATCGGAGCCCGACCAGGGCGAGCGCGAGCGTGGCGGCGGTCTGGACGAGGGCTTCGGCCCCGTCGACCCAAGCGAGCCGCCGAAAATCGAGATCGCGCTGCAGCAGAGACCTGGGTACGGTCTGAAGCGCGCTGGTGACGAAGCTCAAGCTGTACGCCATAATCAGCCAGCGCACCGTGGCCTCGCCGAAGAACGCCGCCACCGGACCCGCGAGCAGGGTCGAGAGCACGACGAACCCACAACCCAGCAGCACGGCCAGGCCGCCGAGCCGCGCGATCTGGTCCTCGGTCAGGTCGCGGAGGGTCACGATCGCGGCCCCCAGCCCGAACTCGTTCACCAGCTGCATGAAACTGAGGTAGACCAAGGCCATCCCCACGAGCCCGTAGTCGGTGGGGGCGAGCAGCCTTGCGACGATGAGGGTGGATGCCCAGCTGAGGAGCTGCGTGGCCCACCGCGTCGCCCCGGTCCACGCCAGACCGCGCACCAGCGAACGGTCCAGATCCCGAACACGCTGGCCCTCCGTCTCGGGAGACGCGTCGGGCTCCGCCGGTGACGCCGGCTGTCCCAGGGTGGCGGTCGGGGAATCGCTCATGTCATCCGGGACGCTCGCTCGGCCGGCTCGGGGCTCACGGCGAGCTGCCTGGACGCGGCGCGGTCCGCGAAGCCACGCTCGACGATGGCTGTCAGGGCGGCCAGCTGTCGCTGCGGCGACAAATGCTCGAGCACGCGTCGCCGCGCGGCCTGGCCGAGTCGGGCTGCCCACGCCGGGTCGTCGAGCAGGGCGCCGATCGCCTTTGCCAGCGCGGCCTCGTCCGACGGTGGCACGAGGAGGCCCGTGACATTCGGCACGATCAGCTCGGGGTTCCCGCCCACCCTAGTGGCGACGACGGGTCGCCCGGCCGCCATGGGCTCCAGCACTCCCAAGCAACACGCTTCCTCCCACACCGACGGAACGACGCACAGGTCGGCGGATTGCACCAGTCGGGCAGCGTCGGGGCGATACCCCGCGAGGATGATGTGCTCACGGGCGCAGAGGGCTTCCCGCATCGCGCTCAGTTCGGGGAACTGTGGCCCAGCGCCGATGTACAGGAGCACCGGCCTCCGCTCACGGTACCGCGGGTCGCGGGCGACAAGATCGAAGGCGCGCAGCAGATAGGCGACCCCCTTTTGCGGCGTGGCCCGACAAGCGCAGGCGATGACGGGACGGTCGAGGGACAGACCAAACAGACCGTGCGCGAGCCGGTCCGGGGGTCCGGCGCTCGGACCGACCGGGATTCCGTTCCACACGCGTACCACCCGTTCCCGCGGTGTCATACCGACCTCCAGGTGACGCCGCGCGACGTAGTCGCTGACCCCGATGACCACGTCCGCGCAGAGGCCGGGCATACGTGCGTAGAGCCACTTGAGAACGCGCTTGAGCCCTCGGGGCCGGGTACGCGCGCCTGACGTGTGGTCGTGCACGACGATCCATCGCGCGCCCGCTGCCCGGAGCACCAGGTACGCCGGGTGCACTGCCGGCCGGTCCGTGAAGTATACGATCCGGACTCTCGCCTGGCGGATCAGCCTCGCGGTGGCGCGAAGCGACGTCCACGTCGCGAGTGAAGCATCCAACGTGATTGGCTGCGCGGCGCTCCCCGCGAGCGTCGCCGGCGGCGAGGCGATTGCCGGATACGCCACGAGCGTGATTGCGCCGTGGGCCACCAGGCGGTCGGCGATGCCCGCGTAGAGACGCTCGATGAAATCCCACGCGTAGCCCGTGTTCGCCGGAAAATTGACCACGCAGAGCAGCGTGTTCATACGGTGGCGGCGACGAGCGGGCCGTGCCGCGCCGGGGCAGTCTCGACGTAGAGGCGATGCCAGGTCGAGAAGCAGAGCAGGGCCCACAGGATTCCCTCGTGGTTGTGCCGCCGGGACCAGTGCTCGTCGATCAGCCGGGTGACCGTCCGGGCGTCGAAGTACCCGAGGCGAGCCATGCGGTCCGCCGCAAGCTCGTCTTGGAGCATCGGCCGCAGCTCGCGGCGCAGCCAGGCGGCGGTGGGGCCGACGAAGCCGCGCTTGGGCGCACGCAGCAGCGCCCGCGGCAGCCGCTCGGCGAGCGCGCGCTTGAGGAGACGCTTGAGCTGCCAGCGGCCCAGCTTGAGGTGGGCGGGCAGCGGGAACACCCGCTCGGCCAGTACGTGATCGACGAAGGGCACGCGGACTTCGAGTGAATGCGCCATGGAGAGGCGGTCGGAGAGCGCGAGGATATCGTCCGGTAGATAGACCTTGGAGTCGAGATACAGGGCGGCCGCGAGGCCCTCGGGCGCACCGGCGTCGTCGTGCAGCCGCGCGAGCCGTTCGCGCGCGGCACCGCCGGACACCAGGACGCGCAGGTCGGAGGCGTAGAGCTGCGCCCGGTCGCGGTCGTCGCACTTGCTGAGCAGGCCGAGGTAGCGCCCCGGCGTGCCGGACTCGTCGCGCAGCGTGCGCAGGAACCGCTTCAGGCGGTACACGCCCAGGCCGCTCCCCGGCAGCTCGGGAACGAGCTGGCCGAGCGCAGCGGCGGCGCGCCGGAGGGCGTGCGGGAGCCGGCCGTGGCGCGCGGCGGCAAGCAGCCCCAGGTGACGCGCGTAGCCCGCGAACAGCTCGTCGCCGCCGATGCCCGTGAGGGCCACCTTGTAGGAGCTGCCGACTGCCTGTGAGAGCGCCCATGTCGGCACGGCGGAATCGTCCGCGAGCGGCTCGTCGAGCGCCCGAACGATCGGCTCGAACACATCCCGCACGTCGGGCCGGATGTCCACCACCGTCAGTCGTGCGCGGTAGCGCTGCGCGAGCCGCCGGGCGAGCTGCGTTTCGTCCGTCGCGGCCGATCCCGAGCCGAAGTAGCGGGCCGTGAACGCGTGCGGCGGCTCTCCCCCGGTGGCGAGCGCCGTGCTCGCGACCACCGCCGACGAGTCGAGACCGCCCGACAGGAACGCCGCGATGGGGACGTCGCTCACCAGGTGGGCCGCGACCGACTCGTCCAGCCACTCCACCACCCTGGCTTCGACGTCCGGCGGCGCCGGCGTCTCGTGCCGCGGGAGGTCCCAGTAGGTGTGCACCATCACCTCGCCCGAGTCCCGCCACAGCAGCCAGTGCCCGGGCTTGAGCTTGTGCACGTCGCGGAAGGGCGTCGCCGGCGCCGGGATGTATCCCAGCTGGACGTACGCGTCGAGCGCGTCCCAATCGAGCTCGCGCGCCGTGAGCCCGCCCGCGACCAGCGCCTTCAGCTCCGAGGCGAACGCGATCCCCCAGGGCGCGGCGACGTAGTACAGGGGCTTGATCCCGAAACGGTCGCGCGCCAGGAGCAGGGACCGCGCGGCCTCGTCCCAGATCGCGAAGGCGAACATGCCGCGGAGCCGTTCGGTCGCCCGCGGCCCCTGCTCCTCGTAGAGGTGCACGATCGTCTCGGTGTCGCTGTGCGTGCGGAACCGGTGCCGCGGCATCAGCTCCCGCCGCAGGTCCTGATAGTTGTAGATCTCGCCGTTGAAGACGATCACCGTCGATCCGTCCTCGTTGGTCATCGGCTGCCGGCCGCCGGCGAGGTCGATGATGCTCAGGCGGCGCATCCCCAGCCCGACCGGCCCGGAGAGGAGGACGCCCTCGTCGTCGGGGCCGCGGTGGCGGATTGCGGCGCACATCGCGCGGATCGTCGCGCCGTCGACGGGCCGGTCGCGCTCGCGGTGGACGATGCCTACGATGCCGCACATACCAGGACGGGCTCCTCGGCTGGATGGGGTGGGGCGCCCGCGATCGCCTCGATCGCCGCGAACAGCCGGTCTGCCTGCGCCCGGCGGCTGTAGCGCGGGTCGTCCGCGATGCGGCCCGGCCACTCGCCGCGCAGGTGCTGCAGGTAGCGCAGCTCGAGCAGCCCGGCGATGGTGCGGACGGCGTCGGGCGCCACGACGTCGGCCCCGCTGCCGCGCAGCAATTGCTCCGTCGCGCTGCCGTCGTTGGCGAGCGCCAGGAGCCACGCGTTGAACTGCATGTAGTCGAACACCTTGGCCGGAATCGCCATGTCCGAGTCCTGGGGCAGGATCACCAGCATCGCGGCTCTGGAAAGGAACTCGAGGGCCTCGGTGCGGGGCCGGGGTGGGTACGTCCGGACGAATGCGCCGACGCCTTCCTCGCGGGCGATCCGCTCGATCGGTACGCCGTCGAAGGTCCGCACGTGGCCCATGAACTCGATCCCGAAGTCCTCGGGCGTGAGGCCGCGCGTCGTCACGAACAGCGCGGCCGCGCGGAACAGCGCCCGCGGATCTCGGTCGAGGTAAATCGACCCCGCATACCCGATCACGAACCGCTTGCCGTGCTGCGACGGGGGCACCGGCTCGTCGTCGTAGCCGTTGGGCACGGAGATGACGCGGCTCGCGGCCGCGCCGTGGGCCCCGCGCATCACGTTGCGCAGGGGGTCGGTGTTCGCGACGATCAGCGACGCGTGGGCGACGGCGCGCCGCTCGTACCGGGCCGCGAGGGAGAACCACACGGGGCTCGCGATCGCTTCCGGCAGGCGCTGCACGAGGCTCCACGGGTCCCGCAGGTCCATGACGAACGGCAGCCCCGCGCGACGGGCCACGAGTCGCCCCGCCTCGTGCGCCATGTGCGGCGGCCCGCAGCTGATGACCGCGTGGTGCACGCCGGGCTCGACGAGCCGCAGCGCCCGGCGCGCCGCCGCGCGGGCCCAGCGCCCCGTGCGCGCATACTCGAGCCACGCGAAATAGGCGCGCGCGAAGTCCCGCGGCGCGCGCGGCCACCACGGCACGTGGCGTCGCGCGAGCGAGTCCCGGCGCACGCCGGCACCCTGGTGCGCCCCGCGCCGCCACAGCCCGCGCGCCGTGCCGTAAGCACGCCAGGCGAGCTGCACGGCCTGCTCCACCCACACGCGCGGCACCGGAACGCCGTAGACGCGCACCCCCGGCGGCAGGTCGGCGAGGCGGCTGGGATCGGTCGTGGCGAGGCTCGCCGAGTCGAGCGTGATCACGTCGAGGCCCCAGCCCCGTTCCGCGGCGTAGCGCGCAAGCTTCTGCCAGCGCAGCGCGCCCACGGCCGCATCGGGCGGAAAGTGCCAGCTGAAGAGCAGCAGGCGGGCGCGCGCGCCGGAAGGGGCGGTTGCGTGGCGCGGCAGCGGCCGCGTGCGCGTCAGGTCGAGCATGCGGGCCGTCGCTTCCTGCATGCGCGCCCGGTGCGCGATCAGCAGGACCGCGACGTAGGCGAGCGCTCCCCCGCCCACCTCGATGCCCAGCCGCGCCGTACTGGGCCAGGCGTCCGGGACGAGCGCGCGCAGGAGGACCACGGCGGCCACGATGCCCGCCGCCCCGCTCGCCGCCGGCCACAGCGCGCGCAGATACTCGCGCCCGCGCATCCCCAGGATCCGGAGCGTATGCCGGAAGAAGGTGGGGATGGTGACCAGCGGGTACCAGATGATCCACCCGAGCGCGACCCCCGTCGTGCCCCAGTGCGCGCCGGCGTACAGGGCCACCGGAAGCGTGAGCGCCATGAGGATGTTGAACTGCATGTTCAGCTTCGCGTGGCCGGTGGCGACGAGCATCTGAGGCAGAAGGTTGAAGACGGCGCGGAACCCGCCGTACAGCCCGAGCAGGCGGAGCGGGACGATCGCCGGCCGCCACTGCTCTCCCAGCACCGTCAGCACGAACTGGTCGGCGACCAGGGCGAGACCCACGGACACCGGGAAGGTCACGACGGCGAGGCCCTCGGTGAGCCCGATCAGATAGCGCCGCAGGGCGGGCGGGTCGTCCTGCGCGGCCGCAAACACCGCGGGCGTGACCCGTCCGATCATGGAGCTGACGCGGTCGACCGGGATGTTCGCGACGTCGGACCCCTTGGTGTACGCGCCCAGCGCCGCCTTCCCCAGCATGCGCCCCACGATGGTGAGGTCCGCGTGGTTGTAGACGTACCAGCAGAGCTGGGACACGACCACGTACCCGCCGAGGTTGACCGCCCCCGCCACGGAGCGGAAGTCCCGCGGCCAGGCGAGGCGGTGCGGCCGCTGCAGGCAGACGGTGCCCATGACCGCGAAACCGCTCACGACCGCGCCCGTGACCAGAGCCCACGTGCCCAGCCCGAGGGCCGCACCGACCAGCGTGGTCGCGCTCCAGATCAGCGCTTCGGCGGCGTCGATCCAGGCGAGCCGGCGAAACTCGAGATCGCGCGCGAGCAGCGAGCGCGGGACGACCTGCGCCCCGCGCATCACGAACGTCAGGCTGAGCGCGATGACGATCCAGCGCACCGCACTCTCCCCGAAGAACGACGCGATCGCACCCGACAGCCCGACCGATAGCGCGAGGAAGGCGAATCCCGCGAGGACGGCGAGCCCGCCGAGCTGCGCGATCTGCTCTTCGCCGAGCTCCCGGCGTTGGATGATCGCCAGGCTCAGGCCCAGTTCGTTCACCAGTTGCACGAAGCCGGCGTAGACCATGGCCATGGCGAAT
>WNGA01015818.1_pt1 | contig 13535 bp, 13 predicted proteins | sample 5400061 | NCBI WGS metagenome assembly WNGA01 (sample SAMN13153366, study PRJNA577476) | soil metagenome | isolation source: 100 cm soil or saprolite under grassland replicate 2 | place: USA:California | collected 2016-06-15 | reverse complement strand
CAGTGGGTGCAGGAGCTACCTGCGCTATCACCGATCCTGCTAAAATGACTGGCATGATCCGCGCCGCCGATCTGCTGCTGGGGCGTGATGAATATGCGGGTCGTTTTATTAAGTATTACCGCCAGCAGCAGGCGATTCTGAAAGATACTCAAGGAGTCGCTGCGATCGTTTGAAGCCTTCAAGAACACAATTTTCAATAATTGAAGGGATGTGTGCGATAGGCATCACATCCCTTTCTTGATGATGGAAGCAGTTTTATAAACCCATTCTTTTCTTACTGACTCACAAGGAGACTAAGATGTTTGATCCCAAACCCGATCACAAATTTACTTTTGGTTTATGGACTGTAGGTAATATTGGGCGCGACCCATTTGGAGGTCCTGTGCGAGAAGTGAAATCGCCTGCTGAGTTGGTCTACCTGCTTGGCGAAGTCTGCGCGTACGGTGTCAACTTCCACGATAACGACCTGATCCCGATTGACGCGACATTCGCCGAAGCTGAGGCTATCAAACGTGAATTTCGCAAAGCCCTCGGGGATACCGGTCTCGTTGTCCCAATGGCGACCACGAATCTGTTCAGCGATCCGATCTTTAAGGACGGCGCGTTCACCAGCAACGACCCGAAAGTGCGTGCCTATGCTGTTCAGAAAACAATGAATGCTATCGATCTGGGTGTAGAATTCGGCGCAAAGATATATGTCTTCTGGGGCGGTCGCGAAGGCACCGAAACGGATTCAAGCAAGAACCCGGTGGACGCGATCAAGCGCTCCCGCGAAGCGATGAACTTCCTGTGCGAGTATGTCCTCGATAAGAAATATGATCTCAAGTTTGCGCTCGAAGCCAAACCCAACGAACCACGTGGTGATATTTATAATGCCACCACAGGTCACATGCTGGCGTTCATTGCAACACTGGATCATCCAGACATGGCCGGTGTGAATCCTGAAGTAGCGCACGAACATATGGCAGGCATTAACTTCCTGCACGGCGTCGCGCAAGCGTGGGAAGCGGGCAAACTCTTCCACATAGATTTGAACGACCAATATCCAGGACGCTACGACCAGGACTTACGCTTCGGATCGCGTGATATCAAAGCCGCGTTCCATCTCGTCAAGTGCACGCCTATCGCACCGAGGACTATGAGGGCGTTAAAGAATTTGCGCGCGGTTGTATGCGGACGTATCTCATCTTAAAGGAGAAAGCTGCGCAGTTCAACGCAGATGAGGAAGTGCAGGCATTGCTCGCCGAAATCAACGCAGACGATGGCTCGATGAACCCATTCTTTGGAAAATACTCACCTGACAAAGCAAATGCGCTCAAGGCCAAAACCTTTGACCGTGTCTCAATAGCCAGTCGTGGACTCCAGTACGAACGCCTTGACCAGTTGACGATGGAAATTTTGACGGGTGTAAGATAACATAACAGATGTAAGGAAAACTTGAGACTTAATATGTGAGACAGGAGAACGATTATGTATTTCCTGGGCATTGACGTTTCTACTACTGCTACCAAAGCTCTGCTTATCAACGATAAGGGCGAAGTTATCGGCGTCGCGGCAACCGAATATCCCTTCGAAACGCCGCGCCCTCTGTGGAGCGAACAGCACCCCGATTTGTGGTCTGCTCGATGATGCGGGCAATGTTTTGCGCCCTTCCATTTTATGGAATGACCAACGCACACAGAGCCAGTGCGATGAAATTCATCAACGCATTGGAAAAGAGAAATTTATTCAAATCACCGGCAACGTCGCGCTGACAGGATTCACCGCGCCCAAGATCTTATGGGTCAAACAGAACGAGCCAGAGATTTACGCCAAAGCTGCGCATGTGTTGCTACCCAAGGATTATGTCCGCTACAAATTAACAAACGCCTTTGCAATCGACAAAGCCGATGGTGCTGGCACTGTGCTGATGGATTTGAAAAAACGTGATTGGTCTCAAGAAGTCCTGTCTGCTTTGGAGATACCCTTCGCATGGATGCCGCCTCTTTATGAAGGCACGCAAATCACGGGAAATATCACGCCCGAAGCGGCGAACGCAACCGGCTTGAAAGTGGGCACACCTGTGGTGGCAGGCGGGGGCGATCAGGCGGCGCAAGCGGTAGGTGTAGGCGCGGTGGAACCGGGTGTGGTAGCGTTAACCGTGGGAACAAGCGGCGTAGTGTTTGCTACTACTCCCTCAGCACTGATAGACCCCGAAGGGCGGCTGCACGCCTTTTGCCATGCCGTACCAGGATTGTGGCACTTTATGGGCGTGATGCTCTCGGCCGCAGGGAGTTTGCAGTGGTACCGCGACATGCTCGCGCCAAATATGAGTTTTGATGATCTGTTGAAAGAAGCGGAAGCTGTTCCGGCAGGGAGCGAGGGCTTACAGTTTCTGCCATATCTGAGCGGAGAGCGTACGCCTCATCCTGACCCCTTGGCACGCGGCGCGTTCATTGGGTTGACTCTCCGCCACAGCCGCGCCCATATGACGCGTGCTGTGCTCGAGGGTGTAGCCTTTGGATTGAAAGACGGCTTTACATTGATTCAAAATGCTGGCTTGGGCTCGATCACACAAGTCCGCGCTTCAGGGGGGGGAACCAAAGGCGCGCTATGGAGACAAATTCTTGCTTCTGTGTTGAACGCGGAACTGGTCACAGCCGGAGGTACAACTGAAGGCGCAGCGTATGGCGCGGCGTTGCTCGCTGGCGTTGGGACAGGGGCATGGAAGGATGTTATATCTGCGTGCAAGGCATGTGTCAAAATAACAGGAAGGACATTACCCGATCCTGCGCAAGCAGGCACGTATCAAAAGGCATATTTACTTTTCGATGAGCTGTACCCAGCCTTGAAGTCTAGTTTTGAGAGGATGTAGCGTAATTAGTGGATACGAAAAGACACTGATTAAAGTGGTCGGGAAACCACGTTCAGTCTTCGGCGAGTTTGACAGATTGGTTTTCGGAGCATTCCTAAGAGGCGTCAAGTCGTTGTTAAATAGGCACTCTTAAGTTTTTATTAATTATCATGTTCTTTCGGGGGCTTAGCCCTCGAAAGAGCCAAAACAAGTTAGTTCCTTCAAAAAGGTTACTATCTCTCGCACGAAGAGATCAGGCGCAGTGTCCATTGCAATATGTTGCTGACCAGACAGGACAACTATCCTACTATTTGTCAAGGTAGCATGCACAACAATAGTCGCTGCTTTGAATGAGAAAGAGCTATCTCCAGTTTTGGGCTCAGGGCGGCCGGGTCCTGGTTGGCGAGGTATCAATGGTAAACGACGATCACACCGATAACCGCTTCAACCCGCCCGTCGGGCGCTTTCCGACTATCGAAGAGGACGAAGAACCGCTTTACCTGCTGTGCAACGACTACGGGCGGTATTACCGCGCTTTATGATTGGTGTTGTAATCTGAACATTTTTTCTGTGTTTTGTTAAACCTGCAGCGAATTTTTGTCTATCTTCAGTACCAGAGGTGTTTATGCCCTATTTGATAGGAATGGATGTATCCACCAGTGAACGCGCTAATCATTGCACCCGATGGCAAGGTGATTGTCAGCGCCCATGCCGAACAGCCGCTCCCCACGCTGCATCTATTGTGGAGTGAGCAGATCGGTGCGCGCCTGGATACGCGGTGGGACAAAGCCGAGCAGCTCGACGTAAAAGTCTCGATAATTTTCAATTTGTTCATCAGGGATTTGTCGTTCGGGGAGGCTGCCAGATGAGGAATTTTCGGACATGGCATCTCCAATTCTTTATCAGTATCGCACACATAACCGGAACTTTCAAGCTTATTGTCCGACTATTTCGGACGAGATCTTTGGCATCGATTTGTCTGCTCAAGAGCCAATAGCGGAGCTAGCACGAACCGATAAGTGCTATAATTTATTTAATTGCAGTCTAATTTCTATTGATCATAGATTGTACAATACCCAAAAGGGGGACTAGAGTATTTTATACTGGCAACACAGATATATCTTCAGTTTTATATTGTTGAATTTTACTGAAAAGGAAATAACTTGACAAAATTCAACAATAAATGTAATATGTGTTTGTTGTAAACAACAAATTCCAACAAATTTCAACAAAGAGCGTCTGATTTGACTACTTACGAACGTCGCCATTCCCTTTTGGAACTGTTACGTAAACAGCCGGGTTTGCGTGTACCAGAGTTAGCCATTGCTCTATCAGTTTCGGAAGGCACCGTTCGAAACGACCTCAATGCGCTTGAACAGCAGGGGGTGCTTATGCGAGTTCATGGAGGGGCTGTCCTAAACCAGCAGGATCACTTTCAGAATATCTCTTTTATGAGACGTTATAAACAAAATGCAGCTGCCAAACTTGCGATTGCTCGTGAGGCAGCTCTTTTGGTTAATGACAATGATTCGATTTTGCTGGATGCAAGCAGCACAGCGTACTACTTTGCAAAGGCATTATCGGAACGTCGGCGATTACGCGTTATCGCGAATGGCTTTGAAGTGGCACGCGAGCTGGCACAAAACTCCACAAACACGGTCATATTGATTGGGGGCGTGGTAAATAATGAGTCTTCATCTGTAACAGGATTGTTGAGCGAGCATATCATCGAGGAATTGCATATTCAAAAAGCGTTTTTATCTTGCAGCGGTTTTAGTCTGGAGCGTGGTATGACGGAAGTGCACCTGGCCGAGGCGCAACTGAAGCGGAAAGTTATTGAGTCATCGCAGCAATTGTTTGCGTTGGTCGATTCTTCAAAATTCGGCAAAGAAGACTTGACGCCTTTCGCGCGTCCAATGCAGATTACACATTTGTTTACAGATTCCGGAATTACCGGTGAATGGAAAACCCGCCTGCAATCAGCTAACATCCCGTTCACGGTGTGTGGCGATGATTCGCTTCCGCCTGAGCGGAGGGAGGTAGTTTATCGTGAGTGTTGAGGCAAAAACTCCTGTTCTTCAGATAAAACATATTTCCAAACGCTTTGATACAACACAGGCGCTGAGTGACGTGTCTCTTGACCTTTATCCGGGTGAGATTCACGCCTTGATGGGGGAGAATGGCGCCGGGAAATCAACTCTGATTAAGATCATGACCGGGGTTTATCATCCGGACGAAGGGGAAATTTTGCTGGATGGTGAACCAATCCGGGTGGCTAATTCGGTGGATGCTCAGGGCTATGGCATTGCTGCGATCTATCAAGAGCCGATGGTCTATCCTGATCTGAACGTAGCCGAGAATATTTTTATTTCGCACCGCTCTCAGGGAGCTATCGTAAACTGGCGAAAGATGTATCAAGATGCGGAAAAAATTCTTGCCAAACTGGATGTCAAACTCGATGTGCGGATGCCGACACGCGGTTTGACACTGGCCGCTCAACAGACCATCGAGATCGCGAAGGCGATCTCGCTTAATGTGCGCGTGCTGATTATGGACGAGCCAACCGCCTCGCTCTCGGCGCACGAAGCAGAGCAATTATTTAAACTGGCTCGCTCACTTCGCGATCAAGGCGTCTCAATCCTTTATATCAGCCATCGTATGGAGGAAGTATTCGAAATTGCTGATCGTGTCACGGTTTTTCGTGACAGCAGATGGATTTCAACTCGGCCTCGTAAGGAAGTAACACGAGATGGCGCCATCCGAGATATGGTGGGGCGTAAAATCGATGATTTCTTTGCCAAGAGCGCAGGGCAGCGCGGTGAACTGTTGATGTCAGTGCGAGGTCTAAATAAAGATAATGTATTTTCAGATATTAACTTTGATGTGTATCGCGGGGAGGTATTGGGTTTTGCCGGGTTGGTTGGAGCACGGCGAACCGATGTCGGTCTGGCCCTGTTCGGCGTCGAGCCTGCCGATTTAGGCGAAATTATCCTGAATGGGAAAGCGGAAAAGATCCGTTCTCCGGAGCAGGCGCTGCGTATGGGGATCGCCTATATGACCGAAGATCGGCGCCAGCTCGGCCTGACGATGCCCATGTCCATCATTAATAACATTTCTCTGCCTATGCTGCGCCAATACCTGTCACGATTCGGTCTGATTCAGACTCGCGAGGAAGAGGCCACTGCTAACCACTACCGCGAACGACTCTCGATCCGTACATCTTCGATTCGGCAACCCGTAGCCACGCTCTCCGGCGGCAACCAGCAAAAGGTGATGTTGAGTAAATGGCTGAACACACAACCGCAGGTCCTCATCCTCGATGAACCCACACGCGGTATCGATGTTGGCGCAAAAGCCGAGGTCCATCATATCATCAACGAACTTACCACCCAGGGGTTGGGCATCATCCTGATTTCATCAGATATGCCTGAGGTCTTGGCCATGAGTGATCGCATCCTGGTAATGCGCGAGGGCAGGCAGATGGGTGTTTTTAGCCGCAAAGAAGCAACTCAGGAAACCATATTAACTGCCGCCATGGGACAAAATAGCGATGCAACGGAGGCGATCTGATGCAACAACTGAAACGTTACGTTCGTCCGGAGCAGCTTCGTGAACTGAGCCTTATCGTGCTGATCGTGCTCATCCTTCTGTTTTTTGGTTCTCAGATCGAAGGTTACTTCAGCCCGCGCATTTTCAACCGTGTGACCAGTGATGTGGCAATTATCGCCGTGGTTGCTCTTGGAGAGACTCTAGTGCTGCTGACTCGTAATTACGATTTGTCAGTCGGCTCGATCGTAGGATTAACGGCATTTTTTGTCGGGAAGCAACTGACTGCCTACCCCGATTTACACCCGATCTTGGCTATGTTATTGGCCATCGGCGCGGGTTCATGTTTAGGCTTGATCAATGGCCTGTTGGTATCGTATGGTCGAATCCCATCGATCATTGTCACTTTGGGTACCTTGGCGATCTACCGCGCAACCCTGGTGGCTTATCCAGGCAATAAAATTGTCGTGATCAATGATCTCCCAGCGTGGATTACCAAGCTTGGCAGTACGCAGCTGTTTTCAATAGGTGAGTTCGATATCAGACCCGTGGTAGCCGGCGGTTTGGCGATGTTCGTTATTTTTCAGCTTGCGACCTCTTACTTGCGATTCGGCCGTCGGCTATACGCGATTGGTTCGAACCTGGAAGCGGCACGCATCAGTGGCTTGCCTTCGCAAAGGATTGTATTGTTGGCTTTCCTATTATGCGGTGCAATCGCCGGGCTGGCGGGTTTTTTGTACTTGGTGCGCTATGGTAATCTCAACACCGCCGCCGCGCAGGGGATGGAGTTGAAAGCCATTGCCGCGGCAGTAGTTGGCGGGGTTAGCACGAACGGTGGCAAGGGCACGATCATGGGAGCATTGTTGGGTGCTCTGATGATCAATTTGCTTCAGCAAAGTCTGCTGCGCTGGTTAGTGATCAGCGATTTTTGGGTAGACGCCTTGTTAGGCTTGTTAATTCTGATTGCAGTCCTCATTGATTCGGTAATCATAAATCGCCTGAGTGAACTATGGAGCCGGCAAAGCCTGGAGATTAAATCAGTTGACGAAGAGAAGGTGATCAAGGAGAACAAAAGCCATGCTGCCTAGATTGGAACGCTTCAAGAGCTGGGAGGGTGTACTGCTCGTCCTTCTCATTGGCATTGTCATTTTCAATTCCTCGATGACACCTCACTATCTGCTGCTCCAAAATCAGATCAACCTGTTTGAGCTGCACATTGAGAAGATCATCATTGTGCTGATCATGGCCTTTATCATCATCAACGGCGAAATTGATCTATCGGTTGCCTCGGTGATGGCGTTAGCCGGCTGCGTAATGGGATACCTGTTCGAACAAGGGTTACCTTTCGGGCTGTGTCTCTTGGCTGGGCTTTTTACCGGCGTTTTGACTGGAGCATTCAACGGTTTCATGATCGCGTACGTAAGGATGACATCTTTGATTGTCACCCTTTCCGGTTTGATTGGCTATCGCGGGCTGGCGCATGTACTTTTGGAGAATCGCTCAGTGGGTAACTTTCCTGAGTGGTTTGACCGCCTGGGACAGAAACCACTCGTTGGTCCCTTCCCGCTGGCCGTGCTCATCTTTTTTATCTTGCTGATCGTTGCACTAATCATCCTGCAGTGGTCTGGCGCAGGCCGCTATGTATTTGTCATTGGGAATAACAGCGAAGTGGCGCGCTACTCGGGTGTTAACGTGCGCCGGGTTAAGATGACCCTGTTCATTCTCTCGGGCTTGATTTCTGCCTTCGCGGGTTTGTTATTGACGGCGCGATTAGGCTCGATACGAGGGGATACCGCAATCGGCACTGAGCTCGAAGTCATCACAATGGTACTGCTCGGCGGAGTCAGCATTTTTGGCGGCACGGGTTCGCTATATGGCGTTCTGCTGTCGATCCTGATCATTCTGAATCTGCGCAACGGAATGGGTTTGCTTAATGTGCCCGGTGAAAATCAGACTGGTGTGATCGGCGCTCTGCTCATCCTGTCAGTACTAGGACCCAACATTGGACGAGGAGCATGGGAGGCCTGGAACCGTCGTCATAATCAACGCCTACGTGTTGGAAAAGGAGAGAAAGGAGGATAACCTATAACCGATATTTCTTGCCAGGACTAAAACAGTCCATTCGAACCTAGTCTAATTTGGAGAAAAGGAGAAAGAAGATGTTTAAGAAACTAATGATGCTAGCAGTTGTACTGACACTTCTGCTTTCAGCATGTGCCCCGGCGGTTACAGCAACACAAGCACCATCCCAGCCAACAGAACCTCCAGCTACTGAGGCTCCCGCGACAGAAGCACCGGCTACTGAAATGCCGGCCACTGAGATGCCAGCAACGGAGGCTCCCTCAGGCGAAGTGGCTAAAGCCACCCCAGGGAAGGAACTGAACATGGTGCTCCTGCCAAAGTTCCTGGGCAACGCCGTATTTGATGAAGCGCATGCTGGTGCACTGGAAGCCGCTGAAGAATTAAAAAACCCGGCGGAGCTCCAATTCCTGGCACCCGCCTCAGGTGGCGCTGGGGCTGATCAAATCCCGATCATCACCAATGCGACCACACAGGGAGTCAATGCCATTATGCTCTCCAATAACGCCGGTGACCAAGTTGCCCCAGCTGCCCAGGCAGCCCGCGATGCTGGCATCACCTTCGTCACCTGGGACTCGCCGATCCCCTCTGCGCAAGGCGAACAAGTGTTTGTTGCCCAGGTGGATTTCGCTGAGGCTGGCAAGGTGATGGCTGACATGGCTCGGGACATCCTCGGTGACGACGGTGGCAAGTTCGCTGTGCTCTCGGCCGGACCAGATTCGGCCAACCAGAACGCCTGGATTGAATCTCTGAAGAAGATTCTCCAAGATCCTGCCTATTCCAATATGGAGTTACTGGATGTAGTGTATGGCAACGATGAAACGGAAAAGAGCACTCAGGAGGCACTGGCACTGTTAGATAAGTATCCCGACATGGAGTTGATCATGGCACCCACGACCGTGGGTATCGCTGCGGCGGCCAAGGTTGTGCAGGATGAAGCGCTTTGCGACAAAGTGAAGGTCAGCGGTCTGGGCTTGCCGAGTGAAATGGTCTCCTTCGTCAAGAACGATTGTTCTCCTGAATTCGCGCTTTGGAGCTTCAAGGACCTGGGCTACACAACATACTATTTGGCTTATATGCTTGCTTCCGGTGATCTGGAGGCCAAGGAAGGCGCACAGTTCGAAGCCGGGCGTATGGGCACACTCACTATCGAAAAAGATCCAACCCGTGACGCGGGTCTGCGTGTTGTGATGGGACCGTTCAGCAAATACAACGCGGATAACATCGATGCAGCGGTCAGTCCATAAGATCAGCTTATTGAAGTCAGTTGGGTGCCGGACATGACACCCGGTACCCAACCTTCATCTCCAATGCTGACAACACGATGGCTTCGATTGGTCAGAGTTTGAAGTGAGATGGTACGAAAGGATAAGCGATGAAACGTGTGGGATTTCAATTCAAAGTCAGGCAGGATCGTCTCGCAGAGTACAAAGAGCATCACAAACACGTTTGGCCCGAAATGCTGGATGCATTGCGCGAAACCGGTTGGCATAATTATTCATTATTCACGCGCGCAGATGGTTTGATCTTTGGTTATTTCGAAACGGAGGAAAGTCTCGCTACAGCACAATCAAAAATGGCCGCAAAGGAAATCAACACACGCTGGCAGGAATTTATGTCCCCTTTTACAGATGGGGATGCTCGCCCGGATGAATTGTTCGTTGAACTGGAAGAATATTTTCATTTGGATTAAGATAAAGATATGGCAGCCTTACACACATTTTTCGGCTCCAGCCACTTGATTGGAGATAAATAGGATTGATGCGATACGTTAAGATTGCCCAACTTGAAAAACCCGTTTCAGCCATTGGATTGGGTACGGCATCGCACGCGTTTACACCAAACACTTACGACCGCGCGGCGGAATTGCTCGAAAGATTTCTTAAGTTGGGTGGAAACTGTATTGATACAGCGCATATCTATGGATTTGGTGACAGCGAAAAAACTTTGGGCAAATGGATAAAGGAATCCGGGCGGCGTGGCGAATTGGTCTTAATTACCAAAGGTTGTCATCCAGCTGTGGATCGTCAGGATATATTTGGAAGTCCATGGGTGCCGCGCCTGACACGAGACGCGATCCAAGTTGATCTCAGTGAAAGCCTTGAGCGATTGCAGACCGATTACATTGATCTCTATCTCTTGCATCGTGATGATGAATCTGTGCCTGTCGGCCCGCTTGTCGAAGCATTGAATCAAGAGCTGACGCGCGGGCGCATTCGAGCATTTGGGGTGTCGAACTGGCACGTCGAACGCATCGCCGAAGCCAACCAGTACGCGGCACAGCGTGGGTTGAATGGATTTGTGATCTCCAGCCCAAGCCTGAGCCTGGCGCAGCCAAAGAAAATGCTCTTCCCCGGCACGCTGTTTGCGGAAGAGGCAACCCGCCGATGGCACCGTGCCCATCGATTGCCTTTGCTTGCGTGGTCAGCGCTGGCCGCTGGATTCATGAGTGGTTTGAACGTCTGCGGCGGGCGCAAGAACTGGCCGCACGCAAAAACGTGACTGTCGCACAAATAGGGCTTGCATACGTCCTGCAGCAGTCATTCCCCGTGATTGCGCTCGTCGGTCCAACGACGGTGGGCAATTTGGATAGCGCGCTCGGCGCGCTGAATGTCAAATTGAATCCAGAAGAGATGGATTTTCTTGATCTCAAATCAGGGTCCTTAAAAGAGGAACGCTAGATGAAACGCATTTTGTGCTACGGCGATTCGAACACATGGGGCTATAACCCTGTCACACAAGATCGTTTCGACAAGTATGAGCGTTGGACCGGTCAACTGAGCCAGGCATTAGGCGGCAATTACGACGTTATCGAAGAAGGTTTGAATGGCAGGACGACCGTGTGGGACGACCCGATTGAAGGTTACAAGAACGGGCGTGAATATCTGATCCCATGTCTGGAATCGCATAAGCCGCTCGACCTGGTCATCACCTTTCTTGGTGTAAATGATTTGAAAAAACGGTTCAGTCTGTCCGCGTATGATGTGGCTGAGGGCGCGGGCGTGTTAGTGCAGATTGTACAAAAAAGTAACGTGGGCATTATGGACGGTGCGCCGCAGGTATTGCTCATAGCTCCGCCACCGGTTGGGAAACTTACCGCATATGCCGAGATGTTTGAAGGTGCAGAAGCTAAGTCGCAGAAGTTTGCCGAACACTACCAGCGAGTGGCAACTGAGTTGGGATGCCCTTTCCTCGATACATCGGTGGTCATCAATTCAAGCGACTTGGATGGCATTCATTTTGACCAAAGCGAACATGCCAAATTGGGGCGGACAGTAGCACTCAAGGTTAGGGAGATCATCGGCTAGGCCGATGTTTTGCACTTAATGGACCAACTTAACAACATACGCACTCCCGGAGAGACTTGAATGGAAATCGCTATTGTCGGCGTTGGCAAAGTTGCTCAGGATAACTACATCCCCACATTGCTACGACACAAAGATGTATCCCTAACCTGCTATTCACGCACCTCAGAACGTACAGAGGCAGTTGGACAGAAATTCGGTGTACGCACAGCGCGCACAATAGATGAGTTATTTGAGCGACAGTCGGAAGCGGTCTTTGTTTTAACCCATGTAGAACAACATCTGGAGTCTATACAATCCTTACTTCCCTTCAAACCGAAACGTCTGTTCCTCGAAAAGCCACTGGTCGCTAGGGGAGGGCAGGCCCATGTCACCGAACAAGATTTCTGGGATGGGAAAAACTTGCTTCTACAGGCTCAAGAGGCGGGAACCGAGGTGGCAATGGTTTTCAATTACAGGTTCTTCGATCAGATACAACGCGCAGAGCGCTTGATCCAAGAACGCAACTTCGGCGATGCAGTTAGCGTGTTTGTTTTAACTCACTTTGCCTGCTGGAGCCACTGCATTGACCTGATTCTAAAATTCGTTGGTCCAGTGCGCGAGATCTCCGCCCAGCAAGGTACCCAGCCCTACCCTTTCGAGGATGGGGAAGCAATGGATATAGCGTCCTCTTTCCTGATTGGCAAGCAGGCTACGGGGGTACTCCTAGGCACAAGCGGAATCAGCTGGAATCTCCCCCTCTTTGAGTTGACTGTCAACTTTGAGGGTGGACGGATTCACTTCCGTGACCTCGACCAGGATATGGAAGTGCTCGACTATCGACACAATGTTCATGAATTATATTCTCCCAGCCACGATGAATCCCGCTGGACGAAGTACAATGAATCGTTCGAAAAATCTGTTGACGCATATCTGACCTCCATCCGCGAGCGCACTCCGCCACCGGTACCTGGCATTGCCGGACTCTTGGAATTGCAGTTTGAGGCGAGCATAAAAAAGTCTATTGCCGAGCGCCGTCCTGTGCTTCCTTTAGAGGAATTCCCAACCGATCCGGTTCGCTGACAAAATCCAGAACGGCTTGAGAATCGAAACAAATTGCAGATTGAGATGAAGTCTATATATTTGCAGAAAGTGATCAAATAATGTTACAGGAACCATATCCTGAGTTGGATGATTTACTCGAAATGATGGGTGAAGCAGGCAGACACCTTGCCGATATTGAAGCCAGCGAAGGTGCTGCTGGGAACGTTTCCGTTTGTCTGCGTTGGCCTTTAGAACTTCGCACTCGTTTCCCGGTAGTTGATGAAATCGAATTGCCTCAGCATGTCCCTGAACTGGCGGGTGCAACTTTTCTTGTCAGTGGCTCGGGACGGCGATTGCGCGAAATCATTGACGAGCCAACGGCTAATATCGCCTGCATTGTTGTCAATGAAGGGGGGATGACCGGTAAACTTTTTACGTCATACCATCGCCGTTTTGAGCGCGTGACGAGTGAGTTCAATTCTCATCTTGCCGTACATTACGATCAGATTTGCACCAGCGGCACGAATTTCCATGCTGTAATCCATGCCCAGCCGGTTCACCTGACCTATTTAAGTCATATCCCACGTTATCAGGATGAACAATACCTAAATATGCATCTTCTGCGCTGGCAACCAGAGACTATCATCAACCTTCCTGAAGGAATCGGTTTTGTGCCTTTCCGGATTCCAAGTTCGCCCGAATTGATGGAGGGAACGCTGGAGTCTCTGCGTAAACATCGCATTGTCGTT
>WNGA01009031.1_pt1 | contig 13544 bp, 15 predicted proteins | sample 5400061 | NCBI WGS metagenome assembly WNGA01 (sample SAMN13153366, study PRJNA577476) | soil metagenome | isolation source: 100 cm soil or saprolite under grassland replicate 2 | place: USA:California | collected 2016-06-15 | reverse complement strand
ACTCTGCTCGCTCTCGTCATAGGCGGCGCCGCCCTGCTGGTGGCCGCGTTCGTGGGGGTGGTGCTCGCCACCTCCGGCTCGTCCTCGGACTCGCTTGTCCTCTACTCGGCCCGCTCCCACTACGGCGAGGAGAAGCCGTTCGAGGACTTCGCTCACAAGACCGGCACCGACCTGACGATCCGCGGCGGCTCGGCGTCCGAGCTCTATGAGCGGCTCCGCTCCGAGGGCTCGAACACGCCGGCGGACATCCTGATCACGGTCGACGCCGCCAATCTCTGGCGCGCGCAGCACGCCGGGCTGATCGACTCGTGGAAGCCGCTGACGCTGCGGGCGCGGACGATCATGCGCTCGACGGAGCGCGTCGGCCCGAACGACGTGACCACCTACGAGGGGCTGGGCGACCCGCGCTGGAAGGGCAAGCTCTGCCTGCGCTCCGGGACGAGCGAGTACAACGTCTCGTTCGTCGCCGACCGCCTGGCGAAGGACGGCCGCGCGGCGACCGAGCGAATGCTCCGAAGCTGGATGGCGAACGACCCGAAGATCTTCGGCTCCGACACCGACGTGCTCGAGAAGATCGCCGACGGCGACTGCGACGTCGGGCTCACTAACTCGTACTACCTCGGGCGCGAGCTGGCCGAGCATCCGGACTTCCCGGTCGCGCCGGTGTGGGCGGACCAGCAGGGCCGCGGCACGCACGTGAACCTCTCGGGGATCGGCGTGGTGCGCGGCTCCGACCACGCGGACAAGGCGCGCGAGCTGATCGACTTCCTGCGCCGGCCGGCCGAACAGGAGGAGTTCGTCCAGAACAACTACGAGTTCCCGGCGGTCGGGGATGCGAAGCCCTCCAGGGAGATCGCGCAGTTCGGCACGTTCAAGCGAGACCCGATCGACGTGGCGGGCGCCGGTCCCCGCCTCGACGACGCGCTCAAGCTGATGGACGAGGTCGGGTGGGACTAAGGGCGACCGTCCTGTGTGCCCTGCTGGTGGCCGGTCCGCTGGTCGGCCTCCCGCTCTCATTCGCGCTCGCGCCGGGCGGGCTCAGCGAGTTCTCCGGCTTCCTCCCCGAGGCGGTCACCGCCACGGTCTGGCTGCTGCTCGGCGTGGGCAGCGGGACGCTCATGCTTGGGACCGGACTGGCCACGCTGGTCTCGTTCTTCGAGTTCCCGGGGCGGCGCTGGATCGAGTGGGCGCTGGTGCTGCCGCTCGCGATGCCGGGCTACGTCTTCACGCTGTTCGCGCTCGGCCTCGACGTGCCGGGCATCCGCTCGACGCTCGGCGCGGTGTGCGTCTTCACCCTGGTGCTCTACCCGTACGTGTACCTGCTTGCGCGCGCGGCGTTCCTCAGCCAGTCGCGCACACTGCTGGACGCGGCGCGCGGGCTCGGGCTCTCGCGGGCGCGCGCGATCCTCCGCGTGGGCATACCGCTCGCGCGCCCGGCGATCCTCGGCGGCGTGGCGCTCGCGCTGATGGAGGCGCTCGCCGACTTCGGCACCGTGAACCTGCTCGGGGTCCGCACCTTCACAGACGCGATCTACCGCGTCTGGTTCGAGGCCTTCGACCGCGACGCCGCCATGCAGCTCGCGACGCTCCTCGTGTCGGTCACGCTCACGCTGCTGGCCCTCGAGCGCCTGGCGCGCGGCCGCGCGCGGCACGCGCAGCTCGCGGCGCGCGGCGACGTGGTGCGCCCCGTCCGGCTGCACGGCGTGGCCGCGGTGGCGGCGGTCGTGCTGCCGCTGGCGCTCGTCGCGGTCGTGGTGGCCGCGCCGCTCGTGCAGCTCGGCGTATGGTCGGTGCAGTCGGTCCGGGACGCGCTGCTGCCGCCGGAGTTCGGCGCGGCCGTGCGGAACAGCCTGCTGCTCGCCGGGATGAGCGCGGTGCTCGTCCCCGTGGTGGCGCTGCTGCTCGCCTACGGCGCGCGCGCGAGTCGCTCGCGCGCGGCGGCCATGGCGGCGCGCACCGCTACGATCGGCTACGGCCTGCCGGGCTCCGTGGTTGCCGTGGCGGTGATCGTGCCGCTCGGCTGGCTCGACCGGCGCCTCGACGGGGTATTCGGCACGGGACTACTCCTCACGGGCACAGTGATCGGACTCTTCTACGCCTACCTCGTCCGCTTCCTCGCTCTCGCCTGGGGCGCGATCGAGTCGAGCCTGCTGCGCATCCCGCGGCAGCTGGACGAGGCCGCGCGCGGGCTGGGCGCGGATCGCCTGGACGTGCTCGCGCGCGTGCACGTGCCGCTGCTTAGGTCCGGCCTCGCCACCGCCGCGCTGCTCGTGTTCGTGGAGGTGATGAAGGAGCTGCCGGCCACGCTGCTCCTGCGGCCGCTCGGCGGCGACACGCTCGCGATCGCGGTCTGGCAGGCCACCACCGAGTCGCTGTTCCGGACCGCGGCCCTGCCGGCTCTGATGATCGTGCTCGTCGGTCTCCTCCCGGTGGCGCTGATGATCCGGCTGTCGGGCCGGCTCGGAGCCGGCGAGGTCGAGGTCTCGGCGGCCGCGGCCGGGTGGGTCGACGAGCCCGACGCGACGGCGGTGCCGGCATGAGCCACGTCAGGATGCGCGGCCTGTCCAAGTCGTTCGGCGCCGTGGCCGCCGTGCGCGAGCTGAACCTCGACATCGAGCGCGGCGAGCTGCTGGCGGTGCTCGGCCCGTCGGGCTGCGGCAAGACCACGCTCCTGCGCACGATCGCCGGCTTCGAGCGCCCGGACGCGGGCTGCGTGGTGGTGTCGGACGAGGTGGTCGCGGGGCCGGGGCGGATGGTGCCGCCGGAGAAGCGGCGCGTCGGCATGGTGTTCCAGGACTACGCGCTGTTCCCGCACCTGACCGTGGAGGGGAACGTGTCGTTCGGGCTGTCCACGCGGCCGCGCGAGGAGCGCGAGGGCGTCACCCGCCGGACGCTCGAGCTGGTCGGGCTCCAGCACAAGGCGAGCTCGCCGGTGTACGAGCTGTCGGGCGGCGAGCGCCAGCGGGTGGCGCTGGCGCGGGCGCTCGCGCCGGAGCCCGAGCTGGTGCTGCTGGACGAGCCGTTCTCCAACCTCGACGCGACCCTGCGCGCCGGCCTGCGCCGCGAGGTGGAGCTGATCCTGCGCGACGCCGAGGCGACCGCGCTGCTCGTGACGCACGACCAGGAGGAGGCGCTGTCGCTCGCCGACCGGCTCGCGGTGATGCGCGACGGTCAGATCGTGCAGGTGGGCCCGCCGGTCGAGGTCTACGGCTCCCCCGCCACACGCTGGGCGGCGCAGTTCGTGGGCGAGGTGAACGTACTGTCGGGGGTCGCGCGCGGGAGCGGGGTGGAGACCGAGCTGGGCGTGTTCGACCTCCGCGCGCCGGCCACCGGGTCCGTGCACGTGGCCGTGCGGCCCGAGCAGCTCGAGCTGAGCGCGCGCGAGGCCGGCGGCAACGCCGAGGTCATCGCCCGCGAGTTCCGCGGCCACGACGTCCTCTACCGGCTACGCCACGAGGGCGGCAAGACGCTGCTGGTGCAGCTGCCGTCGCTGGAGCTGCACGAGGTGGGCGACAGGGTGTTCGTGCGGCCCACGCCAGCGTCGGTGCCGGCGCTCGTGGACTGAGCCCGGCCGGCCCGAATAGGCTGCCGCCCATGAAGCTCTACGTGTGCTGGGGCACCTTCCGCTCGCCCCGACCCGGTGGGCACCCGTGCCGGAACGCCCACGAGGCTCTGAGGAAGGCCGGCTGGCGCCCGGATGTCGAGAGGGTCTACGGGTGGGGCGTCCTCGGCGACGCGCTCAACCCGACCCGCGGGAAGATCCGCGACCTCACCGGCCAGAACATGGTGCCGGTGCTCGAGACCGACGACGGCGATGTGATCGTGGGCTCGGACAAGATCGCGAAGTGGGCCCGCGACAACCCGGCGAGCGGCGCCGACCGCGCCGCCTGAGCCGTCAGGCCCGAACGGCCGGCGCGACCCTGCCAAGGGCGAAGGCGGCCGCGAGCACGGTCAGCACGAGGAGGGTCCCGGCAAGGGCCCACGCGAGCGACGGGCCGTGCGTGGAGGCCAGTGCCCCGACGCTCAGGTTCGCGCCGAGCGCCCCGCCCTGTGCCGCGAGCGACTCGGCCGAGATCAGCGTCGCGCGGGCGGTCGCTCCGACCGCGTCGTTCAGCAGCTCGAAGTGCATGGGCTCGGCGACTCCGAGGCCGAGGTACGCGAGCAGGTAGACGAGGGCGAAAGCGGCAGGGGACCCGGGCGCGCCGAGGAGCGCGATGCAGATGGCCGCGAACGCGAGCGCCACCAGGTAGCCGAGCCGCAGGCCGAGGCGCCTGTTGACGGTGGTGCTCGCGCTCGCGCCGGCGGCGACGGCGAGCATCGCGGCGGCCGCCAGCGCGCCGAAGACGAGGCCGTGGGCCCTGGCGTGCCCCAGCAGGTCGCCGAGCCGCGGCTGCCAGAGCAGCTCGACGGCCGTGAAGGACATGCCGAGTGCGACACCCGTGAGGAACACGACGCGCACCACCAGGGACCCGGCCGCCTCCTCGCGCGCGGTCGCGAAGATCTCGAGCGCGCGACGGCGGGTCGACCCGCGCGTGTCGGTCGCGTGCCCGCGCCGGGGTCCCTGGTCGACCAGCGCCGCCACCGCAGCGAGGTACGCGAGCGCCGCCACCGCCCCGGCGAGCGACGCGATGCCGTAGCCCGAGAGCGCACCCGTGCCGCCGCTCGGACCGGCGAGCGTCACGAGACCGCCGCCGGCCAGCGCGCCGAGCGCCATCGCGATCCCCTCCGCCGCCGTGCCGCGCGAGAGCCCGTGGCTCAGCGGCGCGGCGGGATCGAGGACCCTGAGCGAGTCGACGTACCACGCCTCTAGCGAGCCGGAGATCAACGCTCGCCCGGCTGCCAGCAGGGCTACCGATGCCATGAAGGCGGCGACACCGTCCGCCACCGCGAAGATCACGAGGCTGACCGCGGTCAGCGCAGCGCCGGCGAGCAGCACTCGGCGGCGACCGACCGTGTCGGCGAGCGCGCCGCTCGGCACCTCGAGCGCGATCGCGACCCCGCTGTGGACCGCGAATACCGCGCCGATCTCGCTCAGCGAGAGGCCGCGCGACTCGGGCGTGATCACGAGGAAGGGGAGGACGAGGCCGACCGGCAGCCAGCGCATGGCGCGCAGGAGGACGAAGCGGCGGGTGAGCCCCTCGCTGGTCAAGCCGCGCCCCGGCGCTGCGGGAACGCGTGAAAGAGGACGATGGCGCGCTCGGTGCCCTCGGCGCGGACGCGCCGGTCCGCGTAGCGCTCGAGCACCGCGAGCACCTCGTCGCCGAGCTCGCGCAGCTCGGCGGGGGTGAGCTCGAACCACTGGTCGGTGCCGTTCGCCGCCGCTCGCCAGCTTCGGTCCCAGTCCGGCAGCTCGTCGTGCCAGTTCTGAAGCCAGCGCTCGTACTCGGCCACGAGCTGGCGCCCGAGCGCGCGGTCCGCCTCGAGCAGCCCGGCGTCGTCGGTGTCGAGCGACCACTCGACCCCCTCGTCCACCGCCCGCCACCAGCGCTCGCGCCCTCGGTTGCGCTCGAGGTCGTCCTCGACGAAGCCGTACTTCGCGAGGATCCGGAGGTGGTAGCTGGTCGCGCCGCTCGACTCGCCGAGCCGTCGTCCGAGGGCCGACGCCGTCGCGGGTCCGTCCTTTCTGAGCGTCCCGATCAGGCGCAGCCGCAGCGGGTGCGCCAGCGCGCGGAGCAGCTGCGCGTCCTCCAGCTTGCGAAACCTCGGACTCATGCAAAGGAATCTTTGCATAGACCTGGCGGCGCTGGGCGTAGCATCGGCTCGTGCCCCCGCGAGCGCCACGACCAGCTTCGCGCCGCGCGCGGCGCCTACCTCGACGCCGAGCCCGAGCTCACCGGCGCCGTGATGAGCGATTGCCTGCGGACCGTGGCCGACGGCCACAACCCGGGCCTCGGCGGTTGAGCGCCCCGATTCAGCACGCCCCGCAGAACGCCATGAGCGATCCCGGGGAGATCGCGCGCTTCCACGACCGCTGCAGCGACCTCATGCGCGAGCTCCTGGGCGCGCTCGCCGAGGCGCCCGACCGCCCGCGCCCATTCCCGGAGATCGAGGATGCGATCGGATGGCCACGCCGCCGGATCGCGTCGGTGCTCGGCGGCGTGTCGCACCTGCGCCACACCGAGTTCGGCGGCCGCCGGCCCTACCGCTTCCTCGACGAGCGCCGGTCGGCGTCGGGGCGCTGGGAGATGTGGATGGACGCCGCTCAGGCGAGTGCGGTCGTCGCTGCCGCCGAGGGAGAAGGGCCGGTCGCTACACGCCCCAGACCGCCGCGATGACCCGTGCCTCCAGGCGATGGAGGTGCAGCAGGGCCAGGACGCCGGAGCTCGAGCGCGAGGGGTCGGCAACCGCCTCCCCGTCCGCGAGGCTCATCGCGGCCACAGGCTCTCCCTCGACCTCGGCGAGCACGACCGGCCCGCTCGGTGCGGGCCGGTCGTGCAGCGAGGCGAGGCGGCGCAGCAACTCGCCGTCGTCCCCCTCGAGCGTCGAGAGCCGCACCGCGACCTCGGCTTCGGTCGGGTGATCCGACCCCGCCCGCGCCGCGACGCTCGCACGGACATATTCCGAGCGTCGCGGCCCGCCCGGGGCGTTCGGGTCACGCGGGAACGGCATCGCCGCTCACGCCTTCGCGCCGTGGGCCCTCATGAAGGGCCGCATTGCCGCCTGCAGCCGCTCTGGCAGCGAGGGGGTGCTGGAGTACGCGCGCAGCGCGGCGAGGCGCATCCGCAGCAGCTGGGTCACGACGGCCGTCCGCTCGAACGGGTCGGCGACGACGCGCTCGTCGAACAGCGAGATCGCGGCGACGGCGATGCCGTCGCTCTCGGCGATCAGGGCGGGCCCGGCGAACGGCCGCTGGCTGTCCAGCTCGGCGAGATCGCGGAGGGTCGGCGTGTCGGCTTCGGTGGCCTGACGGATGACGTATGAGTTGGCGGGGTACATGGCGCTCCTTCTTTGAATCTGGGGCGTCCATGGTCGGCCACCCGCGGTCGGGCTCCCAGGGAGGCTGCCCGCCAGATCTACGGCGGGAAGCCGACTCACCCGTGGCGGCGAACCGAACGGTGTTTTCCGCGCGCCGCGTCCCGGAATCACCTGGAGATGAACGTAGGACGACTCATCGCACGAATTACGATCGGCGGGCTGTTCGCCGGACACGGCACACAGAAGCTGTTCGGCTGGTTCGGAGGCCCGGGGCTCGCTGGGACGAGCCACATGATGGGCAAGCTCGAGCTGCGCCCGGAGCGGCAGAACGCGGTAGCGGCGGCGACCGCCGAGACGGCGGGCGGCGCCATGCTCGCGCTCGGCGCATTCACGCCGCTAGCGGGGTCGCTGATCACGAGCACGATGATCACGGCGATCCGCAAGGTGCACTTCTCCAAGGGGATCTGGAACGCTGACGGTGGCTACGAGTTCAACCTGGCGCTGATCGCCGCGGCGCTCGCGCTCGTCGAGTGCGGCCCGGGCTCCCCGTCTGTGGACCGCGCCCTCTCGATCGAGGCCAAGGGCAACGCCTGGACGCTCGCCTCGCTGGCGGTCGGCGCGGCGGGCTCGGCGCTGGCGATCGAAGCCGCGCGGTGGTTCGAAGAGGAGCCGGCCGAGGAGCCGCCCATGCCGCGGACCGGCCGCTTCACCCGGGACGGCGCACCGACGGAACGCGAGCCAGTCGGCGCGAGCGCCTGAGCACTGCGCGGCGCGCGGCGAATTCGGACCCGCGACGATCGGGAAGCGCTACGGAAGCGGGTGCTCTTCGAGAAAGATCCGCGCTTCGGCGATGACCACCTCCGCCTGGGCGTAGCTCACCCGTTCAGCGTTTCCGTGGCCGCAATCGTTGCGGCGCTTGAGCATGCTCTCGACGACGGTCCGCTCCGTTTCAGTGAGAACCCCTGCGCTCCCCAGACCGTTGTTGATCTGCGCAAGCCTGAGCGGCCGGCCATCGCCGTGCGTGGTCGGAACGCCGGCGGCGGCTGCGAGCGCTTTCAACCGAGGACCGAGGGCGCTCTCGACCGCGATGACCACCGCCTCGATCTTCGAGCCGATGCGAAGCTTGCGAATTGCGGTATCGAGTGGATTTCGCTCGCCGGACCCGAGCGCGTCGCGGCCTCGCCGCGTGAGTCGCACCTCGTCGAGGGAGTCGCCGTGAGCACTCGGTCGCGCGTCAATCAGATCGGCCTCGCCCAGCAGGATCAGGGTTCGCCAGCGTTCCCACTCCTCGTCCGGCACCCCCCACACGGGCGCCACCACGCAGTCATCGTGTGGGGGACGGTCGCGTAGCTCGATGAGGAGAGGGCGGGCGACCCTGCCGTAGTAACCGTCCTCCCACGGTCCCAGCTGAGGCTCGAGACCTGGCGGCGGCCACTCCCCGAGCCAGCGCAGCCCGTGCACAGTCAGTCGCAGCTGGCTCCAGAGCTGGCGGTCTCCGTAGTCGATGCGCTCGCCCTCAATGAGCTGCTCGTGTTGCGCGTCGCGCAAGAGCTCATTCGCTTCCTCACCCGCAAGTCCTGAAAAGAGGTCGCTGGGCTCGCCCTCGACCAGGGTTACCGGCTCAAACTCGTGTGCCCGGCCGACAAGGCGGGCCAGGACACCTTCTAACGCCGTCTCCTCCACGGCTGACGTCGGCGCTACTCCGGCCAGCTCGCGTCGCCGGTCGTCGCGCCGCGAATCACCTTCAGTGACAGGAGCGCGCACTTCCGGCGCGTCGGGCTGATCTCTATGCCCAGCTGGTCGAGCACCCAGTCGGCGCCCAGGTCCTCGATCTCCTCGATCGGCATTCCGATCAGCTCGTCGGAGGTGATCGAGGCGGCCGCCTGGGAGATGGCGCAGCCCTGGCCGTGGAAGCGGAGGTCCTTCACCCTGCCGTCCTCGACCACGATGTGCACGCCGAGCTCGTCGCCGCAGAGCGGGTTGTGGTCGTGCCACTGGAGGTCGTGCGGCTCGAGCTCGCCGAAGTTGCGGGGGTTCTTGTAGTGCTCGAGGATGAAGTCCCGGTAGAGCGCGTCCATTACGGGTGCCTGCAAATCATCGGATCTCTGCGTCCTCGGTTTTCGGACCCGTAAATCAGAGCTCGAACACCTCGCGCGCCTTGGTGAGCGCGTCGACCAGGCGGTCCACCTCGTCGCGCGAGTTGTAGACGTGGAAGGAGGCGCGCGCCGTCGCACCCACGCCGAGGCAGCGCATCAGCGGCTGCGCGCAGTGGTGCCCGGCGCGCACGCAGACGCCCTCGCGGTCGCACAGCTCCGCGATGTCGTGCGGGTGCATGCCCTCGATCGCGAACGCGACGACCCCGCCGCGCCGGTCGAGGTCGGGCGGCCCGTACAGGTGGATCCCCTCCACCTCCGGCAGCCGCTCGAGCGCGTAGGCGGTGAGGTCGCGCTCGTGAGCGCGCACGCGCTCCATGCCGATCGCGTCGAGGTACTCGACTGCGGCGCCGAGTCCCACGGCCTCCGTCGCGGCCGAGGTCCCCGCCTCGAACTTGTACGGCAGCTCGTTCCAGGTCGAGCGCTCGCGCTCCACCCGCGAGATCATGTGGCCGCCGCCGAGGAAGGGTCGCATCGCCGACAGCAGCTCGCGCCGCCCGTGGAGCAGCCCGATCGTCGGGCCGAGCGCCTTGTGCCCGGTCCAGGCGTAGAAGTCGGCGTCGATCTCGCCGAGGTCGACCGGCATCTGCGGCACCGCCTGCGAGCCGTCCACCAGGACCACGACGCCGGCGGCCCGCGCCCGCCGCACGATCTCGGCGACCGGGTTGATCGTGCCGAGCACGTTCGACACGTGCGCGACGGCCACGAGCTTCACGCGTCCCTCGGCCAGCACGGAGTCCAGCTCGTCGAGCGACAGCTCGTGCGAGTCGGTCAGCGTCAGGTAGCGCAGCTTCGCGCCGGTCTCCGCGCAGAGGATCTGCCACGGCACGATGTTCGAGTGGTGCTCCATCTCGGTGATGAGCACCTCGTCGCCCTCGCCCACGTGCTCGCGGCCCCACGCGTACGCCACGAGGTTGATCGCCTCGGTGGCGTTGCGGGTGAAGATCGAGCAGGCCGGGTCCCAGTTCACGAACGACGCGATCCGCGCGCGCGCCGCCTCGAACGCCTCGGTCGACTCGCGCGCCAGCTCGTACACGCCGCGGTGGATCGGCGCGTACGACTCGCGCTGGAAGCGGTCCATCGCCGCGATCACCGGCTCGGGACGCTGCGACGTGGCGGCCGAGTCGAGGTACGCCACGCGCTGCCCGCCGAACTCGCGCCCGAGCACGGGGAAGTCGGCGCGCACGTTGACAAGCGGGCTGTCCGCGACGTGGGCCACTAGCTCGCCTCCGCGCGCTCCCCGATGAACTCGCGCACCTGGTCCTCCGCGCGCGCCAGCTTCTCCGAGATCCGCCGGCGCACGAGCTCCTCGAGACCTGGGTCGTCGAGCCGCATGACGACCTCCTCGAAGTAGCCCTCCACGAGCACGCGCACCGCCTCGGCGCGCGAGATGCCGCGGGTCATCATGTAGAAGATCTGCTCGGGGTCGAGCTCGCCGATGGTCCCGCCGTGCGACGCCTTCACGTTGTCGACCTCCACGATCAGCGACGGGATCGCGTCGCTCTTGGCCTTCGGCGAGAGCAGCATCGAATGCGTCTGGAGGTAGGTGTCCACCTCGGACGCGCCCGGCACGATGTGGATCAGGCCCTCGTAGGATGCGCGCGACTCGCCGGTCAGCGCGCCCTTCCAGACCGTGTCGCCCGTCGTGTGGGGCGCCTCGTGCTTGTCCGTCGTGAACAGGTCGAGGTGCTCGTCGAGCTCGGTGAAGTACATGCCGGTGTGACGCATGTCCGAGCCCGGCTCGGCGGTGATGATGTCGAGTGTCTGCTTGGTGAGCCGCCCGCCGAGATGGATCGGCACCCACTTGACGCGCGCGTCGCGGCCCACCTCGACGCGGCGCGTGGACAGGTCGTAGACGTCGCCGCGGCCCCAGTCCTGGTAGTGCGCGAGGTCGACCTGCGCGCCGGCCTCGGCATACAGCTCGAAGGCCCCGGCGTGAAGCGCCTGGCCGTCGAAGTCGCCGCCGAGGAAGAACTCGCGGATGCGCACCTCGGCGTGCTCGCCGACCACCGCGAGCGTGTGCGCCCACTGCGCGGTGCCCGGCTCGTCGATCACCCAGACGACCTGGATCGGCTTTACCACACGCACGTTCTTCGGCACGTGGATGAATACGCCGCCGCTCCAGAACGCGGCGGTGCCGGCGGCGAACTTGCCCTCGTCGATCGGGAGCCGCCTGCCGAAGTGCTTCTGCACGAGCTCCCCGTGCTCCTCGACCGCCTGCTCGAGCGGCATGACGACGATCCGGTCGTCGTCCACGTCCGTGTGCACGACGTTCGCGCCCCGCTGGACGATCAGCGCGGAGTGCGCGTCATCGCCGAGGTCGAGCTGGGGGAGGCCGGGCTCGTAGCGCTTCGGCTCGAGCTCGTCGAGCTCGAGTCCGCGGAGCGAGGTCGTCCAGAAGCCGGAGCGGCGCCAGGTCGGCACCTCCTGCGACTCGTAGACCTCCAGCGCGGCGCGGCGGCGGTCCTCCACGAAGCTAGGCGCCACCCGCACCGACCCCCTCGCGCAGGAACTCGTAGCCCTTGTCCTCGAGCTCGTCGGCCAGCTCGGCGCCGCCCTCGCGCACGATCCGGCCGTCGAGCAGGATGTGGACGAAGTCGGGCCGCACGTAGCCGAGGATGCGCGTGTAGTGCGTGATGATGAGGAAGCCGCGCTCGTCGCCGCGCATGGCGTTCACGCCCTCGGCGACGATCCGCAGCGCGTCGATGTCGAGTCCGGAGTCGGTCTCGTCGAGCACCGCGAACTCCGGCTGGAGCATCGCGAGCTGGAGGATCTCGGCGCGCTTCTTCTCGCCGCCCGAGAAGCCCTCGTTCAGGTAGCGGCTCGTGAATGCGCGGTCGATCCGGAGGAGGTCCATGTTGTCCTTCAGCATGGCCCCGAACTCCTTGACCTTGATCGGCTCATCGCGCCTGGCGTTCATCGCCATGCGCAGGAAGTTCGCGACCGATACGCCCGGGATCGAGGCCGGGTACTGAAAGGCCATGAAGAGGCCTGCGCGGGCGCGCTCGTCGGGATCGGCCTCGGTCAGGTCCTCGCCGTTCAGGAGGATCCGGCCCTCGGTGACCTCGTAGCTCGGGTTGCCCATCAGCGTGTTGGCGAGCGTGGACTTGCCGGAGCCGTTCGGGCCCATGAGCGCGTGCGTCTCGCCCTTCTTCACAACGAGGTCGACGCCGTGGAGGATCTCCCGCTCCTCCGTGCGCACGTGCAGGTTCTGGACTTCCAGGGTCATACGGTCGTTGCCTTCTTCCTCTGGGTCAGGGGCTGGACGAGGTCGTCCAGCGTCATCTCGTTCAGGGTTCGGACGATGGACCCCTGGACGCGCGTCCAGAGGAACTTCGTGGGGCACGGCTCGTGGTTGTCGTGGTGCTCGCGCGAGCAGACGAGCACGCCGTCCGCGTCGGCGGTGATGCACTCGATGGGAGCGATGTCGCCCTCGAGCGCCCGGACGACCTCGGCCATGCTGATCTCGCCGGCGTCGCGGGCGAGCGTGTAGCCGCCGTGGGCGCCGCGCCTCGACTCGACCAGCCCGGCCTTGCGCAACCTCTGCACGAGGTGCTCGAGATAGGCGAGCGGAAGCCCTTCGGAGTCGGCGATCGTGCCGAGCGAGATGGGATCTTCGCCGCCGCGCTTGGCGAGGTGCGCCATGACGCGCACGCCGTACTCTGCCTTGGTCGAGAACATCATGAAGCCAAATCCTACCTAGCGAGTAGGAGAAACCGGTCGATCATCAGGTCCGCATGCCGACCGAGCCCATACGGTTTCCGGCGAGTCGGCGAAGTACATACCCTCGACCACCGCACCGTGCTGCCACCACAGCACAAAAAACGCTCGAAATCAGCCCGGCTTGCGCTCCAGCAGCGCCAGGTCGTGGGCGAGCCGCTCCGGCGTTGCCTGCGAGCCGGGGTAGCCCACGCGCTGGATGCCGCGGGCGTCCACCAGCGTTATGCGTGCGTTGTGCTCCTCGGTGACCCGCTGAGGCCGGATCCCGAAGCCGCGCCACACGGGGCGCAGCTGGGCGCGCGAGCCCAGCACGAAGTCGATCCGGCCGGTCACGCGCTGCTCGGCGAGGAACTTCCGGGCGCTGCGCGGGGTGTCGTTCGGCGGATCCACGGCGATCGCGAGCGCGGGCACGTCGTGGCCCAGGTCGTCGAGGGCGCCCCGGACCGTCTGGGCCATGATCGGGCAGGTGTCCTGGCAGTGCGTGTAGAGGAACGTGACGATCACCGGCTGCCCGCGGAGCGAGCGCATCGACACGCTTTCGCCCTCCTGGTCTCTCAGCTCGAAATCGGGGGCGAAGAGGCCTTCCGGCATGGACGCGCCCGCGAACGTGTTCTCGGGCGCCACCGGCTCCGAGTCGTCGCCGCCACTGGTCGCGGCGAGCACGATCGCGCCGAGGGCTGCTACGCCCACCACGAGGAGCGCGACCGCGACGCGTGGATTCACTCGGCGCAGGCTAGAGACCCAGCTCCCAGCGCT
>WNGA01011889.1_pt1 | contig 13545 bp, 15 predicted proteins | sample 5400061 | NCBI WGS metagenome assembly WNGA01 (sample SAMN13153366, study PRJNA577476) | soil metagenome | isolation source: 100 cm soil or saprolite under grassland replicate 2 | place: USA:California | collected 2016-06-15 | reverse complement strand
CAGCAGGCGGCTGTGCAGACAGGTGCGGGCGTTACCGTGGACCTTCATCCGGATCCCTCCTTGGGGCTGGTGGCGGTGACACCCCCAGCCTCCAAGGAGGCCCGGATGGAACAACGTGCTTAGGACTTACAGCTAGGCCCCGACCGCGGGTTCCGCGGCGGCGTGGGATTCGAAGTGGCGCACGTGTCGCACCAGCAACACGGAGAGGACCGCGCCGACCAGCACCAGTGCCGCTCCCACATGCACGGCGAGATGGAACCCGTCGATGAACTGCGGGCCGTATCGTGGGTTCTCGGGACTTTTGACGCTCAGCTGAGTCGCGACGAGGGCGCCCATCAGGGCGATTCCGATCGAGCCACCGACCTGTCGCATGCTGTTGATCACGGCTGAGCCGACGCCCGCCTTGTCGACCGGAACGGCACCCATAGCCGCGGACGTCGTCGGCGCCATGGTGATCGCCATCCCAAACCCGCCGACGAGCATCGCCGGCAGGAGCCCCCAGAACGTGGAGTCGACCTCCAGGCGCCCGAACAGCAGCAGCGAGACCGAGAGCAGAACCATGCCGGTGCCCATCAGCCAGCGCGGCCCGACCTGGTCGGAGATCTTTCCCGCCACCGGTGCCACGAGGATGATCAGCACCGTCATCGGCAAGAAGCTGGCGCCGGTCTCGATCGCCGAGAACCCGAGGATGTTCTGCACGAACAGCGAGGTGAAGAAGAAGATGCCGAACATCGCCAGGCCGACCAGCAGCATTGCGGCGTTCGCTCCGGCGAACGTCCGGTTGCGGAACAGCGTCAGGTCCAGCATCGGAATCCTCTGGCGGAGCTCGAGCACGACGAAGAGCGCCAGCGAGACGACTGCAAGGAGAAGCATTGAGAGAACGATCGCGGACGTCCACGCATGATGGTACGTCTCGATCAGGCCAAAAGTCAGCGCAAAGAGGCCAAGGCTTGATGTGAGCAGCCCGGGTAGGTCGAGCCGCTGCTCGACCGAAGAGTCCTTCGTCTCGTCGATGAAGACTCGTGCCGCGAGCACGCCGAGCACGCCGATCGGGACGTTGATGAAGAAGATCCAGCTCCAGTTGATCTTCTCGGTCAGCAAGCCGCCCACGATTGGGCCGAACGCAAGCGCCAGCGCCGAGACGCCCGCCCAGATCCCGATCGCCATTCCTCGCTGCCGTGGTGGGAACGTCGCCGTGATGATCGAGAGTGTCGCGGGGTTCATCAGCGCCGCGCCGATGCCCTGGACCGTTCGCGCCGCGATGAGCACCTCAGAGCCATTTGCGAGACCGCAAGCGAGTGACGACACGGTGAAGATCACAAGCCCGGCGATGAAGATCGCGCGACGGCCGAGCATGTCGGCCAGCTTGCCGCCGGTGAGGAGGAGCACGCCGAACGTGAGCGCGTAGGCGTTGACCACCCACTCGAGCTCCGAAATGCCGATGCCGAGATCCTTGCGGATCGACGGCAGCGCGACGTTCACGACCGTGTTGTCCAGCATGATCATGAAGAGGCCGACCGCGACGGCGGCAAGCGTCCACCACCTGCGGTTCTCGGGTGCGAAAAGCCGAGCCCTCACCGCATCTACGTTAATGACTCGTCGCACGGCAACGTCGTACGGCTAGCCGTACTCTTCGCCCCCGTGAGCGAATTCGTCTGGACACCGACCTCCGAGCAGGTCGAGACTGCAAACGTGACGCGGCTCGCGCGCCGGCTCGGCGTCGAGCGTTACCCCGACCTCCACCGCATCTCCGTCGAGCACCCGGACCGATTCTGGCCGGCGGTGATCGACGATCTCGGGCTGGAGTTCACGGAGCCGTGGGAAAGCGTCGTGGACACGTCCCGAGGGATCGAATGGGCGACCTGGTTCGCGGGGGGGAAGCTCAACGTCGCCTGGAACTGCGTGCACAGATGGGCCGCCGGCGAGCTCGCCGAAGAGGAGGCCGCGGTCTGGCAGGGCGAGGACGGCACGCGCTCCTCCCTGACCTGGCGCGAGCTGTCGGAAGAGGTCTTCCGGCTCGCTGAGGGGCTCGCATCGCTCGGCATCGGGGAGGGCGACGCCGTCGGGATCTTCCTACCGATGTCCCCGCATGCCGCGATCGCGTCGCACGCATGCGCGCACCTCGGTGCCGTGCAGGTGCCGATCTTCTCGGGCTTTGCGCCGCCGGCCATCTCCGCGCGCCTCGGGGACGCGAAGGCAAAGGCGCTCATCACCGCAGACGGCTCGCTGAGACGTGGCCAGGTCGTGCCGATGAAGGAGATCGCGGACGAGGCGCTCGAGGACGCGCCGACGGTCACGCACACGGTCGTCTGGCGCCGACTCGGGATCGACGAGGTGCCGATGACGCTCGGCCGGGATCGCTTCTGGGACGAGCTCGTCGCGGACACGTCCGGGGGTCTGACCCCAAGACAGGTCGATTCGGAGCATCCGTACCTCCTCGCCTACACCTCTGGGACGACCGGTCGCCCAAAGGGCGCGCTGCACGTCCAGGGCGGCTTTCTCGTCTCGATCGCACGCGAAGTCGCGTACCAGACGGACGTCAAGCCCGGGGACCGCATTCACTTCGCTACCGACATGGGCTGGATCATGGGCCCCTGGACCGTCGTCGGCGGCGGCGCCTGCGGCGCGACGGTCGTCTACACGGAAGGCGCCCCGGACTTCCCGGCCGACCGGCTCTGGAAGCTCGTCGAGTCGGAGCGCGTGACGATGCTCGGCGTCTCCCCGACGTTGATCCGCGCGCTGATCCCAAAGGGAGATCCTCAGGCGGACACGTCCTCTTTGAAGGCGATCTGCACGACAGGGGAGCCGTGGAACCGCGATCCGTACCTCTGGCTGTTCGAACGGGTCGGGGGCGGCCGCGTTCCGATCGTGAACGAGTCCGGCGGGACCGAGGTCGGCGCCTGCTTCCTCGCCACGTGCATCACCGAGCCGGTGAAGCCCGTGGCGCTCGGATTCCCCGCTCTCGGTCAGGACATGGACGTTTTCGGACCGGACGGCAAGCCCGTCCGCGGCGAGGTGGGAGAACTCGTCTGCAAACGTCCGTGGCCGGGGATGACGCGCGGGGTCTGGGGCGACGACGACCGCTTCCTCGAGGCGTACTGGCACCGCTTCCCGGGCGTGTGGACGCACGGCGACTGGGCCTCGATCGACGAAGACGGCTACTGGTTCCTGCACGGGCGCTCGGACGACACGCTCAACATCGCGGGCAAGCGCATCGGGCCTGCCGAACTGGAGTCAGCCGCGGTCGCGCATCACGCAGTCGCGGAGGCGGCCGCGATCGGAGTCCCTCACGATGTGAAGGGAGAGGTCGCGTGGATCTTTTGCGTGCTCAGGCCCGGGAACGAGGCGACCCCGGCTCATGCGCTCGAGATCTCGACGAGCGTCACGGACGAGCTCGGCAAAGCCTTCAAGCCGGAGCGGATCGTCTTCGTGTCCGCGCTCCCTAAGACTCGCAGCGCGAAGATCGTCCGCCGCGCCGTTCGCGCCCGTGTTCTCGGGAAGGATCCCGGGGACCTGTCCTCGCTCGAAAATCCTGACGCTTTGGACGAGATCGCGCGTGCCGTCGGCTGACCTCAGCGGACAGATCGCACTCGTCACCGGCGGCGGGCGCGGGATCGGCGCCCACGTCGCGCGCGAGCTTGCAGCGGCAGGAATGCGCGTCGCGGTCTCGGCTCGCACTCGCGACGAGGTCGAGCAAGTCGCGAGCGAGATCGGCGGTCTGGCGGTCGTCGCGGACGTCTCGAGGCGCGACGACGTCGAGCGAATGGTCGCTGAGGTCGAGCAGGGTCTCGGCGCTCTCGACCTCCTGGTCGCCAACGCCGGCATCGGCATCTGCGAGCAGGATTCCTGGGAGCTGGATCCCGCGGAGTGGTGGCGCGTGCACGAGGTGAACGTCCTCGGCGTCTACCTCTGCTGCCGCGCGGTCGTGCCCGGCATGCTGGAGCGGGAGCAGGGACGCATCGTGATCACGGGCAGCGGCGCCGCGTACCTGCCGGGCTCCGGCCAGACGGCCTATAGCTCGAGCAAGGCGGCGGTCGTTCGCTTCGGCGAAACGCTCGCCAACCAGCTCGACGGCCGCATCCCCGTCTTCCCGATCAGCCCCGGCCTGGTGCGCACGGAAATGACCGACGGCCGGATTCCGGACGATGCGCCGTGGACGCCCCCGGAGTGCGCGCCGCGCCTCGTGCGTGCGCTGGCAGAGGGCCGGTTCGACCGGCTCAGCGGTCGTTACCTCCACGCCGAGCACGATCCACCTGAAGAGCTCGAAAGGCGGATCGAGAAGATCCTCCAGCACGATCTGAACGCCATCAGGCTCCGAAAAGAGGGGTAATTTCAGATTTTCGAGCAATATGCGTACGAAAAGGGGACCTGAATGTAAGGATTTATGAAGGAGAGGGGGAGATTCTGGTGAGTTTGGGTATCTGTTCTGCGACGCAGTGGGAGTCATCGCCCCCCTCACCGCGCTCGTTCTCGGAATTGCCACGCCACAAGGAGCTCTCGCCCAGACCTCCGACTCCTCGGCACTGGCAACCGTAGCGTCGGCGTGCGCCGGTGCAACGACCGCGGCGGGCGATACACACTCCAGGCTCGAGTCGATGTATTGCGGGATCAACATCGTGCGCCGTAACCACGGGCTCGCTCCCGTCCGGGGAAGCGGGCCGCTCAACCGCTCGACGGTGCTGAAGGCCGACGCCGTCCGGCGGTGCGGGTTCTCGCATACGCCATGCGGGATGTCGTTCTCCTGGACGTTCAGGCGCGCGGGCTATCTGCCGGCGCGCGCGTTCGGTGAGAATCTCGCCTGGGGCCAGGGCGAGCTGGGCTCGCCGCTTCGAACACTCGCCGCCTGGCTCAACTCCCCGCCGCATCGCGCGAACCTCCTCGCGCCAAAATGGCGGGACCTTGGCATCGCCGTCGAGCGCGGCAACATCTTTGGCCGGAGCGGAGTCTCCCTCTGGGTGATGCAGTTCGGCCGCCGCCGCTGAGTTTTCGCCTGAGAGTCGCAAACAGCTAGACTTCCGCTCGTGCGGCTCGCGCTCGCGCAGATCAATCCCATCGTCGGCGACCTGGAGGGGAACCGGGAGCTGATCCTCGAACGGCTGGCGGAAGCAAAAGCCAATTCCGCCGATCTCGTCCTCTTTCCCGAGCTCGCCGTCACGGGCTATCCGCCGGAAGACCTGCTCTTGCGGCCGGGATTCGTCCGCGCCGCCAACGAGTCTGTCGAGCGGATCGCACGTGAGTCGCGCGGCACGACACTCCTCGTCGGCGCGCCCCACTTCGACCGCGATCTCTACAACGCCTGCTTCGTCTGCTCCGGGGGCGAGGTGAAGGCCGTCTACCGCAAACGGTTCCTGCCGAACTACGGCGTCTTCGACGAGGACCGCTACTTCGCACCGGGCCGCGACCTGATCCTGCTCGAGCACGGCAAGACGCTGGTTGGCCCGACCGTGTGCGAGGACATGTGGCAGCCCGGGCCGCCCGCGACCGATCTCGCGCTCGCCGGCGCGGAGCTGCTCGTGAACATCTCGGCGTCGCCCTTCCACGTGGGCCGGGACCGTGAGCGCGAAGAGATGTTCGTCACACGCGCGCGTGACAACTCGTGCTTCATCGCCTTCTGCAACACGGTCGGCGGACAGGACGAGCTCATCTTCGACGGGCATTCGTGCGTCATCGACGACGAAGGAACTGTGCTCGCGCGTGCGGCGGGATTCGAGGAAGCGCTCCTCGTGGTCGACGTCGAGCCGAAGGAGGTCATCGGCCGCCGCCTTCGCGACGTGCGCCGGCGTGCCCTCGCGCGCGAGCGGGAAGAGATTCCGCCCGTCGACATCATTCACGTTGGCGCGCCGGGGCCGTCGAGCAACGGCAACAAGGCGAAAGGGGAAGTCGTTCCGTTCGTCGACGAGCTCGAGCAGATGCGGCTCGCCCTCGAGCTCGGCCTGCACGACTACGTCGGCAAGAACGGCTTCCGTGACGTTGTCGTGGGCGTCTCGGGTGGCATCGACTCGGCCGTCACCGCGGCGCTCGCTGCCGAAGCGCTCGGGGTCGAGCGCGTGCACTGCGTGTCGATGCCGTCGCGCTACTCCTCGGAGGGAACCCGCACAGATGCGCAACGGCTCGCCGACAGCCTCGGGTCCCCGTTCCTGGAGATCCCGATCGGCGAGATCGTCGATGCCTTCGCGGCGGCGCTCGCAGGGCAGTTCGCGGGCCACGAGCCCGACCTGGCGGAGGAGAACATCCAGGCGCGTGCGCGGGGCGTCTTGCTGATGGCCCTTTCGAACAAGTTCGGCTGGATGCTGGTCGCCACAGGGAACAAGTCGGAGCTCTCAGTTGGGTACGCGACGCTGTACGGCGACATGGCCGGTGGCTTTGCGCTCCTGAAGGACGTGTACAAGACGGACGTGTTCCGCCTAGCGCGCTACCTCAACGAACGAGCCGAGAAAGAGCTGATCCCGCAGTCCATCATCGACCGTGCGCCGAGCGCCGAGCTGCGCGATAACCAGCTCGACGAGGACTCGCTGCCGCCCTACCCGAAGCTCGACGAAATCTTGGAGCAGTACGTCGAGCACGACCGCACGCGCGAGGAACTGTCCGCCGACGGCTTCGACAAGGAGGTCGTCGAGCGCGCCGTTGCCATGATCGACCGGGCTGAATACAAGCGGCGCCAAGCGCCGCCTGGGGTCAAGTTGCGGCCGAAGGCATTCGGCCGCGACCGGCGGACACCTATTACGAACCGCTGGCGCGGTTAGCTAGCGCGCCCACTCCCGGTCTCGGATCGGCTCGCTCAGCGCCGCGAGCTCGCGGAACCAGCGCAGACGCTCCTCCCAGGGAACGGCTGCGTTCGCGGGCGAGGTCGATGGCAGGACGAAGAGATCCGTTTCGGACAGCCGACGCTCCTGCCGGCCGAGCTTGGATCGCTCCCCGAAGGCACCTCTGTATGCCTCCTTGCCGACGAAAGCGAGCCACCGCGGACGCAGCTCGTGGGCCATTTGGTCCAGCCGTTCCGCAGCGCCTTCGAAGTCACCGCGGCGCAAATCGCCGGAACCGGGCGTCGTTCGATACGCCGCGTTCGTCAGACCAATGCCCTCGGCGAGAACCTCTTGCTGTTCGCGGGGCTCGTACAACCGCGACGTGAAGCCGGCTTCGTGAAGGAGCCTCCAGAAGTCGTTCCGTGGATTCGCGAAGTGGGCGGCGGCCACAGCGGAGATGCGTCCAGGATTGATTCCGCAGAAAACGACGCGGAGGTCGGTGCTTAAGACATCCGGAACGGCGCTAGGCTGCTTCGGGCTCAGCGAGCTCCTGCGGATCGCGCGCTTCAAAGAGCTCCTCGAAGCGCACGCGCAGTGCCTCGCCGTCCAGCCGCACGGCGTGGCGCGGGCGCCGCGGCTCGAGCCTCATCACGTGCACACTCGCGTCCCAGCCGCCGTAGCACCTGGCATAACATTCGGCTTCGCTGAGCGGGCGCAGCCGTCGCATGGCCACACACTACGCCGGACCCCGGACGGTTCCTGCACGCATCGAGAGGGCAGGATAAGTCGATGGCAGACAAGGCGAAGGAGTTCCGCTACGCGATCGGCCTCGACCGGGCCGGACGCGTCACCGCGGACGGGCACTCGCCTCTCGAGCTCGACCCTGCGTGGACTCCGGAGCACCTTCTGCTCGCGGCGCTCGTCCGCTGCACGCTTCAAAGCTTGCGCTTCCACGCAGACCACGAAGGCGTCGACTTCGTCGCCTCTGCGTCAGCGTCCGGGATGGTGACGAAGCGTCCAGAGGACGGGCGTTACGGGTTCGTGGAAGTCGAGGTTGAGCTCGATCTCGAGCTGGAGCCGGAGCCGGCCGGAGAGGAGCTGGCGGCTCTGGTCGAGAAGGCCGAGCGCGACTGCTTCGTCGGCGCCTCACTCAACCCGTCACCGCGCTACCGCTGGCGCGTCAACCGGAGCAACCTCTAGCTCGTACCGCTTGTGGCTCTGAGCCACAAGCTCGGTTCAGCCCGCGTCGCGGATTCGGTCGGCGATGTCATACGCATTGACGACTCGGCTTCGCAACATGTCGAGATAGGCGTCAAAAAGGATGCGACGGATCTCCTCTCGCCGCGCGCGCTCGGTGTCTTCCGCTTGCCGGTGGATGAGGATGTAGCGGCGCAGATGGACGTAACTCGGCTTCGGCAAGCCCATTTGCGCCGCGGCCATGCCCACCCGACGCGAAATTTCGGCCATCGACACGGTCCGGTCGTCCAGCGCGGGTACCGCCTCGATGATCCGAGCGTCGTAGCGGGGAGCGATCTCGACCACCGACCAAGGATTGCTCCGCGGTCACCGCCCATGGTGCCGACATCGTGACGAAATCCGAACTCGAATCAGCTTGTGGCTCTGAGCCACAAAATCTGGCTCGACGCGGAAAGCTCGGCTGCGCAGCTCACGCGCGTTCGAGAGGGGCCAACGTTAGGCCGTGGCCGCGCAGCTGCTCCCAGTAGAGCTCCGCCGCCTCGCGGTGCCCCGACCACACGAGCGCGCGGCCGCTGTTGTGGATCCGGTCGGCAATCCTGAGTCCCTGGTCGAAGGACACGCCGGGGATCGTCGAGGCGAGGGCGGCCGCCACGCCCTCGAAGGTGTTGTGGGTGTCGTTCAGGACGATGACGTTCCACGGAGCGCCGAGGCCTGTGCCGGTGCCGCGGTCGATCCGCTCTTTCGTCGCCGGAGCCATACATCAATCGTAGTAACGTCTCCGAGGGTGTCGACTGTCACATTCGACGTCGCAGCCGTGCGCGCTCGCTTTTCCGCGCTGCGGCAGCCGCTCGCGTTCTTCGACGGTCCCGGCGGCACCCAGGTTCCCGATCGGGTGATCGAGGCGGTCTCGCGCTACTACCGCGAGTCCAACGCGAACGTCAGCGGGCCCTACGAAACCAGCCGCCGCACCGAGGCGCTCGTGGCGCAGGCGCGGCTGACGGCGGCCGAGTTCCTCCGGTGTAGTCCCGAAGAGACGATCTTCGGGGCCAACATGACCACGCTCGCGTTCGCGCTCACGCGGACCGCGGGACGACAGTGGCAGAGAGGCGACGAGATCATCGTCACCAAGCTCGACCACGACGCGAACGTGTCCCCGTGGCTCGAGCTCGCGCATGACAAAGGGCTCGTAGTCCGCTTCATGGAGATCAACGACGACACGACGCTCGATCTCGATGACCTTCAGCGGCTCCTCTCCGATCGCACGCGCGTCGTCGCATTCCCTGTTGCGTCGAATGCGGTCGGAACGCTGACGGACGTGCACCGCGTGGTCGAGCTCGCCCATGGGGCGGGTGCGCTCGCGTGGGCCGATGCCGTCCACTTCGCGCCGCACGGGCCGATCGACGTGGGCGACTGGGGAGTGGACGTCCTCATCTGTTCGCCGTACAAGTTCTTCGGGCCGCATCTCGGCGTCGCCTTCGGCCGGACCGACCTGCTGGAGCAGTGGCGCCCGTACAAGGTGCGTCCGGCCGCGGATCAGCCGCTCGGCCACCGCTTCGAGACCGGAACGCTCCCGCACGAGCTGCTCGCCGGCTTCGTGGCCGCCGTCGAGTACCTCGAGTCGATCGGCTGGGAGGCGATCCAATCGCACGAGCGCACCCTCGGGGAACGCTTCCTGGCCGGGCTACCAGAGGGCGTCACGCTGTACGGGTTGCCGACGATGGAGGGACGCGTCGCCACATTCGCCTTCAACGTCGACGGGGTGCCGACGCGAGCCGCTGCGACTCAGCTCGGCGACGCAGGCTTCGCCGTCTGGCAGGGGAACTATTACGCCGTCGAGGTGATGACGCGGCTCGGCCTGGAAGACGACGGGGCCGTGCGCGCCGGGATTGTCCACTACAACACCGCGGAGGAGGTCGACGGCCTCCTGGCCGCGATTCGCGCTCTCTAGGACGCCCAGCGAGTCGCCGCGCTCGCGCGGGCGAAGCTGCGAGAGGCGCGTTCGTCGACGCCGAGAACAACGGGTCCGTGGACGATCAGGTCACGATCGGCTCGTTCCTTCAGCAGGTCCGCGTAGAAGCCCTGGACGAGCCACTCGCGCCCCGGTGCGACGGCGGTCCGCATCCGGAGTCGGACGAAGCCCGGCGCGAGCTCCTCGATCGCATGCGCCTGCGGACGATGGACGAAGGTCGTCGGCCCTTCGGGCAGGACGGCGCCGACGTCGAGCACGAGGCGCTCCGCCTTCTCGCGATCGCTCGCGACGAGCTCCACGTCGAATTCCTTCAGTCCCCCGGGCAGCACACGCACGGCCGGGATCTGCGAGTTGTGGATGTTGATCACTTCGCCGTCGAGCGAACGGAGCTTCGTACGGCGGAGGGAGAGGTCCTCGACGATCCCCTGGACCTCCAGCGCCGGGATCGCGATCGTGTCGCCGACGGAGTACCAGCGCTCGATGAACATGCTGAATCCGGCGAGGATGTCGATCAGGATGCGCTGGATCGCGAAGCCCGCGAGAATCAAGACGAACGAGGCGCCGGCGACCGTGGTGAGGCGGTCGAAGCCGCCGCTGACCAGCGCGCCGGCGAGGATCACAGCGGCGACGAAGGCGACGTATCCGATCCCGGTGCGAATGACCGCGACGGTCGTTTCGCGCCGCTTGAGCTCGATGATCTTCGCCCGCAGATCGCCGGAAGGCGCGTGATGGCGCCGGTCGTGCCAGGCGAGACCCTTGCGCGCGACCAGGGCGGCCAGGCGCGAGACGGCCCACGCGGCAGCGAACAGCAGGATGATGGTGAGTGGCTTGAGCATCTGTTACAAAGGGCTCCTTCAACGAAGCTATCGACAGGTCTCCCCGTGTCACAAGCTCCGCGGCCGAATCTTTACGACGTTCTTACCTCGTGACCCCCGTCGAGCTCCTTCAGCGGCTGATTCGCTTCGACACGACTAACCCGCCCGGGAACGAGGCGGAGTGCATCGAGTTCGTTCGCGGGCTACTCGCGGACGCCGGTTGCGAGACCGAGGTGTACGCCAGAGAGCCGGACCGGCCGAACCTCGTGACACGGTTGCGGGGCACCGGCTCCGCGCCCCCGCTGCTCCTCTACGGCCACGTCGACGTCGTCACGACCGCCGGCCAGCCTTGGACCCGCCCGCCCTTCGGCGGCGAGCTCGTCGATGGCTATGTCTGGGGACGCGGCGCCCTCGACATGAAGGGCGGCGCGCGATGCTGGTCTCCGCCTTCTTGCGCGCGCAGACGGAGGGGCTGCGTCCGCGAGGCGACGTAATCCTCGCGATCCTCAGCGACGAGGAAGCGGGCGGTGACTTCGGTGCGAGATTCCTCGTCGAGGAGCACCCGCATGTGTTCGACGGGGTGCGGCACGCACTCGGGGAATTCGGCGGCTTCTCGCTCGAGCTCGGGGGCAAGCGCTTCTATCCAATTCAGGTGGCCGAAAAGCAGCTGTGCTGGCTCAAGGTGACCCTCCGCGGCCCCGGTGGCCACGGAGCGCTCATCAACCGCGGCGGCACGATGGCGCGCCTCGGCAAGTTCCTGCTCGCCCTCGATCGAATGCCGCTGCCGGTGCACATCACTCCGGCGGCAAGCGAATTCGTGCGGGGCGTCGCAGCCGAGCTTTCCGGCCGGCAGCGAATCGCGCTTCAAGCCCTGCTCAGGCCCCGCTTGACAGACCGGGCTCTCCGCCTCATGGGCGATCGCGCCAGGACGACGGAACCCATGCTTCGCAATACGGTCAACGCGACGATCGTCCACGGCGGAGACAAGATCAATGTCGTCCCGACCGAGATCGAGCTCGAACTCGACGGCCGCCTGCTCCCCGGCCTCCGCCCTGACGACCTGATCGGCGAGCTCCGGAAGGTCGTGGGCGAAGACCCAGAGATCGAGCTCCTCCGCCACGACCCCGGCCCGAGCGACCCCGACATGACCTTGTTCGAGACCCTCGCCGACGTCCTGCGCGAGCTCGATCCGGAAGGGATTCCCGTCCCGCTCCTCCAGGTCGGCGTCACCGACGGCCGCTTCTTCTCTCGGCTCGGGATCCAGACCTACGGCTTCCTCCCCATGCGCCTCCCAGCCGACTTCGCCTTCCTCGGACTGATTCACGCCGCCGATGAGCGCATCCCTGCGGAGGCTGTCGACTTCGGCACGGAGGCGATCTACGGCGCGCTCAGGCGGCTTGCCTGAGACGTTCTCGACGCCACTGGCGAAGAAGCTCCGGGCGAAGCACGGGGCGGAAGTCGTCGTCTTCTTCACGACGCGCCGCGCCGGGCTCGAGCGCCGCTTCGCGGCGCTGAAGAAGACTTTGGCCCCGGCCGACGGGCTCTGGATCGCCTGGCCGAAGAAGGCGTCGAAGATCGAGACCGACCTCGACTTCACGACCGTCCAGGAGATCGGCCTGGCCGCAGGCCTCGTCGACAACAAGAGCGCTGCGATCGACGAGGACTGGCAGGCGGTTCGCTTCGTCTATCGCAAGACGGATCGACCTAGCTAGCATCGCCCCAGAGTGAGCACCTTCAAGCTCGACACCCTCCCGAACGGGCTCCGGATCCTGACCGCGCCGATGGAATCGGCCCAGTCGGTGACCTGCGCGATCATGCTGGCGGCCGGGTCGCGCTACGAGACGCATGACACGAACGGCATCGCGCACTTTTCCGAGCACATGTTCTTCAAGGGCACGGAGCGTCGCCCAACTGCGCGGGATATCTCCATGGAGATCGACGCGATCGGCGGAGAGTTCAACGCCTTCACCGGCAAGGAGTACACCGGCTACTACGTCAAATGCGCGGCCGAGTCTCGTGACATCGCACTGGACGTCCTGGTCGACATGCTGCGGCACTCGAAGTTCGCTCCCGACGAGATCGAACGCGAGAAGGGCGTGATCATCGAGGAGATGAACATGTACTACGACACGCCGCGCGATTTCATCTCCGGCGTCTACGAGGAGGTCCTCTACGACGATCAGCCGCTCGGGTGGGACATCATCGGCCGCAAGGAGACGGTCCGCGGCGCGACGCGCGACACATTCACCTCGTACGTCGACCACTGGTACAAGCCCGCGCGGATGGTTCTCGGAATCGGCGGAAAGGTCGGGGACAGCCTGCACGAGCGCGTCGAGGAGCTGCTCGGCGACATGGCCGAAGCGAAGACTGGCGAGCCCGAGCCTGTTCGTCTCAGCCCGGACGGGAAGATGCAGGTGAAGGTGCGCACGAAGCAGTCCGACCAGGCGCACATCTGCCTCGGCGTGCATAGCTACCCGCTCGAGCACCCGGATCGCTACGTGCTCCAGGTCCTGTCAACGATTCTCGGCGGCGGGATGTCGTCCCGGCTCTTCACGGAGGTGCGTGAGCGCCGCGGCCTCGCCTACTACGTCTACGGGCTGAATCACAGCTACACCGATGCCGGGTCGCTGTACGCCCAGGCCGGCGTTGACATCAATCGGATCGACGACGCGGTCTCGACCATCGCGGTCGAGTTGCGCAAGATCGCCGAGGAAGCCGTCCCCGAGGACGAGCTGAACAAGTCGAAGAGCTTCGTGAAAGGTCGCTTCGTCCTCCAGCTCGAGACGTCGCACGGCCTGATCATGTTCGGGTTGCGGCGGGA
>WNGA01020069.1_pt1 | contig 13546 bp, 10 predicted proteins | sample 5400061 | NCBI WGS metagenome assembly WNGA01 (sample SAMN13153366, study PRJNA577476) | soil metagenome | isolation source: 100 cm soil or saprolite under grassland replicate 2 | place: USA:California | collected 2016-06-15 | reverse complement strand
ACCTGCGCGACGCGACACTCGTACAGGAGCGCGCCTGTTTCTACGACTATTCACCGGATGGGGACTTCATTCTTGACCAGTGGGACCAGAACGCACGGCTGATCGTGGCCTGCGGATTCAGTGGCCACGGCTTCAAGTTCGGGCCGCTCATTGGCCAACGCCTGGCGCAATTCGCGCTGTCCGGATGCCGCCCCGCGGACCTCATACCCTTCGGCCTGGCTCGCTTCGCCGCCCGCGCTGAATGAGGCCCCTCGTCAAGCTTTGGTCGGCTATCCGGTCTCAGGCCAGCGCAAGACTCGGCGGATTGTTGTGCCCAGCATCTTCTGCTTATCAGTGGCGGAGAGTTCGTCCGTGTCCCGAAGATAATTCAGGCAATCGCTGTAAAAGCGCCAGCGCTCCCGTGGCGCCAACTCGGTGGATACCGGAATCCAACGCATGCGGGTGAAGTCGGTGCCCCACATCAGCCGATCGGGTGTGAAAGCATCAATGATCTTGTGGAGTGGTGGCCAGAGATCGTTGTGCGGGTATGGTTCTCTCGAGAGTAGCGGTGCGCCGCTGAACTTGACGTGCACATTCGGATACTTCGCCAGACTCAGGATGCCAGGCAACCTGTCCCAGGGGTCAGGACGCGGTGGCGACACCGGCGACTGGCTGAGCCCCAGGTGATCGATGATCATCGTCAACCCGGGGTGTCGTTCCGCGACAACGCTCATCACGTCCGCATGGCCGTGCGTCGAGAAAAACAGCGGAAGGTCGTGCTTTTCCGCCGCTGCATAAAGCCGATCGAACTTGCCGGCATGAAACTCAGGGCGTAGCTCCGCGGTCATGGCGTTCGCTACCAGGTTTCGGCCTGCCAGCATCCCGCGGCGCTTGCGATAGTTGGCAACCTGCTCCTCAATATCCTCGGCGGCGTAATCGAACGTCAATGCGCCTGCGAAGCGATCCGGGTATCGAGCAACCGCCGCGTCCATGTAGTCCTGAGGGGCGAACAAAAGGGCAGCGTCGACGCCGACAGCATCCATCGCCTCGCGACAGATTTCCACGCCAACGAGCAGGCGGACCTCGTCGCCGTACTTTTCGTCAACAGGTACGGGTGGCTTCACTTCATGGATCTGTGCGTCGATGATCTCCATTGCTGGTACTTCTCGTCCTTCCTGCGGGGCCTTAGGCTCGGCGACGCTCCCTAGTACTGGCGGGCGCTGTTCCGCCGTAGGATGTCATCCCGAGCTTGCGAGGGATCTCATTGGACTGGATCCCAAACGTGTCGGGACATTGCCAACGAGATCCCTCGTCGTACCTCCTCGGGATGACATGGAACCAACGGCATTCCTTCGCCGGCCTGTACTAGTCGGTCCGGCTTTCCAGCCACTCCTTGCTGATATCGAGCCCCAACCCCGGCGCGTCAGTCGGGCGCACCCGCCCCTGTCTGATCACCGCCGTGCCTGGCAGCACGGTCATCTCCTCGAGCGGGACGCCCGGCGGAGAGACGCCCTCCGAGCGCTCGCCGAGTTGGATCGCCGGCATCGCCAGCGACAGGTGCTGCCCCCACGGGTAGTTCATACCAGCGTGGGCGACTACGCTCAGCCCGTGCGCCTCGGCCAGGTGGCAGATCCGAATGCCGGCGCTGATCCCGCCGCACCAGGCCAGGTCGGGCTGGAGGATGTCGACCAGCCCCCGTCCGGCCACGACCGCGAATGGCTGGAGCCCGTACCAGTGCTCGCCGCTGGCCAGCGTTGTGCCCGGTAACCGCTGCCGCACCCGCGCGTACCCCTCGAGGTCCTCTGGCAAGAGGTAGTCCTCCAGCCACTTGATCTGGTAGGGCCGCAGCGCCTCGCCCAGCCGAACCGCGGTCTCGACGTCCAACGAGATCCAGCCGTCGACCATCAGTTCCACGCCCGGTCCGACCTGCTCGCGCGTCCGCCCGACCAGCTCCTCGCTCCGGCGGATCCCGGCGATGCCCGCCTCCGGCCCGTCGCGCAGGAAGACCTTGACCGCCTCGAAGCCGAGTTCGAGGAACCAGGTCACGCTCTCTGCAGTGCCGTAGGAAAGGTCGGTGTTGCTTGCGTAGCAGGGGATGCTCTCCTTCTGCGGCCCGCCCAGAAGCTCGTAGACCGGACGGCCGAGCAGCTTCCCCTTCAGGTCCCAAAGCGCGATGTCGACCGCACTGATCGCGTAGCTGGCGAGCCCGGCGCTACCGTACGGCGACGAGCTGCGCCGCATCACGTCCCAGAGCTTCTCGGTCGCCGTGGCGTCCTGCCCGACGAGCAGGTGCTCGAAGTGGCCGTTCACGATCTCGCAGACTGGCCCGGCGTGGTTCGTGAAGCCGAGCCCGTAGGTGCCGTCCTCGGCGGTCACCATTACCGCGGCGCGCTTCCAGTGGGCGTGCCAGTCGGCCCGCCGGTACTCGTTGTATCGGCGCATCGGACTGACGAACCCATCGGTCGCTTGGGGCGGGACGCGCGGCACCGTCGTCGGCCGTGGTGTCAGATCGACGGTCGCCGCGCGGATCTCTTTGATTTTCAAGGTTGCCTCCGAGGGAGGTTGCAAAGTCTACCGGCGCTTCGCAGCCATGCGGCTTGTCGGATGGCGGCTCGTCCCATCGATCCTGTTCACGCCCGACGAGGAGCACGGGTGCGATCATGATCAGCGCCTCAGTGTCCAACCCCATTCACGACGGGCTGTGCGTCAGGTTCGATCCGCGCGTGTGCCAGACAGGTCGCCCATGAGCCCGCCGCTGGACACGATTCGCGTGGTCGACCTCAGCACCGGCATTGCGGGGCCCATCGCAGCGATGCTGCTGGCTGACTTCGGCGCCGACGTCGTTAAGGTTGAACTGCCTACAGGCGATCCAGCGCGATCGCTGCCGGGGTTCGCCGTCTGGAATCGAAACAAGCGCAGCATCGTCGTCGAACGCGACACGGCGGCAGGGCAGGAGCGCCTCGCCAGGCTGCTGGCTGGTGCCGACCTGTGCATCCTGAGCGAACCGTCGATCGCGGACGATCCGTGGACGCTCTCGACCACCTACCCGCACCTCGTCGTTGTGCATACCCCGCCGTACACCCCCACGCACACACCTTGGTCCGGCGGGGCGGAATCGCACGGTCTCTTGGATGCGTTCGCCGGACCGTCTGCTCGCCAATCGTCCTTCGATGGTGGGCCGGTGGACCTGGTCTATCCGACCACGCTGTACGTCCAGGGATCGTGGGCCGCTGCCGCGGCGGTCGCGGCACTGATCGAGCGGCACCGATCGGGCTTCGGCCAGGTGGTCAGCGTGGCCGGCGTCCATGGCGTGATGATCTGCTGCTCCGGCCAGTTCAACATCGTGCCCAGCCAGCAGCCGTTAACCACCAACGTCGGGCCCGGCGGCCGGCACCCGTGCTACACCACCTACCAGGCTCAGGATGGCCGTTGGCTGTTTCTTGCGGCGCTCACTCCGAAGTTCCAGGCGAATGCCTTCCGGGTGCTTGGGATCGGCGATCTCTTCGCCGACGAACGCATCGCAGGACTACCCGCTCGCATCCTGCTGCCCGAGAACCGCGGCTGGGTCCGCGCGCTGCTGGCCGACGCTTTCCGGACGCGACCGCGTGACGAGTGGGTCACCGTTCTGGAACAGGGCGACTGCCCAGCCGGTCCGCTCGGCGAACGCGACACGTGGCTCGACCACCCGCAGGTACGGGCTAATGGACTGTGTGCTGAGGTGGTCGACCCACAGCGCGGGCCCGTGCTGATGCCCGGAGTGCCGCTGGTGCTGACCGATACTCCCGGCCACATCCGCGCCGCTGCCCCGACCCTGGGGCAGCATGACGGCGATGCCATCGACTGGCCGGCGCGCCCGCACATCGGGGGTTCCCCGCCAACTTCCCACCACGGCCCTCTGGCGGGCTACCGCGTGCTGGATCTGGGTGCGATTTTGGCCGCGCCGTACGCCGGAGCGCTGCTGGCCGAGCTCGGCGCCGATGTCATCAAGGTGGAACCTCTGGACGGCGACGCGTTCCGCGAGACCGGCTTTGTCTACAACCGCGGTCAGCGAGGGCTTGCCATCGATCTTCGCTCGGCCGACGCACGCCAGGCGTTCTACGACCTGGTGCGCACCGCCGACGCCGTCGTCGACAACTCGCGCCTGGGCGTGCTGGAGCGGCTGCGGGTCGACTATGCAAGCCTCGCCAGGGTCAAGCCCGACATCGTGACGATGTCCGTCAACGGCTTCGGCGAGCAGGGCCCAATGGCGCCGATGCCCGGCTTCGACCCGGTGCTGCAGGCCATGAGCGGCATGATGTCCGCGCAGGGCGGCGACAGCGATCCCGTTCTTTTCACCATCCCCGTCAACGACATCGCCGCCGCAACGCTTGTGGTGCTTGGGGTGTGCCTGGGTGTCTTCCACCGCCTGCGGACCGGCCGCGGCCAGCGGATATGGACCTCACTGGCAGGCTGCGCGACGCTGATGCAGTCTGGTGAGCTGGTGCGCTTTGCCGGCCGACCGCCCGCGGTGCGGGGCGGCCGCGACTTCACCGGCCCGTCTGCCCTGGACCGCTTCTATCGCGTCCGAGACGGCTGGTTGCGCTTGCAGGCGCCGCATGCTGACAAGCTGCGCGCGGCGGGTCTGCTGCCCGATTTGGACTCCGCAGCCTCGGACGCCGAGCTCGGTCGCGCTCTGGCAGAGGCGCTGGAGTCCAGATCATTGGCCGATGCGCTGGCTTGCCTTAGCGGGGCCCTGGTGCCGGCCGCTGCCGTCCGCGGGCCGCACGAATTGCCGCTCGATCCACACCTCTGCGAGCTCGAGGTCTTCGCGAAGCACTACCTGCAGGACGGTACGCCGTACTTGTCACCGCAGCGCTACGCTCGCTTCAGTCGGACCCAGACGCAGGCGACGTTCGAATCACCGGGCCTTGGCGAGCACAGCCGACAGGTGCTGGCAGAAGCGGGTGTCGACGCTGCGCGGATCCAGGCGCTGCTTGACGCCGGCGTCCTCAAACAAGGCGAGTCCTTCCGCCTCGCCGCCATCCAGACCTATCGATAGAGACCGCGAAGTAAGCGTCCATGCGCGCATTGCAAGTCACCCAAGCCATCGGCGCCGACGGCGTGTGCATCGTTGACGTGCCCGACATCGACAGTCCGGACGGCGTTCTGATCGACGTACGCGCCGTCGGCGTAAGTTTCCCCGACCTGCTGCGCAGCCAGGGGCTGTACCAGGAGCGGGCCGCGCTGCCGTACACACTCGGCGGCGAAGCAGCGGGGGTAGTGGTCCATGCACCCCCGGTGTCCGGATTGCGACCCGGAGACCGAGTGGCGGGGAGCAGCGTCGGCGCGGCCGCCGAACGCGCTGTGCTCGATCCGGACGCGGTCTTGCAACTGCCGTCCGACATGAGCTTCGAGCAGGGGGCGGCACTGCCACTCAACTATCGGACCGCGATTCTCGGGCTCGAGGTTCGCGGGCGCATGCGGTCCGGCGAGACGGTGCTGATCCACGGAGCCGCCGGCGGCACGGGCACCGCCGCTATCCAGGTTGCTCGCGCGCGCGACTGCCGCACAATTGCGATCGTGTCGTCCGAGAACAAGGAACGTATCGCACGTCAGGCTGGGGCGGATGTGGTCCTGCGCAGCGACGGACCCTGGAAAGATGATGCCCTGCGACTTACCGATGGCCGCGGCGTCGACCTGGTGTGGGATCCGGTCGGCGGCGATCGCGTCCTCGACACGATGCGGGCGCTGACGCTCGGCGGGCGCTGGGTTGTGGTCGGATTCACCGGTGGTGACATTCCCAAGGTGGCGCTGAACCGCGTGCTGCTGCGCAACATCGACGTGGTGGGCACGTATATCGGCGGCTACCTTGCGCACGCCGACGAGGCGCCGCGGCGTTGGTTGATGGACCGTCTAGCCGAGCTGCTCGCAACTGGTCGAGTACAGCCTGTCGTCGGTTCCGTCCACGCATTCGAACGCGGAGCCGACGCGCTGCGCGAGATCGCGGATCGACGCGCCGTGGGCAAGGTCGTCATCAGCTTGACCTGAGGGGGTCGTCACGCCTGGTGCGTCGGCGTACCCGGTGAATTGGTCCACTCGCGGCAGAGAGCGCTCGGCTCGTGCGGCATGCACTGGACCAGGGCGTCAATCTGATTGACACCGCGCCAGGTTACGGCGACAGCGAAACGCGGCTCGGGCATGCCCTCGACGGCGTTTCGCGCGACAGGTATTTCCTGTCCACGAAGTTTCAACCCCATGCCAGCAATGACCATCTGTACACCGCACAAGACATGAGAAAAAGCCTTGAGGAAAGCCTGAAGCGAGGCCTGGAGTCGTGGAGCCGCGCGATGGGCTGCGCCACCTCGGCATGGTGCACCGAGCCGACCCAAGTGTCCATCCTGAGGGCAGCTTCTCGCTCCGCCAGAGGCTCGAGACTCGACCTGGCCCGCGTAGCGCGTCAGCCGCGGGCAGGTCCGCGAAACGTTGCGCGCACTGGAAGGCCAGAGGCTGGCAGCGCGCCCGCCAGGTTTCTGTTCGAGAGCTAGAACACAATTTCACGCGACGGAGTCCGACCGCCCGAGCAAGCCCAGCGCTGGTGCCGCAACGTGGCCGGGCTGCGCGTGCATGGCACCACGCGGCCTCTGCCGCGCGTCGTGTTCGAGGACGAAGAACGTCAGCACCTGCCACCGTACGAGGGCACACCCTACGACGTGCGTTGTGGCGCGAGGTGACCGTCCACCCCGATCACCACGTGAGCGTCCAGTACGCGCGGTACTCGGCGCCGTCGACCACGTGCCCAACCGGGCATCAAGCTCGAGGTGCTGGCCATCGTCGCCTTCCGCCAGCTGATCGCCCGCTCGGCATCGAGCTCATCCGCGGCTCGGCCAGTGAGAGCGCCATCGAGAAAACCGCTCGAGCGCGGCCTGATTGCCCATAACCCCCATCACCTGTGGTATGAAATAGTCGTTCACGCGGCAGACGAGTGCACCTCCACAGCCACGCCCAGGTTACGGAGACGCTGAAGCAGCCGCTGAGTGACACGCGTTCGGTCGCGCTCATCGAAATAGGTCTGGCCGAGATCCTGATAGACGCCACCGTCGCGCAGGAGGTGGTAGGCAATGACCAGCCGAGGAGTTGACCGACCGGCGGCGGGCTCGCCCGCGGGGGACCCTGGCGGAGATCGAAGCGGTCGTGTTCGAAGTGGGCAGCGGCTGCAGGCTCGATGCCAAAGGGCGAGGCCAGGCCGACGCCGCCAGCCATCTCGGGTCCAGACAGTAATCGATCGGCAGCACCCGCATGCCGCGGAAGAGCCGCGGCGCGGCCGCCCGCATCAATCCAGGATCGCCATCCGAGACTGGGATGACGAGCACGCGCAGGCCTGCAGATCGTTCTGACTCGGCTCTCGCGCTGGGGTGCGCATGTCTTTGTACTCGATTCACCCAGTCCGGCACTGGCAGAACGCGCTCTGGACTCTCGTCGCGGCGGGACGGTCGCGTGGCTGCTGGGAGCTCTGCCATTTCTGCGCTCACCGTCACCAATAGCCTCTAGCAGGCTGATGAAAAAGGCGGTCCCGCTCTGGATTCGACAAGCTCACCATGAGCGGGACCGCTCGTCCTGAGCCTGTCGAAGGATCTTTTCATCAGCCTGCTAGACCGCGCCGGCTGGCAAACTCCGCTCTGAGCGATAGGTCCGGTACTTCCGCCACAGCGGCGACGAGATGAGCAAATCTGCCGAGGTGCGATTGCAGGCGATTGGTACGTCGTGCAGCACGGCTACTCGGATGAGCGCCTTCACGTCGACATCGTGCGGTTGCGCCTCGTCAGTGGCGATCAGCGCGCCAGCCTGGGCGTCACCACCGCGGGGGCCGCTCAGCAGGAGACGGACAGGCAGCCCCGTGGCAGTCTGCACGGCCTGCCCAGTGCTCAGCGTGGCAATCAGCTCGCAGCGGGCAAGCGTCTGCCTGTTGAACTGAGTCCACTCGACCAGACTGTCCTTCCGGCCGTCATGCGCGATCAAAATGACTTTGAGAGCTCGGGGCAAGTGTGTACCTCCGCGTTTGAGTGTCTGCAGGCAGCGACCCTTGTGCTGCATAAGCGCGGTAAGAGCCTGCCCCAAATTGCGAGCGCGCTGGGCCGCAATACGAACACGATCGCACGCACGCTTGTGGCGTACTGGCGTACAGAGAACGTAGCAAGGGGAGCGGTTGTCGCACGGCTTTTTGTCCCTCGACAAGGTCAGAGGGACGAGAGCCGGCCCAGCCCAAGCTGCCAGCCCAGGGCTTGCGTGCGGTGCGCGTCCGAATCGCAAATGTGCTCGCCGGATCGTAAGCAACTCCAGGACAATAGTGGTGAGTATGGCCATCGGCGGGATTCCGCACATTGGGGTCTGGGTGCTCGAGCGGTGCAGCGACCCGAAATTCCCCTACCGCCTGCGAATCTATCGAGGCGAGCGGCCCGAGCCCGTCCTGTCCTTTCTGGTGCGCGACCGATGGCCAGGCCCCAATCAGCACATCTTCCGCCTGCGCGAGCAGCGGCGACCGTACCGCTCGAGATCGGCGACGAGGTCGAACGGGTCCAAGTCGTAGCCCTACAGCGCTACGGCAAGCGCCTGACCGTGATCCTGGATCGGGCGCGCCAGAAACGGTGTGACTTCCAGATCGTCGAGAAGGCCTACAAGGATCCAGAGCCCAGCGGACCGACGACGTATGAGCAGATCTTCTGGTTCACCCAGACGGCGATGCAGCAGCGGCGTCCACGCGGAGTGCGGCTTCGCTCGAGCTTGGCGCCGGCGGAGGCTCGGGTGCGGATCGCTAGCGACGAGCGGTACCCCTGGTCGTTTGGCGGCTTCGCCACCGAGCGCGGCCCGCTCCCGGCTGGCGACAATGCGCTGTTGGACAGCAACCAGATCGTGGCAGTGGTCGAGCGCAAGACCCCTCGAGGGGCTGCTGGTCGACTTCGGCCAGATGGACGTCCTACGTCAGCGACTGCTGGAGCTGATGGCGTTCGAACAGCACGCCGTGGTCTTCGAAGCGCGCTACGAGGACCTGTTGAGTCCTGAGAAGGTGCACCATTGGTCAGCCGCGTTCTGCGCCAGAGCGATCGCAGACCTGTATGCGCGCTTCCCTCGACTGCGGTTGGTGTTCTGCTCGAACCGCAAGACGGCCGCCGAGTGGACGCGCCACTACTTCGCTGCGGTGTGGACCATGCGCGGTCACGTCGGAGAGCCGCTGGACGAAGAGGCGTCAGGACGCGGGATAGAGGACGACCTGATCGCGGTCGACGTATGACTCCTCGTGCGCCAGGTGCCGTGGCCACCCTTCTGGCACTTTGCTCGCCGTCAACGGCACCAAGTCGAGCACCTCCATCCCGTGCAGCGGTCTCCTCGCCGCACGAGCGCCTACGCCGCACCGGCGGCTGAAAGCCCGGTCCGCGGTCCTGCACGACGCTCCGGGGTCAGGTGTCGGGCGGCGGCTTGATGACCGCCTGCGCCTTGGCGGCTGAACGAAGTCGTTGCGCGACAGACCGCCGATGGCGTGGGTCGTCAGCGACAGACTGACGCGATTCCACTGCTTCAGGCAGAAGTCTGGATGGTGGCCCTCGCGCTCTGCGATCTCGGCCAGCCGGTTCAGGAATGCTATGGCGCGCTCGAAGGTCTTGAACGTGATATGGCGTGTGAGGACCCGTCCTCCGTTGGCGAGCTTCCAGCGGCCATCCAGCTCTGACAGCAGTCCCTGCGCCGTCTCCAGGGGCAGCGACGGCGTGCCCGCCTGACACGCCACACAGGCCTGGCTCGCCAGATCCTGTCCCAGCGCGGGATTGTAGCCTTGCTAACGTCGTCCACCGCGTGCCCAAGGGCGCCAGCCTCGCCCGCCGCGCGGGATCTGCGGTCCGTTCAAGTGGAAAGTCGCAGTCGATGGCGTGGCTCAGCCGGCCGGCGGCCCTGATCGTCGCGAGGTCGGCGACGCGGCCTGCTTCGCGGCCTCGAGCGTCGAGTTGAATGCGAGCCACCGCGGACCGGCTTTTGATCGACGACGACGGCCGTGCACAGGTTTTCGATAGCCTCCGCGACCGGCTGCGGGTAGCGTGGCAAGAAATTGCAAATGAACAGACTGAAGGTCTCGTACACCTGCCGCTGGGCTTCCGTGGCGATCGTGTCGAATCAATCGAGGATTTGCTCGAGCCCCGTCACTCCCGTGAAGATCGTGAGTTTTCGTTTTGGAATGCGCAGCGACAGGTCCCTTCAGGTTGTTCTCGCGGGTTCAGTGGATCTCGACGCATCGCTCACAAACCACCTTTCGCCGGCCTCGGCAGCCAGGCCGCGGAAGAGGACACGAATACGCCAGCCCGCAACGCCCGCGAGCCAAAAGGTCGCCGAGTCAACCCGTCCATTTGAACAGGGGCAATCCCGCCCGAATGGGCAGCAATAAAAGCCGCTCTGATGTGTTGTTTATTGCAATGGCTCTAGGTTCAAGTACAAACACGCGCTCCATTCTGGCTCCCCTCATCGCCATCATCCTGGGCACTTTCATGGTCATCCTCGACAACACGGTCGTGAACGTCGCCTTGCCTACTCTCGGCCGAGTTCTGAACAGCGACCTCGGTCTGCTGCAATGGGTCATCACGGCGTATATGCTGGCGCAGGCGGCGGTTATCCCGCTTTCGGGCTGGGTTTCCGATCGCTTCGGTGCCAAGCGCGTCTATCTGATCTCGCTGGTCCTGTTTACCGTGGGCTCAGTGCTGTGCGGCCTGGCCATGAATGCCGAGATGCTGATCGTGACACGCGTGCTGCAGGGACTCGGCGGCGGCATGCTGATGCCAATCGGAATGGCGGTGCTCTATCGGCTCACGCCACCCGAGCGCCGCGGCGCCATCTTGGGCCTGTTCGGACTGCCAATCATGGTCGCGCCTGCCCTCGGTCCGCTCCTGTCCGGTTATCTCCTCGAATTCGCCGATTGGCGTTTGATCTTCCTGATCAACGTGCCCGTGGGCATTCTGGCGTTGATCGTGGGCTTGCGCGCGCTACCCAGCATTCCAGCCGGTCGGGTTGTAGGCGCGCTCGACTCCCTGGGCATCGTGCTCGGTCCGCTCGCGTTCGCGTCGCTGTCGTTTGGCGTAAGCCAGTCGACGAACGCCGGCTGGACAGCGCCGTCGACGCTCGCCGGTATCGGGGTCGGGTTAGTGGCGCTGGTGTTGTTCATCTGGCGCGAATTGAGCATCGGCGATCCGGTGCTCGAGCTGCGCGTGTTTCGCGGCCGCGACTTTAGCCTGGGCATCGTGACCCAGTGGGCCGCGTTCGCCGCCATGTTCGGGACGTTCTTCCTGATTCCCGTGTTCTTACAGCAGGTGCGCGGCTACGGCGCCTTCGAGACAGGTCTCTATACGCTGCCAATCGCGGTTGCCTCGGCGATCTTCATGCAGATCAGCGGACGCGTCTTTGACCGACTCGGACCGCGCATACCCGTGCTCTTCGGCATGACGCTCATCGGTGGTTCGATGTGGTCGTTGTCAGGCTTGAGCGGCGGGACAACGGGCACTGACCTGATTGTGGCGATGGTGCTGATGGGGTCCGGCATGGGCTCGATGATGATGGCGTTGAACACCCATTTGCTCAATGTCGCGCCACGTGACCTGGTCGGGCGGGTGACGTCGTTGACATCGGCGATGCAAAACGTGATCGCCTCGCTCGCCATCGCGACGTTCGCCACCCTCCTGCAAGCCCGAATCCCGATCCACGTCGCCGAAGCCTCGGTCGCCGCCGGCGCGGCTCCCTCAGCGACGGCTCTGGCCAATGCCACAGCATTTGCCTTTGGCGACGTGTATCGCACCGCGCTGATCGTGGTGGCTGTTGGCTGGTGCCTGGTGTGGACGCTGCGTCGCCCGGAGCCGAGGTCGGCCTCCGGGCCGCCCGCGCAGCAACGGGAAGGCGAAGGCCCGTCGACCAGTAGCCAGTCGGAATACGAAGAGCGCGAGCCAGTCCTGGCCGGTCGCTGAGCCTCCTCACGGGGCCGTGCACACGGCTCAGGGCATGGTTTACGTCTTTCAGCGAGTCAGGCCCGCCGCGCCCAGGTCCTGCATGGCCAGCACATCTCCCGACTCGAGGAGTGATAGGGCTGCCAGCCGACAACGCGAAACCACGTTTCGCGACCTGACTGACGCCCTGTGCCAGGAGGCCTGCTGGCGTTCGCCGTATTCAGCCCCGCGTGCGTCGCCGAGCGCTTCGACGCCAGAAAAGCTTCGTCGAATCGAGTCGCCCAATGCACCGAGCAAAGCCTTCCTCGAATTCAGCGGCGGGCAGCGCGTGCCGACCTTCATCCGCTCCGCGACCGAGTACACCCGGCTGGCGCGGAAATACGGCTTGACACCTCTGCTCGAGAATTACTCGCCGTGTACAGCGTTCCTGGCCCGCTTCGCGCCCGCCATCCCCACGACCGAGCCCGAGTACCTCGTCCTTGCCGTCAGAAAACGCGGCGCAGCCTGCGCGCCGGATGCAAGAAATTGGCGCGGTCGTGGATCCAACCGAGTGCTACTAGGGCTGGCAATTCCAGTCGGTCGAAGGACGCGCTGTAGCCGGACGCTGGGCGCGGCCTCGCAACATCGTCATGCTCTTCGTGCTGTGCTGCCGCCAGCCGGCTGCGCGACCGAACTCGTGCGCTCCTCGGTCAGGACTCCTTTACGAAGCGGTGTTGATCCTTGGATTTGCCAGGCTGGGTGACAAAACGCGCATTCGTCATTCGCGCCGGTAGGGAGCCGCCCGCGGCGAACTTTCGGCAGTGTGCCGGGCGGAGGGCGCTAGCGGGGGCGTGCACCACCGCCGTGGGCGGTCCACGGGTGAATGAGCGCTCGACGCTCAGCGAACGTATACCGCACTCGTTGACGGCCGTCGCCGCGCCGCGTCCGGTGAGCGCGTTGTAGAGTTGTGGCAGTCGGCCCTTTAGGGGCGTGCTGATGATTGAGGACGCATGACGCTGACGCTGAGCATCGGCTCCCTACTGGGGTTCATCGCCCTCATAGCTGCGGGGTGCTGATGCTCTTTACGGGCCGCTGGTCGCGGCTTCCGCTGGCCGCCGTCGCTATCATGTGCCTGGCGCTGAACCAGAGCGGCCTCCTCGCCAACGTCGGCGGCTAACCGCTCGGAATCACGCCCAGACTCTTCCACAGAATCTCAGCTGACGTGGTTTTAGCGCTCAGCGCTCGCGGCAGTAGGGTCTTTTGCGCTCGGCCGGATGCCAGGGCGGCGTGGACTCGCGGCTGCAACGGGTGGTCTCGCGCAGCCAGTCACGCCGGCAGCGAGCGCTCGCCGCAAGCCGACTAGGGCTCCTTGGGAGCCGTGATGCGTGACGTTGTGACACGTTTTTCAGGCGGCGGAACGTATGCGGGCGTGATCAATGTAGCTGTCCAGGGTTTGGTCGACGAGGCGGAGAGCGCGGCGGAGGGCGAGGGGAGCTGGTGGTTGATCGGCTGTGTAATACGGTCGAAAACGGACGGTCGTTTCGGCGGGGGTCGTACAGCGATTTCGGCTGATGGCGTACAGCCATTTCGGGTCGGCGTACACGGAAAACGGCGAATCCGTACAGAGGCGGGGTTGAGCA
>WNGA01009026.1_pt1 | contig 13547 bp, 8 predicted proteins | sample 5400061 | NCBI WGS metagenome assembly WNGA01 (sample SAMN13153366, study PRJNA577476) | soil metagenome | isolation source: 100 cm soil or saprolite under grassland replicate 2 | place: USA:California | collected 2016-06-15 | reverse complement strand
AGTTTTATGCTTATTCAAAATTCTGGCTCAAAAATATTCTCATAATAATTTCAGAACAATATTATTCTCAAGCTATGCAAAAAACTTTTCATCACAATAGTGCAGAAATTTTTTACAGAACAGAGGGCGAAGGAATTCCCGTTGTTTTATTACATGGAATTCCTTTAGATGGCAGTGTGTGGGATGAACAGATTGATTTTTTAAAAGCTCATTGTAAACTGATTGTGCCCGATATTCCCGGCAGTGGTAAATCAACCTTTGTAAAGCATGAACAAGAAGCAACAACAATTGAATATTACGCATCTTGCATGCATGCTTTATTGCAGCACGAAAATGTGAATATTTGTTTTATGTTTGGTCATAGCCTAGGTGGTTACATAACATTAACTTTTGCAGAAAAATACTCTCAGCTTTTAAAAGGATTTGGCTTAATTCATTCCACGGCTTTTGCAGATAGTGAAGAAAGAAAGGAAAACCGGGTAAAAGGAATTACAATGATGGAAGAATATGGCACTTATGCTTTTTTAAAAAATATGATCCCAAATTTATTTGGGAAAAAATTCAAAGCGGAACAACCGGAAAAAGTGAACGCGCTAATAGAGAATGGAAATAATTTTTCAAAACAAGCGTTACAGGATTATTACAGGGCTATGATGCAAAGACCCGACAGAACGAATGTTTTGCGAAACAGTGAAAAACCTGTTTTATTTGTCCTAGGAACAGAAGATACCGCGGCTCCTGCAAAGGATGTATTGCAGCAGGTGCACCTTCCTAAAATTGCTTATATTCATATTCTTGAAGGCATAGGCCATGTGAGCATGTTGGAAGCTTCAGATGAATTAAACAAATATATTTTTGACTTTATAAAATCATTTACAATAACTAATAAAACTAACTTCTTATGAAAAAAATTTACTTAGCCGTTGCTATAATCTTTGTTTTAAACAACATAACTCTTGCCCAATGTGTTACCGCAAATGCTGGTCCAGATAAGACTATCTGCCCGGGTTCTACAACAAGTATCGGCTTAAACACTTCAAATAATTCGTTCACCTATTCTTGGAGCCCAACAACTGGTCTTTCTTCACCTAATTCTGCCGTGACAAACGCTTCCCCTTCTGCTACAACTACATATTCATTACTAATCAAGCCAAAAAATCTTATCGTAAACGGAAATTTTGAACAAGGAAATACCGGCTTTGGCAGTGATTATATTTATAATAATCCTGCTATTTATGGTACTTATTTTATTACTACAAATCCTTTTTCAATACATGGCTCTTGGTGCAATTATGCAGGAAGTACGAATAAAATAATGGCTGTTGATGGCGCTACAAACAATGGTGGCTTAAGGGTGTGGTTTGAAACTATAAGCGTTCTTCCCAATACAACTTAAACAACGAAAAAAATTGAATGGTGAAATGCTATAGATTTTGCTAAAAATATCAGTAAAAATGAATGAAAAAATTATTTTCCTCTTTAATAATTCTGACTTTTAATTTATATGCTTTTGCAAGCCATATTTCAGGTGGTGAGCTTTTTTATGAATATCTTGGTCCGGGCTCCACTCCAAATACCGATTCATATAAAATTACGATGAGGCTGTTCAGGGAATGCGAGTCAACAGGACAGGAATTGAATACTGAATCAGTAAACATTGGAATTTATAATAGCTCAAATAATATATTATATACTACTCTTTCATTACGGAAACAATGGATGGGAAATATTCCACCTGTTATTAAAAATACCCCCAACGCAATTCCCTGTCTTACAGGTGATGCTTATCTGTGTTATCAGATTGGCACATTTAGTAATACAATTGAACTCCCCAGAATAGTGGGAGGTTACACACTCACATGGGTTAGGTGCTGCAGGCAAAATACTGATAACCTTAATGACGAACCATTTGAAACCAATGCTCGGGGCGCAACATTTGTTACAAAAATTCCTGGTACTAATTTGTTGCAGTCACGTGGAAATAATTCTCCTCAATTTGTAATTAAGGATACAGCTTTAGTTTGTGCAGGAAAGGAGTTTAAACTTGATTTTAGTGCAACTGATAAGGATGGAGATTCTTTATCCTATAGCTTTTGTTCAGCTTATGATGGAGGAACAGTTCTGACGCCTAATCCACCTCCAACATTTACTCTTTCTCTTACACCATTGAGTTATCTTTCACCTTATTCAGGTTCATTTCCGCTTGGCTCGGATGCAATGATAAATCCTCAAAGTGGTATTATAAGTGGTAAAGCACCTTCTACTCCTGGTAAATATGTTGTAAATGTTTGTGTATTCGAATGGAAAAATAAGGATACACTTCTAAATATCCATAGAAAAGATTTTATTTTAAAAGTAGGCGATTGTGATTTTACTGCAGCGAAACTAAAGCCAAGTTATCTCACCTGTGATGGCTTTACACTTACGTTTGCAAATGAATCTACTTCATTAAATATTCATTCTTACTACTGGGAATTTGGAGATACTTCTTCAGCAAATTTTTCTACTAATCCTACACCTACTCATACTTACACAGATTCAGGAACCTATCCTATAAAGCTTGTAATAAACCGCGGAGAGCAATGCTCTGACTCAACTACATCCAAAGCATTAATTTATCCCGGCTTTATTCCTGATTTTAAAGTGAATGGCAGTTGCGTATTAAATCCTTATCAATTTATTGATGCTACCACTACAAAATACGGACAAGTGTTTAACTGGCGTTGGAACTTTGGCGATACATCTATTACTTCTGATACATCTATTGTTCAAAATCCTTCTTATCAATATGCCACATCAGGTTCACGAAATGTAACATTGATTGTTTCAAACACAAAAGGTTGTACTGATACTGTTTATAAATTAGTAGATATAGGCGATAAGCCATCTGTTAATCTGCCATTTCACGATACACTTATCTGTAATATAGATACATTGCAATTGCAGGCAAATTCAGGTACAGGAACGGCTACATTTAACTGGTCTCCTTCTTACAATATTATTAACGGCGGCAGTGCTGATCCATTAGTATTTCCTAAAAATACTACAATGTATTCCGTGACAGTAAATGACAGAGGATGCATCAATACCGATTCTGTTGCGGTAAATGTTATATCGAATGTTCAGCTTAGCGCAGGTGCAGATACAACGATTTGTCAAACTGATAGCATGCAAATATTAACCAATACAAATGCATTGTATTTTGCATGGTCCCCTTCGACAGGACTCAGTGATCCAAGCGCAAAAAATCCTGTTGCATCTCCACCTTCTGACATGCAATACCAGGTGGTAGGCTCTGTTGGTAAATGCAGTGCAGTGGATGTAATCAATATTAAGATTGCTCCTTATCCGCTTGCAAATGCAGGAAAGGATACCACCATTTGTTTTGGTAAAACAACTGTTTTGAATGGAACTATTAACGCCGCAAATTTTACATGGTCGCCTGTCAACAGTCTTTTAAATGCAAATACTCTTACCCCATTAGCAGGGCCTCAAAGTACTACTGCTTACGTGCTAACTGTTACAGATAATCTTGGCTGTCCAAAACCTGCAAGTGATACAGTAGTGGTAAATGTAACACCACACATAGCTGCATTTGCAGGTCATGATACCACAATTGTTGCTGGTCAGCCTTTGCAGATGAATGCAAGTGGAGGAACTATTTACACATGGAGTCCAGTTACGGGCATGGACAATCCGAATATCCCTAATCCGATTATTCAATTGGGCACCCGATATGATAGTATGACGTACAAGGTTAAGGTAGCCACTCCGGAAGGATGTTATGCATATGATGATATAAAAGTAATCGTCTTCAAAACCCAACCCGATATATTTGTTCCTTCTGGTTTTACACCTAATGGTGATGGGCTTAATGATATATTAAGACCAAAAGTAGTAGGCATGAAACAATTTAATTATTTCAAAGTATTCGACCGCTGGGGATTAATGGTGTACAGCACCACTCAGGAGGGCCAGGGATGGGATGGCACTTATTCAGGTTCGACGCAGGCAAGCGGTACCTATGTTTTTGTCGCGCAGGCTGTAGATTATACCGGCAAATCCGTTACAAAAAAAGGAACGGTTGTTTTGATAAGATAGTTACGATTTACTATTTGTTTTGCTTCCATTGTGAATATTATTGCATTGACGATGTAATGTTTTTATGTAACAAACTACTGAATAACTATTAAGCTGCCGTTCCGCCTCAGCGGACTTTTCAACATCAGAAGCTCTACGCAGCAGGAGCTACATTTGAAAAATCACACCGCTAACAATAAATAACACACGAAGCCAACATTTTTTGCTAATCAATCTGAGCTGCGAAAATGGTTTGAAAAAAATCATGATAAGGAACAGGAACTATGGGTTGGTTATTATAAAACAGTTTCAGGTAAACCAGGCATTACCTGGCCACAATCAGTAGATGAGGCTTTATGTTTTGGGTGGATTGACGGTGTTCGCAAATCTATTGATGAGAATAGTTATGTAATACGCTTCACTCACCGAAAACCTAAAAGTATATGGAGCGCCATTAACATTAAAAAAGTAGAAGAGCTTACAAAATTTGGACTGATGCACCCTGCCGGAATTGAAGCTTTTAATAAAAGGAAAGAAGAGAAATCACGGATATATTCATTCGAGCAGGAAAATATACAGCTTGATAAGAAGTATGAAAAACAGTTTAAACAAAACAAAAAAGCATGGCAATTTTTTCAATCGCAACCACCTTCCTATCAAAAGCCTGCCATGTGGTGGGTGATGAGTGCAAAACAGGAAACAACAAGACAAAAAAGACTCGACGAATTGATTAAAGATTCAGAAGCGGGACAAAGAATTTCAAGATTACAACCTTACCCCAGAACAAAATAAAAAATTAATTTCAAGCCTTAATTATTTGTCAATCAAATCCCGATCGAATAATTTCTTCTCAATAAACTCCAGTTTTTCTACAGATTTCTTGTTGTACTTTGAAAAAATTTTCTGCGACGAAGCTCGTGTCCTTACAAAGGGCGCACATTAACTTAAAAAATTTTTCTGCTTTGAAAATTCTAATTGTGGAAGATGAGAAAGTTTTAAATGAGAGTATGGTCACATACTTATCTGGTTCGGGTTATACCTGTGAATCTGTTTCAACCTATGCAAATGCTTTAGATAAAATAGATCATCATACGTATGATTGCATTGTGCTCGATGTTATGTTGCCCGGTGGCAGTGGTCTTCAACTATTGAAATATTTAAAAGAAGACAGAAAAGATGAAGGTGTTATTATTATCTCTGCGAAAGGTGCACTTGATGATAAGATTGCTGGCTTCCAGCTTGGTGCCGATGATTATCTTACAAAACCTTTTCATCTTTCAGAACTAAGTGTGCGCATTGCTGCCATTATCAGAAGAAGAAATTTCCACGGACAGTCTGTAATTACAGCCGGCGATATTTCAATTGATGTAGCTGCAAAAACAGTTCACATAAATGATAAAGAACTTGACCTTACGCAAAAAGAATATCAGCTCCTTCTCTACCTTGTAACCAATAAGAACAAGATATTATCAAAGAATGCTATTGCACAACACCTGTGGGGAGATGATCTTGACTTTGCAGAGAACTATGATTTCATTTACACGCATATAAAAAATATTCGCAAAAAAATTGTGGCAGCAGGTGGTGTTGATTCTATTCGTTCGGTTTATGGAATGGGCTATAAATTAACAGCAGCTTGAAATTATTATCAAAATATAACCGCATCAATATTACAGTAACAATAATGGTGTTCCTGCTGGGCAGCATATTTTTCTTTTTTGTGTTACGATATATCCTCATTAATCAATTAGATGAAACATTGAGAAGTGAACAGCAGGAAGTAACAAAATATGTTGCTGCTCATGACAGGCTCCCGGAAATAGTTAATACAACCCAGCAATGGATTTATTATCAAACCACTGCAAAACCAATAACAGAAGCTTATTTTAAAAACGATACTTATATAAATGAGGATCATGAAAAAGAGCCTGTGCGGCAATATATTTTTTCTATAAAGGCAGGCAATACTTTTTATGCCATTACTATTAATAAATCACAGAAAGAAACAGAAGGCCTTTTGAAGATTATTATAATTGCAACTATAGCGATGATTGCAATTATTTTAGTGATAAATTTTATTATCAACCGAAAAGTATTGAACCGGTTGTGGAATCCTTTTTATACAACCATTCAGAATATAAAAAAATACCGCTTATCTTCCAGGCAACCACTGCAACTTGATAAAACGTCTATAGACGAATTTGCTTCATTAAATGAAAGCCTGAACGAGATGAGTGGCCGCATTTACAACGATTATGAAGCTTTAAAAAAATTCACAGAAAATGCTTCGCATGAAATGCAAACACCATTAGCTGTTATTCGTTCTAAAACAGAAGTGCTGCTTCAAAGCACAGAATGGAAAGAAAAAGAGATACACCAAATACAGCAAATTGAAGATGCTACACAAAAGTTGGCAAAGCTGCATCAATCATTATTGTTGTTAACAAAGCTCGAAAACAGGCAGTTTATTTTAAATGAGATAGTTAATCTTACTGATATCATCAAAAAGAAAATAAATGAACGGGAAGATCTTATCAAAGCAAAAAAAATTTCATTGCATACAAACATGCAGGAAGCAAAACTTTCATTTCATCAGCATCTTGCGGAGATATTGGTAAACAATTTGCTTAATAATGCTATTCGTCATACACCGGCAAATGGCGAGATTGATATTGCGCTTTCAAATCAAATGCTTTCTATAAGCAATACGGCTTTGAACGGAGAGCTGGATCACAGTAAAATATTTCAAAGGTTTTATAAGGCATCCGATTCAACAGATGGCACGGGTCTCGGACTTGCAATAGTAAAAGAGATATGCAATATTGCGAATGCTGATATTCAGTATCAGTATCAAAATAATAAACATCAATTTATTATACAATTTGGAAATGGAAATAAAGGCAGGTAAAAAGAAAATTCTTTCGCTTTTTTTGTGTGTGGCAATAATCTCTACTGCCCGGCCACAAGAAAAATCACTCGAATATTTTATTGATGCAGCATTAAAAAACAGTCCACTCTTAAAAGATTATAATAATCAGATACAAAGTAATTTGATTGACAGCTCACGAATAATAGCTCGCTATAAACCGCAAGTAAATGCTGTGAGCAATAATTTATATGCACCTGTTATCAATGGCTGGGGATATGACGAAATAATTACAAACTTCAGAAATTTCAGTGAACTTATTACCGTTGAAAAACAGGTGGTCAACAAAAAATACTTACAAAATCAAATAGATATTATTCACCTGCAAAATAATTCTATACAGATTGCGGGAAAAATTTCGGAGCAAGATTTGAAAAAAGCAGTCACTTCGCAATACATCACCACTTATGGAAGCTGGCAACAGTATTCATTCAACAAACAAGTGTTTGACCTGTTATCAAAAGAAGATACTATTTTAAAAAAGCTTACACAGTCTGCTGTTTACCGCCAAACAGATTATCTCACTTTTCTTGTTACATTGCAACAACAGCAACTGGCAATTACACAGGCAAGAATTCAATTTCAAAATGATTATGCCACGCTTAATTATTTAAGCGGATTATTTGATACATCTTTTGCAGCACTGGATACACCTGCATTACAGCTAAATTATAACCCGGAAATTGATAATACTGTTTATTACGAAAAATTCCATGTAGACAGTTTAACATTAAAAGCAAACGATGCACAAATTGATCTCAATTATAAACCAAAGGTCAGCTTGTATGCAGATGCAGGGTATGTTTCATCACTTGCTTATCTGCCTTATAAAAATTTTGGAACAAGCTTCGGTGTAAATCTCAGCGTGCCTATTTATGATGGAAGGCAAAGAAAAATGCAGCACGATAAAATTGCTATTGCAGAACAAACAAGACAGCACTACCGTGATTTTTTTAAAACACAATATGATCAGCAAATAGCACAGTTGATGCAGCAATTAAATTCAACACAGGAATTGATTAATCAAACTAATAGCCAAATAAAATATGCTGAAGGTTTAATAGATGCAAACAGAAAATTAATGGCAACAGGAGATGTGCGTATCGCAGATTATATAATTGCTATCAGCAACTATTTAAATGCTAAAAATATCATCACACAAAACACGGTAAACAAACTGCAGATTATCAATCAAATTAATTACTGGAACAGAAAATGAAAAAAATATTCTTGATCATACAGGTTTTTTTTGCATTGGCATTATCATTTCAATCATGTAAACAAAATACTTCAGCAGATGATGAAGAAGAGCAGCCGGCGGAAGTTGTAACACCGGTTACCATTACAAATCCTGTTACCGGTAATATGTCTGAAACAGTTGAACTTAATGCCGTCTCGTCATTTTTATTAAAGACATCTGTGAAAGCAACAACAAATGGTTACCTGGAAACGGTTAATCTGCAATTGGGCAAGTATGTGTCGAAAGGTGAAACGCTTTTTGTTATAAAAACAAAAGAAGCTCAGGCACTTGGTAATACTATCAACACCATAGATTCTTCTTTGCATTTTGAAGGAACTGTTCGTATTAAAGCTCCGGGTGATGGTTTTATTTCGGATCTCACTTTAACTGCGGGTGATTATGTACAGGAAGGAGAACAACTTACTGCAATCACTAACACAAAAAGTTTTGTATTCCTGCTTAATCTGCCTTATGAATTAAAATCTTATCTGCCAAACAATAAAATAGTACAATTGCATTTGCCTGATAGCACTGTGCTCAATGGCATGCTTCAGTTACCCATGCCCGTGGCAGATTCTGCTTCGCAAACGCAGCGCTACATTATAAAGGTGAACGCAATCAGTCCCATTCCTGAAAATCTTATTGCAAAAGTTCATTTGATAAAAACAACAAAAGAAAATATTGTGTCTTTGCCAAAAGCGGCAGTACTGAGCGATGAAGTGCAAACTGAATTTTGGATCATGAAAATGATCAATGATTCAACTGCAATAAAACTACCTGTAAAAAAAGGAATAGAAACAAAAGATAAAGTTGAAATTTTATCCCCGCCATTGTCACCGGCAGATAAAATTTTATTAACAGGCAATTATGGTTTACCTGACACAGCGAAAGTGAAAGTGGTGAGTGGTGAATAGTGATTGGGAATTTGGAATTGGTTCAATGGTAGATGGGCATGGGGAATATCTTATCTTTTGTTAACGAGCTTTGTATTTCATGGCATCACCTGTTGTGTCACTCACTTGTATTATTGGTTCTTTATTGATCTTTTTACCACAGAGGCACATAGTATACAATAGAAATACAAACCTATGTGTAACTATGTTTCTATGAGGCGAATTTTCAGTCGTATAAAAAAAACGAAGGTACAAGAGTCCCGTACGTACGGGAACGATGCTTCATATTTGTTCAACAATCTGGTTCAAAAAAACTACTCGCAGAGTCCTGCGGATAAACTATAAACTATAAACTACAAACTGATTAATGCGCAACTTCTTTACGACATATAAAAATCCTGTAACGGTTATTATCGTCATTATTATATTGGCTGGCACGTTTGTGTACAGCAGTATGCAAACGGCATTATTTCCTGAAATCACTTTCCCAAAGATCAAAGTGATTGCAGATGCTGGTCAGCAACCAGTAAAAAAAATGATGATAACCGTAACACAACAATTGGAGAATGCAATTAAACAAGTCCCGGATTTGCGCACTATTCGCAGCATTACAAGCCGCGGCAGTTGTGAAATTTCTGCCTTCATGAACTGGAATGCAAATATTGATATAAGCCAGCAGCGCATTGAATCAAAGATCACTGAAATAAGAAATAATCTTCCGCCTGATGTTCAAATAACTGTTGAACGAATGAACCCTTCTATTCTTCCCGTTATTCAATATTCTCTTGAAAGTAATTCGCGAACACCGATTGATCTGAAGCTGCTTGCAATGTACACCATCAAACCCTTTTTATCACAGGTTGAAGGCGTGTCGGAAGTGCGTGTGATTGGTGGCAAAACAAAAGAATACTGGCTTATACTGAATCAACAAAAAATGAACACACTTGGCATTACACCGGATAACATGAGTAATGCGTTAAGCCAGACCAATTTTATTAAATCGAACGGTTATCTATCTGATTACCGTTTGATGTATTTAACGTTAACGGATGCGTCGGTAAGCTCGAAAGAACAATTAGAAAATATTGTAATCAGTAATAACAGTAAACGAATTATTTTATTGAAAGATATTGCAGAGGTGCAGATACAAGAGGCAAAAGAATATGTAAAGATAAATGCAAACGGACGTGAGGGAATTTTGCTTGGTGTTCTAAGACAACCTAATGCCAATGTTATTGACCTTTCCAAAAAAATGCAGGCCAAGCTTGAAGACCTGAAAAAAATATTACCCAAAGATGTTTCGATAAAACCTTATTATGTACAGGCAGATTTTGTGTATGATTCCATCAAGAGTGTAACTGATAGTTTATGGATCGGTTTGGTGCTTGCGATTGTTGTTGCAATCGTTTTTTTGCGCTCATTGAAAGCAGGCAGTGTTATTCTTATTACCATTCCGGTTACTTTGTTGCTTACATTGATTGTGTTGTATGCAACAGGTCAAACACTCAATATAATGACACTTGGTGCAATCGCTGCCGCAATAGGATTGATCATTGATGATGCAATTGTTGTGGTAGAACAAATTCACCGCACACATGAAGAACATCCTGATGAAACTTCTGTAACGCTTGTGCAGAAAGCTATTCATTACTTGTTTCCCGCGATGGTTGGTTCATCATTAAGTACAATTGTAATTTTTCTCCCTTTCGTTTTAATGAGTGGTGTCGCGGGTGCTTACTTTAAAGTGATGACTAATTCAATGATCATTACGCTTGTTTGTTCCTTCTTTGTCACATGGCTGATGTTACCCGTTATTTATCTTTTATTTTCCCACAATATCAAACGCAAAACTTCAGACATCAGACATCAGACGTCAGACATCAGGCAAAAGCCTCATTCAGTAAAAACACAACGATGGGTAAGCTTCTTTATTAAACGCCCTTACATTAGCATTATTCTTATTTTAATTTTAGCAGCATCGGCCTTTTATATTTTTCAAAGACTTGAAACAGGTTTCTTACCTGAAATGGATGAAGGCAGTATTGTATTGGATTACTGGTCTCCTCCCGGCACTTCATTAGCCGAAACAGATCGCATATTACAACAGGTAGAAAAAATAATTGTACAGGAATCCGAGGTACAAGCTTATTCAAGACGAACAGGAACACAAATGGGCTTCTTTATTACTGAGCCAAATACAGGCGATTATCTTATACAGTTAAAAAAAGATCGTCACAGAACAACAGATGAAGTTATAAGTGATATACGCAATAAAATCGAAAGCTCACAACCCGCATTGCGTGTTGATTTTGGACAAGTAATCGGCGATATGCTCGGGGATTTAATGACATCTGTTCAGCCTGTTGAAGTAAAAATTTTTGGTAACGATCAAAACAGGCTGCAGCAACTGTCAAAACAGGTTGCAGATATTGCAGAGCATGTGCAAGGCACCGCAGATGTGTTTGACGGTGTTGTAATAGCGGGACCTTCTATTGATATTGAACCAAACAGCACAACCCTTGCGCAGTTTGGCATTACACCTGCCAATCTTCAAATGCAGTTACAGACAGCATTAGAGGGAAATGTGACAGGCAGTGTGTACGATAAAAATCAATTGAGCAATATCCGCATGGTTTATCCCGGCAATAAAACATTAAGTATAAATGATATTAATCAATTACAAATTTTTCTTCCTGATGGTAAGTTAAAGCCAATCAGTTCGCTGGCAAATGTGCGAATCGCTGCAGGTGAAGCAGAAATACAAAGAGAAGATATGCAGTCAATGGGTGTTGTAACTGCACGTCTCGAAAATCGTGATCTTGGTAGTGTAATGAAAGATATCCGGCAACAGGTTTCATCAAAAATTTCTTTGCCTCAGGGTTATGCCATTGTGTATGGTGGTGCTTATGCAGAGCAGCAGCAATCGTTCAAAGAATTATTGACGATTCTGATTGCATCAAGTTTGCTGGTGTTTGGTGTCATCTTATTTCTTTATAAAGATTTCAGCATTGCATTTACTATTTTACTTATTGCAGTGCTGGGTATCAGCGGCAGTTACATGGCTTTGTATTTTACCAACACGGCATTGAATGTAGGAAGCTACACAGGACTTATCATGATCGTTGGTATCATTGGCGAGAATGCTATTTTTACTTTTTTGCAGTTTAATGAATCATTCAAAGAGTCACAAAATGTTGACGAGTCAGTTGTATATTCTATCTCCACACGCCTTCGTCCCAAACTAATGACCGCATTGGGTGCAATCATTGCACTAATGCCTATTGCGCTTGGCATTGGCACAGGAGCGCAGTTGCATCAACCACTTGCAATTGCAGTAATCGGTGGCTTTCTTGTTGCAATGCCTTTGTTATTAATTGTATTGCCCACTTTTATAAGAGTGATTTATAATAAGAGAAATAAGTAAAGTTGTAGGAAGATTTTATGAGCCCTACAAATTTGCTTCAGTATTCTTTGATAGCTTTGATTCACATCTCTCCAAAAATAATTTTATGAAAACAAAACTTTTTCTTGCTGCCTTTATTACCCTGCTTCTTCAAAACAATATTCATGCACAAACATCCGGTTATCATTTAACAAAAACATTTCATATAAAAAGCGATGGGGGGTGGGACTATATTGTTGCTGATTCGCAATCAAATAATTTATACGTTTCGCATAGTACACAGGTAAATATTCTTGATAAAAATACAGGAGATTCACTGGGAGTTATTCCTAACACAACAGGTGTGCACGGCATTGCGTTTGTGTATAATTTGAACAAAGGTTACACAAGCGATGGCAGATTGAATAATGTAACCGTCTTTGATCTTAAGACATCAAAAATCATCACACAAATTGCAACAGGTGAAAATCCTGACGCAATTTTTTATGAAGATTATTCAAAAAAAATAATTACATGCAATGGAAGAAGCAAAAGTCTTTCTGTAATTGATCCTTCAACAGATAAAGTAGTAGCAACTATTCCGCTTACCGGCAAACCGGAAACTGCTGTAAGCGATGGTGAAGGAAAAGTTTTTGTGAACAATGAAGATAAGAGTGAGATTGCAGTAGTTGATATAAAAAATTATAAGGTGCTTAACAACTGGTTAATGGCGCCGGGAGAAGCACCCACAGGATTATCAATTGACAGAAATACAAAACGTTTATTTGCAGGCTGCGACAATAAATTGTTAATGGTGATTGATGCTACAAATGGTAAGATCATAAATAAGATTCCTATTGGTGATGGTTGCGACGGAACTGCTTTCGATCCGTCATTAAAATATATTTTTGCTTCCTGTGGCGAAGGTGTATTAACAGTAATAGAGGAAACATCTGCCAATGATTTTAAAGTTGTGGAAAATGTTGCTACAAAAAGAGGCGCACGAACTTTAAGTGTAGATGCAAG
>WNGA01009022.1_pt1 | contig 13549 bp, 11 predicted proteins | sample 5400061 | NCBI WGS metagenome assembly WNGA01 (sample SAMN13153366, study PRJNA577476) | soil metagenome | isolation source: 100 cm soil or saprolite under grassland replicate 2 | place: USA:California | collected 2016-06-15 | reverse complement strand
TGCTGCTTCACGTTCAGGTTGAACCCCTTCCAGCCGGCGCCGAGCTTAGGCCACGTCGCAACGGCATCGCCCGCGATCAGGAAGTTGCGCTCGGGCCAGTGGAACGCGAGATGGCCGGGCGAATGGCCGACGGCGTGGTACACCCGCAGCGGCCCGAACGCGTCGCCCTCGGCGAGCAGTTCGTCCACCGGGCAGGGCACGTGCTTCGGCCGTCCGAGGAACAGACCGAGCTGAAACGGCAGCAAGCGCAGCGACTGCTTCGGAAGCAATGTCACCGGCTGTGCGACGGACAGCACCGCGGCCGCCCCGACGCCTGCCCCGCGCCGAGCGCGTCTACGCGCAGAGGTTGATGGCGGTGATGCGTCAGACGCAAGTCATGAGCCGAGCTACCGGTTCCCGGGCACGACCATGACCTAGCGACGTCCCCAGTGAATGACTCGTCGCGGTTCATTTTGGTTGGTCACCCGGGCCTCGGCCCGAGCGTGTAGCCGGAGTCGATTCGCCACTCGCCGCCGACTTTGGCGAGCACGAGGCGAGCGCCTTTCGGGTCGGAGAGTCCCGCCCTCCCCGTGTTGCCGTGGATGTTGAGGTCGAGCGAGGCGTCGGCGGCGCTTGTCAACGCGTCCGGGTCGAGGCGAGACCGGCGCTTTTTCAGTACCTGTTGGCACCGTGCGCCCTGCGCGCGACGGGTGAGCTGGGCGCAGGCCTTGGCGGTGTCGCCGTCGGCGAGCGCCCTGAGATAGGTGACTACGGTCTTACTGACCTTCTCCTGGTTTGACGCCCGTCCAACGCCGCATCCCGTCAGGGCGCCGAGGAGTGCCAGGACGAGGATCGCCACAGCGCCGCCTCGGGCAACTGCGGATCTGCGCCTATGCATGGTCTGTCCTTTCATTTCAGGGATGGCTTAGGCGTCACGGGTTCGCGTCCGCCAAGCGCCGGCTGCCAAGGGCACGATCGTCCAGACGACGATCAGGAGAATCGCCGTCATGAGCGAGAGGGAGGCGCCGCCCGCGCTCGGTTCGAGGCGCTTGAGCGCGGCGCCGAGCAGGACCGGATCGAGCTTCCCGGTCTGGAGCAGCACCGGCGCGACGGCGAGCTGCCAGGCGAGCAGGACGCCGATCGAGGTCGCCCGCGAGTCGAGCAGCGAGGAGACGCCCAGCGCCAGAAGAAAGGCGAGTGCCGTCGCGAGCCCGACCCAGCCTGCGTATTCGAGCAGCAGTCCTGCGCCGGGCGCCTGGCCGGGTCCGGCGAGCGCGACCGAGGCCGTCGCGGCAATCGCGAAGGCGACCGCGACCAAGGGCAGCAGGAGCGCGAGCCCGCCCGGGATGCGAGCGCCGAAGAGCGCGACCCGCGAACGGCCGGTGACGACCAGTTCGCGGAAGACGCCCGCCGCCAGGTCGCCGCCTCCCGCGTTGACGCCGATCAGGACCGCGGCGACGGTTCCGATCTGGATGAGCAGCTGGAGCACGCCGCGCAGGTTGTCGACCCCACCGGCCGGTCCGTATTTCGCCGGATTCGCGGCATGGAGGATCGCGAGCACGATGAAGGAGACGACCATCGGGGCGACGATCAGTGCGACGGATGCGACGAGGAGCGTCCGCCGTCGGCGCAACTTCAGGAGCTCCGCGGCGACGAGCCGCTGGAACTGCGCCTCCGACTGCGCCGGCAGCGATGCGAGAGAGGCGGCGCTCAAGCCGCCACCCCCAGCCGTGAGGTGATCTCCAGGAACCGCTCCTCGAGCGACGCGCGCGTCGGCTCGAGGCGATGGACGGCCAGGCCCGCTTCGACGAGGAAGCGGTTGATGTCGGCCGCCGCGTCCTCGGCAGTGATCGGAAAGTCGGGACGGAGGGTGACGCGGATGCCCTCGGGCGTCTGCGCGGCCGACCGCACCGCGGGGTGCGCGGCCAGGAGCACCTGCACCCGCACCCGGTCGCTCGCGCCGACCAGGATCGTCTGCCGGTCGCCTTTGAGCTCGGCCAGCGAGCCCTGCATGACGACACGGCCGTGATCGACGATCGCGACCGCGTCGCAGATCTTCTCCACCTCGTCGAGCAGATGCGAGGAAAGAAGGACCGTCCGGCCCTCTGCTACGAGGCCGCGGATCATGCCCCGGAACTCGTGGATGCCGGCCGGGTCGAGCCCGTTGGTCGGCTCGTCCAGGATCAGCAGCTCCGGGTCCGCGAGGAGGGCGCGCGCGACTCCCAGACGCTGACGCATCCCGAGCGAGTAGGTGGAGACGCGCTCGTCCGCGCGCTCGGCGAGCCCGACCCGCTCGAGCGCCCCGTCGATCCGATCGTGCGCCTGCCGCTCCCGCGAGGCGGCGACCACGGAGAGGTTCTCGCGACCGGTGAGGTAGCGGTGGAAGCGCGGCTCTTCGACGATCGCGCCGACGCGTGCGAGCGCCGCGGCCCGCTCGGCGGGCACCGGCCGCCCAAGGAGCCGCATCGTCCCGGCGGTAGCCCGGGTCAGCCCGAGCAGCATTCTGATCAGCGTGGTCTTGCCGGCACCGTTCGGTCCGAGGTAGCCGAAGGCGGAGCCGCCCGGGACGCGCAGGTCGACGGTGTCGACGGCGACTCGGTCGCCAAAGCGCTTCGTCAGTCCGGACGTCTCGACGGCGTAGGAAGCGCTCATCGGGGTCACGGGCAAACGAGGACGAAGCTGTCCAAAGCGGCAGTGACCGTGCCGTCTGCCAGAACGGTTAGGTGAAATACGCCACGGTCACGGATGCTCGAGCCATCGGATCCGCGGAGGGTGTCGTGGAAGGTTGCAGTCAAGGTGATCGTGGAACCCACGGCGCCGTTCTGGCCGTCCCAGGCTGCGAACTCGCCGGTGTAGGTCGGCTGACTGGGGTCATCGGGCGTGAAGACGGTCTCACCGGTCACGGTCGCGGTGTGATGGAGACTGCCGTCTGCCGCGATGCTCGTGTGGGACACGCCCTCGAAGGTCACGTCGTAGGTTCCGGGCGCGCCGGTGCAAGGGTTCACGCCCGCCTGCGTGAGACTGCCAGCGAAGTGGACCGTCTCCACGTCGGCGCTCCCCAGTGCGCCCCCAGGAGCGCCCAGTGCGATCATTACACCGAGAGCCGCGCTCCAGCGCAGCAGGGTCCTTCGTCTAGCGACTGCGAGAGCAGAGATGATCAGTACGGGCCACCTCATTTTTCTCACCGCCTCCTCTCTCGGCGCTGGATACTCCAGATCTGTCATGGCTGTCTCCCTTTCTCGCTGTCTACCGCGGGGATGCTGGCAACTGGGGGACGCCTTCGCGATGAGGACGACCCCCAAGAAAAGCCGTAAGCTTTGAGGCCCTAGGAAGGGTCACGAGTGTCGGCAGCACCCGATCTGCTCGAGCGCGAAGGTGAGCTGGCGCAGCTTGGTGCGCTCGTCGATGCCGCACGAGAGGGGGCCGGGCGTCTCGTCCTGGTCGAGGGCGGCGCCGGCATCGGCAAGACGCGCCTCCTCGCCGCCACGCGCGGTCGGGGAGCGGAAACCGGGATGGAAGTCCTCCACGCCCGGGGCGGCGAGCTCGAGCGCGAGTTCCCGTTCGGAATCGTCCGCCAGCTGTTCGAGCCTTCTCTTGCCGGCGTAGGGAAGGCGGAGCGGCGGGACGTCTTGAGTGGGGCGGCCGCCCTGGCGGCTCCGCTCTTCAGCGGCGACTACCTGACCGGCCGGGCCTCGGCGAAGGCCGATCCGGCGTTCGCAACCTTGCACGGCCTCTTCTGGCTGACCTCGAACCTCGCGGCGCGAAGGCCACTCGTGCTCGCGATCGACGATCTGCACTGGGCAGACAAGCCGTCACTGCGCTGGCTCGCCTATCTCGTGCGGCGCCTCGATGGCCTTCCGGTGCTCGTCGTCGCCTGCCTTCGACCGGCCGATGCGGGCAGCGAGGAATCCCCGCTCGCGGAGCTGCTCTCCGACCCGGCCGCCTTCATCGTGCGCCCGGCGCCACTGAGCGAGGCCTCGGTCGCCCTACTCGTGCGCGAGCGGCTCTCCCCCGAGGCGGACGCGGAGTTCTGCGCAGCTTGCTTCGCTGCCACCGGCGGCAACCCGCTGCTCGTGCGTGAGCTGGTCGGCGCCCTCGAAAGCGAGCGGGTCTCTCCGACCGCCGAGCAAGCGGCGCGGGTGCGAGAGATCGGGCCCCAGGGAGTCGTGCGATCCGTCCGCGCACGGCTCTCGCAGCTGCCGCCCGAAGCGACCTCGCTCGCACGGGCGGTCGCCATCCTGGGCGACGACGTCGAGCTTCACCACGCCGCCGCGGTGGCCGAGCTCGACCGCGAGACCGCCCTAGAGGCGGCCGCGGTCCTGGGCCGCGTGGACATCCTTCGCGCCGAGCTGCCGCTCGGCTTCGTACACCCGGTCGTGCGCGCCGCCGTCTACAGCGGGCTCCCACCGGCCGAGCGCGAGCGCGGCCACGCGCGGGCCGCGGCGATCCTGGCCGAGACGACGGCGTCGGTCGAACAGGTCGCCTCACAGCTCCTGCTCGTTCCCCCGAGCGCGGATGCTCGCGTCGTCGCGACCCTCCGCGAAGCCGCGTCTCGCTCGCTCGCGCACGGGGCCGCGGAAAACTCCGTCGCCTACCTCCGCCGCGCACTCGAGGAGCCTCCCCGGGCCGAGGAGCGCGCAGACGTCCTCCAGAAGCTCGGTTCGGCCGAGCGGCTGACGCTCGCGGGCGGAGCCACCGACCACCTGAGGGAAGCGCTCGCCCTCATGGAGGATCCGCGCAGGCGCGGCGAGACCGCGCTCGAGCTCGGTCGCATGCTCTTCTGGAGCGGCGGTCGCGGCGAGGAAGCCGTCCAGGTCTTCGAGCACGCGATCGCGGAGCTCGCCGACGCTGATCCCGATCTGTGGCAGCGGCTCGAGGCCGGTCTGCTGACAATCGCACTCGAGGAGCCGGCACTGTACGCGCGCATCGCGACCCGGCTTGAACGCCTTCGCGCGGAGCCCCTGGATGAGACGCTCGGCGGGCGCATCCGGCTCGCGGCGCTTGCCTACCACGACGCTCGTGCAGGGGCATCACTCGCCTCGTGTGTCGCGCGCGCCGAGCGCGCGCTGTCTGGGGGAATGGTGTACGGGCACGAAGCCGGGATGGGCTGGTGCCACGTCGGTTTTGTGCTGGTCAATGCGGATCGTTTCGACGCCGCCTGCAGCGTCTACGACACCGCGCTGGCCGATGCGCGCGACCGCGGATCGGTGTTCGCCTTCGCGCTCGCGTGCATGCTTCGCGGGGGCGCCGCCTATCTGCGCGGATCGCTCGCCGATGCAGAGGCAGATCTCCGCCTGGCGATCGACGCTTGCGAGTCCAACCGTCTCGCCGCCGGTCTCCCGACGCCGTTCGCCTACCTCGCCGACACGCTGATGGAGCGCGGCGAACTCGTTTCGGCGGCCGAAGTGCTCGCTCGCGTCGCTTCCGAAGCGGGCCTTCCCGACACCGTCCACCTCGTCTCTTTTCGCGCCAGCCGCGCGCGGCTATGGATCCTGCAGGGCCGGACGCGCGAAGGGCTGACCGAGCTGCTCGCGCTCGGCCGCAGGTACGAGGCCGTCGGGGGTCGTAACCCCGCATTCTTCCCCTGGCGCTCGCAGGCTGCGCTCGCCCTGCTCGAGCTGGGCGAGCGCGAGGAGGCGTGCCGGCTCGCCGCGGAGGAGGTAGAGCTCGCGCGGCAGTGGGGTGCGCCTCGGGCGCTCGGCCACGCCTTGCGCACAGCGGCGCTCGTCGAGGAGGCCGAGGCCGGCCTGGCACTGTTGCGCGAAGCGGCCGAGGTGCTGCAGGATTCGCCCGCCCTGCTCGAGCGCGCACGAGCGCTCACGGAGCTGGGCGCGGCGCTGCGGCGCGGCAACCGCAGAGCCGACGCCCGCGAGCCGCTGCGGCGAGGACTCGAGCTCGCACACACCTGCGGCGCGAAGCCGCTCGCCGAGCGCGCCCACACCGAACTGCTGGCCACCGGCGCGCGGCCACGCCGCCTCGTCCTCACGGGCCTCGACTCACTCACGCCGAGCGAGCGCCGTGTCGGACTCATGGCGGCCGAGGGCTTGACCAACCGCGAGATCGCCCAGGCGCTGTTCGTGACGCCCAGAACCGTGGAGGTCCACCTCTCGAGCGTCTACCGCAAGCTCGGGGTCAGCTCCCGTTCACAGCTGCCTGACGCGCTCACGGCGCCGCTCGAAGCGCGCGGCGAAGCGGAGCCGGCGGCGCTCGCCACCCCCTGATCGCGGTCGCGAGCACTGCCGCGCCGGGGCGCGCCAAAAGACTACGGATTCTCTAGGGGTGCCCTCCCGATGCGAACAGCCTGCTCCTCCTCCGAGACTGGCACGGCACGGACGGAAAGGTGGACCACTCAGGGAGGGACTTATGCGACGTTCGGTTGTGATGTTGGCAGCGCTTGCCGCTGCGACGGCGCTGGCGGCGGGGTTTGCCTCGTCGGCTGGTGCCTATGGCGGTGGTGCCAGCCACGACATGTGGCAGATCGGCATTTCGGGCAACTGCAACAACCCGTCCTTCTGCGGCGATGAGCTGGGCGGCTTCTGGGGCTGGGTCGAGTTTGACCGCTTCGCCGATGGGACGATCACGGGTGATGCGCAGGAAACGGGCTGCGGCCACTTCCTCGGCGGCGGCGGCTCCTTTGGCGCGGAGCATGGGGACGTGGACATCACAAGCGCCCATCTCGGGCCGCCGCAGCCGGACGATGTGAACTTCGGGACGCCGGGCGCGCAGGTCTTCTACATCGACAGCAACGTGGTAAACGGCGAGCCCAACGTCTCTGATTTTCTCGGCGACTCGGGCATCCCAGCCGAGGCCGGGCACTACTCGTTCCACCCGGTGGCGCGTGTCGCCTTCGAGCTCCAAGTCGCGTTCCGACCCGCGAGGTAGGTGCTTTCCGGATTCGCTCTCCCTGGGTTGGACGCGGCAGCCCAGGGAGAGCGCCGGTTCAAGAGCGGGCGAGTCTCTACGCGCCAACGCGATCCAGAATCGAGGCCAGGACGATGTCCGAGTCGAAATACGTCTCGGCGATCCGTCTTGCGGCTTGGCAATGCTCGAGATACGCGTCATCGACCGCGTCAAGCGCCGAGCACGCCTGCTCGCCCGTCTCGAATGTCAGCAAACCCATTCCGGTCGGGAGGTGCTCTTCGGCTCGCGTCGACTGGATAACGGCCGGCTTGCCTGAGGCGAGATAGCACGCGGTCCTGTCGCTGACCCAGCCGCTTCCGGATCTGACGTATCCGCCTTTGGCAACGCTAAGCTCGGCCCGCGAAACCTGGATGAACTCCCGGTAGCTCTCCAGGTTTCCCGCGTAGAGGTAGGGGTCGCGAACGATCCAGCCGTTCCGCATCAGCAGCCCGAGGTCCTCGTAATCGTGCTGGAACATGCAGAGCGCGACCTCGATCGGGCGCTGCGCTCGCTTCGGAAGCTCGAAAAAGCGCATGAACTCTTCCCGCTTTCCCCCGTAGAGCTCGCCGTCGAAATGCGCGTATTGTGAGCCGTGCCAGTCCCCGATCGTCGAGAAGCGCTTGCACGAGGCGTCGATGTGCGCCGGCCACAGGTCGAGGACAACCGGCGGCAAGAACGGTTCCCAGCCGATTCCGAGGGTCGGGACCTTGAATTCCGGGCGGCCCACGTTCTGACCGACCGTGAAGAAGAAGTCGTACTTGTCCAGACTCAGCTTGAGCTGCTGCGCCCAGATCTGCGTGAAGCCTGGATCGAGATCGACGTACGCCCGACGCTCGATCTCCAGGAGCGGCGAGCTTGCATCGAGCGGCCCGGCGATGTTCAGGAGCACGTCCGCGTCGCGCGCAAGGTCGCAAAGGGCGCTCAGGCCGAGCCCAAAGGACGTCTGGTCGTCGTAGAGGATGGAGTAGCGACCGTCGAACCCGAAGGCCCGCGCCATTTCATGGAAGCGAGCGCTCACGTAGTCGACGCTGTGACAGTCCTCGTGCGGCCGCGCTCGGCCCTTCTGCGCCGGTAGGCGCGGATCGAGCTTCGGCTGGTGGTCGACCCAGTAGGTCTCGACGCCGAGCCGGCCGAGCCCGATCACGTACTGGAGGAACGTCCACGTATTGCCTGCGATCTCCGGCAAGCCGCTCACACCGCGGCTGGCGACGACCGCGATCACGTTTCCTCGGGGGGCAGGATCGACCTCAGCCGCTCGAACCAGCGCTCGACCTCTTCGAGCGCGCCGAGCGCCCAGCCGGCGTCGTGCTCCCAGGCTGCGAGGGCGGGCCAGATGACCCGATTCGCAATGCGGGCGAGCTCGGCGGTCTCGAAGAGACCGTTCAGCTCTGCCAGTGGAGGGAGCGCCCAACCAGCGCGACCGACCTCCTCTTCGTACAGACCGAGAATCGCCATGCGGTTACCGGCCGGGAAGCGGGAGAGCAAGGTGGAGAGGTCATAGGAGAAGGGACCAACGGCGGCGTGATCCCAGTCGATCAGCCGCACGTGAGTCGTTGCCCCATTGCCGACGACCATTACATTCGTCCGCCAGAGGTCGCCGTGGAGGAGCGTCTCCGGACCGCCATGGCGCGCGAGCGTCGCGGTGCGTGGCGCAAGCTCTCCGAGCAGGTCGCTCAGACGCGCGAGCAGCCTCTCGCAGAGGGACGCGCCCTGACGAGAGAGGCGTCCACCGCGCGCCCGCGCCGCCTCGAGCGACGTAATCGCGTCGCGAACGCTCGACGAGTAGAACGAGATCCCCAGGTCGCCGCCCCAAAGGCGGCACTCCGGGAGCAGCGCATGCCCTACGAAGCGAGTGTGGATCTGGGCGATCGCGGCGACGGCGGTCTCGACGCGGCCGCTGTCCGCCTCCTCGCCACCAAGCTCGGAGTCGCCGAGATCGTCGTAGAGGTGCCAAACCGATGAGGCATCGTGCTCGGCAGCGACAGCAAGCAATGGGGGCCCAAGATCGCCGAGCCCGACGGCCGGGAGCCACCGGCGCGCGACGAGCTCGTTCCGCAGCGCGATGTCAGGGTCGAGGCGCTTCGCGATGCACGACCGCGTCGCCCCGTTCATCGGGAAGCGAAGCCGGTAGACGCCGGACTTAACTCGTTCCTGGAGCAGATCGACTCCCTCGGAGGCGTCGACGAACGCCCCGACGAGCGCCTCGAGCGCTCTGCGCGTCGACTCCGCGCTCCCCTCACCCGAGAGCAAGGACGGGGTCACGCGAGCGCGCCGGCGATCTGCTCGGCTGTGGCGACGACCTTCGCCGCGGTCTCCGCCGGCCGCGGCCACTGGCGCAGATGCCCGAGGGAGTTGACCGTCTTGTGGAGGCGGAAGCAATCGACCTCGTGCCGCAACTCCTCTCTGTCGCGCGGTACAAGGCCTGAGCTCTCCGCCTCACGCTCGTAGGCAGCGAAGAGCTCGTCCAGCCGTGGTGGCCGGAACCCGTCGCAGATGAAGGCGAGATCGAAGGTCGATCGGCCGAACGCGGCGAGCTCCCAGTCCGTGGGACAGATTCGCACGGGTTCCGACGAGCGGCTGACGAGCACGTTCTGAGACCGGTACGAGCCGTGCACGAGCGTGTCCGGGTCGCGGGTGAGCACATCGAGTATCCGGTCGTACCCTTCCAGGGCGGCCCCAAGACGCCTAGCGAGGCTCTCCGAGAAGCTCGCGAGGATTCGCTGGGCGCGCTCGGCTGCGTGGACGAAGAACGCGGCGTCATGAGTCACGAGAAAACCGCACTTTCGCAGCCGGTCACACTGACTGCTGAATCGCCCGTGCAGCCGACCGAGCCACGCGACCGCAGGGACCCAGTCTTCATATTCGCAATCACGCAGCAGCTCGCCTTCCACAAACTCGAGCATGAGCCAGAAGCGCGCGGCGGATTGGTCCCAGCGCTCCCCGTAGAGCCGCGCCGTTCCGAGCTCCTCGGCCTCGAGCAGCTCTGCGTAGACCCGTCGCTCCCGCTCGCGCCTGTCCGCGGCGGCGTCCTTCGGGAGCCTCGAGCGGGCGTAATCCTTGAGGAAGATGTCGATCGTCCGGCCGTTCGCGAGATTGGCGGTCACGATCTCGGCCGCATACGACGTCGATCCCGGAAACGCCCGTCGACGGATCGCGGTGACGGCCGCCCCGCTTCCGCTCACCCGCTCAAGGGCCAGCTCGACACTCCGCCGCAGCGCCTGCTCCTCTCCGTTCCCGGCCTCGGCTCTGCTCGGTTGCAAGACGTTCATTCGCGCGACCTAGGCGGCGGCGAGCGCCTCGACCCACTCGCGCAACGGCCGCTCGTACACGTGAAGGTACGCGACCCCCTTCTCCGGGCGCGGGTACGGGAGGTGCGTGGTTGCCCAGTCCACAGACGCGAGGAGCCGGAAGCCGGTTCCCACGAGCAGCAGCGCCACGAGGTCGCCGTCGCCGAAGCCGCTCGCGTGCTCGGAAAGTGTCTTCCGGTAGCACGAGAGGTCCCTTCGCGTGGCCTTGGCCGCAAGCGCGTAGACGTCGGTCGCAGGAATGCCAAAGCCCGAGTGTTCCCAGTCGAAGGCGACGACGGCTGGACCGGCTTCGGCTTGGTCGCGACGAAGCCGCAGGTTCCTGGCTGCGATATCGCCGTGTACGAGCGTCCGAGGCAGTGTGCTGCAGGCCGCTTCGACGCCGCCCCAGCTGGACTCGATCAGCTCCGAGGTCGAGACGAGCCGTCGCAGCATGTCGCGGTCGTCCGAAGCGAGGCCCCGGTTGTCGAAGTTGCCGAGGATCGTCGCGCGCCCGGCGCGCAAGTGCTCGAGGTAGTGATCCGGGCCGAGCTTCGGCAGACACGGCGGAAGGTCAAGCTCGAGGGCGGCGCCGTGCAGAGTCCCGAGCCAGCGTGCGGCGAGGGAACCGTGCTGCTCGAGCGAGCATCGGTCCTCGCCGCCGTCCTCGATGAACAGCCACGAGAACCCCGTGTTGTCATCGTCGACGAAACCGAGGTAACCGAGCGCCGGCGACGGCAACCGAGGCAGGACGCTCTCGTAGATCGTCCGCTCGACGAGGAGCGCTTCACTGCGGCCGCGCTTCGCGATGACGCTCCTTCGGCCGTTCGCGAGCTCGAGCCGATAGACCTCGGCCTTCGGCCTGGCGCGGAGGCGCTCGACACGGCCTACGCGCCTCCGCGGCGCGATCGTTCGCCACGCCCCCACGACGGGGTGGTCGACGGGATCACATGGGACGGGGATGCGCTTCTTGCGGGGCCGTCGGGCCTCGGCAACGGTGATCGGCGTTCCCGTTCCCGCCACGCGCCGTTGCACCGGCGCGGCCGGTGATGTCCTGCCGACGATGCGGCCGTGCTCGACCTCGAGCAGCGAATCGCAGATCGCGAGCGTGCTCCGGCGGTGCGCGATCATGAACGCCGTGCGGCCGCGCATGAGCCGCTCCATCGCCTCCAGGATCTCGGTCTCGGTCCTCGTGTCGACGGAGCTCGTCGGCTCGTCGAGGATCAAGATCGGAGCATCCTTCAGGAACGCCCGGGCGAGAGCGATCCGCTGCCGCTCGCCGCCGGAGAGCCGCACTCCCCGCTCGCCCACGAGCGTCTCGTACCCATCCGGCAGGCCGATGATGAAATCGTGCGCGCTGGCCGCCTCCGCCGCGGCCACGACGTCACGGTCGTCGGCGCCGGGCCGGGCGTAGGCGATGTTCGCGGCAACGCTCGTCGAGAATAGGACCGGCTCCTGGAGGACGATCGCAAACTGGTCGCGAAGGTCGGCCAGTCTGTACCGCCTAAGATCGACGCCGTCCAGCAGGATCTCGCCGTTGCTCGGGTCGTAGAAACGGGTCAGAAGGCTCACGAGAGTCGTCTTCCCCGCACCGGTCGTCCCCGCGATCCCGAGCGTCGCCCCGGCCGGCACGTCGAACGAGACCTCCTCGAGGACCCGATGATCCTGGTCGTAGGCGAACGAGACGTTGCGGAAGGCGACGGAGCCGACCGCGCGCTCGAGCGGGAGGGCGGCAGGCGGGTCAACGAAATCGGGCTCCTCGTCGAGAAGCGAGTAGGCGCGCTCGGCGCTCGCCAGAGATGATTGCAACGACCCCAGCTTCTTGCTGGCCGTCTTCAGCGGATCGTAGAGCTGCTGGAGGTAGCCCATGACGAGCGTGAGCTCCCCGAGCGTCATCGCGCCCGCCGTCACACGGCGTGCCCCGAGGAAGAGAACGGTCGCCATCCCAAGGCCGATCACCGCGCCGACGAGGATCCCGAACCGCCCTTCCACGGACGAGAGGCTGACCTTGGCGCGGACGCTGGCAGCGGAACGGTCTGCGAAGCGGTCGCGGTGATCGTCCTCGCGGCCGAATGCCTTCACGACCCGGAGGGCCTCCAGTGATTCCTGGACGACGGACATCGCCGAGCTCTCGAGCCGCTTCGCATCGTGCCACTGGGCGCGAAGCCGCTTGCGGTAGAGCCTCATCGCGAGGAACAGAACCGGAGCGACGGCGAGCGAGACGAGAGCGAGCAGCAAATCGATTCTGGCCGTGACGTAGACCATTCCGGCGACAGTCACGGTCGCCGTGAAGAAGGGGATCAGGCCGGAGACCGCGACGTTCTGCACGGCGGTGGCGTCGTACTGGATGCGGTACGTGGAGTCCGCCGTCCCTCTCGAGTCGTGATAGCGGAGCGAGACACGTTCCGCGTGCCGGAACAAGCGGCTACGGAAGCGGAGGAGCAGGTTCTCGCCCGTGTAAGTGCTGAGCAGGAGCCTCGCGAACTCCTGAAGCTGCTTGAGCAGAGAGATCAGCAGGAAGAGGCCGCCGGCGAACAGGAGAACGCCGGTCTGGGCGTGAACGGGGACGAAGCCGGGCGGGCGATTGCCGACGATACTGTCGACCGCGATCGCCAGCGGGAGCGGCGTCAGCAGCGCGAAGACGCTCGAGAGAAGGCTGAGGGCAAAAAGCGCGGCGATGTGCCGCCAGTACGGGCGTGCCTCAAGTAGCAGCCGCTGGTACAGCCGCAGGCCGCGGGGCGCGCCCGGCCTCGCCGCAGCGCGAACGGCACGCCGGACTTTCGCGAGCACGCGCGAGCCGGGGTACCGAAGAACGGTGCGCCCGAGGGCGAGTGCGAGACCGATGAGGAGCGCTGTGCCGCAGACGACGGCAACCAGGAAGGGAAGCCCGACTCCCGTAGAGCCGTCCCCGCGCAGCCTTGCCCGTGGCGCGCCGACGAAGATCTGAGCCGCGGCGGTCTCGCGGGCAATTGCCGTCGCCAGCCGTCGCACAGCATCACGCTCGGCCGAGCGCGCGTCCTTCGCCCGGCGGGAGCGGAACCGGGCGGCAGCCGCAGGTTGGGCGGCGATCGCACCTTGGCTCGGCCCCGCGCCCACAGGCGGCGGCTGGACCGGAGGCCGCGGCGGAGGCGGGGGTGAAGGCAGCGCGGGTGGAGGTGGTGGTGCTGGAGGCGGCGGAGGCGGCGGAGGCGGAGGTGGAGGCGGCGGAGGCGGAGGTGGAGGCGGCGACGGTGGTGGTGGTGGTGGCGGCGGTGGTGGTGGCGGTGGTGGTGGATCGGGTCCGAGCTTCGAAACCGGCATCCGGTCAGGCCTCGCTCCTGCCGCAGCCATGCTTACGACCGCCAGCGCGAAGAGGGTGGTGACCAGGCAGACGAGAACCTTGCTCT
>WNGA01025725.1_pt1 | contig 13550 bp, 15 predicted proteins | sample 5400061 | NCBI WGS metagenome assembly WNGA01 (sample SAMN13153366, study PRJNA577476) | soil metagenome | isolation source: 100 cm soil or saprolite under grassland replicate 2 | place: USA:California | collected 2016-06-15 | reverse complement strand
ATCCCGGGCCACCGCGACGACCCACCGCTGATCCCCCGACCCGGACCACTCCAGGCGCGGCTGCTCGCCCTGCTCAACGTTGATCCACTCCGACTGGCCTGACCCACTCCCATTCATGTGCGGAACACGGGGCTAGCCGGATCAGCAGCCTGGTGTCCGAGAAGGGAGGTCGTCAGCGTTGCACACCGGCGGCGAGCCGGCGCATACCAGCCAACCAGCGATCCGGGTCGCTGGTCTTGTTCGCCAGGTACGTTCCCACTTCGGGATGCGGCAGGATCAGGAACCGCTCGTCGGCAAGCCCACTGATCACCGCGTCGGCTACGTCATCGGCCGACAGCACCGCACCCGATGCGGCCGTTACGCGGGCTCCGACGTGCCCGGCGTCGAGGCCGTCGCGCAGCATTGGCGTGTCCACCCCCTGCGGGCAGAGGGCGCTGACCCGGATACCGCGGCCTCCATACGTGATCGCAAGCCATTCCGCGAAGGCCACCGCCGCGTGCTTGGTGACCGTGTACGGCGCGTCCCCGACCGCGGTGAGCAGGCCGGCGGCGGAGCATGTCTGCAGGAGGTACCCCTCGCCCCGGGCCAGCATGACGGGCAGGGCCGCACGGGCCGCGTACACGTGGGCCTGGACATTGACGGCCCACGACCGCTCCCACTGGGCGTCGGTCGCGTCGAGGCCGGCGCCCGAGGTGATACCGGCGTTGGAGCAGAACAGGTCGAGCCGGCCGTACCGGTCAACCGCCGTGTCCACCAGCCGCTTCACGTCGGCCTCGACGGTGACGTCCGCCGCGACCAGGGTGGTGTCGGTCGTCAGATCGGCGGCGAGCGCACCCATCCCGACAGTGTCAAGATCAGACAGCACGAGGCCGGCCGCGCTCTCCGCGGCGAACCGCCGGGCCAGTGCCCCGCCGATGCCGCCCGCCGCGCCGGTGATGACGGCAACCTTTCCGGTGAGATCCATCGCTTCACCCGCCGCTTTCGCTGGTGCCGGTTCGTGCAGGACGGTACGCAGCGCCGCCGGTCCATGCGAGGCCAGCTGCCGCGATGACTCCTTTACTCGGCCAGTTTATGCTTCGGCCAACCTCGGCAGACGGCTGTCTGAGCAGGCCGCTGACCCGCATGACCTACCGGGGGTCAATGGGGGAGCGATACTGCCGCCCTTGTCAGGCCCGATGCAGGGGCGTACGGGTGCCGTGGCCGCTGGACGTTGTCAGCGGGCAGCGAGGAAGTCGAGCACGCGCTGGGTGAGCAGCTTGGCGGCGTCCGCGTCGTAGGACGGCAGGCTGGAGTCGGCGAACAGGTGCCGATCGCCGGGGTAGACGAACAGCTCCGCGTCCTCGGCCGACTCGACGAGCGCGCGGGCGGCGTCGATGTCACCCTCGCCGGCGAAGAACGGATCGGCGTCCATGCCGTGGATCTGTACCGGCACGCCCGCCGGCCAGGCGGTTCCGAACTCCGAGACGGGGATGCAGGACTCGAACAGCAGCGCCCCCCGCGCGCCGGCCCGGGTCTGCGCGAGCTTCTGCGCCGGCATCACGCCGAGCGAGAAGCCCGCGTAGACGAGCTCGTTGGGCAGCCCGTCCGCCGCACCTACGCCCCGATCGAGCAGGTTGCCGAAGCCCACCTCCCGGGCGTACGCCAAGCCGTCGTCCAGCGTCGCGAAAACGCGGCCGTCGTACAGGTCCGGCGTGTGCGCGGTGTGCCCAGCTCGGCGGAGCTCGTCGGCGAAGGCCAGGACCCCCGCCGTCTGACCCTGCGCGTGATGGAACAACAACACCTCAGCCATGCGGTCCCCCTGGTTTCGGATGGGATCTTGCCACGAACACTCCAATACTTTAGATTGTTCGACAGATGTCGAGCAATACCCGAATCCCGGACTACGACCTGCCCGACACCGTCGAGGTGTCCACACCCGCGCAGCTGCGTGCGATCGCCGACCCGCTGCGGGCCACGATCCTCGACCTGGTGCTCGAGCGGGCCGCCACCGTGGCCGAGCTGGCCACGGCCGTCGACCGTCCAAAGAGTACGGTCGCCCACCACGTCAACGTGCTGTTCGAGGCCGGGATGCTCCGCGTCGTCCGCACCCGGCGGGTGCGCGCCATCGACGAGCGGTACTACGGACGCACGGGCCGCACCATCCGCGTGGGCGTGGTCCGGCGCCCGGGCGACACGACGGCGCCCGTGTGCGTCAACGGTCTGTCCGTGGCGGCGGCCGAGTCGGTGCCGGCCCACGAGGCGGACACGCTCTACACCACGGTGCGCCACGCCCGCATCCCCAAGGAGAGCGCGGCCCAGTTCTGGCGGCGCGTCGAGGCGCTCATCCGGGAGTTCACCGAGCTGCCGCGCTCCGGCGACACGGTCTACGGCTTCATCGCCGGCCTCTACCCGACCGACCACCCTATCTTGCCCGACCCGGACCACGCGCCCGCCGAGGACTCGGACTGAGGGCGCCCACCCGTGCGCGTGAGCGCCGGGAGTGCGGAGGTGTGGAAGGCTGCGGCGGGTCGGCCCGACGACCCGACGACCCGTTGCTCAGATCTCGATCGCTGCCAGTTGGCTGCCGGCCAGCAGGAAGGCACCGGCGCCGTACGCTGCCGTGTCGGTGGGCTGGACGGGCTGGCTGTCTGACGGTTTCGTCGCGGGACCCTGCACATACCCGAGCAGTCCGTCGGGCCGCAACGCCGTGGTCACCATTGCGCTCCAGGCCCGTTCCACCACCGGACGGTACTTCGCGGCCGGGAGGATGCCCTGATTGATGGAGGCGGCGATGGCGTATGTGATCAGCGCTGTCCCGGCAGTCTCCGGTCCGGGGTGGTTGCGCCGGTTGCCGAGGTCGACGTTCCAGAATCCGTCGGCCCGTTGCAGCCGCCGCAGGGTGGCGGCCATGCGAGTGACGATGCGGGTGTACGCGGTCCGGTGCGGGTCGTCGGCGGGCAACACGTTGAGTACCTTCACCAGGCCGGCCATCGCCCAGCCGTTGGCGCGCGACCAGAATGTGTGGGAGCAGACCGCGGTGCTGTCGCGGCCCCACAGGCCCCGATGCTGGTGGTAGAGGCGCTGCTCGGCGTACCGGAACAGCCGGTGCATCGCGTCGAGGTACTCCGGTTTGCCGTCCATCGCGGCCAGCCGGGCAAACGCCGGCATGGCGAGGTTGACGGCCTCGGCGTGATCCCATTCGCGCACCTGACCGGCCTGCGCAGCGGCGGTCTGTGCGGCGACCCGCTGACGCAGCGCGGACAGGGTCTCTGGGACCGGATGGAACCGGTACAGGTCCAGGTATGCCTCGCCGGTGGCGAAGTTCTCCGCCAGGAACGGCCGGTCCGGATCGGTGGGCAGGAGGAACATGTTGCGGCGCGACCACGGCAACGTGTACCCGTTGGTCCTGCCGAAGACGGTGACGTAGGCCAGGTTGCCCATGTTGAACACGGCGTTCTGCCAGTTGTTGGCGCTCTGGTCCGGTCCGTTGGCAATCCAGAAGGTGTCGACCAGTCGCATGGCCTCGATGACCTGGGCCCGGGTTGGCGCCGGAACCGGGTGGGCCGCAGTGGCCGGGACGGCAGAGCTGAGCAGAATGGATGCGACCGTGCTCAGGGCTATCGCGACTCCCCGTGCCCGCATGGTTCTCCCTAACCCCAGGCCAATGACAACTCTCGATATAAGGCGCTCGGTCCGGGAATGTCAACGCCGCTTTCCGTCCCACGCCCAACGAGCCCGCTCACAGCGGGGCGCCGAACCTGACGACCTGAGAGGAGAACCGCGGGCCGGATCGCGGCGACGGACGCGATCTCGAAACAGGCGCCGTTAACATGTGGCGGTGATCGATGCAGCGGAAGGGTCGGCCGGCGTCGGCGAGGTCGGTGCGACGTTGGGCGTGGAGGAGGAGTTCCACCTTCTCGACCCGGCTACCGGGAACCTCGTCCCCGCCGCACGCCGGGTGCTCCGCCGCGACCCGACGGATGCCGGACCGGAACTGCAGCGCAGCACCGTCGAGACCGCGACCGGGATCCACGCGGGGCTGGAGGACCTGCGCCGGGACCTGCTGGCCCGGCGGCGGGAGCTGGCCGAGGCCGCGGCAAGCATCGGCCTGGCCGTGGCAACCGTCGGCACGGTACCCGCGTCGGGTGGCCGCACCAGCCGCGTCTTTCCGGATCGGCGGTACGAGTGGATGGCGTCGGAGTACCGCCAACTCGTCGACGAGCAGCAGGTGTGCGCGTGCCAGGTGCACGTACGGGTCGACGACCGGGATCTCGCCGTGCGGATCACCCGGCGGATCCGCGCGTGGCTGCCGGCCTTGCTGGCGATGAGCGCCAGCTCGCCGTTCTTCCAGGGTGAGGACACGGGTTACGCGTCGTACCGCACGGTTGTCGTGTCGCGCTGGCCCACCGTCGGTCCGCCGCCGGACTTCGCCTCGGCCGAGGAGTACGACCGCACCGTCGCGGCATTGATTCACAGTGGAGTGATCAGCGATGCCGGCATGATCTACTTCGACGCCCGCCTGTCGGCACGCTATCCCACGGTCGAGATCCGAGTCGCCGACGCGTGCCCATCGGTCGACGGCGCCGTTCTGATCGCGGCCCTGGCACGCGCGCTGGTGGTGACCGCCGCACGTGCCGATGTCACGACCGACGACCAGCAACGGACCGCCATCCCGGAGAGCCCCCAGGTACTGCTGCGGGCCGCCACCTGGCGGGCGGCCCGCTCCGGTCTCGACGACCATCTGATCGACCCGCGGACGATCCGGGCGGTACCCGCCGCGGATGTGATCCGGGCGCTGCTCCTCCACGTCCGGCCGGTGCTGGAGGAACGCGGCGAGTGGGAGGTGGTGGCCGAGTCGAGTGCGGCGCTCCTGGCCGGCGGCACGTCGGCGCGCCGCCAGCGCGAAGCGCTGCGCCAGGGCCGATCCCTGGCCGCCATGGTCGCAGGGCTCGCCGCCGAGACGGCCGCCGGCTAGTGTCCTGAGCCGCTATCTGCCGTAAACGACCGGGTATGGGTCACCAGAACGTGCCAACCCCGCGACGGTACGTGCACGCCGGCATCACGGGCGCCTACGGTTCGCTCACACCGGGGGGTAGGTAATCACCTGGGAGTCACCGTGATCCGAGTCCTTCTCGTCGAGGATGCGCGAGTCAGCCGTGGCGGGCTGGCCGAGCTCCTCGCGCGGGAAGCGGACATCGCGGTCGTCGGGCACCTGGGCTTCGAGGACGGCCTGGTGTCTCTGGCCGTGCACTTCCGGCCCGCGGTGGCGCTTCTCAACACCGGCTACATGGTGAGCCAGATCCTTCCGGTGGTCGGCGAGTTACGGGTCCGGCTGCCGGGGTGCGCGGTGGTGATTCTCTCCGATCCCGACAAGCGGGGGATGCTGCCGCCACGGCGCCGCGCGGCGGAGTTGAGCTTCCTCGTCAAGAGCACGCCGGTGCCGGTGCTGGCCGAGGCGATCCGGCGGGTGGCCCGCGGCGAGCGGATCGTCGACCCACGCCTCCAGGTGGCCTCGATCGGCGCCGACAAGGCGGTCACCACCCGGGAATGGGAGGTGCTCGGCCTGGCCGCGCAGGGCGAGTCGGTCGCCGACATCGCCGGCCGGCTCTACCTTTCCCTGGGTACCGTGCGCAACTACCTCTCCTCGGTCATCAAGAAGACCGGTGCCCGCAACCGTCTCGACGCCATCCGCATCGGCCGCAAGCAGGGCTGGCTGCGATAGTCACGACCGCCGCCACGCGCGGATGTAGTCCACCCGCTTGACCGCCGTCGTGACCGCCTTCCCGGGCGGATCCGCCGTGTGCACCGCCAGGTTGGTGATGATGTTCGTCATCCCGTCCGACGTGGCGGCGGTACGGCACACCTCGGCGCCGTCGACGTACCACGTGGTACCCGACGGTTCGATCGCGGCGGCGTACGTGTGCCAGTCCGCGGCTGGGTCGAAGCGCGGGCGCCAGCGGCAGGTACCGGACCCACCCGAGTGCTGGGTGAGCTCCAGCTCGTGCCGGTTGGCCGAGTAGAACTCGTAGACGTCGGTCTCGACGTGCGCGTCCACGCCCGACGCCTGCCAGGTCCAGAACGCCGGCCAGAACCCCTTCTGCGCCGGCAGGACCGCGTGCTCCTCGAGGTAGCCGTACTGGAACGTGAACGCCGGCGCGCTCGACAACAGGCACGACGTCCAGTCGTACCGCACGCCCGACGGCGCCGTGAACCCCTGCCGCCGCGCGGTCATCGCCAGCTCGCCGCCGGACACCACACAGTTGGCGGCCTGGTTCCACTCCAGCTGGTCGTTGTCCTTGTTGCCGTGCCCGTCATCGGCCTCCGCGCTGGACTCGTCGGTCCACTTCGACCGGTCCAGCGAGCCGCCCTCGAACTCATCGCTGAAAACCAGCTCCCAGTCACCGCCCTGACCCACCGGTCGCGGTGGCGAGTCACCGGGCGGCGCCGGTGCTGCGGCGCGTGGCACGTCGGCCGCCCGCGCGCCGTACGTCGCCAACCTCAGTCCTGGCGGGCGAGGAAGGCGCCGAGACAGAAGTGCGGTCCGCCGCCGCCGAACCCGACGTGGGGGTTGGACGCGCGGGTGAGGTCGAAGGTTTCCGGATCGGGGAAGACCGCCTCGTCGCGGTTGGCGGAGGCGTAGAAGAGGACCACGTCGTCGCCCGCGCGCAACGGGTGCCCGTTGAGCGTGTAGTCCCGAGCGACCGTGCGGCGGAACTGGATGATCGGTGAGGCGTACCTGATCACCTCCTCCACGAAGCCGCCGAGGTACCGGTCGAGGTCGGAGAGCAGCAGCGCCCGCTGGTCGGGGTGCTCGGTGAGCAGTACCAGCCCGTGCGCGATGGTGTTGCGGGTGGTCTCCACGCCGGCCACGAGCAGCAGGGAGAAGAACGCACCGAGCTCCCGCGAGGTGAGGTGCCTGCCGTCCACGTTCGCGGTCACCAGCGCGGAGATCAGGTCGTCGGCCGGGCGGCGGCGCCGCTCCCGCCCCACCCGGGCGACGATGAGGTGCAACCGGGCCAGCGCGCGCAGGCTCCGGCCGGGCAGGCGCAGCCGCCGCCCCTGGACGCCGGTGTTCTCGGTGGTGTGGTTGACGTGGCTGAGGATCCGCTGCCGGTACCCCTCCGGGATGCCCATCATCGTGCAGATCACCTGGAACGGCAGCTCCGTCGCGACCGCCTCGACGAAGTCCTCCGGCCGGCGCGCGACGACGTCGTCCACGATGCACGCGGCGACCCGGTGAACGTCCGCGACGGCTTTCGCGACCACCCGGGGGGTGAACGCGCGCGCGACGACACCGCGCAGGCTCGCGTGGCGCGGGTCGTCGAGGTTCACCATAGAGTCACCGAACGCGAACCGGACCCAGCGCGGCGGCCGGGGCATGGTGACTCCCGCACCGCTGCGGAAGACGTCGGGTCGGCGGCTGGCCGCCACCACGTCGGCGTGCCGGACGAGGGCGTGGTACCCGCGCCCGCCGCGCTCGGCGACGAACACGGGTGCGTCCAGGTGGCGCAATCGGGCGAACGCGGCCGCCCGTTCGGCCGGCGACCGGTGCCAGAACCGGGGATCGGCGAGGTCGAGCCTCATGCCGGATCCTCGCTGCGTTGCGGTCCGGCATGAGGCTCGACGGCGCTGAGCCCATGATTCGCTCGCTGACGCTCGCTCATGCGAACACCTCCCGATGCGTGGTGGCCGCGACGCGCTGGGTCGCCGTGGCGAGGCGGTCAAACGTACGGCGGATGTCAAACTGTCGCGCGTGCCGGGCGGCGGCCACGCCCTCGGCGCCGGTACGCGCCGGATCCCGCAGCCGGAGCGCGAGTGCCCCGGCGAGCGCGGCGGGGTCCTCGGGCGCGACGAGCGCGCCGGCCCCGGGCGCGAGGAGCTCGGCCAGGCCGGGTACCGCGCTGGCGACCACGCACCGGCCGGTGGCCAGCGCCTCGAGCGCGGTGAGGGGCAGCCCTTCCCAGCGGGACGGCAGCACCACGAGGTCCGCCGCCACCAACCACGGGCGCACATCGGTGACGGCGCCCGCGAACCGCACCCCCGGTACCGGTGTGGCGCGTAGGGCCGGCAGCAGGTCTCCGTCGCCGACGAGGGACAGCTCGGCGTCCGGACAGTGCCGCCGGACCCGGTGCCACGCCGAGACCAGCATGTCCTGGCCCTTCTGCCGGGTCACCCGGCCGACGCACACGGCCAGCGGTACCGCCGGGTCGACGCCCAACCGCCGGCGGGCGGCCGTGCGGTCCCGGTCGTCGGCCGGGGGGAACCGGTCGAGGTCGACCCCGTTGCGGACCACCGTGTACCGGCCCCGCACGCCCATCGCCCGGCCCTGTTCGACCTCGGCCGCCCCGACGCACACGAACAGCTCGGTCCGGCGCGCCGCGACCCGTTCCCACGCGATGCTGGCCCGGCGCAGCGCACCGTCGGCGGCCAGCCACGACCAGGCGTGCGGCTGGAACAGCGTCGGCCGGCGGCGGCGCAGCGCGAGCCGCCCGGCCAGGCCGGCCTTGGACGCGTGCAGGTGGACGACGTCGGGGCGGCGGCGGGCGACCAGATCCGCGAGGCGCCGGGCCTCGTCCCGCGCGTCGGTGCCGGGCCCGCGCCGGGCCGGCCAGGACAGCCACGGTACGCCGAGGCCGGCCAGGTCGGCGGCGAGCCGGCCGCCGGGCGGGCAGGCGACGGCCACGTCCCATCCGCGGGCGAGCTGGTCGCGGCAGGCGGCGACGAGGTACGCCGCCACGCCGCCGCCGGTGGGTTGGGCGACATGCACCACGTTGAGGACGCTCATCACGACCGCCTCGCGGTGAGTCGGCGAGCGGCATCCCGGATCCTGCGCAGCCACGGGAGGCGGGCTTTGATGAGATGTTTCATCAGGACACCGGCGAGGTGAGCCCGGGCGCGCAGGCTTCCGGGGCGGGCGAGCAGCACCCGGTGACTGCGCGCCTCCTGCGGGCGCCACCGCGTCTTGTACGGCTCGGCACCGCGCAGCATGCTCATCGTCGCGCAGCCCCGGGCGTGCGCGAGCGTCATGGTGGAACTCACCAGCAGCGTGGCGATGTCGATCTGGTCGCGCAGCCCCGGCTCGGCGCCGTAGAGGTACCCGCCGGCGAGCTGCGGGGCGAGGACGACGAGGTTCGACGCGACCAGGCGGTCGTCGAGGCGGTACTCCAGCACGGCGGCCTGTCCCGCGTCGACCATGACCCGCACGGCGTCCGTGAGGTGTGCCGCGAACCGGGGGCGCCGGTGCTCGGGGTTGCCGCCCCGCCCGTCCCACTGCGCCAGGTGCAGGCGTACCAGGTCGGCGACGGCACGCGGGGTCTCCTCGGCGGGTACCGCCCGGGTGTCCAGACCGAGCCGGGCGATCTGGTTGAGCCGGCGCCGCACCGTCTTGCGCGCGTGGCCGGGCAGGTCCCGGACGAGCTCCTCGGTCGGGGTGGCCGGCAGTTCCAGGCACAACGACGCCGGCACCCGCCGGTACCGCCCCGGCCACGCGCCCGGCAACCGGCCGGCCATCGCGCCCGCGCGGGTCTCGGGGAGGTCGATGAGCCGCCAGTCCCGTAGGCGCAGCAGCGCCGCCGCCAGTACCCGCGCCGCCGCGTCGGCCGCCGCGTCGTCGAGCAGCACGTCGGTGAAGTCCGACAGTGCCCCGCCGACCGGCGTGAGAACCGCGCCGAACCACCGCCGTTCGCGCATCAGGGCCACGGCGCCGACCAACCGACCGCGGTGGCGCACGAGCGTGACGCGCAGCCGGCCGGGAGTGCCGTAGTGGCGCCACCACGAGGCGAGCCAGGCGTGCGACTGGAACGGGGTCGCCGCGGCGCACCGGGCCACGAGGTCGGTCCACTCGTCGCGCAGTCGGTGGAAGTGCTCGTCGCCGCTGATCGTCTCCACGGACCACTCCTTGGTGGGAGCGGCCGGTCGCGGCAGGGTCGCGGCGGTCATCGCGGGTCCCGGCGCAGTACGACGGCACGACCGACGACCTTCTGGCCGTTGTGCGGGGTCTCAACGGGGGCCAGGTACGGGGGCTCCGGGTAGATCGTGATGGCCCGGGTGCCGTAGTCGTGGACGGGTCCGGGCACGACCGGCGGCGCGCCCACCGCCGTCCACCCGCCCGCCTCCGGTCGGTCGGCGCTCGTGCGGGGCTTGCCGACACCGGCGAGCACGGCCAGCCCGCCGACGAGCAGCCCGGCCGCCGCGCCGACCGCCAGCTCCAGCGGCGGCTTCGGGGAGGTCGGCGACGCCGGTACCGACGCCGAGGCGAGGATCGAGACGGTGACGCGCGTCTGGTCCTTGCGGGCAGTACCGACGTCGACGAGCGCCTGCGCGACCGCGTTGGCGACGGCGGCGGTGCGCGCGGCGTCGGTACCCGTGGCGGTGATCTCGATGACCGGGGTGTCGGGTGACGTGGACGCGGTCACCTGCGTGAGGTCCTTGCTCGACCCGAGCGCGGCGGCGGCCTTGTCGGCGACCGGTCCGGTGCTCACGATCCGGCCGTACGCCTGGGCGAAGTTCACCGCGACGTTGGGCTCGCCGGGTTGGCCGGTCACCACGACGTACGCCTGTGCCGTGTAGGAGGGCGTCTTCAGCGCGCCGTAGACCCCGCCCGCGGCCGCGCCGAGCAGGGTCAGCAGCACCAGCAGGCCGAAGCGGCGCACCAGGTGCCGGAGGATCTCCGGGGACGTGAGTTTCATGATCCTTCACTCTCGATGAGCCGGTACCGGGAAACGGCGCGAGACCTGCGGGCCACGTGCTCGTACACCTGCCCGACGACGTCGGCGAGGCGGGCGATGTCGTAGTGCGCGACGGCCGGGGGTACCGGCAGCCGGGTGCCGCCGCGCGCGTCGAGGCGGGCCAGCTCGGTGCGCAGCCCGTCCACAAGGGACGGTGCGTCGGGCGGCAACCGGTGGGCGTGCGGCGCGGCGTCGGGGGAGAGCTCCTCCCGGGCAGGCCGGCGGCGAGCGCTTCGAGGACGGCCATGCCGAACGTCTCCTGGACGGACGGCGCGGCGAACACGTCCATCGCGCACAGCGGCTCGCGCGGGTACGGGCTGGTACCGGCGAACACCACCCGCCCGTCGAGCCCCGACTCCCGCACGAGGCGCTCCAGCGCGGCGCGCTCCGGTCCATCGCCGACCACGAGCAGGGTCGCGTCCGGTACCCGGGTCAGCGCGCGCACGAGCACGTCGGTGCGCTTGCTCGGCACCAGCCGCCCGACGGTACCGATGACCCGCGCGTGCCGGGAGATGCCCAGCCGGTCCCGGGCGGCGTCCCGCAGCGCCGGGTCGAAGCGCAGCTCGTCGGCGTCGATCCCGTTCGGCACCACCGCGATGCGGTCCCGGTCAACGCCCCAGTCCCGCAACCGCCCGGCCACCGCGCCGGAGACCGCGATCGTGGTGTGGCCGAGCCGTTCGGTGGCCAGGTAGAGCGCGCGGACCGCGCGGGTGGTCGGGCGCCCCTCGATGAGCCCGTCGCCGAGCGAGTGCTCGGTGGCCACCACGTGCGGTACCCCGGCGAGGCGTGCGGCGATCCGCCCGTAGACCCCGGCCCGGTACAGGTGGGTGTGCACGACGTCGAAGCACCCGGCGCGCATGAGCCGGGCCAGTCGCGGTACCGCCGACAGGTCGCGGTTGCCCCGCATGCCCCGCACGTGGACCGGCGTACCGTCCGCGCGGATCGCGTCGGCCACCGGCCCGGGGCTGGTCAGCGTGACCACCTCGCACTCGTGCGGCAGGCGCGTGAGCAGCAACCGGAGCTGGTGCTCGGCGCCGCCGACGCCCAGGCCGGTGATGACGTGGAGAACTCTCATCGCATGGCCCTCCTGGTGTCGGACCCGGGCCGGCGGGCGGCCAGCCGGGCGGTCGCGTGGTGGCGGGCCCACTTGGCGAGCAGGCGCGGGGCGGTGTCCCGGTCGCCGATGAACGTGCGCGGCACCGTGTACCGCCCGGTCGGCAGGGACCGGCCGACCGCGCAGCCGTACCCGTAGCCGGCCGCCCGAACCGCGTCGACCTCACGGGCGCCGACCGCGCCGTACGGGTAGCAGAACCCGTCCACCTCCTGCCCGGTGAGGTCGGCCAGGATCGCCCGGCTGTGCCGTACCTCCTCGGCGAGCACGCCGTCGGTGAGGCCGGTCAACCGGGGGTGGCTCAGGCTGTGCGAGCCGATCTCGATGCCCGCGGCCGCCGCGTGCCGTACCTCGTCGGCCGACATGAGCCACTTGCGCGGCCCCGGTTCGTCCCACCCGTTCGTGGTGCCCAGCGCGCCGGCGATGACGAAGACGGTGGCGGTGCAGCCGTACCGCTCGAGGACGGGCATGACGTGGGTGACGAAGTCGGCGTACCCGTCGTCGAAGGTGAGCCCGACGAGCCGCCGCGCCCGGCCCTCCCGCCGGGCCCGCAGCAGCTCCCGCATTGACGTGCCCCGCCATCCGCACCGGGACAGCCAGGCCAGCTGCCGCGCGAACCGCTCGGGGTGCACGGTCACCCGGTACGGGTCCCAGGTGTAGGGCTCGACCGAGTGGTACATGAGCACCAGGTCATCGGGCACGGCGCAGCCTCCGCAGCACAGGGGACGTCAGCGTGGTGACTTCCGGGCAACCGGCGAGGTGGGCCAGCCCGGCGAAGGTGGTGAGCACGACCAGCCCGCCGGCCGCACCGACCACAATGGACGGTGCGCCGGCCAGCGCGGTACCGGCGAGCCAACCGGCCACTCCCGCGGCGGTGGCGGCGACGGCCAGGCGGCCGGTCGCCGCGCCGACCGCGGACGGCGAGACGGCGACGGTACGCCGCCGGAGCCCGGCGAGCAGCAGCAGCGCGGTGACGGTGATCCCGGTACCGTTGGCCGCGGCGATCGCGGTGACGCCGAGGACCGGCGCCCCGGCGACGGCGAGCCCGGCGGTGACGGCCAGCCCCGCGCCCATCGCGAGCGCCGGGTACCAGCCGGGCCGCGCGCCGGTGAAGAACGGGCGGCACAGTACGCCCACCATCGCCTGCCCGAGCAGGCCGAGGGCGTACACCCGCATGATGGCCGCGGTCGCGGCGGTGTCGGCGGCGCCGAACCGGCCGTGCTCCAGCAGGACGCTCACGACCGCCGGGGCGCACGCGACCAGGTAGGCGGCGGAGACCAGGATCAACGCGGTGACCGTGCGCAGGTCGCCCTCCAGCCGCAGGCGGGCCTGCTCGGTGCGGCCGGCGGCGACGGTACGGGCGAGCGTGGGGAAGGTGACCGTGCACACCAGCAGCGCCACGAGCATGGGCAGCTGCGCGACCTTCTGCGCGTAGTTCAGGTGCGAGATGGTGCCGGGGGCCAGGGTCGAGCCCACGTACCGCTCGACGAACACCTGCGCCTGCCGGCTGAGCGTGTACCCGGCGACCGGGGCGAACGCGCCGAGCGTGACCGCCGAGCCGCGCACCGGCCAGCGGCGCGGCAGCCCGACGTGGCGCACGAAGCTCGGTAGCTGGGTCAGCACCATGAAGATGCCGCCGAGCGCGACCCCGGCGGCGGCGCTGACGATGCCGAGCCGGCCGTGCAGCGCCCAGACGAGCGCGAGGATGCCGGTGTTGTAGGCGAGGTGGATGG